>Ga0209686_1001731_pt1 | contig 10577 bp, 10 predicted proteins | sample GraSoiAngelo_126_FD_185883 | JGI IMG/M metagenome (GOLD analysis project Ga0209686, IMG submission 185883) | Grasslands soil microbial communities from the Angelo Coastal Reserve, California, USA - 14_0927_09_20cm (SPAdes) (version 2) | ecosystem: Environmental > Terrestrial > Soil > Grasslands ...
CGCGTAGAAGGTGTCGAACTTGAGCGCGGCCGGCGCGGCAATGCACAGCTCGAGCATGCGCACGACGTCGCGCTGGCTGCAGAACACCGAGAACTCGCGCGCCGACGTCGGGCGGTCCTCGGCTCGCACGCGTCCGATGCGGACGCAGATCGCCGACAGGCCGTACGCGTCGGCGTAGTGGCGCGCGATCGCCTCGCCCCAGATCTTGCTGGCGCCGTAGAGTCCGGCCGCGCGCAGCGGCGTCTCGTGAGTCATCGTCTTCCACGTCCCGGCTTCGTCGTAGCGGCCCGCGACCAGGGCGCTGTAGGGCGGATCGCGCTCCCAGGCGCTCACGGTCGCGCCGCTCGACGCGTAGACGACTCGGCTCACCCCCGCGCGACGCGCCGCCTCGAAGACGTTGTAGGTGCCGACGACGTTGGCTTTGAGGATCTCGTCGAAGACGTCGCTGGAGCCGGTGCGTGCCGCCAGGTGCACGACCGTGTCGACCCCGGCGAAGGCGGGCGCGATCGCGTCGAGGTCAGCGATGTCGGCCGCGTGGCACTTCACGCCGGGAATCGACCGCCGGTTGAGGGCGGAGAGCTCGTACGTGCCCTCGAGGTGGCGCCGGAGCGCGCCGCCGATGAGGCCGCTCATGCCGGTCACCAGCACCCTGCGCGGCGCCATGGCCGGCAGGTGCTACACGATCGAGGCGTGAACGAGGTTGCTGACGCGGTCGAGCCGCGCCGAGTGCCATGGATCGGGCACCCGGCTGTTGGTCAGGTACGCGAACGAGACGCCCGAATCCGGATCGCCCCAGCAGTACGAGGAGCCGACGCCGCCGTGACCAAAGGTCCGCGGCGACGCCAGCGATCCGAGGCCGCGAATGGTCTCGGTGGTCCCGCGCAGATGCGGCCCGAGCCCGCGATGCATCGGCATGCCCATGTAGCCGTCGACGCGATCACCCGTGTAGTTACGCGTGACGTAGGCGATCGTGCGCGGCGAGAGCAGGCGCGCGCCGCCGAGCTGGCCGCCCTGCAGCAGCATCTGATAGAACGCCGCCATCGCGCGCGCGGTCGCGTAGCCGCCGCCACCCGGCGTGCCCGCCCGCCGAGCTTCCGGCGAGCTCTCCTCGCTGCGCCTTACCTGGCGCGCGCCGTCCTGCGAGGGCTCGTGCATGTCGACCGCGCGACCCTGCACCCGATCAGGCAGGCCGACGAACAGATCGTCACCGAGCCCCAGGGGGTCGGCGACGTTTTCGCGGATGAACGCGCGATAGTCGGTCTTGGTGAGCGCCTCGATCAGGACCGCGGCGACCCAGTGGGCCGCGCCGCGGTGGTAGAAGACGCGTGAGCCCGGCGTCCACTCGAGCGTGAATCCACACACCGACCGGCGTAGGAGCTCGTGGTCCTCCCACGCCGCCTTCGGCACCTCGGCGTTCGGAAAGCCCCCCTGATGCGTGAGCAGCTGGATGACGGAGATGTCCCCCTTGCCGTTGGCCTCGAATCCGGGCACGTGGTCGGCCACCTTGTCGGTGAACGCGAGCGCGCCGCGCTCGACGAGGAGCCACACCGCGCACGCGGTGATGACCTTCGTATTCGAGAAGAGCAGCCAGAGCGTCTCGTCGCACGCGGCAACGCGCTGGGGATCGAGGCGCGCGTCGCCGAGCGTCCACACGAGCCCGAGCTTGCCGTGCCGCGCCACGGCGATCTGCGCCGCGGGATAGCGTCCCTCGGCGATGTGCGCCGTGATCAGCTCGCGGAGCCGGGCGAGCGGTTTTGGGTCGAGGCCGAGTGCTTCTGCGCTTGAGGTCGCAAGTGGAAAGTTCATGGGCGCAACTCTAGCACGATCGTGAAACGGCTTGCGGCGGCGGCCGGGGGGCGGGCTAGCGGGCGGGGTCGATCGACCACGCGGCACGCGTTCGCTGCCCCGCGGCGGCTGGGCTCCATCCCGGCGCGCGACGTCCGTGGCCACATGGCGGGAACGGGTCTCTTCGACCCCGCCCGCTAGCCCGCCCCCCGGCCGCCGGTCACGGTCGTTTCCGCCGACTGGTGGTTGCGCAGCCATGCATCGGCTTGCACTCTCAGCTCAGCGCGCTCATTCGCGTCGAGGCCGGCGGGGTCGAAGCGGTAGCGGTTGTGGAGGTTGAGGATCGGGGTGAGGTCGGTGGCGTGAATGCGTTCGATCCAGACGGAGGGGGGCTCGTCGTTTTGGCGGCCGAGGCCGGCGGCGCGCAGACGCTCCGCGATCAGATAGAACTCGGAGTCCTGGCCCGGGCGCGCGACCGCGACAGCCGGGCGCGTCCTCTCGACGTCGCGGCCGACGCGGCGGCGCGAGTAGAGACGCCAGACGAGCACCAGCACCAGCGGGATCAGGAGCCAGGCCGCGTGCCGGCCGATGCCGCTCTCGTCCTCGCTCCAGCGCCAGCGCGCGAAGAGGAACCCGGCCCACGACCAGAAGTCGCGCACCGGCTCCAGAAACGACCCCTCGGTCTGCTCGGCGTCGGCCCAGACCGGAGGCGTCGTGTCCACGTCGCGCCAGCCGCCGTTGACGTACGCGAGGGTCCACGAATGGGCGTGGCGCGCGCGCACGATGTAGCGTTGCTCGAGACGGCTCCACTCCTGGACCGAGAAGCCGACCGCGTAGCGCGCCGGGACGCCGGCCGCACGCAGCAGCAAGGTCGTCGCGGTGGCAAAGTACTCGCAATGCCCGGCGCGTGAGTTCAGCAGGAACTCCTCGAGCGCCGACTCCTTGCGCGGCCGCTCGCCCTTCCAGGTCGAATAGCGGAAGTTCCGGCGGAAGTACGCCGCGACGGTCTCGACCTTCTCGGCCGGCGAGCCGCCGGCGAGATTCAGGTCCGCCGCGATCCACGAGACGATCGCGGCCTCGCGCGGCGGCACGTGCAGATCGGCGTCGATCGGCGGCCCGTCGAGGGGCCCGTCGGGCGCGAAGAGCGTCGTGTAGGTGACGAGCCCGAGTCCCTCCTCGACCTTCACCGCCCCGAGCCGATTCCGGTGGACGCCGACGACCGCGAGGTGATCGATCTCGAAGGCGCCGCCCGGCAGCGAGAGCATGCCGCGGCCGCGATTCAAATACGCCGAGACCGTGACCCGCTCGGCCGGGCTCCGGCCGGCCGCGAACTTCCAGGTCTCGCCGTCGGCCTCGGGCTGGACGGGGCCGAAGGCGGCGCCCGAGGCGAGCCAGGCCGGCGAGTTGTAGACGTCGTAGCTCGCCTCGCGCAGCAGGAACGGCACATGCAGGCCGTCGCGCCGCTCCACGCGCAGCACCGTGCGGTCGGAGAGCTTCAGGCGGCCGAGATGGCCGATGGCCGTGGTCACCCGGAACGGGTCCGCGTCGCCGCGGACCATGCTGAAGATGTACTCGAACACGGTCTGTTCGACGACCTGCTGGGCCCGATGCAGCGCGACGTGGCCGGCATAGCCCGCGACGGCCGCGATGCCGAGCATCGGGATCCACCACAGCGGCGAGAATCGCCGCGAGCGCCACGGCCAGAGCGCCCAGCCCGCGAGGGTGCAGAGTCCCGCATAGAACTCGAGCGTGCGTCGATTGGCGGCGCTCGCCGCGAGGATACAGAGCGCGAAGTAGAGGTAGCCGAGATCGACGGACACGGGCCGGGTCTCGGGCGCGCGGGCCGCCTGGCGCCGGAGCGCCCAGAAGAACGCGGTCAGGGGAACCTTGCCGGCGGTGCTGTAGAGCTGGCTGGCGATCAGCGGAAAGAGCAGCAACGGCAGCCACTGGAAGAGGAGGGTCATCGCGCGCGGTCCGTCGGTGGCGCGTGACGTTCCGGTCGTCGAGAAGAGATAGATGCCGCTGACGACGATCAGCAAGGTGCACAGATCGGTGAGGCGGTGGAAGTCAGTGGCGGAGAGCTCGAGCCGCCACGTCAGCGCGCGCGCGGCCTCGACCAGCACCGCCAGCGGGAGCGCGAGGATCAGGAAGCCGGTCTGCCATCCCCAGAAGAGGAGCGCGGCACCGAGCACCATCGGGGGCGGCGTCACAAGCATGCGAGCCCCTCGGCGATCCGGCCGACTTCCAGGCGGTGCACGTCACCGGGCAGCCGATCGAGCGTGCCGGGCTCGCCGACGACGAGCACCCGCGTCGGCGTACCGAGCGCCTCCAGCTGGCGGACCAGCTCCTGGCGGGCGTCGTCCCAAGTGAGCAGCACGCACACGCAGCCGCTCAGCGAGTCGTGGCGATCGATCACCGCGTGATGGAGCGTGCGAAACGGCTTGTCACGGCACGGCGCGACGCAGGCCAGCACTTCCAGGAGCTGCTCGGTGTGGGCGACGTCGCGGCCGGCGGTGAAGCAGTACGCCTCCGGCCCGACGAACATGAGATCGAGCAGCGACTCCTGCGTTTGCATCGAGATCGCCACCGACGCCGCGACCGAGACCGCTTCCTCGAAGATCGGGTCGCCGAGGTCGCCGGTGAACGTGTCGAGGATCAGCGCGTGGCGCACGAAGAACTCGTCGAGGTATTCCTTGACGACCGGCCGGCCGACGCGGGCCCAGCTCTTCCAGTGGATGCGGCGCATCGGATCGCCGGAGCGATAGTCGCGGAGCGACACGAACTCCTCGGAGTCGCCCACGGTGGACGCGAGCGCGACGCCGCCCGGCTGATACTTTCTGGTCCCCGCCAGCCGGATCTCCGCCATCGGATATCGCTTCGGCAGGACCAGGAGCGATTGCGGCAGCGCGATCGACTTGAGCGCCTGGACCAGCCCCAGCGGGTCGGGCCGCGCGATGGTGATCCCCTGGAAGCGCAGGTGGCCGCGACGCAGCGGCGTGACCTCGAGCGTCACCTCGGTCTCGCCGGCGGCGGGAAGCGTCGGCAGCGGCCGGGGGGCGATGACGGCGCCGCGCTTCTGCGAGACGAGCCACGCCCAGCGTGGATAGCCGACCTGCCGGTCGAACCAGTTCCGTCGCTCCTCGCCGGGCTCGCGCGCCGTCACGAACTCCTCGAATGTCGGGCGCGGATCGGTCAGCTCCTCGAGCAGCACGAGGCCATCCTGGCGCCGGCGCGTGTGATTGGTGATCGCCATGCGATAGGTAACCGGCACGCCGACCGACGCAAAGCGCGGCAGGATCCGGCGCGCCGTGAACCGCCCGCGGAAAACGAGGCTCGAGGCCGCCGAGAGGAGGACGAGGGCCAGCACCAGGGTGAAGACCTGGTAGCCCACGGTGCGATTCGTGTCGAGACCGATCACGACGGCGGCGCCGAGCACGCCGAGGGCCAGAGAGCCGGCGCGCGTGAACCGGCGGTCGACCCGGTACTGGAACGCCGAGAACGAGCTGAACCAGCGATACAGGAGCCGCTTCATCATTCATTCATAGGTGCGCCTCGGCGGGCGCGGCCCCAGCCCCGCGACGGCCTGCGGCGCACACAACGCCGATGCCTACGACGGCATCGGGACTTTTGCGAGGATCTCCTCGACGAGACCGACGGTCGTGACACCGGCGAAGCGCGCCTGAGGCTCGACGACCATGCGATGCGCGATGACGGGCACCGCCATCTCGCGGACGTCCTCCGGAATGACGAACTCGCGCCCCTCGGAGAGGGCCAGCGCCTGCGCGGTCTTCATCAGCGCGAGCGAGGCGCGCGGGCTGGCGCCGAGCTGGATCCCGTTCGCGGCGCGCGTCGCGCGCACGACGTCGACCGCATAGCGCTTGAGCTCGTCGCTCATGCGGACTCCCGCGGCTCGGCGGCGCACCATCAGCACATCGTCGATCGACACGCACGGCGTCAGGGTGTCGATCGGATGCCGCTGCGCCTGCGCCGAGAGGATGGCCACCTCGTCCTCGGGCGCCACGTAGCCGAGGCTCAGCTGCACGGCGAAGCGGTCCATCTGCGCCTCGGGCAACGGATAGGTGCCGCGGAACTCGACCGGGTTCTGCGTGGCGATGACGAAGAAGAGGTCGGCGAGGCGGTAGGAGCTCCCCTCGACCGACACCTGACTCTCGGCCATCGCCTCCAGGAGCGCCGACTGGGTGCGCGGCGACGCGCGGTTGATCTCGTCGGCCAGCAGCACGTTGGTGAAGACCGGGCCCTCGTGAAAGTGAAAGGCGTGGTCGCGCTGGTCGAACACGGACACTCCGAGGATGTCGGACGGCAGGAGGTCAGGCGTGAACTGGATGCGCTTGAAGCGTCCGCCGATCGAGCGCGCGAGCGCCTTCGCCAGGGTAGTCTTGCCCGTGCCGGGATAGTCCTCGAGCAGCACGTGGCCGCCGCTCGCGAAGGCGGCGAGGAGTCGCCGGATCGCGCCGGACTGGCCGCGCATCACCGTCTCGACGTTCTGCGCGAGCTTCTCGAAGACGTCCGTCGGCTGGAGGCTCATGCCCCAACTCAGCGCTTTCGCCGTAGGCCGTCGATCACGTCGAGCACGCGCAGAATCTCGCTGCCGTCGCGGACCATCTCGCGATCCCCGGCCTGGCCCCAGCGGAGCACGCCGTCGCGATCCACGACGAAGGTCGAGCGATACGCGACGTTGCGATCGATGTCGAGCACACCGTACGCGCGGATCGCCGCGCGATGCACGTCGCTCAGGAGCGGAAACGGGAAGTTTCGCGCCTTCACGAAGGCGGCGTGACAGAACGGGCTGTCACCGCTGATGGCGAGCACGGCGGCACCCCGTTTGGTGATCTGGTCGGCGACCCGGCCCAGGTCGCTGAGCTCGGGGGTTCAGATGCCCCCCCAGTCGTAACAGTAGAAGACGAGCACGACGTCCGATTTGCCCTTGAAGTCGGCCAGGGACGTCTCGCCGCCCGCGCTCGACGGCAGCGAGAAGCCCGGCGCCGCCTGACCGAAGCGGAGACCGGTCACGAGAGGTCTTGAACCCGTTCGACGCTGACGCCACTGGTCATGCGACGCCTCATGTGGGTGTAACTCCGGTATACCACGTCAGACACCGGGGTCGGAAAGGCCCGGTACCGCCGCCGGACGCGGGGGTTTTCGCGGCCCGTACGCGCTAGAATCGGCGCGTGAATCCGCCGGCTTCCGCCCAATGTGACGCGTGCGCGCGTGCGGGCCCCCGCCTGCTCTTCGAGTTCCGGACAGGCACCGGCCCCGTGGTCAAATGCGGCCGTTGCGCGCTCCGCCACCCGCCGCTGCTGAAGCGCTCGCTCGTGATCGCCGCGATCGTGGGCAGCGTGCTGCTGGCCATCAACCAGGGTGACGTGCTGCTGTCCTCCCGGTGGCCGACGACACTGGCCTGGAAGGTGCCGCTCACGTATCTCGTGCCGTTCCTCGTGGCGACGTGGGGCGCGCTCCTCACCAGTCGCGTCGTGAGGAAGTAGCCGGTCCTCGAGTCGTCCGCGCGTCGCGCGTGGGTCGACGTGAGCGCGTGACCGGCCACCAGATCCTGTAGCTTCCGGCGCCGCCGGCGCCAACCTCTCGCGTCTCAGATTTCCTTCGTGGGCTGAAGCGCCCGATTGTTAGCGTGTCCCCGCCAAACATTTCTCCAGGGGAGCGCGATGGACGATCCTGGCGGACGATGGATCGAGTTTACGACGCAGGACGGCCGCACCAGCCGCATGCGGGTCGATCAGATCGACACCGTGATGCGCGCGAACGGCGGCGACGCGGGCGTGATCCACACGAGCCTGGGCGAGCTCATCCGGGTGCTCAACGTCACCCACGTCCTCAAGCAGTGGAAGCACCGGCTCCTCTTCGTCGTGTCCCGCCAGGCCACCAGCTATCACGGCTATCTCCAGCGCGCGTTCTCCGACGTCGACTGGGCCGAGGTGATCATCGACCGGCGCCACAACGAGCGTCGCCAGCAGGGATCGCCGTGGATGGTCGACCGGCGCGGGCGCGCCCGGCGCGCGCGCCCCGACGTGGACGCCCGCGTGCGCGCGTTCGGCTGGGCGATCGTGCGAGTGACTCGGACCTAGGCGAGCTCGGACCAGAGCGCCCCGAGACGCTGCAGCGCCGCCGGGGGCAGTGGCCCGCGGTTGACCGCCGCCGCGGCGGCCTCGAGATGCTCGAGGCTCGAGTAGCCCACGAGGACGGTCGACACCGCGTCGGAGCTCACCGCCAGACGGATCGACGCCTCGATCAGGTTCTCGACGTGCCCTTCCCGCACGAGCGCGCCGAGCCGCTGCGCCCGCGTCACGTCGGTGTGATAGTCGGGCGCCGTCGCGATCGGGTCCACCGAGGGCACCGCGACCGGATGACGCGCCTCGACGCCGCTCAGCGCGCCGGCGGCCAGGACGCGGATGACGATGACGCCCATCCGGCGCTCACGCGTGCGATTGAGGAGACCGCCGAAATCCTGCGCGGGGAAGCCGGCCGGCACCGCGAACCCGGCGCTCGGGTTCAGCAGGTTGTAGCAGACCTGCGCCGTATCGATCGTGCCGGAATCGATCGCCTGATGCAGCGCCCGCGTCTCGCCGAGCGCGGTGATCCCGCAGAATCCGACCTTCCCCTGCTGGCGGAGCTTCTGCACGGCGGGCACCACTTCGTTCAGGACGTCGCCGAGGCTCACGGCACCGGCGCCGCGTGCCGATTCGATCCGGTTGTGGAGCTGGAACAGGTCGACGCGCTCCAGGGCGAGCCGTTTCAGGCTCTGGTCGAGCGAGCGGGCGACCGCCCCGGGGATTTCGTGCAGATCGTGCGGGTCCAGACGGAACTTCGTGCCGACCTGCACGCGCGCCTTCAGGGCCTTCAGCACCTGGCCGAGATTGCGCTCGGACTCGCCGTCGCCGTACGACGGCGCGGTGTCGAAGTAGTTGACGCCGAGCTCCATCGCCCGCGCGACCGCGCGCTCTCGCTCCGCCGGTGTTCCGCGGATGATGAGCCCGCCGACGTTGCCGCAGCCGAACCCGAGCGTCGAGACCGTGAGGCCTGTCTTGCCGAGACTCCGAGATTGCATGCGTGCGCCTCCCTGTGCGAACGCGGGCACTATTTGCCGACGCTCTCGTTGTTGTCAAGTCGCGCGCGGCGTCGCGGCCCGCGCCGTCTTCGGGTACAGTCGAGGCAGACGCCGGTCGAGCGCGTCGGGAGGACTCCATGGCCCCGTCCTACGTCACCGAGAACAACGAGCAGCGCGCCCGCCTGCGCGCCCTTGTCGACCGACTGAGCGACGGCGATCTCGCCCGGCCGCTCGAAGCCGGCTGGACGGTCGGCGCCGTCCTCGCCCACCTAGCCTTCTGGGATCAGCGCACCCTGATCCTGATCGAGCGCTTGGAGAAGGAAGGGCCGCGCACGCCTCCGCGATCCATCGACGCCAACGACGTCGACTGGATCAACGACTCGGCCAAGGCGCTCTGCCTGGCGCTTCCGCCGCGCGCGGCGGCGCGCCTGGCGGTGGCCACTGCGGACGCCGTCGATCGGCGCGTCGAGGCACTGTCGGCCGAGCTCGTCGCCGCGAACACGGCGGCGGGGAAACCACTCAACCTGTCCCGGGCCGAGCACCGGCGCGAGCACCTCGACGAGATCGAGCACGCCTTCGGTCAGACCCGGGGGCGCTAGGGGACAAACGAGAGGAGCGGCCCTCGCTCCTCCCGATCAGAACCTGACGGAGATCCCGTACAGGACGTCGTGCCCGGTGAGGTCGGTCTCCAATCGGTCGTGCGAGAGACTATCCCGACCGAACTGCATGAACCGGTAGCCGCCATACAGCTCGGTGCTCCGTGTGAATCGCCACGAGAGCCCGGCACCCCAGCTGACACCAACCGCCAGCGACCCGTCGCTTCTCGCGCCCGGCTGGCCCGGACGAGACACTCCCTCTGCGCCGGGCACCAGGAGGGTTGGCCCAACGGAAAGATACGGCGCCAGCGCCCCCAGCGTGGACGAGGTCGAGGACAGCGGCCACCGCAGCTTGAGGTCGAACGAGACGGCCGTACCGAGCAGATCCGAATCGAGAAGCCGATACGGACCGCTGCTCAGCACGGGATCTTCGGTCGCGATCACCGGCCTGGTCCCGAGGGTCGAGACGCGGAACCGCGATGTGTCGACCCCGAGCGAGAAGGGCTGAGACGGGTCGAGCCAGCGTTCGGTCTCCGGCCCCTCGGCGCGCCCGGCATCGGGGCTCACCGCGAGGGCGAGCAGGCTCACGACGAGCGCCAGCCACCACCGACTGAATCTCACCACAGCGGACCAATCGTACCAGGCTGTCGGACTTCGCGCGAGGCCTCGGCAGCCGGGCGGTTCTGGTAGATTCCGGAACCGCCCTTACACGGAAGCCCGCTTCTCGAACACCAGCGGCTGATCCCGATCGTGACGTCCCTCGCGGAAGAGCTCCGGGGCGTTCGGCAGCTCGTAATAGATCTCGAGGTAGTTGCCGTCGGGATCGTGAAAGTAGATGCTCTTCTGGCTCACGTGGTCGACGGCGCGGACGATCGGGATCCCGTTCTCCTGCAGGGTGAAATAGGCATCCGCGAGCGCCGCCTCGCTGCCCACGTGGAAGGCGACGTGATGGACGCCCACGCCACCCGCCACCGGGCGCGGCGCGGTGTCGGGATTCTGAACCGGGAAGAGGTCGACGGTGTGGCCCTGTCCCTCGAGCGCCATGAAGACGCCCCCGTGCTCGGGATCCTCCTCGACGACCTTGAGCCCGAGGATCGTCGAATAAAAGGCCCGAG
>Ga0209686_1001741_pt1 | contig 10542 bp, 9 predicted proteins | sample GraSoiAngelo_126_FD_185883 | JGI IMG/M metagenome (GOLD analysis project Ga0209686, IMG submission 185883) | Grasslands soil microbial communities from the Angelo Coastal Reserve, California, USA - 14_0927_09_20cm (SPAdes) (version 2) | ecosystem: Environmental > Terrestrial > Soil > Grasslands ...
TCCGTTCCCGCCCCTTAGAGTAGAACGGGAAGGGAAGGTTCAAAGATTCACGCCCATCGCCCCGTGTGATTCAACCCTGGAGCAGCCTGCAGATGACCTCCTGCATCAGTGCGCCGCGTAACAGCTGATCCGCCTACGAACAGGTCACTTCACCCTAGAGCCGCCTGGATGTGCACTGCCGCGAAAGGTGGCGGCAGAAGCCCGGCGAGTACTCCGTATCCAGCTGATTCAGTCCGCTGCCGGAGAATGGGAGACGGCAAGCATGCCACCTTCAGGCCGACCGTGTGAAAGCCACGCCAGGGCCAGAAGACCACCAACGTAACAAGCGGAAGCCAGCAGCAAGACCATCCTGAATCCGATCATCATGCCCAGCATCAAAGCCAAAACGGTGCCGATCACGGTGAAGAATCCATTGACACCCCAGGCCCATGATCCCAAAGCCGACGAACGCCGCATTGCCAGGCGCAGCCCGAGAGGGAAGGGCATGCCCAGCACGAATCCGAGCGGAGCCACGAGCAACAACGAAATCACAATCCGCCAAAAGATGCCAAACCCCAAGGCGGCGTGGAAAACTACGGGAGTGATTACTGCCACCACGGGCACTAAAATAATTGCGCCGACAAGAACGCGTTTGAGCGTCCCCGGAAGTTCAGGGGCTGCCCATCTTCCGGCTGTATAAGACCCAATTCCGGTAAATATCAGGAGCCCAGCCAGCACCACGGCGTAGGTATAGATTGGCTGTCCCAGGAACAAAAGGAACCGTTGCAGCAATGCAATTTCGACCATGATGAAGCCAAGGCCCAGCGCGGCGAAGTAGCTGATCCAGGCCCACCGCCCTTCGATCCGAAGCCCCCGGCGCTCTAGCAATGCCAGCGGCAGAAGGATGCACAGGCCGGCCACGATAGCCGACTGACCTAGGAGAATCAGCAGCGTGACTTCCGCAATAGGCCGGTCCTCAAGGGCCAACCGTGCGCCAGAGGGCTGACTTTGCGAAAACAAATCGACGATGGTGCTCCACCGGATTCGGGACCATCGCGTGTGCTGATTGAAAAACGGCTTGTCATCGGTGGCTGGAGCCAGTTGCGAGTCACTGGCTCGAAACACATCCTCCAGTTGCGCCGCACCGGCGATCCGCGCACAGAGACTGTCCGGCTGGCTTTGATCTGGCGCGAACAGAATCTTGACCCTGGCCGAATCTTCTTCCGGGCCAGCTCCGGCATTCAAAATTCCGCGAATTTGAGCCAGCTCTTCGGGGCGAAACGCGCTTTTCTTCAGCAGCAATCCGGCAAGGAAACGGAAGCGGCTTGGCGTTGGGTTGCGGCGCTTGAAATTGCTGAATGCAAGCACGTGGTCGTTGATCGAGCCTAGTCCCTGCTCCGCAAACACCTCGCGCGCGGTCGAAACCAGGCGGGGAATCTGAAACTCCGGTCGGCTGAAAAAGATGACACCTTCAGGCGTGAGGTGGTCGAGGTAGTCCCGGAACGCTTCGCGAGTCAATACGTAATTTTCAGACAGACTCAAAGCCCCAGATGCCATCGCCGCATTGCTGATGGTATTGACCGAAATGATCGCGTCGTACTTTTCCGTCGAGCGCCGGACAAAGCTGCGCCCCTCGTCCGTGACCAGATGTACCTCAGGCTGGTGGTAAAGGTTTCCCCAGAAGTCGTTCATCCGCTTGGCAACGATGTCGCTAATGATCGGATTGATCTCAATTGCGGTAATTGAGCTGGCACCTGCCTGCAGTCCCGCAAGTACTTCATCGCCTCCGCCGGACCCAATGATCAGAATTTTGGGATTCGTTTTTCCGGCGTAGGCGACCGTGGATAGCGGCTCCACCTGGCCTGGGTTCTGCTTCAGAACTGTCCGCGCATCGGGCCTAAGATCGTAGATGCCCGTCAGAGCGGTGCCGGCATCTATGTACATAATTCTGGCTGTGAGCTTCTTACCTTCCGGTGAAAATTCCACGACCTGTACCAGCGACATCGTATTCCAGGCTGAATAAATGGCATTGATGCTTGTGCTGCGCTTGTTTGCACTCACATGGATGGGGATGAATCTTTCTCCGTTAAAGCTCGCCGCCAGAAAGGCCAGCGAAACAAGTGCGGCCGTTGCGGGAACAAGCCGGGAGCCCCAGGCAAAAAACACCGCGGATAACACCCCAACGAACGCTGCCACGAATACGCTTCCTGTGCCGCCGAATCGCGGAATCACTAGCGCTACTAGGGCGCATCCGATACCCGCTCCCAGCAAGTCGTAACCGTAGAGCCGGTTGATCTCTTTCGATCCCCGCGTCAGCAATAAGGAAATGCCCAGACCCGAGCAAAAGAAGGGCAAAGCGACCAAAAGGAAATAAATTGGCATGAATAAGAATTGACGGTGATCCACGGCCATCGAGAAAGGGTCAAATGGTATCCGCTGCATGCACCAAAAGCTGAATACCACGCAAACTGCGAAGGCGAGTCCGCAAATTCCCAGCGCGAGGTCTAGATCCTTCCGCTCCCGCAGGTCCGCCCAGAGTGCAAGGGTTACGCCGGAGACCCCGAAGCCAAGCAGAGCCGTCGATATCACCAGAAAGCCAAAGTGATACCACAGCGACACAGACAGTATCCGGGTCAATGCAAGTTCCAGCAGCAGAGTGGCGAGAGAAAGCAGAAACAATCCTGCAAAATGCCGTGCCTGAATTTGTACAGGGTCTGCCGAAGAAGGAGAAGACATTGGGTCCTCCTCGCAATGCGCTAGATCGTAGCACGAAGAACTGGCGTCCCCTTTGTAGCAAGTGCCCAGCTAACTTATGGGCGAACCATGTGGCAACACACATGTTCACGATCCACGGCAAATGATGAAATCAGCGATTACGGTTGGATGGTCGGCAACTCTTCCCCAATCCGATAAGAGAAGAGTAGCCCGTTATCCAGGAACTTCGGTGCGTACGCGTCCTCGATCCCATCCCGACGAAACCGAGCTGTGTCGTCTCTTTTTTTAGGCGATTCCGGACTGCTCACTTCAGCGCGGACCGACGAACTGAGCTTCGTCAACTTGTCTAGCCAAGCGACCATTCGTTGTGCGTCAGCAGCATCGGGGCCATACTCGTGCGCGGGCTAAAAGTGCGCCAGAGTAGCGCGGCCTCTCTCGCGAGCGTCTACTATGATCAACGTACGCGGGCGTGGATCATTTTCATCCTTCGTTGCGGTACGAAGGACCATGTCTTACTCGTGCCGCAGAGCCGCCAGCGGATCAATTCGGGACGCTCGCCTTGCCGGCGCATAGCCAGCGAGAATTGCGGCGCTTAGGAGGACGACACCGGCCAGCGCCAGGGTTCCCGGATCATTGGGCTGGGTCTCAAACAGAAACGATTTGACCAGCTGCGACGCGCTCAACGCGGCAGGCACGCTGATCGCGAGTCCCACCGCCGCCAGTAGTAGAACGCGGTGCAGAACCATCCAAACCACGGCGCCGCGTTGCGCGCCCAGCGCCATACGGATTCCAATCTCGCCGACCTGCTGCGCGACGCTGTAGGACACTGTCCCGTAGAGTCCCACGCACGCGATCAGGAGAGCGAGAACCGCGAAACCCGTGCATAGTTTCGAGAACGTGATTTCCCGGCTAATCGTCCGATCGATCTCCGCAGCCTGTGTGAACACGTTTGTGACGGGTATGCGAGAATCCGCCTCCCGCACGACCTCATGCACACTCCTGACATACGTCAGCGGATCACCCGCCACCCGCAGCGCGTAGGTCACCCGGTCCGGAGGAAACTGGCTGGCCGCTGTGAACACGGTCATCGGACTCCCCTCTTTCAGCCCGCCGTACCGCACGTTAGCCGACACGCCGACGATTTCGAGATCGCGCTTCTCGTCCACGAACGTGACGCGCCGGCCCAGCGGATTCTCGTTCCCGAAGTAAGTCCGCGCCAGCCGCTCGCTGATCACTGCAACCGACGGGGAGCCCGGTTGGTCGCGCTCGTCAATCTCACGCCCGGCGAGGATCGGAATCTGCATCGTCGTGAGGAAACGCGGTCCGGCGGCCATGACACCTGCGCCCACAATGGTGACGCCGGTAACCGCGCCGATCTTCATCGTCCCCCTGTATGCCCCCCCGGCCATGCCGGCGCTGATGATCGAGGATTGCGAAAGCGTCGCGCTGCTCACTCCGGGGATCGATTCGAAGCGCTTGCGCAGGTTCGCGTAAAAAGTGGCCATCTCCGGGTCGCGATGCCCGGCCTGGCGCGCATTCAACGAGAACAGAAGGATGTTCTCGCGGGCGTATCCCAGTTGTACGGAGTGCAGCTTGTTGAGTGTCCGGACAAACAGACCCGCGGCAACCAGGAGGAGAAAAGAGACCGCGATTTGGGCGACCACCAGAACGAGCTGCGCGCGGCGGCGAGGTCCGCCGCCGCGGCCATTCTTCAGCGCGGGCATCACGTCCGGACGCGTCGACTGAATCGCCGGCGCAAGGCCAAATAACAGACCGCAAACCACGGAGAGCGCCGCCGTCACGCCCAGCACTCTCCAGTTCAATTCCGCGTGCAGCGTAAAGTTCTCCCGCCCGTTGGAGAGCAGCAACGTCAGCGATCGCACGCCCCAGATAGCAAACAAGACCCCGAATGCTCCGCCGAGCGACGCCAGCATCACGCTCTCGGTCAGCAACTGCCGCACGACGCGGAACCGTCCCGCCCCCAGGCTGAGCCGGACAGCCATTTCGCGGCGTCGCGCGGCGGCCCTTGCCAGCAACAGATTGGCGATGTTCGCGCACGTGATCGCCAGGATCAATCCCACCATCGCCAGGAGGACGTACAGAGGCTTCGAATACTGGCGGCGCAGGCTGCCCAGACCTTCGGCGCCGGGATTCAGCATCAGCGCGGGCAGATTGGCGCGCTCCCCGTCGGTCCTCGCCGTGGTGGCAACCCATTGATGGAAATGAGGCGCCAGCGCTGCCTGCGCCTGAGCCATGCTTACGCCGGGACGCAGACGGCCCATCATTTCGATCCAGTAGAAGTTTCCGTCGCCATACATGCGAGCCGCTCCGGTGCCGTCTACGAGCACATTCGTGTGCAACGGAAGGTAGAGGTCCGGCGCCATCGCGGGGTCGACTCCGAAGAATTCCGGCGGCGTGACGCCGATCACCGTGAAGGGAATGTTATCGACGAGAATCGACTGTCCAATCGCATTCGCCGGTCCTCCAAAGCGATTTTGGCTTGTCGCAAAACTGATGACGGCGACCGCCGCCGCGCCTGGACGGTCGTCTTCGGAGTTAATCAGACGTCCCGCTGCCGGCAACACTTCGAGGCCGCGAAAATAGTCGCCGGTGACGTACTCCGAGCTGGCGCTCGTGGCCTGCCCGCGGACGGCCAGGTTACGGTTGTGTCCGTTGAAGTATCCAAAGAGCGTGGAAAAGACCGGATTCCCCTCGCGAAGCGTCTCGAACGCGCCGTACGGGAACATCCCGCTGACCATGGCGCCTTTGTCGCCCGGCCAGAGAATGCCTTGTACCCCGCGAATGACGTGGACCCATTCCTTGCTGCCGTCCCAGGGCGGCCGGCTATGCCAATTCAACACCACCAGCGACTCGGGATCGGCCACCGGCAGCGAGCGCAAAAGAATCGACTCCATGAAGCTGTAGATCGCAGTATTGGCCCCGATGCCGAGCGCCAGCGACAAGACCGCCAGGGCGCTGAATGCCTTGTTGGCGGTCATGGTGCGACAGCCATAGCGGACATCCTGGCCAAGTTCCGACCAAAACCGTGTCACCCAAATCTCCCGTGACTCTTCGTGCTTCAGTCCGACGTTGCCAAATCGGCGGCGCGCTTCAGACCGGGCGCGCTCCGCCGTCATACCGTCTGCTTGCAGTTCCGCGGCTTTTTCCGCAAGGTGAAGTTCCATTTCCTCACGCAGCGCCTCGCTGCGCTTGGCGCTTTGTATCCAATACCTCAGCCGTCGTAACACGTCCGTCACCCCGCTCCCATCACGCGCGCGATCGCCAACGTGAGTTTGGCGTACTGCCGGGTTTCAACGGCCAACTGTTTGCGACCAGCCGCCGTGATCTTGTAGATCCTCGCCCGCCGATTATTCGACGTCACGCCCCAGACACCGTCGATCCAGCCGTTTAGCTCCAGCCGCTGGAGAGCAGGGTACAGCGAGCCCTCCTCGACGAGGAGCTCATTGTCGGACGATTGTTGAATGAACTGGACGATGCCGTATCCATGGAGGTCGCGCAGCGACAGCGTCCGCAGAATTAACATGTCCAGTGAACCGGGCAACGAATCGTTCTTTTGCGGCTTGCGTCCCATACCAAGAATTCTTAGCTTACGGCGACGAGATTACGCGAGTCAAGTTCAGATTGGCGAGCCCTCGCGCCGCAAGAAGATTTCGGGGTGCTCACGCGCGGCGGATGCGAATCACTATGGCGGGCGTTGCCGCTGTCGACAACGGACTACGTCCGATCTCAACGGGCGTAAAGCCTCAGAGCGCTCCGTCCGAGTGGTCGGCAACCCTTACCTTGGGATTACTTCAGGGTTGCTCGTGACACGCTCAAAATCGCGCTGCTCGTTCTTCGTTGTAAGTGTTCCAGTGTTCCAACAATTATCGCTGCCGACGATTTTGTTGGAGGCTAAGCAAGGATGGGTTGTAGCATGTATCGGCGGCTAGGGCAAACTGGGGAGAATTCGATTGAGGCGCCGGGATCAAATTTTGTGGGTAGTCTCAATACTGCTCGCTACAGCGTTAACGGTGTTCGGCATGCATGCAAAGAAATGCCGCGGAATTACGCCATGGTGAAGCTGGACTATATCGGCTATGCCGGGCATCATCCTCGGCCTCCTTACCGGGTTCCTCCTCGACAGCCCCACTGTCGTCTTGATAGTGACGATTGCGGCGAATGCGGCGGTTTATTGCTTTCGTGTTCAAGGGCGTCTTTTGGTTGTACGGTAAGGCGAGTGGACGTTGAGCAGAGCGCAGTTCATTCGTGTATTGTCGGCAACCCTTACCTTACCGAATTAGGGAAGGTTTGCCCGTCAGCACCTAACCGCCAGCGGATGGCGACTTGATTCACTTCCACGGGACACTGGCAGCAGAGCCAGATCCCAGTCTGCAATCGCGTTGGTTGCATCGTCCCAACCGTCAGTGATAGGTTTCAGACTATGGGCTCGGCGCCGACCATCACGATCTGTGTCCCGGGTCCGCTTCGCACCTACTGCGCGGGCGCAACGGAACTCTCGATGTCTGCACACACGGTGCGCGCCGCACTTGAGGACCTCGAGCGGAGCCAGTCGGATTTGTATCGCAATGTCTGTGACGAAACGGGTGCGTTACGCCGGCACCTGAATGTGTTTGTGAACTCGGACAATGTGCGCGATCTCAACGGGGTCGACACGACTTTGGCGCCGGGGGACGTGGTCACAATCCTGCCGGCGGTTTCAGGCGGCTAAAGATGGCGGATCGAATCATTCTCACCATTGGCACCAAGAAGGGTGTGTTCGTTGCGGATGCCGCGAAGCCGAGGCGCAGCTTCGCTCTGCGCGGGCCGTTCGGCCCGGGCATCCCCGTATACGCGACGCTGATCGACACGCGCGGAACACCGCGCCTCTATGCTTCGAGCTGCAATCCGTTCTTCGGCATGAAAGTGCTGCGTTCGACGGACATGGGGAAAAGCTTCAGTGAGACGAAATCGGCGCCAGCGTTCCCCAAAGACGACGGCCGCGCGCTCGCCAACATCTGGTCACTTGAGGCCGGTGATGACACGAAGGACCTATGGTGCGGCGTGGAGCCGGCATCCTTGTTCAGGAGCCGCGACGGTGGCGATTCGTGGGACATGGTGCCGGGGATTAGCAACCACGATCACGCGCGCAAGTGGCAACCCGGCAATGGCGGGCTCTGCATGCACACGATCATTCGCGACGGGAATCGCGTGCACTTGGGCATCTCAACGGGCGGCCACTATTTGAGTGAGGACGGTGGCGAAACATTCAGGGCGTCCAATCAAGGCGTCGGCGCCGGCTTCGCGCCCGACCCTTATCCCGAGTTCGGTCAGTGCGTTCACAAGATCGCGCGGCACGAGAACGCGCCTGGCCGGCTCTACATGCAGAACCATGGCGGATGGGCGGATTGGACGGGGCCTGGCGGGCCCCGGCCGGACATTGGCGTACTACGCAGCGACGACTATGGCCACTCGTGGCGGTCGATCGCTAAAGGATTGCCGTCGGACTTCGGATTTCCTATCGTGGTCCACCCGCATGACGCCGATACGGTGTACGTCATGCCACTTGAGGGGCCGACGCGCACCTGTCCCGGCGGCGCGCCAGCGGTGTGGCGCAGTGAAAATGGCGGCGAGTCATGGAGCCGGCTCGCACGTGGGTTGCCTAGGAAGCAAAGCTACTTCACCGTCTTGCGCGACGCGATGGACATCGATCGGCTCAAGTCACCTGCACTTTACTTTGGCACGACGACCGGTCAGCTTTGGATCGGGAGGGACGGTGGTGAGCAGTGGGACTGCCTGTTCGATTCGCTGCCCCCGATCCACAACGTCAAGGTCGCGGTCGTGTGACGCTAGCTAAAGGCTGGTGCAAAACCCTAGGCTTAACTCCTGGATTGCCGCGAGTAACGGAAGAGGAAATGTGGCGGACAGGGAGCCGGCTGGTTCTGCGAATTTCCTGAGAAAAAGTAGAAAATCTTCGAAATATCGCAAGTTTTCTCTTGACAAGGTAATTCTTACTCGATATTATCGAGTACATAATGACCTCTACCCAACACCAAGCCTGGTTGTTCTATACCCCCTTGGCCAAGCAGGCGGCCTTGCTCAAGGACGATTTACTCGAACCGGTGGACCTGCTCCTGGATGACCGGCAACTCATCGAGCTGGTCCGCCAATGCCTGGCCTCTCGCTCTCCGGCTTCCACGCGCATTGGTCGCACCAGTATGGCCCCGGATCGCTTGCTGCGTTCTTGCGTGCTGAAGCATCTGAAGGGCTGGAGCTTTCGCGCTCTGGAACGCGAGCTGCGCAGCAACCTGATCTATCGGCGGTTCACACACTTCGACGCCGAGGCTACGCCCGACCACACGGTCTTCAGTCGCACCTTCGCTTTACTTAATCCTTCCGTCACCAAGGAGATTCATCAACGGGTCGTGGACGTAGCACGCCAGCAGGGTGTGGCCCAGGGCCGCAAATTGCGGACGGACTCAACTGCCGTCGAAACGAACATTCACTATCCCACCGACAGCGCGCTTTTGGGCGACGGCATTCGCGCGCTCAGTCGCAGCCTGAAACGCATCGCCGCCCACTGCAAGAGCGGTGCACTGGAAGTCGTAAATCATGGACGGGCCGTGAAGCATCGCCTGCTGGAGATCAGCCGCGCAGCGAAATCCCAGAGCCAAGCCAGTCGGCAACGCCTGCGCGATAGTTATGACAAGCTCCTGGCCTTGACCCGGAAGGTGGTGCGGCAGGCCAATGACATCATCGCGCGCTGGGAGAAAGGAAAGCTGCCGGTCATGGGAAGTCTGGTGACGGTCGAAGTGCAGGCTGGCCTGCTGCGACATTTCCTGCCTTTGGTGAAAAAGGTGATCGCGCAGACGAAAGAGCGCATATGGGGAGGAAACACGCGCGTACCGGACAAAGTGCTGAGCCTGTTTGAGTCACATACGCAAGTGATCCGCAAGGGGAAAGCGCATAAGCCGAATGAGTTTGGTAGGCTGGTGAGAATCGACGAAGTGGAAAACGGGATCGTGAGCGGTTACGAGATTCTGGAAGGGAACCCGGCGGACACGAACTCTTGGCTGCCGGCCATGCAACACCACAAAGATTGCTTTGGGGTTGCTCCGAAGATGGCCACCGCGGACCGCGGATTTTTCTCCGCCCAGAACGAGCGGGAAGCGGAGGCTTTGGGAGTCCACAAAGTAGCTCTGTCGGCACGCGGGCGCTTGTCGAAGAAGCGCGCCAAGCGGCAGAGAGAACGTTGGTTTAAGCGAGCCCTGCGTTGGCGCGCCGGCAGTGAGGCCACCATCAGCCATCTGAAAAATCCGTTCTCGATGAAGCGAGCCACCTATAAAGGTGATCCCGGATTCAAGCGTTATGTGGGCTGGTGCGTGATCACAAAAAATCTGTTTTCGATTGCCCGTTGGCTGGAGCGCAAGAAAAGAGCGCAGGAGGAGCGAGAATGCAGCAAGCGACTACTTCCGCCCGACGGCGGAAGCTGCTGAGCGAGATCGAGCGTCTGGCCGGGGTGGCGGTTTTCGGAGCCTTGTCGGAAACCTACCGCACTTGCGGACGCCCGGGCTGTCATTGCCAAACGGGCGGACCCAAGCATGGTCCGCACCTGAATATCAGCTACCGTGGGGAGAAGGGCAAGACCACCGGCTACTACGTTCCGAAAGGGGCGGAGGAAGCTACGCGGGAAGGAGTCGCCGCTTGGCAAAAACTGCAGGAGTGTTTGCGCGAGCTGGCCGAGTTGAATAAGGATCGCAATCTGCAGCGCGCCCGCGAGACCGAGTTACGATGAAGCAATGGCTGTGTTGGTTCTTCCTTGTGGTCGGAGTTGTACTCCTCCTGTGGATC
>Ga0209686_1001745_pt1 | contig 10529 bp, 14 predicted proteins | sample GraSoiAngelo_126_FD_185883 | JGI IMG/M metagenome (GOLD analysis project Ga0209686, IMG submission 185883) | Grasslands soil microbial communities from the Angelo Coastal Reserve, California, USA - 14_0927_09_20cm (SPAdes) (version 2) | ecosystem: Environmental > Terrestrial > Soil > Grasslands ...
CGGAACGAGACGGAGGCTCCCAACATGGGAAAGATGGGAAATGGAAAACAATCGGGTTTAATTAGGGGCACGAGTTCGGAATCGTAAGCCCTGTACGATCACCTGATCAATCGGCGAACTCCATAGCTGGTCTCAGTCGCCGGGATGAGCCCCGACGCGGACCTCGGTGGGAGCAGAGCCCATCTACTGAACGACTAGCTGCACTGTCGTGCTATGAGTCACGCTGCCGCTAGTTCCCCTGATCCTCAAGGAGAAGGTGCCGGTTGAAGTCGACGAGTTGGTGCTGATCGTGAGTGTGGATGTTCCCTGACCGGTTACCGAGCTGGGATTGAAACTGGCGGTGGAATTAGACGGTAACCCGCGAACCCGGAACGTCACCGACCCGTTGAAGCCGTTGACCGCCGTTACGGTCACCGTGTAGGCAGTGCTGTTGCCTCGCGTGACCGTTTGCGAAGGCGGAGTAGCCGATATCGAGAAGGAGTTCACAACCAAAGTGACCGTCGTGGAGTGGGTGATGCTTCCGCTGGTTCCGGTAATCTTGAGCGTATAGTTTCCTGCGGGCGTGCTCCCACTTGTGGTGACGCTCATCGTGCTGGTCCCCGAGCCGTCGCTAATCGGATTCGTGCTGAACGTGGCGTTGGCGCCCGAGGGGAGCCCGCTCACGCTCAAACTCACGCTGCCGGTAAAGCCTCCCGAGGAAGCCAGCGTCGCGGTGTAACTATTATAGTGCTGTTACCCGCCGTGACCGTTCGCGAAGACGGAGAGGCCGAGACGGAGAAATCCTGCGAACTCGCCGAGTTCACAATCAAACTCACGGTCGTGGAGTGCGTGCTCCCGCTCGAGCCGGTAACGAAGTCACCAACGACTCGTGGCTGCCGAAATTGCGATACGCCACTCGGAACATCAGCCGCTCCCCGAGCGAGTCGAGTTGTTGCGCCGTCCCGGGTTGCGGTATGCAAGTTCCTCCTGACCCGCCGCAGGCGTCGGTATACGCAGGTACGGAAATGGCAATGGGTCCGGTGAGGGTGGTATTGTTCGAATTGGCGAAATCAACGTGAAACTTGTAGAGATTGAGCGTGTTCGAAGTGCCCAGTTCCAGGAAGAAGTTGGGTGAACCCGCGGGTGGCGCCGTGGAACCGTCCGAGTCTGACGGCAGCAAGCTCGCATCGCTCGTTCCCAACTGGAAGCACAGCCCAGTAGCGGTATTTCCCGCGAGCATAGCCGTGCGATCCAGCGCGCAAGCTGCCGGCCCAGCGAAAAACGTGCCAAACGGAAAGATATTGGCCGACAAATAGTATCCGTCCGGCCACACAGACAGCTTGGTGTAGTCGTTCAGGTCGCTACCAAACAAAAACCCGTAGCGATTGAAGCTCCCCGTCGCGTCGGAAGTGGTCGAAACGGCGACGCACTCCGCATTATTACTAAACGTCGAGTCGAACGCCACAATGCCGATTACCCAACGCCCGGCCGCTTTGTCATACAGCACCACAGGATCGCTGAGGTTGCCCGTCTCACACACCCCGCCATACCCGGTCCAAAGATTGCCGATGGAAACGGGGCCAAAGATGGATGCCCCAGTGGACTTATCAAAGACCTGGTAGGAAAGGTTCACTGTTTCCACCACTTGGGTGGCCCCCACCGAGGCATTCGCGTCCGGAGGAGCAAACCCGGTTGAGCCAATGCCGCCGAAGTTCAGCCCGTTCGTCGTGCTCACCTGCGGTTCTGTGCTGCTTTGCAGCACAACGTCCGGGTGACCGTCCACGTGCGGCCGCCCAGGCCTCCGGTGAGCCAGCGGCTTCGCGCGGTCCTCACGGCCCACAGGCATCTCTCGAAAGGGCGGCGAAGTATCGTTGTTACCTGCAAAAATGATTCTCGGCGCTTTCTGCACCCCCTGTGCGGAAACGCGTGTGGTCCGCAACGCAAAAAGAAAAGCCAGAACGCTGACAAACAGACAGCGGCATCTCAGGTTTCGCACCATGGACGGGATCTCCTTCTCTGGCGAGAGACGTGGGCCAGACAACAAGAAGTATTCTGCGCGTAGGTAAAGATCTCCCTCGCGCATGGCCTTTGCACACAGGGGTGATAGCGGTTCGTCGAAATCGAGGACACGGGACCGCTCCCAGCTCTTGGCAGTACAGGGGCCCGGAGCAACCGAGTCAACTTGTAACAGGTTATAAGCTCAAGTGGTACTAGAAGGTCAATCAGGTGTGCACCGGTGTGTACGGGTGTGCACTCCAAACACCCGGTAACAACCCAGCGCGATGATGGCGGTAGCGCCGCGAACGGTCCAATGCATCCCCGAGCGCTTGAGTCGTTGCCCACGGATCGTTCTACCGCCCGCCTCGATGACCCCTGACCCAACGAATTCGAAACTCCGTTCCAGGCTCGCTTCGTAGCGGAGCAATCGATGGAACTGAGGTGCGTTATAAAACACGGTAAGTCATGACGTTTTTCGCAAGATCCAAACTGACACCCACGAAGCCATCAGTCCATGTCAGGACCAGTTGACTCTGAGATTTGGCGCTCCAGAAGGAAGATTCTCTGCTTCCGGGCGGTCTGTCTTGGCGTGGGATGGTGCGGAGGAGAAGTTTGTCCTGCTCGAATCCCCGGGTGCGGTGCAATTTGGCTTCCCTCCCGTCGGGTTCAGGCCTACAATGGACACATAAGTGTTTATCTGCTTGTATGTATAGGTGCTATATGGAAGAAGCTGTCCGCTGGAACGTCAAGGTTTCCAAGGAAATCGACCTCACCTTGCGCACTTATCTCGGTGCACAGGGAATGAAAAAAGGCGACCTCTCGAAGTTCATCGAGGAGGCTGTCCGCTGGCGTATCTTCAATCGCACCGTGCAGACGATCAAATCACGCAACGCCTCTGCCGACCCGGACGAACTGCAGGCGATCATCGATACTGCTGTCCAGCAGGCCCGTGCCGAACGGCGCACCAAAAGGAAGGCGAGCAAGGCTAGCAAGACCTGATGCGCGTGGTGCTGGACACCAATATTCTCGTCTCCGCCCTTATCGTGTCGGCTGGCAACCCCGCGGCAATCTACAACGCCTGGGAACAGGGCAAATTCACTCTCCTGACCTGCACGGAGCACCTCGACGAATTGCGTGCCACTCTACAAAAGCCGCGAGTCGCCGATCTCATCAAACCTTACAAGGCAGGTCGGCTGGTCAACCAGATCAAAAAGCTGGCCGAGGAGGTTGGTGAATTGCCGCGCGTGAAACGCTCGCCTGACGCCGGCGACAACTTCTTACTGGCCTTGGCGGAAGCCGGCAAGGCGGATTATCTCGTGACCGGCGACAAAAGCGGGTTGCTGGTGCTCGCCAACCATAAGTCCACGCGGATCGTCACGGCGCGAGAGTTTGCTGCCTTGGTTAAGGCAGACGCCTAGCCTGGTCGCGATGGTAGGGCGCAATGTGTTGCAGGACGTCCGAGCCGGCATGGGCGTAGCAACAAACACGGAATTATCGAGTAGTGGATCCGTGGCCCGGGAGGCTCTCAAAGTGATTGGAGCCGAGTGACCCAAGAGCGTCATCCGCGGTTCGAATTTTCCCAGATTGATGACTCGAGAAATGCACCGGGTCCCCATGATTTTCCCCATACTTGCCAGACGGCTGGTGTTTAACTTTTCGCCGTTCAATGGTTTCTGAATAACACTCCTGCCTAATCCTGTCTTCAACATATTCAGCGCGCAGCGAGGTCATGGATGACTCCAGACCTCCTGTCTGGAAAACCCTGCTAGGCGTCCCATCAGGTCACGGAGACGGGGACACGGAATTCTCGATTTGGACGATGCTTTTTGCCAAATACGCGTGGCAATGGATCGCCGTGCTCTAGGCGAGATTCAACAATTTTTCGCGCAAGTCCTTGGGCAATCTCAACGGTCTCGGCAATGCTGCGGCCCTCAGCTACTAAGCCCGGGACACCCCGGCTTGTTCCCAGATAGCGACCACCCTTGAGGCGCTCCACACGAACGCGGATTGCTACTTCCTCAACTTCTGTGAGATCCTCCTGCCTTTTCAAGGTGATCCCTTCTGTCGGGCATTATACGCGCCGAGCAAATACAGCGAGAACGGCAGAGTCACACACGCCTCCTCCCTGGGGAGCTGGTCGACTGAGATCTAGCGTAGTCAATTCTGATATCTGAGACCGTCGACCCGGGAAAACTCACGCTCGTTGTCGGTCACAAGAACATGTCCGAGCGCAATCGCTTGAGCGAAAATCAGCAGATCGTTCGCGCCGATCGGTTTGCCACGCTGTTCAAGATGAGCTCGAAGCGCACCGTAAGTACGATCGGCAAGCGCATCGAAAGGCAAGACTTCGAGGACACCAAGGACTGCATCGAGCTGCGCCGCAAGCCGCGGTGATCCTTTCTTTGCGCTGCCATAATGCAGTTCTGCGGCAACGATGATGCTCGTACAGACCTGGGCCTCACCCACCTCTCGGATCCGCTGCGTTACGCGTCCGTGAGGGTTCCATAGCAGGTCGGAATCGATGTTGGTATCGAGCAGATAGCGCACTAGAGGTCAGCCGGCTCGGTGGCCAGTTCCGCAATAGGAGGAAATTTTTCTTCGATCGGCGTCAGCTTATCGAGTACTGCGAGAAGAGACTTTGGTGGAGAAGGCTCGATGCTAAGACGCTTACCTTCTTTGCGCATAATGGCATCATTGCCTGGCAGCTCAAACTCCCGAGGAATGCGCACAGTCTGATTCCCTCCCGTTCCTGAACAGCTTTACATGCTGTTGTCGAACTCTGTTCCGGCGCTTAACTGGCATATGCTTGAGCATATGCCAAATCGAGTACGCCGTCTAGCGATGGACAGCGACTTCAGCGACTTGCTTCTATCGGCGCAATCGGTGGGAGGTGATTCCGATACACGCGCTACCACATCCACTCTGAAGCAGTGAAGCCTCGGACGCTCCCCGGTGCTCCCTCGTGAGTGAGGGGCTCGCCGACTTTTCCCTAATCCGTCAGTGCCGTTTCGACGATCGATTGCGGGAGGGCCGTCACCGCACCGCAGACAAGGGTAAAAGCTACGGCAATTCACAAGTACGTCGTGAATGGCGAAGAACATTGGGCCAATGCCAAGGATCCCCAGATACCTGCCGCGCTAACGCCGGTAGTTGCAGGCGTTGCCACACTACATAATTTCCCCAAAAAACCACAGATTAGAATCGCCGACGAGCGGATTGCGGCGAGGTTAGAGCCAGGCCGATCGCCGCAAGTCACCTTCCCAAACGGACAGCACGCGTTAGGACCGGGCGATTACGATGTCATGTACAACCTCACTCCGGTGATTCAGGGCCCCCCGGGTATCTCGGGGCCTCCTGCCGGTTTCGGAACGACCATCGCTGTCGTTGGACGATCGAACATCAATGTCCAAGATGTGGCGCGATTCCGTGCCATTTTCAACCTGACGAATAATAATCCGCAGATATTCGTGGATGGGCCTGATCCGGGTGATTTGGGTGGAGCCGAAGAAGGCGAGGCGGTCCTGGACACGACATGGTCAGGAGCGCTGGCGCCCGGTGCAAGTGTTTGGCTCATTGTCTCTGCATCCACCAACACCACTGACGGAGCCGATCTCTCCGAACTCTACATCATCGATAACAGCGTCGGGGCAATCATGACGGAGAGCTTTAGCGAATGTGAAGCGAGTTGTCATTGTGCTCAAGACGTTCTTCCCCGTCTGGGAACGCATCCATAGCGGGCGCGGTCGTGGCCAAAGCAGTAAACGACGCCAGGAAGGAGTTGTTGGAGGGCTGATGTTCTGTGGATGGACACCGGCAGTCAGCTCAGTAAGGAGAGAAAGTATGAGCGCGTTGCCCGGATCAGCCACCTGGCAGTGCATCTACAATGTCGAACCTGCGACTGCCGTGCCGGGCTGGCTGTTTGTCGCCCACGTCCCATACAACGCTCACTTCGTTTTTGTGGACGATGACATCGATCACCGAGTCCTCGTAAACGTTGACTCCTAGCCCTGCAAGCCAGTCGTCAAGTTCGAAATCTAAATCACCGTACAACCGGGCGGTATCCCAAGCTTTCATGGCGTCGTCCAGTCGTTCCATTTCGTCGCTGAGAGCGTCTTGCAAGTCCCATATGCTGTTCGATTTCGCCATCTGACGCTCAACAAACTTCATGACTCGGGTGACCCGCTGTTCTGAATGAGCCAGATACATCGAGCAATTGCTAGCAAGGTCTTCAATCAACCATTCCATGTATTCCATAGTTGTGTCTTCGCCATACTCTCTGGCTTCTTCGATGCCGCTTATGAACAGGCCCTGCGCCCACCGTTCGGCTTTGTCGTCCCCAGAACCCTTCACTGGGAATTCGTAGAACGTGAGGTCTGGTGACCATGCGCGATGCCGGATGCTGGACTGGCACATCGCGATAAAATCTGCTTCAAGTTTGTCTACGAGACGACGAGTGACGTTGAGAAACGGTCTGTATGCTTCCTCGAACTCTTTTGCCGCCGCTTCTGCCGCTGCTCTCTTTTGTTGCCGCAAAGCGCGATTGTGTTCACGTTGCTGCCGTTTCTCTTCTGCACGACGCCGAGCGTTTTCGCGGGCTCGTTGACGCTGGACTTCACGAATACCTTGCTCTTCAGGGATCATCATCCTTGGCCCGTCGTAAATGAATCCGGTACCACGGCTATGTTTCTGTTTGCCGCTGCCCATCGCGTGAGCGGCATGTCGCAGCTTCGGCTGACCTTGGATTAGCTGCGCAGCTTGCTCCCTTTCGAAGTCGTTGATAGCAAGTACCAGCGGCTTCGCGGGCTCCGCTATACAACGCTTCAGTGCTTTAAGCATGTTGAACCCAGCCCGCCAGTCGGACGGAGTCGCAGCCGTGACATAGACTTTGCCTTCAGGATTTCGATAGACCTTGTGCTTGTCGTCACGCACCAAAACAAACTTATGCTGGCACAGGAGAGCATCGTGCTTTGCGAGTGCGTTACTCATCGACCTTGCTGCTCCTTTGATGCGGCCCTGTGCCTCCCGAAAATCTCGAAATGTCGAAATGTCTGAGCAGACGAGGGTTATCCTGCATCACTTCCGCCGACGCTTTTCCCGTGCGCCAAGAATTCCGCGGAGGCCGCAGCTGTTACAATGTTAATGCGGGCAACCCGCTGATGGTAAGCGCGGTCGTCATTTTTCGAAGGGGCAGGACGCCGCCGCGTACTTCCAGTCTCCTCTTCGTCGGGGAAGTTTCCGCAAGGCCTTCAGTCCGCGCCAGAGTTGCAGGCTCTCTACTTTCAGTCCCTTCTTCGGCTTTCCTCCTCTCGGCATTGGTTAACCCCTGTAATCCTGGTGGGGGCACCTTATCGCACCCCTGGCTGCATGTCATCTGGCCGCCGGTGGTCAGTCAGCAGCAGAGGGGAGGGGAAGGAGGCTGTCACTTAAAGCAAGAGTTGGCCATTTCTAAAGCATGAGTTGGCCGGGCCCACCACGGCGGCAAGTCGTTTATTCTCACCGAAAGGGGTCTGAACGAGATAGTTCAGCGGAGATGCATCCGCGACGACGATCATCCCTTGCCGGTCCCATCGGGAGCGGCCTCAGAGCTCTCCTGGCTTCACAAGTCACGATTTTCGTACCGATCACACAATCTCTCCGCAGGCAATGCATCAGGCCGATCTAAAACAATTGGACAGGCGAACATAAGGCGAATATGTTAGCCTTCTCCTTCTATGGCACGAGTTTCCGGCGAACGCAATGACACAGGAGCAGCGGAAGCAGTTGACAGCCTCGTACCCGTTCGCGGCGACTACCAAAAACGCTGGAGAAGTGCCGGTTGGGGGGAGGGATGCCCCCGGCCCCGCGAATCATGCAAGAACTCGTCACGTTGTGGAAAGTGTTGTGGAGGTGGCGAGAATAGCTGATCACAGTGACGCGCAAACGGCACCCTCAAAGTCAAGAACGAACTGATAACAAAATAGATTTTGGCGGGCGAGCCTGTAAGCCGGATTCTGTCGGGCGCACAATTCACACGGTGAATTATGCGCCGCGGCGATCATTCCTCTAGGTCACGGTTCGCACCGTGACTCCAGCAGCCTACCCGAGGGTTCTCTTGCACGATGGCTCACGCCATCGCGCAAGAAGCACGTCTTCGTTAGAAGACGCGCTCAACGAGCCGGGCCGGCTCTTCCCTCCTATTTGGCCTTGCACCACGCGGGGTTTTCCGTGCCTCCGGTGTCACCACCGGAGCGGTGGGCTCTTACCCCACCTTTTCACCCTTGCCTAACGTTGCGTGCATTTTCGGCGTCCCGCAGGTTTCCCTACGCGACTGCCACCGTGCTGCGCTCTGCCGGCGGTCTATTCTCTGTGGCACTTTCCGTAGCGCCGTCGTAGCGCCGGTTTTTACACCGGCATCTTCGACTTTGCCCCCTGGCGTTACCAGGCGCGTTGCCCATGTCCTGAGTTCCGTTGACCGCTCTCCGTTCACCACAGGCGGCATCCCGCCCTATGGGTTTGTTGTAGCGCCGGGCTTCAGCCCGGCACTCTTATCCCCACTCTGCGTTTGCCTTCTGGATATGAACGCAGAGCGGCCAACGTGCCTCACAACGGTGTCCGGACTTTCCTCCCGCTTCGGCCTTGTCGCGGCGGCTCTACGCCGCCACTCGCAGCCTCAGCCAGCGATCACCCGGCTCACCCGCCAACTCAATTATACGCTTTTCCGGCTTGAACGAAGTTAGAATCCCCGCACTGCGTCTCACCTTCTCAAACTCACGGAGGACAAACCGCATGACTGAGTTTCCCAGCCTGGAACGCCGCGACTTCCTCGGCGGCGCCCTGGCTGCCTTCCCTCTGGCTCTTATCGGACCATTGGTCAAAGCACCCGCCAGCCCGGTGGTTAACCCGTTTGTGCCGGAGAGGACCGCCTCGGCGAGCATCACACCATCGGCGTCAGCTCCACCGCTTTCAAGGTGTTGACCGCGGACAGTGCCGGCGCCCTTTTTCTGTTCGAACATAGGAACACGGGTGGCAAGAAAGGCGGCCCTCCACGCCCTCTGCACCACAATGAAGATGAATGGTTCTACGTCATCGAGGGCCAGTACATCGCGGAAATCGGGTCGACGCGCGTGGAACTGAAGCCCGGCGACTCGATGCTAGGACCACGGGAAGTACCTCATGCGTGGGCTTTTGTTGGGGACGCTCCTGGAAGACTTCTGATCGCCTTCGCGCCCGCGAACAGAATGGAAGCCTTCTTTCGCGACAATGAAAAACGTCGCAAAGGAAATAAGTACACGAACGATGTCGAATTAATCGCTCGTACGGGATGGAACTCCTCGGCCCGCCTCTTTCGGTGAAATGAGTCTTACAATCTCGCTATGCGCGTCCTCGAAGCCAAAGACTTTCTCGTCGAACAGACCTCCGAGCAGGCCGCTATTAAAAACGTGCCTCTCTCCGACCTCGAAAAAGGCATGATGTATTTCACCGCGACAGACGACGAATGCACATGATGCTTGCAGCGTGTGTTGCACTTATCATTGTTGGACTGTTCTTTCAGCGTCAGGTGACAAGCCCTTCGGATTGGTTCTTCAGCAATTCGTCATTCCCTTTTTGAAGCGCAAACACACTAAGAACGATGAATCCCATGCTTACTTCAGTCCCACTAACTTCTCAAACTCCCGCTCACTCAAAATCGTCACTCCTAATTCCTTGGCCTTGTCGTACTTCGATCCCGGATCCGTCCCCACCACCACGTAATTCGTTTTATTGCTCACCGACCCGCTCACCTTTCCGCCGTGCTGTTGCACAATCGCTCCCGCCTCTTCCCGCGTTCGATTCGCCAGCGTGCCTGTAAACACAAAGGCCTTCCCCGCAAACCTATCGCTCTTGACCTCGCGCTTCTCTGCCGTTGGCTGCACTCCCGCCTTCGCCAATTTCTTGATCAACTGTCGGTTCGCCGGCTCCGAGAAAAACTCCACGATGCTCGCCGCCACCTTCGGCCCCACTTCCGGCACTTGTTCGAGCTCCTCTTCCTTCGCCTCTGCCAGCTCTTCCAGCGAGGAAAAATGTTCCGCCAGCAATTGTCCCGTGCGCTCGCCCACAAATTGAATCCCCAGCGCATAAATCAGCCGCGGCAGCGAATTTTTCTTGCTCGCCGCAATCTCCTCCAGCAAATTCTGCGCAGACTTTTCCGCCATGCGCTCCAATGCCGCCACTTCTTCTTCTTTCAGCCTATACAAATCCGCAACGTCTTTCACCAAGCCCTTGTCCACCAACTGGTCCACAATCTTTTCTCCCAGCCCGTCAATGTCCATCGCGTGCCGCCCTGCAAAATGCAATATCGACTCTTTCCTCTTCGCTGGGCACGCCGCGTTCACGCAGCGGTACGCCACTTCCCCTTCCACGTGATGAATCGCGCTCCCGCACTCCGGGCAATTCTTCGGCATGCGAAACGGCTGCCGGTTCTTCCCTTCCTTCACCACTTTCAGCACATGCGGAATCACTTCCCCCGCGCGCTCGATCAACACCGTGTCGCCGATCTGCACGCTCAGCCGCCCGATTTCATCCATGTCGTGGAG
>Ga0209686_1001746_pt1 | contig 10525 bp, 7 predicted proteins | sample GraSoiAngelo_126_FD_185883 | JGI IMG/M metagenome (GOLD analysis project Ga0209686, IMG submission 185883) | Grasslands soil microbial communities from the Angelo Coastal Reserve, California, USA - 14_0927_09_20cm (SPAdes) (version 2) | ecosystem: Environmental > Terrestrial > Soil > Grasslands ...
TGGATGGTCGGCCTTGCTCCTCTGCCTCTTTCTCGGTCCCCGCCTTGGCTTCCGTAAAGAAATCATGGCACCGCACTCGATGGTCCTGTGCATGGTTGGGACCGGAATGCTTTGGGTCGGTTGGTATGGATTCAATGCCGGCAGCGCGCTCGGTGCCGATGGAATCGCTGCCAACGCATTCATGACCACGACATTGGCGACAGCGGTTGGGTCTTTCACGTGGGCGGCGCTCGAGTGGTTGTTGCGTGGCAAACCGAGCGTGCTCGGCTTTTGTTCGGGCGCTGTCGGCGGCCTTGTTGTCATCACTCCGGCCTGCGGATTTGTCGATGCCAACGGTGCTGTTATTATCGGCGTGCTGGCGGGGGCGGTTCCGTTTTTCGCCTGTACCAAACTGAAATCGTGGTTCCACTATGATGATGCCCTCGATACGTTTGGCGTGCACGCCGTTGGCGGAACCCTCGGCGCCTTTCTCACCGGGTTGCTCGCGACTGCGACCGTGAATCCAAATCTTTCCGCAACTGCTGCCAGTCAAAATGGACTCGCAAAAATTGTCGGGCACATGCTTTGGCTGGAGCAACTGAAAGCGATTGGAATTACCATCGCACTGGCGTTGATCGGTACCTCACTGATCGGATTTCTCGTTCGCGCAACACTCGAACTACGCATCGCGCCGGAAATCGAGCGTCAGGGCCTCGACATCAATCTGCACGGCGAAGAGGGTTATATTGTTTCTGGTTAGTTCGATTACGAGCATGAGCATGAGCACGAGCACGAGTATGACGACGCTGTGACGTTTACTTCGAATCATGCGAGAGACTCGTATGAAAATTGAGATTCTCTTTTTGGCACTAGCCGCTTTTCCGGGCAGCTGGACCGCTAACGCCGCGGACATCGCAGCGGAATCGAGGCGGGCCAACGAATTTTTCGACAAGTGCTGGGATGAAACCGTGGCGCGTCATCCGGTCGATGAATCGTTTTATGGAATTAAAACGCACTACGACCAATTGGAAGATTTGTCGGATGAAAAAGCGGCGGCGGACCTCAAGGCATTGCAGGATCAACTCGCGACCTTGCATCGCGATTTCAAGCTGGAATCACTCGATGCCCCGACACAGCTGAGCTACAAACTTCTCGAGCTCGAAGTCCAGCGTGCGGCTGAAGAATTCCGTTTCCGCAACGACGTTTATCCGATCAGTCAAATGCGCGGTGTGCATGCCCAGATCCCGACCTTTTTAATTAACGTTCACAAAGTCGACAACGAAAAGGATGCGCGGGCTTACATCGCACGGCTGAATGCGATCCCGAAATTATTCGATCAGGTGATCGTGAATTTGCGGACGTGCGAAGGCAAAGGCGTGGTCGCGCCCAAGTTTGTTTTTCCGCTGGTGCTCGAGGCCTGTCACAAGATAATCGGCGGGGCGCCATTCGACGATTCCGGAACGGACAATCCGTTGCTGGCTGATTTCAAAAAGAAAGTTGGCGGACTGAAGGAATTCGACGAGGCGGCGCGATCGAAGCTGAGCGCTGAGGCAAAGAGCGCGCTGTCCAACTCGGTCAAGCCAGCTTACAAAAAGCTGATCGCCCTTCTGGAGGATCAATCGAAGCGGGCGAATGACGATGCCGGCGTCTGGAAATTTCCCGATGGCGCCGAGTTTTACAAAATGGCGTTGCGCCACACCACCACGACGAACCTGAGCGCGGATGAAATTCATCAGCTCGGACTAAAGGAAGTCGCGCGCATTCATGGTGAGATGGAGAAAATCCGTGAAAAGGTTGGATTCAAAGGCGACCTCCCCGCGTTTTTCAAGTTCATCCGAGAAGACCCGCAATTTTATTTGCCGGATACCGACGAGGGGCGCGCGAAATATTTGGCGAAGGCGGTGCAGATTGTGGACGAGATGAAAAAGCGGCTCGACGAATTATTCCTTACCAAACCGAAGGCGGACATTGTGGTGAAAGCGGTGGAGAAATTCCGCGAGAGCTCGGCTGGCGCGGCGTTTTATCAGCAACCGGCCCCGGATGGATCCCGCCCTGGGATGTTTTACGTGAACCTGCGCAACATGCATGATCAACCGGTTTACGAGCTCGAAGCGCTGGCGCATCACGAAGGAATTCCGGGCCATCACATGCAGATCGCGATTGCGCAGGAGCTGACCGGCATTCCGAAATTCCGGAAATTGGGCGCGCGTTTCACCGCTTACACTGAAGGCTGGGGGCTTTATAGTGAACTGACGCCGAAAGAAATCGGGATATATCAGGATCCGTATTCTGATTTCGGGAGATTATCGCTGGAACTTTTGCGCGCGGCGCGACTGGTGGTGGACACGGGTATGCACGCGAAAAAATGGACACGCGACCAAGCGATCGATTACTTGAAGCAGAATACGCCCAATAGTGAGGGCGATTGTGTCGATGCCATCAATCGCTACATCGTGATGCCAAGCCAGGCCACGGCGTACAAGATCGGGATGCTAAAAATCCTCGAGCTCCGCGAGAAAGCGAAACGTGCTCTCGGAGCGAAGTTCGATCTTCACCAGTTCCACGACGTAGTGCTGACGAACGGCGCGCTGCCGCTTGACGTGCTTGAGGAATCAGTAAACCGCTGGATTAAATCCAAGCAGACTTAGAATCCATCGCCACCAGAACCGCAGTTGCCGCTGTTGGAGTTGCCCGGGTACGTTATCCTTTTCTGCCTGGGCCAGCTCCCCTCAGGGATTCATTGGATACGGAATTCCAAACGCTGAGCGCGATTCAACCCATTGACCTGACCCTCGTTCTGGCTTCGGCGGGGCAGGCTGGAGTTCGCCTGATGCAAATCAGTGAGAGAGCCAGCTCTAAGCGAAGTAACACGGACCCGAATGGGTGAGTTGCAGTCTTCGTTTCGGGCGAAACCCTTGTTTCATTCTGACCTCCGACCTCTGAGGGTTGGCTTGTGACCTCAATGATAGGGCCCAAGTCGGGGGTATTCATACGGGACGGAATGTGGGTCCAATTTTTATACCAAATACAGGTGTTGCCTGACAACCAAAAGCTCGCAAAAAAGGGGATAAAATTTGCGAAATTTCTTCTCTGGCTGGGTTAAAAGTCTGTCATTTTGTTGGTTGTAACTCGTGAGTCGCTTTCCAATCGTCAATGTGCGTTGATGCGACAGAATGCCGTTTAAAAGAAATCGCATTAGAAATGACGAAACCCGAATGACGAAGGAAATCCGAATGCCAAAAATGGCGGCGCGCCGAGCGAAGCGGAAGCTGTGCTCGGGGCGGGACTTGAACCCGCATGCCTTTCGGCATACGCCCCTCAAACGTACGTGTCTGCCATTCCACCACCCGAGCGAGCGTTTGAAAGATAGAAGATGGTAAATGGGAGATGGGGAGCCGCAAGCGCTTTCGCTGAGCCAAGGTGGGTTCGGCGTTCGATGTTCGACGTTCGATATTCGGCGTTCCGTGCTCGGTTCTGGCCCTCATGCTCATGCTCCGTCGTAGGAATATTGAGCCTTGCCTGAAGCTCGGGATTTCGTAATCGAAACTGAAATCGAGCATGAACATGAGCATGAGCATGAGAAACGCGGAAAGCGATGATTGGATCAAGCTCGATCTCCACATTCACACCTTCGAGGATCCCAAGGACAAACTGGATTATTCGGCGCACGAACTCCTGGCGCGGGCGCGGCGGCTCGGTTTCTCCGTCCTTGCCATCACGCTGCACGACGCGGTCTTTGATCGGCCGGAGGTTTTTGCCGCTGCCCAGCGCCTGAAAATTCTCCTTATTCCCGCCGCCGAAATGCGGATCCAAGGCGCGGATATTATTCTTCTAAATATAAACCGGGAGGATGTGGCAGGACTGCGAAGTTTCGATGATGTCCGGCAATTGCGGGAGCGCCGTGGTCAATCGCTCTTCACCATCGCGCCGCATCCTTTTTATCTGCTGGGCGGTTCAATCGGGAAACGTTTGCTGGATGAAATCGATTGCTTCGATGCAATTGAGTTTTGTCATTTTCACAAAGGATTTTTTAACCCGAACCGCCCGGCGATGAGGGTGGCGGAAAAATTTAGCAAACCGTTGGTTGCAACTTCCGATGCGCATCGGCTTAGCGCCTTTGGCCGTCATTATACTATCATACCACGGCCGTCGCCGCTAACGGCGGAGTCTATATTCGCCCAGCTTCGCGCGGGCCGGTTACGCATCAATAGTCCGGCTGCGACCTTTCAGGACATTATCAGCACCTTTTATTTTGTTTTTATCGAGCACCCATTGCGCAGTCGTTTTCATCATCATGAGCGGCATTGATCATTTCGGCCGAGTCAGGCTAGAAATCTAACCGCAACCGGCAAGAGGCCCGTTGGCTCGCAGCCTCGTCGCAGCGAGTCCGTCCCGTGGCGGACAAGATGACTGTGCTACTACTTCGGCTCGCCGGAGCGCCCCCTCCAATTGAGATCGCTCGTAATGGTGCACTTGCCATTCTCGAGAAATACTGACAAAGGTATCGCCAATGAAAGCTGGAGTCAGATTTCTCGCCTTCGTCGTATTATTGTTTGGCCTCGCGGCAGGCGGTTGTAAAACCCCACCCAAGAAGACGGCCGCCCACGAAAAGAAACCAGCAAAAGTGAAACCGACCCAGGAAGCGACCGATGTTGACTTTGATGGCTTTATCTCGCGCTTGCGTAAAGCGGTTGCGGCGCACGATATGAATACCATTGCCTCAATGATGACGGCAGACTTCGGCTATAGTTTGAATCCGGAAAAATCCGGAGAAGGCGTCTTCCGATATTGGGATGAGAATAACCTTTGGCCGGAGCTCGAAGGTATCCTTTCGGAAACCTTCGTGAAGAAGCAGGACTACATGGTAGCTCCACCACAGTTCGCCGATCCGTCGTTAAACTACGATGGCTATCGTGCTGGTATCCGGCGGGTCAATGGCAGCTGGAAGTTTGCTTACTTCGTCAATGGGTGATCAGCGTCGCTGATTGTTGTCTATTAATTGTTATCTTCTAGCTGTCGTCCTGTGGTCGCGGGGTCTTGTGCTGAGTCAGTAGCGCTTCGTGCTCGGGCCGAAATCATAAATAATCCCCCAGGCACCCTGGGCGACGAGCGGCAATTGTTTCTCCCACGGACGGGTACTGTTGCCGTAATTCGTCTTCTCCAGGGTTCCCCAAAATAGATACCGCACCTGTAGCTCGCGTGCGCTCTTTTTCCAGTCTCCCTGACCTAACATTAGATTGTTGAGTTGGCTTTCAATTGTCGCGTAATCAGCTATTCCCTGCGTCCATAAATGTCCCGCATATCCACAAACCATCTTCCGTCCGCTAAGCAGCAATGGATGATTGTAGGTTGGAAAACCAGCGAATCGTGCCTCGAGCGGCAACCGGCGAACGGCGGCGGCAACGAAATCGGTTTCGGATCGGTTCGCAAACTGGTAGCCCGGTCGGCCTGCAGCCAGCCCCCCGATTAGACTGACGAAACCGGAAAAGAACAGAATGAGGCAAGCTCCAACTCGCGCCGAAAACGGCCAACGAATTAACATACGATTCCAAAGAATGGGCAGGGTGATAAAGTAGGCCCAGATAAGTAGCTTAATGTTGTCCCATTCCCATGGTGCAGTTTTGACCGATATGGTCAGCAGGAAGATTAAGACCGCGGCAGCGAGATAGGCGGCGTCAATTGATAGCTCAAAGTCATGGGCACGACGGATGATCGAGCTTATCAGGCCTGGACCGAGCTTTTTCGGCTGCCGTGCAGAAGACTGTCGGCCGAAAAGTCCGTTCCATTCCTGCCGTGCGACAATCCCGACCAACGCGATTGCGAGCGGCAGAAAGACACCGAAGTTAAACAACCAGAACCAGAAAAATGGCATTCCAAGTTCGCCAACATTTTGCGTCCAGCCCAGGTGCCATTGGAGAATTGAGCCGGCGTGCATCTTATCGGTGGTAAGCCAAACAAAAATCACCGCTGGGAGAACGGCAGCGGCAACGAGTTTGAAAAGCGGCGGTCTGGAAGGGGGCCGGCTCAAAAATAGAACCACAAGGACAATGCTCAAGGCGATAAAGGTGTGGATATGAAACAGGGGCATGGTCGCGTAGAGAATGTATTCCGCCCATACAGGCAGCAGCTGGTTCTCTTGGTCTGAATCGGATCCATACTTGACCCGCCATTGCCGAAGAAGAAGAAGACCGGCGGGGATGGCGTAAAGAAGGCCGCGCTGAGTAACAAACATCGTTAGCGGAATGCTTTTCCACGAGACATGCGACGTTCCTTGATAGTCGAGAAACTGATGCGTCTGGAGGAATGCGTAGCCGGCGATCCCGCCATTGAAAAGGAATCCAGCAACGGTGAAGGTGCCGCCCCAGCGATACAAAGCGTAAAAGGTGGCAACCGAAGCCAGAAGTCCGGTGGCTGCAAGTTGAGGCCGAAGGTCAAATCCGAGGTTCGTTAGAATGCCATTGAATAGATCAATGCCGACAGGATAACGGAGCTTGCTGTACACGTAGATCGGGCTGTCTGGCCAGAGCGAGACGCCGTTGGCAAAAGTCTTGATATAGGTAAGATGCAGCCCAAGGTCGCCGAGATTGAAAGGGGATTGAATGTCAATATTCTCCCCTTCGAAGTAAAAGAGCCAACAAAAGGAGCGAAACGCGAAAATCGCGAAAACAAATCCAACCAGGCAGAGCCAAATCGACCGATACCTTGCCAGGGGATCGTCGCCTTCAGTCCCAGCAGGAGATTGTGTTGAAGGTCCGAGCCGGATGGGCGTAGGGGGCATTAGAAAAAAAAGGGCAATTCCGACGGTTGCTCCGACAATGAGCGAAACAAATGAAATGCTCCAATTCAGTCCGCCAGCATTCTCGCCAAGCAACAGTGCCGTTACGGTAGAAACTGCGACATAGATGAGACCGGCCGACAACAGGCGCATTGCAGAAGCGTTATTGTTTCCCGGGGCCGATAAAATTCGGCAATCTCCCGGGGAAGAAATCCCGAAAAACGCTGGCGCGCAGATATAGTTTCGACGTGTCCTGGTACGGCCGGACGGTCAATGAATCGCTATAGTAAGTGTCTCGCAATTTTTGCTCGACCTCAGGAATCTTGCTTTCTTCGACGAGAAGGAAATCGGCGTCGAGGTCCGGCGGATTATTGTCGTGCTCGTAGTAGCCGACGCGTGGGAAGTCGCCCAGGATCCAGGGCAACGGGTATGGACTCGGCCGCAGGATATGGCCGACGAGATGGTAGAACCTCGGGTCGGCGTGCGCTAGTTCCAGTAGCGGCGTAGTTAGTTTATAGATATCATTGTAGGTCTGGACATAAACGTACGGTTCTGACGCGAAAAATTCACCAAGATTGATTGTGAGCGGTCGGTTTGAATTCCAGTTGGCTTCGGCGAAGGTGGTGCAACGGAAATAGTTGAGCGAGATGGCGTAGCCGAACGATGCCAGAAGCAGAATCGAGGCAATTATGGTTGAAAGGACGAGGCGTGCTCTGGGCACGACGACAACAAAAGCGCCGAAGGTGAAGAACAAGGGCCAGATGATGCTAATGATGCACCAGGGCGTTTTATAGGCGATGATACTGTAAGCCGCGAACGTGCCGACGCCAAGGATTGCAAGAAAGCGCAGAGAAAAATTTCGGAAAAGCAAGGAAAAGGCGCACAGAATCAATCCCGCGCAGGCGGGCCACTCATAGCGCGCAATTAAATTAAGCCAGTAATACCAGGCTTTTTCATGGCCATGGCCGCTGCTGCCAGTTTCGAACCAGGCATGGAATGTCTTAAACAAATCTTTTAGCCCGTTCCAGTGGAAGAACGTGCCGGAGTAAAAGAAAACAATCGCCCCAATTCCTGTCAGGCAGACAACAGCGAGATCGATTGCATTCCATTTTTGCGGCGCGGGCTTGGAACCTTCGGCCGGGATGATTAAGGTAGATACGTAAGCCAGCGGCAGCGCAATCAGCGCGCAACCAAGATGTATAATGTAAGTTTCCTTGGTCAGGATCATTCCGGTGAGACCCATTCCCGTGAACCAAAGATAGTTCAGTGTTCCTTCCCGCCACAGACCGAGTAGTCCGAAAATGAACATCATGGAAAAGAGAAGCAGCCATGCCTCATGAATGGAATAACGGCCATAAAAAATGAAACCGGGCGATAGAGCCATCGCCAGCGCCGCCAGGCGGGCGACTGGCCGCGGGATAAGGCGATCGCATTTCAATGCCAGCCAGACCGATCCAATGCTGGCCAGAACTACCGGGAGCCGAAGGGCGTACAGATTCCGGCCGAACAAGGTTTGAGATAAAAACAGGATGTAGAAGTGAAGCGGGCCGTGATAGTTGGTCGGGTCATATCGATAGAACCCATCCTTGACCATTTGATCGACGAACCAGCCGTTGATTCCCTCGTCGAAATGTGGCGGCTTTATTCCGAGGAAAAGGATACGTAAGGCTGCGGCCAAACCGAGAATGCCCCAGAACATCCAGTCGCTTTCCAGCGCATTGAGGATGGTTTGAGCGACATCCGGCGAGGGCGAGGAAAAATCCGCTCGCGCCCCTTTGCGACCGCTGCTAGTACGCGAGGCGATGCGCATTTTGGTAACCGGCGGCTGCGGTTTCATTGGCAGCAACTTTATTCGCTACATTCTGAAACATTACAAGCCGGCTTACCTCACGAATGTCGATGTCCTGACCTACGCCGGCAATCTCGCCAACCTCGAGGGCGTGGCCGAGGAGCACGGCGATCGCTACGAATTCTTCAAGGCCGATATCGCTAATGCCGACCAGATGGATGAGCTGATGACCGAGCACCAGTTCTACGCCGTTATTAATTTCGCGGCCGAATCCCATGTCGATCGCAGTATTAATTCGCCGCAAAATTTCATCCACACCAATGTGATTGGCACCAGTGTGCTGCTCGATTGTGCCCGCCGGCATGGGGTGCAGCGTTTCATTCAAATTTCGACCGACGAAGTTTACGGTTCGTTAGGCGAGATCGGAAAATTTACCGAACAATCGCCGCTGGATCCGAGTTCGCCTTACTCCTCGAGCAAAGCCGGAGCCGATCTTCTCGCGCTCGCTTCCTACAAGACCTACGGCCAGGAAGTAATTGTCACCCGCTGCTCAAACAACTACGGGCGATGTCAATTTCCGGAGAAACTGATTCCGCTCATGATCATTAAGGCGCTGCGCGACGAACCCCTCCCGGTTTACGGCGATGGTTTGAATGTGCGCGATTGGATTCATGTCGACGATCATTGCGCAGGGATTGTGGCCGCCTTGTTCGAAGGAAAACCGGGCACGATCTATAACTTCGGCGGCGGCCGAGAAATGGTGAACCTCGAGGTGGTGAAACTGATCCTCAAGAAACTAGGCAAACCGGAGACTCTGATCTCGTTCGTAACGGCTGGGGCACGAGTGTCGTTACGCCATCGATTCCTCCTTCAGTGAGCGTGAGTTGAACTGGAAACCGCGCCACAATTTCGAAGAAGGCCTGGCCGAAACGATCCAATGGTATATCGACAATCAATCGTGGTGGCAGCCGCTGCTCGAACGCGCTGGCCGCTATTGATGGCGTTCCTCTAACGCCGCGTCGCTCTCCGCAATTTTCGCTTTCATCGTTTCGATTTCAGGGATCTCCTCGGCGTCTAAGATTCCCCGGTCCCGGAGGTCTTCCATAAGATGCAGGCTGCGGTGGTACATCTCGCGCGCCAGCGGCCAGGTCTCAGCCTTTGCACCATCCCGGGTACCTGTAGCCAGCAGGGCGTACGCTTCACCGAGGTCTCCGTAGGCAATAACCTTGGACCGGCACTGGCTCGCACTGTTTGGATCATCAGCGTTTGTCTGGAGAAGCTCCATTGCTTTACGGCACTCCTTTCCCGCTGGCGCTGTTTGCCCGGCTTTCGCCTGCGTTTTGGCCAGGCCGGAATCCACCAACATATCCCCAAATCGCGCGCTCGCCTACGCGAGGTCATCGCGGGCCTGAGCGTTAGCCGGGTCAGCAGCGACCGACTGCTCGTCGATGGTGAGCTTCTTCTGAAAACTATCCAGCGCGGCATTTGTATTTTTGTTCCAAGCCTGGTAATCGCCGTCATTCTGATATGCGAGCGAAAGAAGGTGACGGTAGTCTCCATTGGTCGAGTCCGCAGCGACAAGCGCCTTCCGCAACTCGAACGCCTTGCGATTCGTCGCAATGGCTCCGGCAAGGTCGCCGCTAAGAAAGGGCGCTCGTCCCGTGTTGACGTAGCCAGTCACGACAAAACCGGCAATCAAAACTTGAGCTCCCGTTTTTACGTCAGCGCGCGTCGAAATGTTGGCAAGGATTCCAGTCGGAGGCTCAAAGGCCAGGTCCTCAACGTCGGTGTTTACGGTCGCGAAATTGTTCTTGGTCCCGGTTGGCGTGAACTTGAAGATTATGTTCAAAGCGGTCCAGACATATAGATTGCCCAAGCGGTCAAAGGCCAAACTCGTCGGGTGATCTATAGAGGCGAAGGTGCTCTGGGTTCCAGCGGGCGTGATTTTAACGATGTTGTTTGAGGCTAAAGTTCGCGACAAA
>Ga0209686_1001747_pt1 | contig 10521 bp, 7 predicted proteins | sample GraSoiAngelo_126_FD_185883 | JGI IMG/M metagenome (GOLD analysis project Ga0209686, IMG submission 185883) | Grasslands soil microbial communities from the Angelo Coastal Reserve, California, USA - 14_0927_09_20cm (SPAdes) (version 2) | ecosystem: Environmental > Terrestrial > Soil > Grasslands ...
TCACTGGCATTCAATCTTGCCGGAATCTTTGGCGCCTCCCTGGCACCATACATCGCGACGTGGCTCGCCAAGACGTACGGCTTGCCGTTTGTCGGCTATTACCTCGCCGGCGCCTCGGCGCTCACGATGATGGGACTCGCGGCAACGCGCGAAACGAAGGACCATGATCTCCGTGCGTAGGCCGCGCTCGTTTGCAAACCCAGAGATGGTCCTGTAACATGACCATGTGAAATATCCACCCCACAAGCCCCGTCATTACAACGTCGCGGAGGCTAAGGCGCAGTTCTCTACGTTGGTCCGCCGCGCGCTGCAAGGGGAAGAGATCATCGTGGCCAAGGACAACACGCCGCTCGTCAAGATCGTGCCGATCGGCGTCGTCGATCGGAAGCCCGGGTCGGCGAAAGGGCAGATCCGCATGGCCCGCGACTTCGACGCGACGCCTGCCGACTTCGACGACTACCTCTGATGGCGCTGCTCCTCGACACCCACGCCTTCCTCTGGTGGGTGTCGGACGATGCGCGGCTGACGAAGCCGGCGCGGCGCGCAATTGCGCGCGACGAGTGCCTCCTCAGCGTCGCGAGCTGTTGGGAGATGGCGATCAAGGTCGCTCTTCGGAAGTTGCACGTGCCGGGCGCCCTCGATCGCTTCGTCCATCAGCAGCTCGTCCTTAACGGCTTCGCGCTGTTGCCGATTGCGCTCGAACACGCCGCGGCGATCGTAGACCTGCCGTTCCATCATCGGGACCCCTTCGATCGGCTCCTCGTCGCTCAAGCGACAGTCGAGGAACTCAAGATCGTGTCGTCTGACGACGTGTTCGAGAGATATGGTGTGAAGCGCGTCTGGTGATCGACCGGGTTGGCGCGAAAGCTGCTCAATCCGCTGACACAGCCCTCACGCGACCGGATGGCTGCAACGTCCGTGAACACACCGTGAAAAAAGTACGTGGATCCGAAGAAGGTATCAACGCCGAGCTTCGCGCACTCACGCAGCAGACCCGCCGGTTACGCGAGGAACTCCAGGAGATGATTCGCCCGCCCACGCGTGATCGCGTGCGAGGATTCGTTCATCAGCGCCGCTGGCCCAAGCCGCCGCCGTCACCACCCCACAGTGAGCGTCACAGGCGCGACCCGAATAAATCCTGACTGGACTGTCGCTCGACGGCGGCCCCATTATGGCCAAACATTTCCGTCCGATGTTGTTATCGCGTTGCACCAGCCGGTACCTCAAGCCGGTCCCGATTCTCTGGAGTCACCTATCGTAGCTGCACGATCGGATATAATTTTGCCGCCGCGGGAGCCCGAACTGCTCGGCTCCGAGTACGTTCATTGGCGTTTCCCCCCAGCGGTACTTCGGTCAGCTGCGATAGCCGAAGCGAGGGCCTGTGCAAACGGTCGCTCCCTCCGGTTCATCGGTCAGACTGCACGCCGTCGTGTCTATCGCGGCCGTCGCACTCCTCTCGACATCCTGCGGCTCATCTTCAGAAACCGAAACGGTAACGGCGCCGTCGACGACGAAGTGCGCGGTGCAAGTGAGCGCCGAGAGCGCCGCCTTTCCGCCAGGAGGCGGCTCGGGAGCCCTCCGCATCTCGACAAGTCGTGAGTGCCCTTGGTCGGCCAGAAGCGACGCCGCATGGGTGACCCTCTCACCTCCGGTTGAGGGGCAGGGTGAAGGGTCAGTCCGGTTCACCGTTGTCGCAAACGCAGATCCGTCGTCACGCGCCGCGAGCATCAGTGTGAACGATCAAGGCCTGCGAATCTCACAGGAGGGGAAACCGTGTGAGTTTACAGTCTCTTCGAATCACGAGACGGTCGAGGGAGCAGGAGGAGATCGGACAATCGACGTGCGCGCGAGTGCTGCGCAGTGCGGCTGGACGGCGGCGACCAACGTGCAATGGATTGCCATTGTGGCAGGACGTGAAGGCCGCGGGAACGGGACTGTCGGCTTTCATGTGGATGCGGTCAGCGGACCTCCGAGGACCGGTACGATCACCGTTGCCGCCCAGACCGTACAGGTCGACCAGGGGACAGGCTGCAGTTATGCGATCGGGACGGACACCTTCAGCCTCGACCCGTCCGGCGGCGATCGTCAGGTCGCAGTGACGGCGCCTTCCGGTTGCGCATGGACTGCCGACAGCCGGACGCCCTGGCTCACCGTCACGACCGGGAGCACGGGCAGTGGTCCCGGCGTGGTCGGGTTCCGCGTCGCACCGAGCAACGGACCGGCGAGAGCGGGCACGCTGACGGTTGCCGGCCGAACCGTGACCGTTGCCCAGTCGCTCGGCTGCAGCTTTTTGGTCAGTCCGGTGAGCCTGAGTGTTGGTGCGCCGGGAGGCGCGAGCACTTTTCAGGTTGCGACCACATCCGGCTGCACGTGGTCCGCAGCAAGTGGTGCCGCGTGGATCACCGTCACTGGAGGAACGAGCGGCAGCGGAGCGGGCCAGACGCAGCTGACGGTCGCGGCAAATGCCGGGCCCGCGCGCGCCGCATCAGCCACGATTGCCGGGGAGTCCGTACAAATCTCGCAGGCGAGCGGCTGCGCTTACACCGTATCGCCATCAACACAGGACGCAGCCGGAACGGGCAGCACCGGCGCTGCCTCGATCAGTACAGCGGCAGGCTGCAGCTGGACTGCGAGAAGCGGAGTGGAGTGGATCACCATGTCGGCGCTGTCGGGCGCCGGACCCGCGCAAATCACGTACACGGTTGCCGCGAACCAAGGTCCGGTGCGCAGCGGAACGATCACGGTCGCCGGTCAGACCTTCACCGTGACTCAGGCTTCGCAGTGCACGTGGGTTATGGCGCCGCCGTCGCACGAATTCACCGCGACAGGCGGTGCAGGCAACATCCTCATCATCGTCAGCGGCGCGTGCACCTGGACGGCGGTGAGCAATGCGGATTGGATTCAGCTCATCGCAGGCGCATCCGGCGCCGGCAACGGCCTGGTGCAGTTTGTCGCCGCGCCGAACCCGGGAGGCGCGCGAAGCGGTACCCTCACGATTGCCGGCCAGAGCTACATCGTCAACGAGGGGGGTCGTTGAGACGTCCGCCTTCGCCACAGGGCGGCTTCGGCGGGACAGGTCGAACACCTTGACAGCATCGGCCTCGATGCGCCGCTTGCCTCCAATCGTCCGGCCCGATATTCTCTCGCCGCAGAATCGCGCAACGTAAGGCTCGCACTGGGAGGCTTCGCCCATGCATCCGACTGACAATGCTTCGCGCCGATCCGTCATCAGATCTTTCTTTGCCACGATGGCCGCCGCCGGCGCCGGCCTGTTCGGGGTGGCTCACGCGCAGACGAGCGACACGGCGAAGAAGACGTCGAGCGACAACGCGGCGCCGGAGAGCAAGCCGCCGCTTTTCTCATCCTGGGTTACGTACGGCGGTTTCGTGTTCATTGCCGGCAAAGGAGAACACGGCCCGGGAGATATCACCGTCCACACGAAATCTGTTCTCGATCAGCTGGAGTCCGAGCTCAAGAAAGCCGGCTCCTCGATGGAGAAGGTCCTGAAGGTGAACGTGTACCTTCATGACCTCCACGACTTCGACGCGATGAACGAAGTCTTCCGCGGCCGGTTTGGTCCGAATCCTCCAGTGCGGACGACGATTGCGGCTTACGGCGGCGTTCCAGGCAACTCTCTGGTTGAAATCGACTGCATCGCCGCACGGTGAGAAGGCTTTTCTGCGAACATGCTCAGCCGCTATCCCACGGTTTGCACGATCACCGGAGTCGCAGCGCTTGCGTTGACGTGGACGTCGGTCCAGGCGCAGAAGCCCACGGCCGCGCCGTCGATCGACTTCGTTCGCGATATCCAGCCCATTCTCCAGACACACTGCTACGAGTGCCACGGTCGCGAGAAGCAGAAGCACGGCCTGCGCCTCGATCTGCGAACCGTCGCTATGAAAGGAGGGGAAACCGGCCCCGCCGTCATTCCGGGCAACAGCGAGCAGAGTCTGATGGTCCGGCGGCTGCTTGGACTCGATGGCGAGGACCAGATGCCAAAGGACAAGGATCCTCTGGCCCGCGCGCAGATCGAGCTGATTCGCGCGTGGATCGATCAAGGGGCCGTGTGGCCTGAAAGCGCCGATGCACCCGCGACTGCATCGCAAGCTGAAACGGAGCAGTCGCGCCATTGGGCTTATCGCGCCCCGGTCCGCCCCGCACTGCCGACCGTCCGCAACGCTAACTGGATGCGAACGCCTATCGATCAATTCATCCTCGCCCGGCTCGAGCACGAAGGCCTGGCGCCATCCTCAGAGGCGCCGCTCGAAACACTCGTCCGTCGTGTCTCGCTCGATCTCATCGGGCTTCCGCCATCGCCTGAGGAAGTGGAACAAGTCAGCGCGGAGGCCGCGCAGGATGGCACCGGCGCCGCGTACGCGCGTCTCGTCGATCGCCTGCTCGCGTCACCGCATTATGGAGAGCGTTGGGCGCGCCCCTGTGGAAGTACCGCGACTGGGTGATCGACGCGCTCAATCACGACATGCCGTTCGATCGCTTCACGATCGAACAGATCGCCGGCGACATGTTGCCGGACGCGACGAGGGATCAATTGATTGCAAGCGGGTTCCACCGCAATGCGATGACGAACGAGGAAGGCGGCATCGACCCGGAGGAGGCGCTCTACGAGGTGCTCGTCGATCGCGTCAACACGACCGCGACAGTGTGGCTCGGCACCACGCTCGGCTGTGCGCAGTGCCACGATCACAAGTACGATCCGTTCAGCCAGCGGGATTACTACAGGATGATGGCGTTCTTCTCGAACACCGACTACGAGGTGAGCAAGCGGAGCGACGGAACGAAGTTCTTCGAGACGACGATCGATGTGCCGACGCCCGAGCAGGAAACGAAACGAAAAGCCATTCAGTCGGAGATCGATCGGCTGAACGAACGCCAAAAAACGCAAACGCGGGCGCTCGACCGCGCTCAGGCTGGGTGGGAGCAGACGATGAGGCTCGAGCCGGCCGTGCGCTGGACGGTACTCACGCCGAAGAGGCTGATCGCAACAGGCGGTGTGGTGTTGACGCCGATGCACGACGGATCGGTCACAGCGTCGGGGCCGAACCCGGGTGAGACGGTTTATACCGTCGAGGCCGCGGCGGCGCTCCCAATCGTGACCGCGATTCGCCTCGAGGCGGTGCCGGATCCATCGCTGCCGAAAGGAGGGCCCGGACGCGATGTGTACGGCAACTTTCAATTGAATGGGATCGAGATTGAGACGTCGGGGCCTGGGGTTGTCCCGGCATCTCAGTCAGCTTCTCTCAATGCTCGCGGAGCCCCACCCCCGCTCGCTCGGCGGCGCGGCTTCGCCGCGCTTCCCTCCTCGCTCAAAGCGATCAAGGCCGATGATGCAGCCGGCGGCGCGAGCGTCGATTCCTTCTCTCCCAAAGTTCTCCCGCGCGACGCGTCCGCGCCACGCGGATGGCGCATCGACGCGAGCCGGGACGAAACACGGATTGCCCGACAGATCGTCTTCACGCTCGATCGACCATTGCAGAGTGCGGCGGGGGTCCGGCTCCGGATTCGTCTCAAGCACTACGGAAGTGCGGTCGGTCAAGCGCTGGGCCGGTTTCGGCTGTCGGTGACCTCCAGCAGCACCCCGCAGCGCGTCGTTGAGATCCCGGCGAAGCTCAGACCCATCCTGGCGATCCCAGCCACAAATCGGACGGAGAAACAACGCGCGGAACTTTCGGCCTTCTATCGCACGGTCGCGCCGTCGCTCAAGCCCACGCGCGATCGGCTGGCCGCTCTGGAAAAGGAGCTCGCGAAGCTCTCGATTCCGACGGCACTCGTGATGCGCGAACGGGTTGCGTACGAGCGCCCGTCGGCGTACGTGCATCGACGTGGCAGCTTCATGGACAAGACCGAGAAGGTTTACGCGGGCGTTCCTGAAGTTCTGCATCCACTTGGCGAGGACCAGATGCCGAATCGTCTCGGGCTGGCTCACTGGCTCGTCGACGAGCGGAACCCGCTGACCGCGCGCGTCGCGGTGAACCGCGCGTGGGAGCAGTTCTTCGGGCGCGGCCTCGTCGAGACGAGCGAGGACTTCGGCACGCGCGGAACACCGCCGTCACACCCGGAACTGCTCGACTGGCTCGCCACACAATTCGTGCGGAGCGGCTGGCAGATGAAGGCGCTGCACAAACTGATCGTCACGTCAGCGACCTACAGGCAGACGTCGACCGCGACGCGGGTGCTCCTGGACCGCGATCCGTACAACCGTCTGCTCGCGCGTGGGCCGCGCTTCCGAATGGAAGCGGAAATGGTGCGCGATACGGTCCTCGCCGCGAGCGGCTTGCTCAACCTCAAGATCGGCGGGCCGAGCGTGTTCCCGCCGCAGCCCGAGGGGATCTGGGACATACCGTACAGCGATGAGAAATGGATCCCGAGCACGGGCGAAGACCGATACCGTCGCGGATTGTACGTGTTTATCCGACGGTCCGCGCCGTATCCAAGCCTTTTGACGTTCGACGCCACGAGCCGCGAGCGCTGCACCGTCCGACGCGTGCGGACGAACACGCCTCTTCAGGCGCTGATCACGCTGAACGATGAAGCGTTTTTCGAGGCGGCTCGAGCCCTGGCGGCCCGTATCCTGCGCGAACCGTCCTCACTCGTCGCGCGCGGCTCGAGCGGCGCCGAACCCGCGGAGCTGAAGCTCCGCGCTGCACGTGCATTTCGGATCGCGGTCTCGCGGAGGCCGACAGTTGAAGAGCTCGACCGCATCGTTGCCTCGTATGCGCAACATCTCGAACGGTTCCGCACAGATCACGACGCCGCCGCACGCGTCATCAAAGACTACGCGGTGGACGGCTTCGATCCGGCTGAACAGGCCGCCTGGACGCTCGTCGCAAACGCGCTCCTCAACCTCGATGAAACGCTGACAAAGGAATGATGCATCCCGCTATTCTTCGCGCGATCACCCGGCGGCATTTCTTCAAGCAGTCCGGTTTTGGCATCGGCGGCCTGGCGCTGTCTGCCTTGCTCGACGACAAGCTGTTCGCTCAGGCGGCGGACCCGATGGCGCCGCGACCACCGCACTTCGCGCCGAAAGCCAGGAACATCATTTATTTGTTCATGGCTGGCGCGCCAACGCAGCTCGATCTGTTCGATAACAAACCCACGCTCCAGAAGCATGATGGCGAAGAGATTCCCGCAGAGTTCATTCCGAAGGGAGAGCGGTTCGCCTTTATCAAAGGAACGCCTCGCCTGCTGGGATCGCCTTTTACGTTCAAGAAGTACGGCCAGGCCGCAGCCGAGGTGTCGGAGCTGCTCCCGCATCTGTCGACCATCGTCGACGACATCGCCATCGTTCGGTCCGTTCACACGACGCAGTTCAATCACGCGCCAGGACAGATCTTCATGAATACCGGCAGCCAGGTGTTCGGCCGTCCGAGCATGGGGTCGTGGCTCGCGTATGGGCTCGGGAGCGAGAGCCGCGACCTGCCTGGCTTCATCGTGCTGCTGTCGGGTGAGAACGCGCCGGATGGCGGCAAGTCGTGCTGGGGAAGCGGATTCCTTCCGACCGTGTATCAAGGCGTCGAGTTCAGATCGAAGGGCGATCCGGTCCTCTTCGTCTCGAATCCCGAGGGCGTGGATGCCCTCACGCGCCGCGAATCAATCGGCCTCGTAACGGACTTGAACAGGCTGCATCGGGCCGAGACGGGTGATCCGGAGATCGACACGCGTATCGCATCGTACGAGATGGCGTATCGGATGCAGAGCAGCGTGCCGGAGCTCACGGACATCTCGAACGAAGCGCCGGCGATCCACGCGTTGTACGGGACCGAACCGGGCAAAGTATCGTTTGCAAACAACTGTCTGCTGGCCCGCCGGTTGATCGAGCGCGGCGTCCGATTCGTGCAGCTGTATCACCGCGGCTGGGACACGCACGGCGCCACCGTCGGAACCGACATTGCGAACAGGGTTCCGGCCCTCTGCCTCGAGACCGATCGCGCGGCCGCCGCCCTTGTGACGGATCTCAAACAACGAGGCCTGCTCGATACGACGCTCGTCATCTGGGGCGGCGAGTTCGGCCGGACGCCAATGAACGAGGCACGCAATGGGTCACGGCTCATGGGACGCGACCATCACCCGCGCGCGTTCACCATGTGGATGGCGGGCGGCGGCGTGAAACGCGGCGTCACCATCGGACGCACGGACGATCTCGGCTACAACGTGGTCGAGGATCCGATCGAAGTCCACGATCTGCACGCGACCATCCTCCATTTGATGGGACTCGACCATGAGAAGCTCACGTACAGATTTCAAGGACGAGAGTTCCGATTGACCGACGTCAGCGGCGAGGTGGTCACGAAGCTGCTCGCGTGAGAAGAATCACGGACGTACTCACGGAGAGGAACTTCAAATTGAGTGTTCAACAAAGCGCGCTCTGCGCGCTCCGCGATCTCGGCGTGAAATCGTACGTGACTATGGTGGATGTCTCTAACGCAATGCGAAGGTCATGATCGTCGACCCGGCGGCGATGCCGATGAACTGCGTGCCATCGATCGCGTACGTCATGGGGCTCGATTTCCAACTCTGGCCGGTGTTGAAGTGCCAGAGGAGTTTTCCGGTCTGCGCGTCCGCTGCGACGAGGGCGCCCCCGGCGGAATCGCCATAAAACACCAGGCCGCCCGCCGTGCTCATCAACCCGCTCGCGAGGATTCCGCCGCCGACGTTCGGGATTTCCCAGGCAACCTTTCCTGTCTGCACGTCCAACGCGCGGAGGTATTTCACGCTGACGTCTCCGGGCGAATGGCGTGTGCCGCCGCCGTAGAAAGACTCTCCTCGTTTCCACCACTGTGCGTTTTTCGTAAAGATGCTGCAGGACTCCTCAGCCATCAAATAGAAGAAGCCCGTCGCCGGGCTGAACGCCGTGGACGGCCAGTTCGTGGCGCCTGCCTCTGAAGGACACGCTCGCGTACCCTCCGATGTCGGCGCCTGCCCCGACGCCAGCAGTGGACGCCCATCGCGTCCGATGCCGGTCGCCCAGGTGAGATTCCTGACAAAGGGCTCCGCGAGCAGGAATTCGCCGGTGAGACGGTCGAGCACGTAAAAGAAACCATTCCGATCGCCATGGAGCAGCAGCTTTCGCGGGCGGCCGCGAAAATCGACGTCCGCGAGCAACGGCGTTTCGGTCGCGTCCCAGTCATGAAGATCGTGCGGCGTGAACTGGAAATACCACTTCAGCGTCCCCGTCGTCGGCTCGAGCGCGACCACGGAGTTCGAGTACAGGTTGTTGCCCTTGCGCTCGTCGCCGTTGTAGTCGGGACACGGGTTGCCGGTCGGCCAGTAGAGCAGCTGCGCGTCCGGATCGTACGTTCCCGTCAGCCAGGTCGAGGCACACGGGTGCTCCAGCGCTTTGCCAACCCAGGTATCGGACAATGGCTCTCCTTGCGCGGGAACCGTCCAGAAACGCCAGACACGCTCGCCAGTCGATGCTTTATATGCGTCGATGAATCCTCGATTGCCTTCATCCCCGCCGGACACGCCCGCGATCACGAGGTCGTTGATCACGAGCGGCGCGCTCGTGCCGCCGTAGTGCAGGCGATGGTCCGCCATCTCGACATCCCAGAGGAGCTGACCGCCGATGCGGTGAAGCGCAATGACGTGCGCATGATCTGTCTCCATGAAGACGCGATCGCCAGCCACCGCCACGCCGCGATTGATGCCGCCTGCCGCATCCCCGACAAGTTCCGGCGTGCGAGGCCGGCTGTAGTGCCACACTTCGCCGCCGGTCCGCGCATCGAGCGCCCAGACGGCGTTGACGGCTGTCACGTACATCAGTCCGTCGACGACGAGGGGAGTGACTTGAAGCGCGCCGTGTGCTCCAGGAACCGGGAAAGTCCACGCGGGTGCGAGCCGCGCGATATTGTTGGTGTTGATCTGATCCAGGGAGCTGTGACGATTCCCGCTCAGGTGTCCATGATACGTTGGCCACTCTCCGGCCTTCGGACGAGCGATATCCTCGAACGTGAGGCCTTCACCGATCGCATCGTGCCCGCGGAACGTTGCCCCCGGTGAGCGGTCCACGATCAGACGAGTGAGATATGCCATCAGGTTCTGCATCTCTTCGGTCGATGCTTGCATTTTCGGCATCAGCGATCGTTCCCACGTCACTTCCGCGACCTGTGGCCTGGGAATGGAGTGAAACTTCCCGTCCAAATCAACGACGCCAAGGTCGAACGGAGTCTCGTATTTCGCGATGCCACGAAGCGCTGCGCCGTCGCGCATGCGTAATGACAGAGCTCTGAAGGACCGCGACGTGCCTGGCTCGCGCAACGCGTGGTCTATCTGCGGCGTCCTTCGTTCGCGCGCGAGATTCGATAGATCGGGGCCGAGAATGCCGCCCCGGCCGCGTACCATGTGGCACCTCGTGCAGTGGCCTTCTCCCGTGAAGAAGCGTTCGCCGGCAACCGCGTCGCCAGGCGTAGGGTGATCGGTCGCGGGCGAGCGCAGGACTTCCAGATAACTGACGACTGCGTCGAGCTCCGCGTCGGGGATCGCGAAAGCTGGCATGCCCGC
>Ga0209686_1001748_pt1 | contig 10513 bp, 8 predicted proteins | sample GraSoiAngelo_126_FD_185883 | JGI IMG/M metagenome (GOLD analysis project Ga0209686, IMG submission 185883) | Grasslands soil microbial communities from the Angelo Coastal Reserve, California, USA - 14_0927_09_20cm (SPAdes) (version 2) | ecosystem: Environmental > Terrestrial > Soil > Grasslands ...
GACTCGCTTTGGCTTACGGTTTGTTGGTTTGTTCGATTGCGTTCGCGCAAGAAGAATCGCCACCTGTTTCTGCTCCCTCAGCCGCGGGATCGCCTCCTGCTGCGTCGCCGGCCGGCACGACGCCACCATTGTCGGCTTCAGTTACTCCGGCGCCATCTTCTGGCGCGCCGCAATTGACCGATGTGCTTTTCAAAAACCTCAAAGCGCGTTCCATTGGTCCGTCGGTAATGGGCGGCCGCGTCTCCGATATTGCGATCGATCCACGCAATCCATTTGTCTTTTACGTCGCGCTTGGACACGGCGGCGTGTTCAAGTCAGGCGACAGCGGCGTTTCGTTCGACCCAATTTTCGACAAGCAACCCGTGATGTCGATCGGCGCAATCGCGATTGCGCCGTCGGATTCGGATGTCATCTGGGTCGGAAGCGGCGAAGCGAACGATCGGAATTCTTCCGATTGGGGCGACGGCGTTTATCGCACGACCGATGGCGGCGAACATTGGACAAACGTCGGACTAAAGGACAGCCGGACGATTGCGCGCATCGTTGTCGATCCAAAAAATCCTGACGTCGCTTACGTCGCGGCGATGGGACATTTATGGGCCGATGGCGGCGAACGCGGTCTCTACAACACGACCGACGGCGGCAAAACATGGAAGCTAATTCTGCAGGCGGCTGCGCCGCACAATGCGCGCACCGGCTGTGGCGATGTCATGCTCGATCCAACTAATCCGCAAACCGTTTACGCAACGCTTTACCCGAGGCAGCGCACGCCTTGGAGTTTCACGTCCGGACCGAACGCGACTGGCGGCGAAGATGTTGGCGGAATTTTCAAAAGCACCAATGGCGGCGCGACCTGGAAAAAATTGAGCGGCGGTTTACCCGCGCAAACTGGTCGCATCGGTCTCGCCGTGAGCGCCAGCAACCCGAAAATCGTGATGGCAGTTGCGCAAAGCTTTGAAGGCGGTTCCGGCACGCTGAGCGATTTGCGAAGCAAGAGCGGCGGTGTTTTTCGATCGGAAGATAGCGGCGAACATTGGACACGGATGAGCGCAGTGGATCCCCGCCCGTTTTATTTCAGCCAGATCCGGGTCGATCCGGCGAACGATCAGCGCGTTTATCTGCTCCAGTTCGCGCTTCTCGTGTCGGATGACGGCGGCAAAAATTTCCGTGAAGATCTTTCCGAAAAAGTTCATCCCGATTGTCACGCGCTGGCGATCCAGCCCGGGACTGTGCCGGCGCCGAAACCGCCAAAGCCGGAAGACAAAAATAAACCGCCGAAGCCGCCGGTCTGTCAGCGATTGTTGCTCGGGACCGATGGCGGTCTTTATCAAAGTTTTGCCGGCGGAAAGAATTGGGACCATTTAAATAAGATTCCGGCAGGCGAATTTTACCGGATCAGTCTCGATGATTCGAAACCGTACTTCCGCATCGCCGGAGGGTTGCAGGACAACGAAAACTGGGTCGGGCCGAGCGGCGTCCAAAGCAAAGAGCTGATTCGCAATTCCGATTGGACCGCGCTCGCCGGCGGCGACGGTTTTTATGTTCTGTTCGATCCGACCGATCACGACACGTTTTATGCCGAGAGCCAGCAAGGCGAAGTGCACCGGATCAATTTGCGCAACGGCGAGCTGCGACGTTTGCGGCCCGAACCAACGGAAGGCGCGCCTCGCTACCGGTTTCATTGGAATTCCCCAATGCTAATGAGCAGACACAAACCCGGCATTATTTATCTCGGCGGCAACTGCGTCTTCAAACTGACCGATCGGATGGAAAAATATTCCGTGATCAGTCCTGATCTGACGCACAACGATCCGGCCAAAACAAATGCGACCGGCAGCGGCGCGGAGAATTATGGCGTCGTGTTTTCACTCGCGGAATCTCCGAAGCGCGCGGGATTGCTCTGGGCGGGAACAGACGATGGTCGGCTTTGGATAACCGAAAACGACGGCGGCAAATGGACCGAATTGACGAACAACTTGCCGGAGCCCGCCCGCGGACAATGGGTTGTACACATCGAAGCGTCGAATGCCGATCCAAACATCGCGTATGTGGCAACGAATGCGTATCGGACGGGCGACGATCGCCCGATGATTTTGCGCACGAGCGATCTCGGCAAAACGTGGCAATTGGTCGCTGGCGATTTGCCGGCGAACGATCCGGTTGAAGTTGTGCGCGAAGATTTGGTCAATCCGAAATTGCTTTACGCAGGGACGCATTTCGGATTGTTCGCGTCGTTCGACCAGGGCGCGCACTGGGTCCGCATTGGCGACGTTCCGCCGGTGCGCGTGGACGACATTCAAATTCATCCGCGCACAGCCGATCTCGCGATCGCAACGCACGGTCGCAGCGTCGCCGTTCTCGATGACAGCGCGCCGTTCCGCGAATTCACGCCGGAGATCGCGGCGAAACCGGCGCATCTATTTAATGTCCGCTCGGTCACTGGCGCGTATTTGCAGCCGGGCTTTGTCGATTCGAATGGCAAAGGCGTTTATCGCGGCAAGAATCCAGATGAAGGCGCGCTCTTTACCGTCTGGGTAAAAGAATTCACCGGCGACGAAATCAAAATCGCAATCACAAAATCGACCGGACAACCAGTTGCCAATCTGAAAGCGCCCGGAACGCCCGGATTCACGCGATTGAACTGGGACCTCCGCCCGACCAAGGACGTGAGCATCGAATACGGCGGCGACGATCCGAAACGATTATTGCCGGCGGGCGATTACAACGCGGAACTAACGTTCGGCACCAACAAAGTGAAACAAAGTTTCCACGTCGATTTGGCCGAAGGCATTACGCCCAGATAATTGGATGGAACGTCACGTTCCTTAGCACGCGATCGCGTGTCGTCGGCAAACGCCGGAGAGCATTTGCCAAAGCGCATCGAGCACTCGGTGCACCGACGTGCGCACGTTGTCGATGTTACGATCGTCGACATAACTGCCGAGCATCTCGCGCTCGTCCGCGGAATGCTTCGTATCTGCTTCGATGTGAACAGAGAAGTATTCGTAATGCTTCGGATCGGTGAATCCGTAATGCTTTTTCAATCCGTCGATCTTCGATTCACAGATCGCCGGAATTTGGCTCTCGTAGGCGTAAAGCGCGGCCAACCCTTCCGCAGTCGATCTTTCGCCGCAAACTGATCGAAACGTGTCGATCAGATTTTTCGTCTCGGGCCACTGCTCCGTTTGCGCGAGATCGATCCGCTCCGCGCCCGGAGGGCAGCCGGTTCGCTGAACCGGCTGGATCGCCCAGCCCCTTCGATTTGTGTTGCTGTTCTCATCGCGTAGCCGCGATTGAAGAGGCTGCCCGCCAGAGGCGGGTTCGGCGACATCTTCTACGCCGAGACCACTGGCGAATTGTTTCCAAAGTTCCGGATGATTCGGCGAACCGGCTTCTTCATCGATTAAGTTGGACAGAATTTGTTTCCGGGTCGGCTGATCGTCGCACTTTGCGTGCACGGCCGAGAGATACGTCGGAAACGCGGCCACATGATGATAGTACTGCTTCGCGTAATCCGTCAGCGCTTCCTTGCTCAGCTCACCCCGCGTCCACGCGAGATAAAACGGATGCTTTAAAAGGTGCTTCTCCGCGATGTCACTGTCGACCTTATCGAGATGCTGATTCATAGGATTCTTAGGGATTGTTTAGGCCACAGATTGACACAGATTTTTACAGATGAAAGAAACAGAATTTTTGTCTGCGTTTCATTGTGTTCATCAGTGGCGACATGTTAAGCCGATTTCAGAATGTGTTTGATGCCGCGGATGGGGATGATGACCCAGTCGGGACGGTTGTTGAGTTCGTAACCGATCTCATAAACAGCTTTGTCGAGGAGATAGGCTTCGAGAAGAATTTGGAGGTCGTCCGTATTTTGCGGGACGAACATCGCGCCGGACGTGGTCCGCAAATAACCTTGGAGAAAAGTGCTGCTCATCTGGCGATACCAGATGTCGGCCCAGTGTTCGAGGAACGGAACGTCTTCGGCGCGCATGGCCGGTTGCCAGAGTGCGCTGTAAGCGGCGTATTGGAACGAACGCATCATCCCAGCCACGTCGCGCAATGCTGAGCGCTTCAGTTTGCGCTCGCTCAACGGTCGCGCCGGTTCGCCTTCGAAATCGAGAATGACGAAATCTTTTCCGGTGGAGAGAATTTGTCCGAGATGGTAATCGCCGTGAATTCGAATCTTTGCCGCGTTGGTCTTGCGATCGAGCAGACGCTTTTCGCGGGCGAGAATTTCCTTCTCAGTGCCGAGCACGTCCTTGGCTTCGTCGCGAAGATTGTCGGGAACGTCGGGCAGTTTCTTTTTCAGCGAATCGAAATTGCGGCGCAGCAGCGCACGCATGCTTTGATAAACCGAACGTTGGGCCATGGCGTTGAATGGCTCGGGCGCAAAAACGGGATCGTCTCGGACAGAGGCGAGCGCGAGATGCAATTCGCCGGTGCGTTGCGCGAGCAGTTTCGCTTTCTCGGCGTAAACGCCCCCGACCAGTTCTTCGACCAGCGCACCGGCTGGCGCTGTTTCATTTTGCAGATCGGCTTTCCGGCAAAGGACGCGTTCGTAAAAACGGCCGACGTGATCGAGCGTCATCGTCCAGGCGTCGGCTTCGCTCGGGATCGCGTCCTGCAATAAACAAACGACGGTCGGTTGCGATTTGGCGCGGCGATATTCGATCGCGCCGCCAAACGCCGGCACGTTTTCGAATTGCGCCCGCTCGGTCAGGAACCGCGTGACCTCCACATCGGGATTCACGCCGTCCTCGAGTTTTCGGTAAAGCTTGAGGAAAAATTTGTCGGCAAAAAGCATCGAGGAGTTGCTCTGCTCGCCGCTGAGAACATTTGAAGGCGGAATTGTCCCGACCTGGCCTACCCGCGGACTGAGCGCGCCGACAAGGTTTCCGTTTCGGCCACTGGCATGTTGTCGATCCAACATGAGCCGGAAAAGTTTTTCTCGAAAATCGGTGTCCCAAACAGCGTCAAAGAGAATCGAACCCTGTTCGTCACCGAAACGCGCGATTACTGCGTGTGGCGCGGATTGCGAAATGACGTGCGCCTTGTCGTCGGAAGCGATCTTTACCGGCAAAGCGTACGTTTCGGTCGGGCCATCGAGATAACTCACTTCGACAAACCAAAATTGGGCGGCGTTTGGCTCGGAAGAAATGGTAGAACGTTCGAGCACGCGCATTTGCCGAAGCGTTCGAGCCTTCGCGCCGAACCACCGGCAGCCGGCAATGTATTCGGGTAAAATTTCACTCTCGAGCCGCACGCGCTCGCCATTGTCGAGTAACGATTGCAACTCAGGGCGAGCATTTAGCGTCGGCACCAGGCGCTTTTTCTCCAAACGGCGTCGTTCGCTTTGCGGCTGAAGGGTAAACCAATAATGCGAATGTGGCCCAAGCGTGAGCACATAAGCCGATTTTTTGATGATCGGAAATGGGTTGCGGCTGAACACTTCAATCGGGACACATCCGGAAAAGTGCGCCAAATCCAGCTCAACCACTTGGGCGAAGCGAGAAAGATTCACAACCACAAGAACGGTTTCGTTTTCGTAGCGGCGGACAAAAGCCAGGACCTTGGCGTTGTCGGGATAAAGAAATTCGAGTGTGCCGCGGGAAAAGGCACGAAAGTTTTTCCGCATCGCGATGACGCGCCGCATCCACCAGAGCAGCGACGATAGATTCTTCTGCTGATTTTCGACGTTAGTTGCTTCGTAGTGGTACTCGGGATCGATGATGACGGGGAGATGCAGCTGCTGCGGATTCGCCAGGGAAAAACCGGCGTTGCGGTCGGGACTCCACTGCATCGGCGTGCGACAGCCGTTGCGGTCGCCGAGGTAAATGTTGTCGCCCATGCCGATTTCGTCGCCGTAATAAATGATGGGCGTGCCCGGCATGGAAAAGAGCATGGTGTTGAGCAGCTCCATTTTACGGCGGCTGTTCGCGAGCAATGGCGCGAGGCGTCGGCGAATGCCGAGATTAATGCGCGCATGCGGATCGTTGGCGTAAACGCGCCACATGTAATCGCGCTCCTCATCCGTGACCATTTCGAGCGTAAGCTCGTCGTGATTGCGCAGGAACATTGCCCACTGACAATTGTCGGGAACCGGCGGCGTCTGATCGAGGATGTCGATGATCGGAAATCGATCCTCCATTTGCAGCGCCATGAACATGCGCGGCATGAGCGGGAAATGAAAACTCATGTGCGACTCGTCGCCGCTGCCGAAATAGGCGGCCGCGTCCTCCGGCCACTGGTTCGCTTCCGCGAGCAACATGCGGCCGGGGAATTTTTGATCGACGTGCGCGCGAAGCTTTTTCAAGTAGACGTGCGTCTCGGGCAGATTCTCGCAGCTAGTGCCTTCCCGCTCGTAGAGATACGGTACCGCGTCGAGCCGCAACCCGTCGACGCCCATGGCGAGCCAGAAGTCGCAGACCTTTTCGAGCGCTTGGTGCACGGCCGGATTATCGAAATTCAAATCCGGCTGGTGCGAATAGAAACGGTGCCAGTAATAAGCCTTCGCCAGCGGGTCCCAGGACCAGTTCGAAGTTTCGAAATCCTTAAAGATGATCCGCGCGTCGGAATATTTTTCCGGCGTATCGCTCCAGACGTAAAATTCGCGCTCGGGCGAACCGAGCGGCGCGCGCCGCGATTTTTGGAACCACGGATTTTGATCCGAGGTATGATTAATCACTAACTCGGTGATGACGCGCAGGCCACGCTTATGAGCTGCGTCGAGAAACGCGCGGAAATCGTCGAGCGTTCCGTAGTTCGGATTAACGTCGAAATAATCGGCGATGTCGTAGCCGTCGTCGCGCAATGGCGAAGGATAAAACGGCAGCAACCAAATGGCCGTGATGCCAAGCTCGTGGAGATAATCGAGCTTTTGAATCAAGCCGCGAAAATCGCCGATGCCGTCACCATCGCTGTCATGAAAAGTTTTGACGTGCAGCTCGTAGATGACTGCGTCTTTGTACCAAAGCGGATCGGCCACTGATTCTCTAGTGCTCCCCGGCATGGGATTAACCTTTGCCGCACAAAGCGCGCCGCGCAATCATCCGTTAATTCGCCCGTAAGATCGACGTCTTGCAGGGGCCGGCGCAAAAAGGCGGCCATTTTTCGGTGACCGCTTTTTTATAAACTAAAGTGCGGATTTATCCCTTAAGTTTCATAACCTGTGACGCAACGCATTGCCACTGACCGTTGCGCAACATCCAGGTGTCAGTGAACCGGAAGGCGCGATCGAACGACTTGCCATCCTTGCCGGTACCCTTTTCTTGCGCGGTCCCGACAACCACCGCCACATTCGGACCGTAAGCATGCACTGCTAGCTTCTCGTTCTTAGCGGATTTGTAAGTGTCCTTGTCCTTCTTTATCTCAGAGATCAAGCCGGATTTACTCATGACTTTTCCGTCCCAGTAAACGCCGACGAAATCGTTGGCGACCAGAGATTGGGCGACCGAGATATTGTGGGCGCCATAAGAGGCTTCCCAGCGGTTTTCATTATCTTTCAAGGCGGCTTCGACGCTCATTTTCTTTCCGCTTGGAGCAGCGGCAGTTGTTGGTGCAGCTGGTTTTGTGGCCGTCGTGGTTGTGGCTTCCCTATTCGGAGCTGTCGGCGAGGTTGCGGGCTCCGCTTTCTTTTCCGCCACGGGAGCGGTGGCTTCCGCTGGTTTTGGGGCGGGCGTTTCCTCGATTGTGGCCGACGCTTTCTCTTCGGTTGTTGGCGTCGTCGATTCTGGCGGCGATGCTGATTCTTCCTGCCCGAGAGTCATTGCCGCGAGGAAGGCGGTCGCGAGAAACGAGATGATAATTTTCATGGGATTTCTTCTGTTTGGCTTTGACGCGGATTACCGCGAGCCGGGTTGCGCGCGAATCGTATTTGGCTGGTCGCGCGCCGGTCAAGGCTTATCGCGAACTGAGTCCGCGGCGGAAAATCGTTGGACGCCGGGTACCGGTCGAACTAAAACTTGAGAATGTCGTCGTCGGTCGATCCAAGCGTCCAAGCTGCTGCTTCGAATCGGGCGGTGCAAACTTCCGCAAAGCCAATCGCAGGTGCGGTAGAACTTGAACCGGTCGTCGCTAGCGATGTCGATCTTATGTTGGGCATTCAGTCTGGGGACGCAGAGGCGCTTTCGGAGCTCTACGACCGCTACAGCGGAGTTGTGAAGGCGCTGATTTTGCGAATCATTCACGACGAGACCGGAGCGGACGACCTCCTCCAGGAAGTGTTCATGGAAATCTGGAATCAGGCGAAGAACTTCTCGGCTCAAAAAGGAAAGCCACTCGGCTGGATGGTGACATTGACGCGCCGGAGAGCCATCGACGCCCTCAGGAAAAGGCAGGCCTACGCCCGGGCCGCGGGACGCCTCCAAGCGGAGCCTGAGCGACAACCGCTTGCCTGGGTGCAAAATGTCACTGAGAACGCGATTCTAGCCAGAGATACCCGGGTGTTGATGGCAAAAGTGGTCAATTCTCTCCCCGAGGCCCAGCAGCGGGTCATCGAACTTGCTTTTTTTCAGGGGATGAGCCAGCGCGAAATCGCTTCTAATACGAATATACCCTTGGGGACAGTAAAAACCCGGCTTGAGTTGGGCTTGAAAAAAATCTATGACGGTTTGAAGGAGTTGAAAGATGAGCTTTGAGGAATTCCAGAATTGTGCGCGGCTCTACGTGATTGGAGCGTTGGAACCGGAAGAACTGAAGGACTTTGAGGCTGCGCGCAAACAATACGGCTCTGCCGCCGAGGACTTCATTAATGAGTGCCACAGCTTGCACGAAGCTTTCGCGCTCAGTCTCAAGCCAGCCAAGGCCTCCACCGCGATCAAGGCCCGGTTGATGTCGATGGTGCGCGAGCGCAACAAGAATCAATCGGGCGCAGAACCGACCTGACCGCCCAACTCGCGCAAAATAAATTCCTGGAGAAATCCGTAGAAATTCACCTGAAACAATCCGAGGTCCCGACGCGAACCGATTGGCGAGCGATCGTGGTCGTTTAACTCCTCTTCCGAAAAATTATATTTAGCGGCAATCACCAATCGCGCCTGATTGAGTGTGTTCAGCCAGGCTTCGGCGTGCTCGACGGGGATGCGTGCGGTTTCGCAATGATTTCTCGTTTCCATTCAGCTGGGTCAGATCGGCAGCCACTGTTTCGGTTGCGGTGCGAAAAAGCCGCCGCAATTCCGGTTCGACGTAATTTTTCCATTCCGCGCAGATTTCCTTTTCTGCCGACGGCCGGCTAAACAAACGTGCTTCGGCAGCCGGCTCGCCGTCGGGACTCGTGCTCTGGGGAATTTGTCGCAGGAGTTCTGCTAGAAACGGATCGAGATCCGAAATCTGCAACGCATCGTCCTGGCGGCAGATTTCCATATCAAACGACTTTCTCCAGGGTGGCGAGCAGGAGATAACCGTGAAGCTGCTGCACATAAAACTCAGCGGGTTCGCGCACACCGCTCCATAAAATCGAACGGCCTTTGTGATGCACCTCCAGCATGTGAAGCTCCGCTTTTTCGCGCGGATAACCGAACACGCGCTGAAACACCATCGTCACGTAACTCATGAGATTAACCGGATCGTTGTGCACCACGACCTGCCACGGCACGTCGAGTTCTTCTTCGCCTTGGGTTTCCTTTTCCCTGACCGGGGCTTCCACCGTGGACGTAGATCCTTTTTCGAGCTGCACGGCGCTGACCGCGCTCATGAAAAACGCTATCACACTGTCCCCGCAGTTCAAACCGTTGCAGTTGCAAGAATTTTGCGTTGAACGACCTGCATTCTTCGCGCGCTCGCGGCATTGCGATCGTCGAAGCCGTGTAAATGGAGCAACCCGTGGACTACGTACAAGCGCAACTCCCGCTCGAAAGCATTTCCGAATCGTCGGGCGTTACGTCGAGCGCTTTCCGCGCCGACGAAAATCTCGCCGTGCTGGAAGGTGATTACGTCCGTTGGTCCTGATTCATTCATGAATTGTCGATGCAACGACGCGATCTTCCGATCTGAGACAATCAAAACCGAAATCTCGCGCAGCTGGGCAAGATCGCTCTTTTTTCTGCGGGGCAAACGAAGACAAAGCTCCGCAGCCTTTCGCGCGAACATCTCAAGATCGACAACGTCCACTGGCACTTTGCGCTGGAGATTGCGCACCGTGATTTCAGGAATCGGCGCTATCGCTTCTCTCATTGGCTTGTCTGAACTTGACCGGTTAAACCGGTCAAGTTTTTCGCTCCGGCCCGGTTGTGATCGAGTTTCTTGAGCACCGCGTAGATCATTTCCGTTCTCGGCATCTGCCCGCCGGCGGCAACCGCACGGCGCAACGGCTCACCCCAAATCGGCTCGATCTCCAAAGGGCGCCCCGCTTCCCAATCCTGCAGCGTCGAAGGTTTGTAGCCGCCCATCGTTTCCGTGCGCTTTATGTGTTCACGCCAGGCATCGCTCGGAAGCGCGTGGCCGCATTTTTGGGCTGCGGCGATCACTTCGTCCATCAATGCGAGCATCGCCTGTCGCAAATCTTTGTCGCCAATGA
>Ga0209686_1001751_pt1 | contig 10504 bp, 6 predicted proteins | sample GraSoiAngelo_126_FD_185883 | JGI IMG/M metagenome (GOLD analysis project Ga0209686, IMG submission 185883) | Grasslands soil microbial communities from the Angelo Coastal Reserve, California, USA - 14_0927_09_20cm (SPAdes) (version 2) | ecosystem: Environmental > Terrestrial > Soil > Grasslands ...
GCGGCAATATTGATTGGAACCTTATGTCAGAAATCGCCGAACCCCTAGAAATAGCTGAGCTGCGGAAAATCTCCAAGGCTCTCGCCCGCTAGCCTTTTTCAGGCGTCGGGAAGGTGTGAGATATCTCACTTGATCGTCTTGTGGTTTGATTCCCATTTCTTGTTCCATCCATGGGGGGTTGGCGTGTAGTCGTTCGCGCCAGTCGCTCCGCTGACTCGACATCTGTCACTTTCAGATGTCTTTCGGCTATTCCTCAGACACGAGAACGAAAACTGGTGTCAAGGAGTATACGACGTATCCACGGAGAGTTCTACGAGGTGAATAGTGTTCGTAATGTTCGGGTTGTGACCCCCCCTGCCAAATGGAACACTAAGCTAGGCATCTCCTTGAGGAAGCAGGGCTGCCGAAGCATTCTGAGGATCCGGACCGATAGAAAGATTTAGATTTACGATCGTTGCCTGATCTCGGGATTGTTCTGCTAGCCGCCTTGATTCTTGTGAGCCTCGCGATGAGCGGAAACGCCTCCGTTCTCGTCCAGGCCTTCATCGTGTGGGAGAGACCATTCTCGGCCACCAGCGTATCCGTGGCTCCCGACGCTGTCTATGCCGCTGGAGGCAATGAGGTCAGAAGGTATGATCTCAATGGTACGCTAGTTTGGATCACATATGTCGATAGTTTCGTGACTGGTGTGGCGGCCGATCCCACGGGAATCTATGTGGTCGGCTCCGCTCCAGATTCTAACTATAACGGAGTAGGGTTCGAGCAGAGGAACGCTACGCTAGCTAGACTCAACTCCACCGGGGGCATAGTCTGGAGTCGAGAACTAACAACCTCCCCAGAATCCATTACAACATCCTGGGCATCAGCAGTAGCCGTGGATTCAACGGGAGTCTACATTGCAGGTTACACGCTATTGTTCTACAGATACCCAGAGTACGGCTGGGTAGCAAAGACCGACTCTAATGGCAACCAGTCGTGGGTAGAGAGATTGGATCCCATCGCAATAACGACCGCAATATCCTCTGGGCCCAGAGCCGTCTACCTGTCCGGGTTTTCTAGAGGCTGCCTCGGTTCTACCAGCTCGGACGTGTGCCCCGTCCAAGCCTATCTTACAGCAATCGACCCGAACGGCCAGACCCTCTGGACACGTGAAATACCGAGCTACTGTGGCCCTACATCTCACAGCTCTTCATGCGATTACCAGGGCGCGCCACAGACATTCGCCCAAAGTATCAGCGCAGGCGTTTCCGGAGTCTATGTCTCTGGATCGACTGAGGGAGTAATTCCTGGCCAGGTTCCCACTTCTTCTGGAAGGGGCGCATCTGACGCATTCGTCGGAAGATACGACCAGAACGGTACGGAACTATGGATCAAAGAGTTTGGCACGGCGTACCAGAACAATGCGTACGGAATCTCAACTGGTCCCAAAGGAACTTACGTAGTCGTCAGTGACGGTCTGAGACAATTTGATTCCGATGGAAACCAGCTCTGGTTGCTGAAGTTGGACTTCGCCGCCACCAGTGTATCAGCCTCTCCCACTGCCATCTTTCTTGGGGGTCGATCTTCAATCGCTGAGGCCTGTGCCATGCATTCCTGCGCACGCCCTTAATGACGATAATCGGCTTGGACCCATTTTTTGAGGGCGTTGGAGAAACCGTCTCTCCTGAAACTTTTCGATCCTTGGAAGGACAGCGAATCGTCTCGGAGCCCCCGAGCCAGCCGATTATACATACTTATATAATCAGTCAACTATCTCTAAGATATGGCAACGACCACGGTTCTTCACGAGCCACGGCTGGACACTATTCTCATGGTTGAGAGGAAGATTCAGAAGGCGAAATCTTATCCTACGAAGAAGGAACTCTGGCAGAGCCTTCCTAGAAAACTTCAGTATCAAACGTTCAACCGTATTCTCGACTATCTGGAAAGTTCCAACAAGATTCTCCTGGACAAGGGCGAGATCGTCTGGACCTTCCCCAGCAATCCGAGACTGCGAAGACTACTCAAGAGTAGTGTCAGGCTCCGCTAGCGCTCTAGCAATACCCGAACCTTTTCTCGTACTCTTTGTGAGTCAGGAACATCTCCAGGACAACAACGACTCCGGCCATTCTCTGAGAGAAGAGTGTAAACCAGCCGCGCTCCTCTAGACATGTTCAACTTCCAGAGATTGTTCATCGGGTATCTTCTGACATAGTACGCGGCCATTGCTGCCGTTGAATCTTCTCTCCAGCCATCATGTTCTGCTTCAGCTTATCCAATCCTGAATTAACCATGCTCTTCTCGGCAGAACCGGGCTTCAGGATCAGATAGACTCGATAGAACTCCTCAGACCCTTTGACCTGATCGGCTGGATGGGACACGTTTGGCGGCCCCGTGAACAAATCCTGGCTATAAGCCGGAGATCAGCGTAAGAAACCCGATGCCTAGACGATTAGAGAAGCCATCCTCAAAACTGTTGCGAGAAGAGGGCAAGTCTCAGTGGGTGAAATGCTGGAAGTGTGGGGCTTGGATTCATTGCAGGAAATGCTTGACACATCACCTTTACAACACCCCTCACAAGTAGTGAGCATGAACGCGGGGCATTGTCCCCGATGGCGCCAAGGAAATCGCCTAGAAATCAGCCTAGGGCGCATTAGAACTCGCGAGGAACCACTGCGTCAAGACAGCGATCCTCCGGCTCAAGTTCAATGTGAAATTCGACCATGGCGAATTATATGGGGTGGATAGTGTTCGTGATGTTCGGGTTGTGAACAACCTGCCACACGGGAACACTAAGCTATGGTTCTAGGATATGACTGCTGAGTAGACTATCTGGGTCTTCGATATCCACAGTTTGGACAGAAGAGTCCGGTCACGGGTATTGGCGAGCTGCAGCGAGTACATGGCACCGAATTGCTGTCGAGTGATCCTGGCTGGGGAGACGCCCATAGTGGATTCTTCTGCGTTTTTTGCAATCGTCGGACAAGAAGAAGGGTAGCTCCGAGAGTCGCGAGAATACCGGCGAGGAATACTGGACCGTAATCTTTGGCGAAGCTCATCATTCGCCCAACCAGTGTCAAGATGAGTTGAGAGCTCGGTCCAGAACTTGGCTGAGGGCTTGGGCTCGGGTTTGCTGAGATTGACACCTGGAAGTGGGCGATGATATTGTCACCACTCTCCCAGATTATTGGAAATGGATTCTGGAATTGCCACTCTACCGTCTCGGTCAGAATGTGGAGTCCTGCTCCTGTGGAGCGTGGAATTACGAACCCCAGTGTCAGTCTGATATTGGCTCCTGCAGAGATCACCGGAGCGTTCGGTAGGTCGCAGAGGCTGTTGCCAAGCTGTACGGTTGGAGTATTTCCAGGGCACTCGCTATCATCCATGAGCGTGAACGTTCCAAAATCAGTCGTCACTCTAACCAGGATTATCCTTGAGGGAAGAGTGCCCAGATTCGTCAGATTGTTCACGAATACTACCGAGCCTCCGACCTGATCGGCTGGGGAGACGCGGATCTCATACAACAATGCGACTGACGGAACATTGACTGTTACGGTTGCGGTGGCTTGCATCCGACTCGTTGTCCCGAGTATCGTAATAGTGTAGGATGATGCTGGGGTAGTCTTTGTCGCTGCAAATATCGCAGCAACACTGACACTCTTGCCACCACCGACGACAACTGGATTCTGGACTAATGCGACCGTCGGAATCTGGTATGGCCACATTGGCGACGCCGCCGCCACTGTTGCGTTGAGCTCTACGCTGGTATCGAAACCATTCAGGCTGGTCAAAGTGATGGTGAAAGTGCCATTCGTGGTTCGGGGAACAGTCAGGGACCCAGGACTGGCAGCTATGCTGAAATCTCGCAGCCCAGCACTACCCTTCGGTGCCACCATAACATCAGCGAAGAGACTGTCTGCCCTGCAACAAGTATACGCCTCAGCGCTAAACCTCAAATCCGCAGTCTGGCCCGCGAGCCCAGAAATATCATAGACCTTCATCTCCGGAAGACTTAGGGTACACGCTCCGGTGCCATTGACGATCGACATCGGAACAAAATTGTCGGAGACCTCACCGACTCCACTGCCAGTAACAGTAACGGTTGCGGACTCAGACCCGCTCGTTATCCATCCCCAGCTGAGGAAGGCGAGCTCAGCACCACCTCTTGGGACCGTGAAGCTCTCCTCTGCATACCCCGAACTCCCCAGAGTGTTCCAGATATCGAGAAATTGTGATCCTTGCAGGACTCTTGGGGTACAGGAGTCCGTATTATTCGTCACTTGAATAATTGGATAACTCCGAGGGGGAAACCCGTAAGAGACACCGTAGGTAGCGGCTGTAGTCCAGTAAGCGAGTCCGTTGCTGAAGTCGCCATTGTCGATCGCGTTAACACCTTGTTGTGCAAGAATATTCATCGAGATGGGTAGAGAATGCGAAATGTGCCCCGCGGTCGCTGTCACCGTAGCGTTATAGCTCCCGGGTGTTATCGCGGCCAACGACAGCAGGCTGAGATCGGTGCTAGCTGTACTGTTTACCTGAAGCGTTACGACTGAAGAACTGAACCATCCGACTATCGCATAAGAGGAGGATCTTACGGCGAGAGAGATCGTACCGAAGAATCCCGTGGCGCCAGTCAAATTGATTTTGAAGTTTGCAATCATCCCTCTGGGCAACGTCACAGAGGTCGAGTTGGAGCTAATCGTAAAGTCTGACCCGGAGGGTAGAAGATTACTGAAGCTCGCGGCTTGAACCGTCGTCGTGGGACCGTTCAGGTTAACACATATTCCGTTGAGAACGCTCGTGCTTGAACAGCCCGAGGGGAAGGTGATTGGAGTATTCGCCCCTGTCCCTGTAACGTTATAGGTGGCGGTGAAAAGAATTCCATTTGTGGGCGCTATGGTTGGGTAGTATCCGTACCCGTCGACCGTCACAATTCCCGGCCCGTCCACTGATCCACAGTTAGCTCCCACCCCATTGATGCATTGCCAGCCGCTCACAGGGTAACCACTCGATGCGCTCATTACGCTCTGAGCCAAACTCGCGTTCACGGGGTAGAGGACGGAGGCATTGGTCTTGACCGATATTGTGAACTGCTGGAAAGACCCGACGGATTGTGCAACGACGTAGACTGTTAGAAAGGATCCCTGCTGTCCCGTGAGAGTTGAAGGTGTGGTGGGGCAATAATCAGCAATCGATATGCAGACCATTGGCGCAAGATTTCCGTGAGCAGGAGTTGGAGCTGCCCCGACAATGAATACCACCGTGAGAATCAGAATTACAGCAGCGACATTCGCGAAGCGTCGGCGAGAACTAGTCATCCAACCCGAGTTCGACTCGCCGTTCCTGACTCTTAAACAGTGCTGGGTCTCGCTCCGCGGTTCTCTAGATTAAGAACCATGCTGAGCAATCAGACTTTGGTTCTACAAGTTTCCGATTGTTCTTCGAACCTCTCAAGTGCGAGGGGCCTGAGACGAGGCTGCTTGCCAATGAGAACCACCCGAGGTGAATAGTAGTCGGGATGTTCGGGTTGTGAACGACCTGCCACACGGGAACACTAAGCTAGTCCAGCCACAGTTTGCGCTCATGTTTCCCCAGAGGGGCATTGTTTAATAGAGTTCCGAGAATCCGGCCGTGACCTTGCTAACAAGAAAGGGATTTGGCGCCGCACTCTTATTCTTGACTATCGCTACGGTTGTTATTTCAGCCGGTCCTTATGTCCCGACCGGCCACGCCTTGAACGACCAGACCGTCCAGACTGTCCACTCGTGGACAGACATACTGTCAGGAGGCGTTTGGGCGGGGCTGAATCATTTAGGGAATAACCGTACAATCCTGGACTCGGCCAAGGCACAAGCAGTGATCGGATCCTTAGCCTCAAGTCCGGCATCAACCCGGGATCCACCCAGCCTATTCACTAACAATTTCAGGGTCACGGGAAACTCGAGCCTCTTCCCCTTAGAGGATGAGCCTGGTATCGCTGTGAGAAACCAGACAAGCCAGTTCTTGATTGTGGTTGGCGCAAACAGCCTCAGCACCGGACAAATGGTCTCCTATGTCTCCGCTGATCAGGGAACAGACTGGTCAGCCCCATCCTTTCTAGCCTTATCCAGAGGCAATGATACTTTTGCGTCTGATCCTGCTCTGGGAGTTGACCGTGGGGGGACTTTCTACTACTCCTTTCTTTCCCTAGCCTCTTCTGCTTCCGGCATGGTTACCAGCGACGACCTAGTTGTTGCTACATCGACGGATGGCGTGCACTGGACCAATCATGTTGCGGTCCAGCGAAAAACGTTCGCCGGCACATCATCAGTCGTATCAGAGATTTATGACAAGGAGTATCTCGCGGTCGGTCCCAACAAGAACAACCCCTCCCTCGACACTGTCTACGTGTCCTATACTGACTTCACAGAATTCTGTCCCCTCTCCTCCTCCTGCAAAGTGAACTCCACGGTAATGCAAGTCCACTCAACAAACTCCGGGGTCACTTGGTCCAGCCCAGTAGCTGCAAGTCCCGTGGCAACATCGCCTGCGTCTTCCATCACTGGCCGAGTAATCACAGGATCTATGCCAGCCGTCTCATCGAACGGTAACCTCTTGGTAGCCTACTTCGACACTGGAACGAACGGGTTCCTGAACGCGTCAGCCATCATCATGATAACGAGATCAATAGATGGCGGAACGTCATTCTCCCCGCCTCTAGTGGCGGCTCCGATTCCCCAGCAGCTAACCTTCGCCAGTGAGGGTAGCTCTTGCTGTTTCAGATGGTGGAGTTCGATGTTCCCCTCAATGGATGTCGCTCCAGACGGGACCGTCTATATCGCCTATGGAGCCCGTCAGGCAAAATACAGCACCGATCCGGCAGACGTCTACCTGGTAGCCTCTATCGATGGAGGGACGACTTGGAGCCTGCCGACTATGATAAACGACCACTCCAGCCAGAACGGACACTTCTTCGCATGGCTGAGAGTGTCCAGTGACAACATCGTCCATATTATCTGGGGAGATCAGAGGCTCGACCCCGTCGGACTAGGATATGACATATTCTACGCCACAGCCACGAACCACGGGACCACGATAAGTCCAAACAGCAGAGTTACAGACGTAGGCACAGATCCACTCTTCACCATCGGCTTCATCGGTGATTACTTCAACCTGGCTGTGTCCGGAAACCAAACCTACCCAGTATGGACGGACGGAAGAAGGGCAGTAAGACCGCTCGGGAGAGAAATCCTGACGGGAGAGACAGACATTTTCACAGCGAGACTCGGCCCACGCGACACGCCGAGCCTAGCCATACAGAACACCGGGAACTCGGGCTACCAACAACCCGTCACAATAACAGCCACAGGTCTACCTAGGGAAGCGTTCTTTGTAGCAAGGATGAGCGGAATACCAGTAATCTCGCAGACGCACCTCCTCAGCTTCTTCTTCTCCACTAGATCCGGCAACCTAACAGACACGATACTGCCCACATCCAACTACTACGGCGCCTACAGCATCGGACTCGACGAATGGCTCTCAGGAGCCCCATTATCCACCACGACCCTATACGTTGTTGACAGTCGAAGCCTTCAGGTCTCAATAAACGGACCCACAACCGCTTCCCCAGGCGACAACATCACCTGGACAATACAGATAATCTCGCCAACGGAACCTGCAACACAAGGCCTCGGCTCAACGTTCACGATCAACCAGGCATTATTGACGACCCCTAGCCGCTCAGTCCAAGACCTCACCAGCAACGTTCGACCCTCCGGCCAAACATCCTACTCTGTTTCTCTCAAGCTCCCGTCAAACGCAGCCGGGTCCTACACTCTACTCGTAAACGCTTCACAAACCGGGGCACTAGTCAGAAGCAGCGGAACAGGAACAGCCACTGTAACAGTAAATAGTCAAGTCCAGAACATCGCGAGCCTAGCCAGCTCAGAACAGACATACACAATAATCGTGGGCCTAATCGCGGCCACAGGCGTAGCCCTCCAAGTTATCCAGCTGACGAGACGAAGACCTAGCCCTCCAGCAACAATTCCTCCTCCCGCCAATCCTCCACCCGATCGTCCAACTACACCACCGCCAGCCTGAGAAGATTGCTCAGCCGTCGGTAGGATGCGAGCGCGAAACTAGCAGCGAACAGACCGAGAACTGAAAGTGTGCATTGCAAGCAGAGTTATGCTTGCGACTTCGCTGGCCTTAGAACCTTGACGCCCGCACGAGATTCATCAAGAAAACAGAAATCAGCCCAAGTCAAGATTCGGAAAGCCAAACCCTCAGACAAATCTCCGGTTCTAGAGATCTCGAAGAAGATCTGGAGCGGCCATGACTATCTCCCGCAGGTCTGGGACGACTGGCTCGCCGACAAGAACGCGAGACTCACAGTTGCAACCGTAAACGGAAAGACGGTAGGCGTTGCTCATGCGAGCCTCCAGACCCCGTACGTTGCTTGGCTCGAAGGCGTACGGGTCCACGAGCAATACCGCGGCCTCGGAATCGCTGGAAAGCTGAACAAGGCACTCTTAGAATGGGCAAGACGAAGAGGCGCCAGGGTCGCACGTCTCTCTACCGGCAGCAGAAACCATGCGTCCAGAAAACACCTGCAGAAGATCGGATTCCCTGTCATCCAGACTTTCCAGCGACTGGACACTACCAGAGGACTCCGCGTGAGACCTGCCGGTGTCACAGCGGCGAGACGCTCCGCAAAACCTCTCTGGAGCTGGCTGAGACAAAGCCCCAATTTTGCGGAAAACCATGCAATGTATTCTGACGGATGGACATGGTATCCATTGACACTTCAGACCCTCAGAAAACTCATGAGCCAACGCCGCGTTTTCATAACGTCCAAGAACAGGCAGCCGAGCTCTTGCTGTATTCTACTGGACGAGGACAGAATCTTGACGATGGGATTCTTGGCAGGAGAGCAGGGCGATATTTTGAAATTCTCTCGAATGCTCAGGTTCTTGATGCATCGACGGAAGCGTGAGAAGGTACGAGTCCTCCTTCCCTCAAGATCACCATTGGTGCGAGCCCTCGTCTGTTCGGGGTTCGAGAAGACTGCGAAGATCCTGGTCTATGAAAAATTCCTAGTATAGCAAGTATCGTTCCACATTCTGACTGCTTCATAGACCCAACGGTTTTACTGTCGACCAACTCTCCGGACTAAGAGCACTCGCGGCCCCAAAACTCCCTCAAAGAGACGATTCAAGCTTTCGCGCCTCGTCAGCAGGCATATCGCTCCAAGCGCAGAAGTTGAGTTTCCAGTAATCTAACTTGCCTGTCGAACGCTGTTTAGTATCAGAGTCCAGTTTCCAATAGTCCTTTTCGACCGTCCGGGTCGCTCGTTCGCGCCAGTAGCTCCGCTGACCCGACATCTGCAAGGTTGAGCTTATCGAGAGGATCGCAGCTCGACTGCACACGGACATTTCAAGAAAAAAGGATGAGAGGCGTTTTCTGTTGCTGGATGTGGCTAGGATATTGTGTAGCTTGTCAGCTGGAACGTCGCTGAGCCTGTGGCTCCGTCTACACCGACTCCGTTTTCGAAGAAGAAGCCGCTGCCGAATGAGAGTCCGACGTCCTTGATGTTAGATATCGACGCCATGAAGGCTGCCAGGTCGAAAGTGCCCGGGTGGCCACACAGGTCGGACCAGCTCATCGGGTTCAGGCTGACCTGTATGGTTATTGGGCCGTTGGAACCTCCGCCCGTCGGGGAGAACTGGTAGTAGCTGCCAGGGATTCCGGTCATGGCTGGGACTGGCGTGTTGGACCACCAGTAGTCGAACTCGTTCGCGACGACCGTATGCGAGCTATTCCCGTTGGTTCCGAGACACGAGGACATGCCGGCCTGTGGAAGATTTGACGTGAAGTACAGTCGCACTGATCCCGGACAATTGGTTGGTGAGGCCGCAGGGCAGCCGCCGTCCGGGTTACCCACGAACATTGTTGCAGATGATGAAGTGACGATTGTTATTGTGGCTGTCAGCGTATTGCTGGTTGTTAGGCTCGCTGTGAAGCCGTTGGTCATTAGGTTGGCGAAGCCTGCAGGGGTTGCTGTAGCATCGGGAAAGAGGAATTCGACTCCTCCCGTTGAGATCGTGTCAGCGTGAGTCGTCTTGATCTTTGAGTCGAGCAGCTCTAGAATGCTCCATTGTGAACCGGTCATTGGAAGCGACGTGTCCGCGTAGACAGTTACGACTGGTACCAGTAGAAGCGAAGTAATTGCAAGAATCGCAACTATTGGAATGATTGGTTTCAAGGTTTTTTCTCGGTGGCTGCTTCAAAATATCTGTGTATTTATCGAACAGGTACACAATCGGGGACATGTGACAATGTATCGTGGTCCGAGAATTTCGAGTCTCGATATGAGAGCTCCGAGAAGGGTGGCTGTCCTTCTTTCCGCAGACCCTAGCGGTTTCTGGAGCTTAGTCGAGCTATGGCTTCTCGTTTCGCCTCTTCCAGGACACTGTCCAGGATCCTCTGGGCGTTGCGTATTTTGGCCGACTTGAGGTGGAAGACTATGGTGGCGTCGTCGAAG
>Ga0209686_1001753_pt1 | contig 10497 bp, 11 predicted proteins | sample GraSoiAngelo_126_FD_185883 | JGI IMG/M metagenome (GOLD analysis project Ga0209686, IMG submission 185883) | Grasslands soil microbial communities from the Angelo Coastal Reserve, California, USA - 14_0927_09_20cm (SPAdes) (version 2) | ecosystem: Environmental > Terrestrial > Soil > Grasslands ...
TCGGCGACCGCCGCAAGGCCATGCTCGAGGACATAGCCATTCTTACCGGTGGGAAGGCCATTACGGAGGACCTGGGCATCAAGCTTGAGAACGTCGAGGTCGAGGAGTTGGGCAAGGCCAAGAAAGTGACCATCGACAAGGACAACACGACGATCGTCGCGGGCGCCGGCAAGGCCAGTGAGATCGAAGGCCGAATCAAGCAGCTCCGCGCGCAGATCGAAGAGACCACCTCGGACTACGACAAGGAAAAGCTCCAGGAGCGCCTGGCCAAGCTGGTTGGCGGCGTCGCGGTAATCAAGGTGGGCGCGGCAACCGAAACCGAGCTAAAGGAGAAGAAGGCTCGCGTCGAGGACGCCATGCACGCCACCCGTGCGGCAGTTGAGGAAGGCATTGTCCCTGGAGGCGGTACTGCTCTTCTGCGCTGCTTGCCGGCCTTAGAGAAGCTCAAACTCCACGACGATGAAGCCATCGGGGTGAACATCGTAAAGCGCGCTCTCGAAGAACCCACGCGGCAGATTGCCCATAACTCTGGTCACGAAGGCGCGGTAGTTGTAGGACGCGTGCGCGAATCGAAGGATGAGAACTTTGGCTTCAACGCAGAAACTGGCGATTTTGGCGACATGGTCAAGGCCGGTGTAATTGATCCAGCCAAGGTCACCCGCCTCGCACTGCAGAACGCTGCGTCTATCGCCGCCCTGATGCTGACCACCGAAGCCCTGATAGCCGACATCAAGGAAGAGGGGATGAAGGCCGCGGCTGTCGGCGGCGGCGGCATGGGCGGAACGTACTAAACGCTGGTCTATTTGCACCCCGGTTGCGTTCGAAGAATCTGACGTGGAGGTTAACCTCATGCGTGCCTTTTGGGAAAAAGTGGGAGTGTTGGGCCCAGTCTATCGTTTGGTTGGCCAGGGCTTCAGCGATCGCGACATCACAGAGAAACTGAATCTTACGGAAATCAGCGTCCAGGCGTGCGCGGCCTGGATATTGCATTTCCTAGGTTTTACCAAGCGGAACGAACTGATCCGTTACGCTGGAGCTCGGACGGCAATGTGACTGTGGCACAGAGTGTGGAACGCCAGGGCGGCCCGAGAGCTTCTGGTCAGGATTGCCACGCAGCTGGTTGTTTTGGAGAATTTCTATGATGACCGCTTCAGTAGATGTTTTGAGCAGCCACCTGCGACCGCTTTGCACACGCGACAACCACGTAATGAGGTATGAATCCCGCAGATCCAGGTCAAATGCCGGGCACCAAGCGTCATACCATTGCGGTTTCGAAGGTTGTAGTTTTCGCTATGACCCAACCGACGGATATTACGTGCTCATTGGAATGCCTAACCACGCGAACCCCGTCGACGAGCCTGGCGTGAACACCGTTAAGTGCCCTCGACACGACCACTGGTTATATCGCCGAGAGAATATCCACGCCGAACCGGGCGTTGGTTGGAGTTGCGGTGTCGAAGGGCTGCGACTATGGTCACTATGCGAACACAAAGGGCGATTGGGTGAAGACCTAAAAGTGACTTAATGCCGCACACAATCAATATGGGAACCAGGCCGATCGAGGTAGCCACTCTTTTGCCGGAATCGGTGCTATTCGAAAGCGAGCCCTGGACCTCTTTCTATATGACGGGTGAAATTGTTCGAGAATTTCGGAAGGGGCTGGAAGGCAAAGCAAGGACAGGGCGGAACGCTCCCGAACGGCTGGAAAATCACTGCCTCGACGAAGAAGCTTCGTCGCGAATGGATGACGAAGGATGCCCCAACGAACCTGTGCAGTAGGAGTTATTTCACTGAGCCCTTTCTGAGTCTGTTGCACCGCCCGCTTGAAGGAAAGGCTCACGACCCAGGAAGGGAGTCACAAGCTGAAGGCATTTAGCCTTATTGGGTTTTTGACTTAAGTTTTGTTGTCGAGTGGAGGCGAAAAATGGAATTTCAGCGACAAGTCATTCGGTTTTTGGAGAAGGAAATTAAGACTTACATGGCGCTAGCCTTATTCTTCGCAAAGAGAGACGTCAAAGAACATGTCCGGGCAGGAGACAAAAAAGTCCCTATAGGCCCAAAGTTCTATAAGCACAGAATGAAAGAGGCTAAGAAGCTTGTGGATGAACTGAGAAGATTGATTGAGGCAACACCACTAAGCCAAGTTCACTAGATTCATCGATTTGCTCGTGTGGTCCGCTACGCGTAGAAGTTCAGCTAAAAGTCAAACTTCCAGAAACGAGTTGGAGGGAATTTGTGCCGCCGTACCTCGCCAGAGGAGAACCCCTGGGGAGTCGGGGAGATTTGCCTTGCTTTCATAACAATGTCTACCGCGACCTGTGGGCATGGATCGACGATCCTTTCCAACCACCACCGATACCAGAAAGCTCGTCAGAGCAGTTGACGCTGCAACTGATCTAAGGGGGTCAATGAATTGGACAGCAGCGATAACCCATGTGCCAACAATTCGACGTAACTACGAGATTTCAAGAGGGGGAATTTAGACAGCATCAGATCAAGAGAAACTCTTCGGGACCGCCAACCTGCCCTACGTCCAGGGCTCAGATAGCGAATTTTGCCCTTACTCTGGATATGTCGGCGAAGAGTTTTCAGCTAATTTGGACAGCTGTGACAGAAAACACAAGACTTAGCTCCCCAGTTTCTCAGGAAAGGACTCGGGAGTTGGTGCGGACGGTCACTTCTGCTTCACGAGCGCGAGATACTTGCGGTGTTCGCTCGCCTCATCCCGTAGATGTTTGACGAGTTCTCGCAAGGCATGTTTCTTCTGTTCGTTTTCCAGGTCTGGGATCGTTGCTTCCAACTTATCGGCCCGCTCGTCGATCTTCTTCACTTCATTTTCGAGATAGCCGATATGAGCATTCCAAGAGTCTTCGGCCACTCCATTGCCCTGCCCCCTCGCTGCGTGCCGCCACACCATACACGGAATTCGTCGGAGTTCTTACGACGCGAGCCGTCGCTTCAAGGCGGTAACGGTGCCGGGATTCGCGTTTATCTTGAGACAAACACCCTTTTCCTCGTACGACTCGCTGAGCACGTGGATGTTCTTGCGGATGTCGGCGAGCACGCCTTCCTTGCCGTAGGGAACAACAAGCTCCACCTGAGCCATGTTGTCTAGAAAGAAACTGACGAGACGGGAGTGAAGTGCTTCGACGTCCTTGGGGTTCAGCACGGACATCGCAATGGCCTTGGGGAACTCTTTTTTCAGCAATGCCTTTTGCGAAATATCGACAGCGTCGATCTTGTTTAGAATCAGAAGAGACCGGAGCTTTCCCGCCCCAATTCCTTCGAGCACTTCTTTCGTCACCTGAATGTGGGCGCGCAACGCCGGATCCGCCGCATCCACTATGTGGAGCAGAAGGGAGGCGTCCAGCGCTTCATCGAGAGTCGACCGGAATGAGGCCACCAGATCGTGGGGAAGATTTCGAATGAAACCAACCGTGTCGGAAACGAGAATCCGAGGTTGAGTCTCCGGCTGCAACGCTCGCACGGTGGTATCCAGGGTCGCAAAGAGCTGATCGGCCACGAGCACTTCGCTCGCGGTGAGCGCCCGCATGACTGAAGACTTTCCGGCGTTGGTGTAGCCGACGATGGCGACCTTGGGCAAACCTTCGCGATGACGACGGCGCTCGACTTGCTCTCGATGGACCGCTTTGAGTTCTCGTTGCAGTTCGCTGATTCGGTCCCGCACTTCCCGGCGCTCGATCTCGTGAAAGGACTCGCTGACCCCTCGCCCGCTACGTCCCCCACCTTTTCGCTCTTTGGCCCCCGACACGCTCTCGCGGGGCGCGAGGTACTTGAGCCTTGCCAACTCCACCTGAAGTTGCGCTTCTTTGGTGCGAGCATGCCGATGAAAAATCTCGAGGATGACGGCCGGCCGATCGTAAACCTCCACGCCGGTCGCTTCTCTAATGTTTCTGACTTGTGTGGGGGTTAGTTCGTGATCGAATACTACGCTTTCGGCTTTGCGGGGCGCTTTCACGAGCTCGCTCAGCTCTTCGAGTTTTCCCGGCCCGATGAGAGACGCGGCCGTAGGGGACTGCAGTTTCTGCGTGAGCGTTCCGACGATATCCCACCGCAGCGTTTCAATGAGTTGCCTCAGTTCCTGAAGCGACGCATCGTGCTCTTCGGCGGGCGTCTTCTGGAGCTGCACATCTATAAGGATGGTGGCCGGCCTAACTTCGGACTCTGAAGGATGGGGCATCGTCAAAGCATATCTCAATTAAGCCGGAATTTGCGATTTGGACCTCTGTCTCGCGCATCGTACGCTTTTCCGCGCGTTCTTGACGGCCAAGTCCCGAGAAACGGCATTCGCGGAGATGAGATGGAATGAGGACCATTCCTGGATTCCTAGGCAACCCCGCTGAAAGAAGGGCAACTCAGGAATCGAAATCTGAATTTGAGCAAAATGCCAACGACGGCAAGAGTCCTTGGCAAAGCAGAAATGCCTCGCCGATTGCTGCATAGAAAGCTCATGCTGAGCAACCCCTAGAATGAGACAGTGAGGCGGCATCGCTAGTGTCAGGCGTAGATTCATCGATCTTTCCCCACCAAAATGGAGCGGGCCTCTTAGGTTCTGCAGTTCACGGTTATAGTAAAGTGCTGTCGGCCGTTTCCCGTTGAACATGTCGGCTCCTAGCCCGTCTACTCTATGCTGAGGGTGTCGAGTGCTTGCTACAGAATCTGCCTACCACTTATGCTGGCAGCTTCGCGGCCTGCTTCATGCCATATACCTATACTGCGAAAATTGGGGCTTTGCACGCCGCTGAGCATTTAGGGATAATTTCGTCAAATGGCGAAGAACAATACAGCAGCGGCCAAGAAGCGGACCAAGAAAGAAGGCGAACTGGGAGCGCGCAATCTGGCTGAAGCGCGATGGATTAAGGGGAAAAAGAAAGACGCCATCCCAAAGTCCTAACCCCTTCCCAGCGCAATAAGCAGACGAGAATCCCGTTGCAAATTGCGCAAGATCGGCTCGCGATCATGCCCGAAAGTTCAGCTACGGCAGGTGTTGGTCCTTACTCAAGACCGAGCGACTGCTCCTTTGCCTTTCTCTGTCAGCGCGTAGAAGTCGCCACCGAACGCGTCCAGCATACCTGCGCGTACCAACTCATCAAAAACTACGCCCAAGTCCTGGCGGACGAAGTTCGTGGCTGCTGTAACGTCGAAAACGCCGATAGACGGGCGCGTTGCGTGAATAGAGCCGCTGGCCGGGCGAAGCCCGTGAGAATCCAAGCCCACGCGCCCAGCCAGTTCTCTGGGCGATTCGTATACGCTGAAGGTACGACGGGAAATGTAGTAATAGTATCCGACCAGCCCGTCAATCGTCTGCATTGAAAAGCCGCTGAGCGGCGTTGTTTCAGCCCACGGAAGCACATTAATCTTATTGGTGCACCTTCCCAACGCGAAATGAGCCAGCATGCTTCATGAATACCACGCGCGGTCTGAAAAAGTTCAGTACGAGCTACACAGAATTCGACCTGTCCCCTCGGCACAATTCTGATCGTGAGCCCTGCTGATTTCTGAAACAACACCTGCCCCGGGACCTTTTTAATCGTCATGCGCACCTCCAGATGGAATTAGGTTCGTTTCCCGACGTACCAGGGCGCACTCACCGCAAAGATGCGCTCATTGCCGCGCACGAGCAGCATCCATTCCAGAAGCCGGGCACGCTGATTGTGAAGGAAGTATTCATACCATTTGTCTTCCACGAGCTCGGGTATGACCACGATGATGCTGCGATCGGGATGCTTTTCCGAAAGATCGAGGATGAACTGAATGATGGGAATGATGATGAAGCGGTAGGGTGAAGGCAGGACACGGAGTTTTGGCGGCTCCTTGCCTGCAGTGCGGAAGGGTTGCTCAACGTAGCGCTCCCAGTCCTCCTGAAGCAATTCGGAGTGCTCGGTGGGCTCGACGTGTAGAGCGATCACTTCTGGTGAAAGCCGAGCGGCAAATTCAATTCCCTGGCGGGTGATGTTGCTCCAGTGGTCGATGGGAATGACGGCGATGGGAGGCTGGCTGAGACTTTCCGCGTGGACGGGAACCTTGCAGGTGGTGAGGATCTTTACGGAATGGTAGTGGCGGCGGACAGCGGTGAAGAAAACAATCGTCAACGGAATGAAAACCAGCGTAATCCAGGCGCCTTCAACGAATTTCGCAGCCAGCACGACAACGACGGTGATACCGGTGACGAGCGCCCCGAGCCCATTGACGAGTGCGCTCTTCAGCCAATGCCGACCGCGATTTTTCCGCCAGTGCATGACCATGCCGGACTGCGAGAGCGTGAAGGCCAGAAAGGCGCCGATAGCATAGAGCGGGATGAGCCGATCGGTGACACCGCCGAAAAGGATGAGAAGGCCGCCACAGAGTACCGCCAGGACGACGATGCCGTACGTATAGACGAGTCGCCGCCCGCGGTACCCGAAGGCGTGCGGGAGGTAGTTGTTTTGTGCGATGGCGCGGCAGAGGCGCGGAAAATCGGCGAAGGCGGTGTTTGCAGAGAGCGAGAGAACGAAAAGAATTGAGGCGATAGTCAGGTAGTAGAAAACGCCTTTGCCGAAAACGGCGGCGATGAGCATGGAGAGAAGGCTCTGATAGCCAGGCTGGCCAGCATCAGTTGCAGCGATGCCGTAAGTCTTCACGAGATAGGAAATTCCCGCCAGCAGCACCGCCAGGAGAAAAATAGTCACGGTGAGAGTGCGCTGAGCGTTTTTCACGGCGGGCTCGCGGAAGGCCTGCACGCCGTTGCTGACAGCCTCCACGCCTGTCAATGCTGTGCAACCGCTCGCGAAAACCTTCAGCAGCAGCCAGTAGCTGACGGCTTCAGTCATGCGCGGCGGAGGCGGAAGGGGAGCTGCCGGCGTTGGATGCCCGCTGCTGAGGAGAACACGGAGAACGCCTGCGACGATGGTAATGAGAAGTGTGGCGAGAAAGAGATACGTGGGAACCGCGAAGGCAAGGCCGGCATCGCGCACGCCGCGGAGATTGAGGATGGTAATGACCATAAGAACGCCAACGCAGAGAGAAACCGTGTGCGGCAGCAAGGACGGAACGGCCGAGACCAAGGCTCCGACTCCGGCGGAAATACCAACGGCGGCAGTGAGGATGTAATCGGCGAGGAGCGCGGCCGCGGCAAGCAGGCCGGCAGGTGCGCCAAGGTTGAAGCGCGCCACGGTATAGGAGCCGCCGCCGGAGGGATAGGCGGCGATGGTCTGGCGATAGGAGAAGTACACGATAACGAGCAGCGTAATGATGGCGGCACTGATGGGAATGATATACCGAACGCCGAGAAGGCCAATGGGAATCAGAAGGCTGAGGGCCGCTTCCGGGCCGTAAGCAACCGAGCTAAGCGCGTCGAGACCAAAGATAGGGACACCCTGCGTCGGACCGATCTGCTCGGCGCGTTCGTCACTGGTTTTGATGGGCTCACCGACAACGAGGTCAAGTATGTTCATGAGCGATGGGGTTCATGGACTGTTCACGCCAGCAAAAAAACAAGATCTACGCACTGAGTGTGAGCTGCCCCTGACAAGGATACGGCGGGAGATCGCATTCGGCGGTTGTCCTATGATCGGAGAATTGTCTGAGCAGACCTCACGATAACATCGGTCGGAATTTGCAATCAAAAATCGACTTGATATCAATTGAGTACAAGGCCGTATCGATGGTTGGCGGAACGATCCGCCGACCAAGGCCACCCGCGAGCTGCTCTCGACACGAATGGTCTCTGGATACGCGGTATTCGTGCGCAGCATCCAGTAGAGTCGTACGGTCAACTTTCTTGCCGCGGCCACTTTTGCAATTCCCTAGCCTTTCTTGTGGCAGCGATGCAAATATTCGTTGCGAAATCCCGAATCACACCCCCCAGCCGCCGATGCCCGCCCGAACTACTCCCGCGGAATCAGCCCCAAATAGCTCGCCACCTGCTTCCCGCGCTGAAAACGAGAAACATCTCCCATCGTCAGTACAAACGCCATTGCCGTGATTGGCCCCACGCCTGGCTGCGTCATCAACACGTGCGCTTTCGTTTTGCTCCATAGTTTTTTCTTCTTCGTCACACGCTGGTTCATGACCAAGTGCTGTAGCTCGTTCTTCACCTGCACGCGAATCCGCACCAAGCTTGTAACGATGAATGAGCAACTGTCCGCAGATCCTTCTGCTCGCTCGAGGGCATCGAAACCCGGCTGAAATCGTCCTTTCGGCCAGCAACTGCCGTAACGACCGTGCATCTCGCTTGCGCGCTGAGCGCTCGAATATGCAAGACTTGGCGCCGGGGACCAGCAACTAATCCTAGTGGCTCCGAGAATTTGCTGACTGAAGTGTGCGCGCTACTTTCGTGGAAGTACAGTCTGTTCTCGCTACAACAAGGCCCGAGCCGCAAAACCCGGCCGATTGGGTTCGGTGAAGGGTTCGGAAAAGAAGTTGTTTCTTGACGGGTAACGGCCCTACCTGTGCGCCTTAGCGCGGCGTTTTTTGTCGGCTGTCGCCGGAGCGGATAAAATGGCGTGGCATGTCATGAAAAAGTGTTCTATAGGTCTGTAACAATGAAGGCTTGCTCATCACGGGAGGCCGCAAAGAAGCTCGGAGTCAGCCTGATGACACTGCAGCGTTGCATCGCGGACGGGAGCTGGATAAAGGCTCCGAAGCTGCAGACAGTCGGCGGGGTGAAGGTCCGGCTCTGGAGTGATCGCGACATTAAGCGAGTGCGCAAACTGATGAAAAACTTACAGTAGGTAAACTAAGCGGGCCTGCCGTCTGCGCTAACACACAACAAGCCCTAACAACCAAAGGAATGTCTCCCATGCATCGGCACGATGGCGTTCAAAGTTTTCGAGCAGCTCTTCAGGCATCCGCTCACAGATAAGGGCCTCGAATCTTTCTCGAAAGATTTGGAGAACGCGCGGACGACGCTTGGCGAAATTGGCGAGCCAGCCTATTGTATCGGCGTTGGCAATGACTTGAGGTAAGCGATGATCGCTTTCGCATCGGCGTGGCCCATGTGATAGAGGACCACCAAGGAAGCACAACCCGGGTGAGATCTAGACTCAAATCTCTTTCTTCCGCGCTTCTTTTTCTAGCGTCTCCAACTCCCGGGCCAGATGTTCGGCCTGGTCCCGAAGACTGTGGAGGCGTTCAGCGAGCGCGGGTAAGCCTTGCCCAGCGGCCGCCGAAGCCGGAGCAGGGGCGGATGTAACCGCGGCGAGAGCAGGCGCGCCCGACGCGGGGCCGCCAGTTAGCTCGGCCAGGGCCTCCCCGAAGGTATCCCGATAAATCAGCCGGTTACCCATGGCCAGTACAACCTTTTTGAGCTGTGGCATACGGGCCTCGGTGGCCTGAATGTAAATGGACTCGACGTAGAGGAAGCCGCCACTCACCGGCAGAGCAATGATGCTTCCGCGCAGAACGTGCGAGCCCTGCTGGTTCCACAGGCTGAGATCCTTGGAGATGTTCTGGTCCTGATCGATGCGCGACTCAATCTGCATGGGGCCGTACATCAGTTGCTGTTTCGAGAGTTGGAAATAAATCAGGTTCCCCAATCGATCTCGCAGCGGGCAGCCATCGGTGGCCGTCTTTTACTGCCAAGCCTTTGTGAAATATACGCTTACTCGCACGATTCCTATAGCTATGAATACTGGGTCCGTGCCGGATTTGCGCTACTCTCGTTTCTGAAAGCCGCTCCTAGGGAATTTCATGCTTTGCAGATGAAACGTTTCGCTTGTGGCCAGCGTCTAAAGTAGGCAAGCCAGAATCTTACTGCGACCCACCTGTCTTAACCACGCATTTAGCCCCCAAACGCTTCGGGATTGCGCAACCTGTCACTGGCGAATTGATACGGTGTAGTGAAATGATCGGATCCGCAAAACGCACTGCAACTAAGAGCGCAAACGCCGGATGATTTCATTTCAGGTGTTTGCGGAGGTTAACCGGATACCGCAGCGAGCGCGAGTCTTTGACAAGTCAGGCGGCCACCGGTGTCTGATAGAGGGCTCGACAGTGTGGTTGCCACTGAAACGAGCGGAGATTGGCGACTGGTCTTGACACGGGCGTATCCGGCGTTCGCCCTTCCCGCGAGGTATGCGTGCGATGGTTGTTAAAGTAGGTCCTGAAATCGAGCAGCTTGTTTTCGAGATCTGCTGTCGTCCAAAACAACGTCAGACCTCTGAACGTATGATCCAGATACTCGCGTCGAACGGTGCCGATCAGCCTTTCCACAAATGGATGGGACAGGGGAACATAGGGGATGGACTTGATCTGTGTCACCTCCAGTATTCGCAGATTGGCTTGCCACTGGTCGAGCCGGTAAAGCGGATCGTTGTCGGAGCTAAGGTACTTCGGCAACCAGTATTGCCCTCGAATGGCGCGGTTGAACATCCGGCAGAGTGCCACACCATCGACGGCGCCCGCATGAACGCCGAACCCAATGATCCGGCGCGTGTATTGATCCATGACCACCAGGACCCAATGGGTCCGCAGCGTGGCCGACTCGCACCGGAATAG
>Ga0209686_1001754_pt1 | contig 10496 bp, 4 predicted proteins | sample GraSoiAngelo_126_FD_185883 | JGI IMG/M metagenome (GOLD analysis project Ga0209686, IMG submission 185883) | Grasslands soil microbial communities from the Angelo Coastal Reserve, California, USA - 14_0927_09_20cm (SPAdes) (version 2) | ecosystem: Environmental > Terrestrial > Soil > Grasslands ...
AGTAGCCGCGTACTTCTTCGCGGCACGATCGGTTCTTTCAGCGTCCGATCACTTGGCGCATCACGCGGAGGAAGTTGCCGGTCAGAATCTTCTTCGCGTCTTGCTCGCTGTAGCCTCGCTCGAGCAACGCGGCGGTAAGGAGAGGCATCTGAGAAACGTCTTCCAGCCCTGCCGGTACGCTGCTGATCCCGTCCCAATCGCTGCCGATGCCCACATGATCGACTCCGACGAGCTTCACAACGTGATCGATGTGAGCCACCGCGTCCCGGATTGTCGCCAGGTTCGGCTTCATCATCGAATACGTGTCAAGATAGTCCTTCGTCGCGAACTCGTCCAGCGCGCGGCCGGTCAAGCCGGGATCGACTGCCGCGCGCGCCGCAAAGTTCCGGCGTGCCGCTTCGACCTCCTTCTGGCTGAGGAAGCCCGCTCCGAAGTTGATTCCGATGACGCCGCCGTTCTTGCCCAGAGCCTTGATCATGTCGTCCGTCATGTTGCGCGGCACGTCTGTCAGCGCCCGGCAGCTGGAATGCGACGCAATGACCGGTTTGCTGGTGACCGCGAGCGTGTCGTAGAAGGTCTTGTCGGAGACATGCGAGATGTCGACAATCATCCCGATGCGGTTCATTTCCCGCACCACCTCGCGTCCGAAATCGGTCAAGCCGTTGTGCTCGGGTTTGTCCGTGGATGAATCGGCCCAGTTGGTGTTGCGGAAGTGGGTGAGGGTCATGGAGCGGACGCCCAGAAGGTGATACATCCGCAGTACTGCGAGGTTGTCGGCGATTGCGTGGCCGCTCTCGATCGTGAGTACAGCTGCAATCTTGCCGGTTTTCGCGATGCGCTCGACATCCGACGCGCTCAGGGCGAGCTCGATCTGATCCGGATGCGCGTCAAGAAGTGACTGCATCGCATCGCGGAGCTGGAGCGTGCGCCGCACGGCTTCCGAGCCCTTGTAGTACGTCGGGACGTAGAGTGCGAAGAAGGGCGCGCGCATTCCCGCATCCCGAAGCCTGGGCAGATCGACATGCCCCCTACCGGTCCGCCGGGAAATGTTCTCCTTGCCGTTCAGCACCCGCTGAAGTGTATCGATGTGACTGTCGACGCCGATCGTCTCGGCGTGGATGCGACGTGCGCGCTCGACAAAGTCCTGTCCCTCCACGGCCGGCGCGCCGCGGCCGACCATCGCCCAGCACAGGGAGAAGGTGACCGACACCACCACGGACTCGACGAAGGCACTACGCATCATAGCCGGCACCGGGGAATGATGGTTCCGTGCGCGATCTGACCATGGGCCGGACTAGCGGCTCCTCGTGGGCAGCATGATGCGCGCGATTCTACTCCGACGGCCAACGTCTGGCCGCAGCGCTTCCATCGGAGTCTCGCCGCGCAGGGCGCTTTGCGACTCGGCGCGAATCCCTCCAATCACGGCTTCCAGTCGCCCTGCAGGACGAAGCCGGCCCGTGATCAGATCGGGAGGCGGGCGTAATTACCATCGCCGCAGGAAAGGCGTCAGTCGACGCAACAGATGATGTGAAAAGGACGATCGGATGTCTGTAGATGTCGGGCTGGAAACAGGTGCCGTTTAGCCTGACGCATCTGCCGGCGCTGGACACGGCGGATGGACGACCGTCCGCCTCGGCAGACACAACATCGTATGAGGCACGGCACATGCACGCGAGCGGAGGCGGCTGGCGGCATTTGGAAGGATCAGGTAAGGGTCAACCCAAAGGCGACTCTGCTTCCTTCATCCGCCAACGCGAACTCAGCGATTAGTTCGCTTCTCGGTCCACACCTGTTCTCTGCGATGAGACTGGTGTCCCCCGGTCGAACATTCGGGAGGAGGTTCTATGCAGCGCCTGCTCGTGTTCGTCCTATTGGCAGCTTTCGCGTTCCCCGCCACGTCCCGCGCGCAGGGCGCGCGCTCCCAGCTCAATGGCACCGTGACGGATAGTACCAGCGCGATCGTCGTTGGCGCGACGGTCGTGGCCACGGCGGTCGAAACCCAGATTACGTCGAAGACCGCAACGACGGATGCGGGGGTCTACGTCCTCCCGTATCTCGCGCCCGGCGTGTACACCATTCGGGTCACCGCCGCCGGGTTTCGCCCGGCGACGACTGAACCCGTCACGCTGCGCGTCGGGCAGACGCTCACGATCAACATCAAACTCGAGCTGGAGGCGATCGCGGAGCAAGTCAGCATTCACGCGCCTGCGATCGAAACGAGCACTTCCGAGATCGGACACTATGTCTCGAACAAGGACTTCGAAACCTGGCCTGTTCCGGTCGGTGACGGCCAGCGGCAGATTCAGGCCTTCATCTTTTCCAGCCTGCCCGGCGCTGTCGGCGACACGTTCCAGGGCTCGATAAACGGCGGGCGAAACTACTCGCATGAGATTCTCATCGAAGGAATGCCGCTCGGCCGCAACCTGCAGGGAGGCAGCAACAACGAGATGTCGCCGCCGACCGAAATGGTGCAGGAGTTCAAGCTGCAGACCGGCACAATCAGCGCCGAGTACGGCGGCGGCCAGACGGCTGTGGCAAGTTTCGCGCTCAAATCAGGGACCAACGACTTGAGAGGGTCCGGGGCGTACTACTTCCAGAATGCCCGCCTCGACGCGAATTCCTTCACGAACAAGGCGCTCGGCCGGCCCAAGCCAGACCGCGAACTGAAAAACGGTGCGGTGGCCGCTGGCGGTCCCCTCGTCGTGCCCGGCGTTTACAACGGCCGCAACCGCAGCTTCTTCTTTGCCACGTTCGAAGGAACCGACGAACAGAACTTCACCTCATCGAACTTCCGCTCGGTGCCAACGCGCGACTACTTGAACGGCGATTTCTCGCGGCTGTTCGATCCCGCCTACACCGGCGATCCGCGATCGGGAACCATCGTCGGCGCCGACGCGCTCGGACGGCCCGTTCGGTACGGACAGATTTACGATCCTCGTACAACGCGGGTCGTGAACGGCCAGGCAGTACGCGACCCGTTCCCCAACAATCAGGTCCCGAGATCGTTCTGGGATCCCGTCGCGCGGAATACGATCGATCAGGGTCTCTGGGATGCGCCCGATCTCGACAGGCTGCTCAACAACATGCGCACGCTCGACGCGTGCTGCCCGTTGTTCAATCAGAAGACGCTGGCGTTCAAGGTGGATCAAGTTCTGACCACGAACCACAAGCTGGCGTTCTATCTTGGACGCGAGTGGCGCCGCCGCAACAACTCCGTCAACGGGCGGTGGGGCACGCCCCCGGGCCAGCCGACGAACCACTTTCAGCTGCAGCGAACGCCAAGCTGGATGGCTCGCGCATCGGAACAGTGGGTGGTCCGACAGAACCTGCTGCACCGCGTGGCGTACGGCTACAACGAGTTCGGCAACCTGAATTTCGCCGTCCACGCCAACGCCGGATGGCCGTCGAAAATCGGTTTGAACAACGTGCCAGAGTCGCTGTTTCCGGTGCTGTTCTTCACCGGACAGCCCGTCTTCGGCGGCATCGGCCAGTTCGGCACGCTCGCACGCTCTGGTTCGTACGAAGGCAGCCACGTCCTGCAGGACGATCTGACGATCATCCGTGGCCGGCACAACGTGAAGACCGGATTCGAGGGTCGGTTCTATTTCACGCGCTCCAACACGCTCGACGACACCGGCCGGTACAACTTCAATCAGCAGCAGACGAGCCTGCCTGGCTTCGATCTCCAGACGGGGCACGCCTATGCCAGTTTCCTGACCGGCGCGCTGCAAAGCTGGTCGCGCGAGGTCGTGCGCATCAATCCGCAGTACAAATCCCGCGACTACTCGTTGTTCGTCCAGGATGACTGGAAGCTGACGCCGCAGCTGACGCTGAACCTCGGCCTGCGCTGGGAGTTCATTCAGCCGCAGTACGAGACGAAGGGCTTCATGACGACCATGGATCCGACGAAGCCGAACCCTGGCGCCGGCGGACGTCCTGGCGCGCTCGTGTTCGCCGACGAGCAGGGAAGAAAAACGTTCTTTGATCCTTATTACAAGCAGGTGCAGCCGCGCGTCGGGTTCGCATATGCACTGTCGCAGAAGATCGCGCTTAGCGCCGGCTACAGCATCAGCAACACGCCGCCTGTCATGATATTCGGCGGCGGTGTGTCGACGTTCGGCTACAACGGGTCGATCGCCGTGAATCAGTCGACGCAGCCGACGCAGTTTTCGCAGGATCCGGTGATGTACCTGAGCGAGCGGTTCCCGGACTTCCAGGGCACGCTGCCGAACCGGAATCCCGCACTGGCGAATCGCCAGGGCACGAGCGTGATTACCGGCGACATGTCCAGACGCGAGGTGGTCCAGAACTACCACGCGACGATGCAGTACCAGCTTCCCTCCAACTTCACGGCCAGCGTGAGTTACATCGGGAACTATGGCACGCGCCTGCCGTTCGACAGGCAGATCAATCGGGCGCCGTTCAGCGAGATCATGCGCCTCGGGGACCTGGTGTTCGAGCGGGTCGATCTGCGGCCTGACATCGGCGTTGCCGTTCCATACCCGGGATTCACGGGGCCCGTGCTCGACGCGCTGAGGCCGTTTCCACAATACACGTCGGTGACACTGCACACGAACGCCATCGGCAAGTCGCGGTACGATTCGTTACAGACAACTCTCGAGCGTCAGTTCTCGGGCGGGCTGGCTGTTCTCGCGGCGTACACCTGGTCCAACGCCCGTGATGCCGCCAACAGGGAGACCGGCACGACCGACGACGGCCTGGCGCAGGACGGATCAGGGCTGGACTGGGCGCCGGCGGAGTTCCACGTACCGCACGTCTTCAAGCTGACCTGGATCTACGAGCTGCCGATCGGCCCCGACAAACCGCTGCACGTCGGCGGCCTGCTGGGAAAGATCGCCGGCGGCTGGGCGATGAGCGCCATTCACAATTACCGATCGGGCGACACGCTGCGCGTGTTCGACAGCCGGATCAATGGCGCCGGCTATCCGGTCAGGCCGGATATCGTCTCTGGGGTCGATCAAGTCGTTTATCGCGGCGGGTCGGCGGACGTCGCGAATGGCACCGTATATCTGAACCGCGAGGCATTCGCGACACAGCCGCTTTCGCCACGCGGCGTGCCTCAACGAATCGGCACGGCGCCGCGCGTGCTCACGGATGCGCTGAGCCCGGGATTCTTCCGCGAAGACGTCGGGATCATGAAGCGCGTGTCGTTCGGGACTCGCGGCGTCGATGCGCGTGTCGATGTCATCAACGTATTCAACCGTTCCGGGCTCGGGAATCCGATCACCGACCTGGCCAACCCGAACTTCGGGCGCATCTTCGGCGTGCGCCACGGGCCGCGGCGGTTCCAGTTCTCGACACGCGTTACGTTCTGATCGTCCCGTGACTGTCTTTCTGCTCCTGGCGCTCCTGACATCGGGTCAGGAGTGCCAGGATCTCGTGAAGCATGGCCGTGACGCCTACGATCGCCGCGGCTACGCGGATGCCACGTCCGCGTTCGAGGCTGCGGCTGCGCGCTGCGGCGCAACCGGACCGCTGCTCCTTGCGCTCGCGCAGGCGCAGCTCCTCGCGCAGCAGGTGCCGGCGGCGCTCGACACGCTCGACCGCCTGCTGGCCCTGAACGGACACAACGTCGACGCGCTGAAGGTACAGGCGCGCGCACTATATCTGGCAGGACGCGACGCCGACGCGGAGCGCGCCCTGGCAGCCGCCGCCGCGCTCGCGCCCACCGACGACGAGATCGTGTACGACCGCGGTCGCATGTACTACCAGCAGCGGCGCTACGGTGATGCCGCCGCGCAGTTCCAGCGTGCCCTCGCGCTGAACCCGCGCTCGCACAAGGCCTACGACAACCTCGGGCTCGCGTCAGAGGCGCTCGGCGACGTGCCGCAGGCGGTTCGCTATTACCTCAAAGCGATCGAGCTCGCGCAGAGGAGTCACTCGCAGTACGATGTGGTCTATGCGAACCTGGCCGATCTGATGCTCAAGCTCGGGGAATACCAGAAGGCATTCGATCTCGCTGCGGAGGCGGCCGAGCGGAATCCGGACGATGCGCGCAACCTGTTTCTGACCGGGAAGGCGCTCGTGAAGATGGAGCGGTTGGACATCAGCCTGAAGTGGCTGGAGCGCGCCGTGGCGCTCGATCCTTCATATCCGGAACCGCGATATGTGCTGGCGCAGGCGTACCGCCGGCTCGGACGCGCGGCCGATGCAGAGCGCGAACTGAAAGCGTTTCAGGAGGCGCGGGCGCGCGCGCCGGCTGTCAGACGGTAGGCTTACACCTCCACGGCGCCGCTGAACAGGCCCTTCAGATCCTTGATCCCGACGCCTGGTCCGCCGGGCACCGTCATCTTGCCATCCTTTACACTGATCGGCGGATCGATCCACGTGCCGTATTCACCGAGGCCAAGCTTGTATTCCTGATAGCGCCCAATGTCAGGCACGCATGACGCGAAGTGAAGCATGTAGACGAACCCGAACCCGCCTGAGATATGTACGGTGGTCGGCATCTTCGCGGCCGCGGCCATGCGCGCAACGCGGATCGACCGGATCATGCCGCCGTAATAAAAGAGGTCCGGCTGGACGATATCGACGCCGCGGTTGGCGATTGTCCATCGGAAGCGCCAGTCGCTGTACTCCTGCTCGCCACCTGCAACCGGGATCGTGAGCGCATCCGTCACAACTTTCGTCTCTTCGAGATGATCGAACGGGCACGGTTCCTCGAAGTACACGGCGTTGATGTCTTCGAGCAGCCGACCGACGCGGATGGCCTGCGGCGGATCGTACGAGCTGTTCGCGTCAGCGTGAATATCGATGGCATCGCCCAGCGTTTTGCGCGCAAGCGGGATCAGCGTCTCGGTGCGTCCCGGGCTCGCGTCAGCATTGCGGCTCATACGGCCGCCGACCCGGAACTTCACCGCCCGCGCGCCGGATTCCTCGAGCAGCTTTCGCAGATACTCGACCTCCGCTTCCGGTGTGGTATCGCGCCGGCCGCTGGCGACATAACACGCGACCTCCTTGCGGACGACGTCTCCCAGGAGCGCTCCCATGGGTTTTTGCGCGATTCGCCCCAGCATGTCGAGTATCGCGAATTCCGCCCACGCCTGCGGGGACCACAACGCCAGCCCCTGAAGCTTGTAGTTGTCGTTCCAGCGGTAAAGCTCCCACAACAGGTTCTCGAGCTCTCGCGCATCCTTGCCCACGAAAAACGGCAGGACAAGCTGTTTCGCGATTTTGTCCAGGTACTCGCCTCGTGGAGGGTTGATCACGGATACACCCTCCGCGCCATCTTTCGAACGCACGTGGACGAAGTACTCGCTCCGCTTCTTGAGAAGCCGGAGCGAGTCGATGATCACGGGAGAACGGAACGCGTCACGCTTGAGCACCGGCGCCGCGGCCGCGCGGTCCAGATCGTGAACGTCGACAGGCTCCGGTGTGGGCCCGTCTCTCGCTTGCCGCCTCGCGGCCGCTCCGTATGCAGAGGTCAGCCCCACCGTTCCGGCACTGAGTGCGCTCGCAATGAACCGCCGTCGGCTCGCCCGCATAATCTGCTCTCCCCAAGAAACTCGTGTCCCGAATCCTAATCTGAAGAGAAACGCGAACGAGCGAAAGCGAGTGAGCCACGCGAGCGGAGCGGGGCCTGGGGCCCCCGCGAGCGAGCGTGTAGGGGGTCCGGCGGGGCGAAGCCCCCCCGGACTAGAATGTCGCCTTTATTCCGAGTTGAATCTGCCGTGATGTTGTGGCGGTCGACGTGATTCGGCCCCATGTTGGCGCGATGATCGGCGAGCCGTCGGCCGCTGCGCCGGTGAATGCGGTGCGACCCGACGGCACCGCGAAGTTCGCATGGTTCGGCAGGTTGAAGCACTCGGCCCTGAACTCGAGACGCCAGCCGCCGAACGCGAACGCTTTGACAAGCGCGACATCGACGGAGATCAGACCGGGGCCGATGACCGAATTGCGCGGCGCGTTGCCCCGCTGGTTCGTCGGCGGCAGCGAGAAGCAGTTGATATCCCAGTAGCGGCTCGGCCCGCCGAGAACGGGATCGCAGCCCGCCACCACGTCGGGCCGCTCGTGCATCGAGAAGCTGGTCGTGTTCAGATTGCCGGATCGATTGAAGCCAAGCTGCACGGTGAAGGGATGTCCCGATCGTACGGTCGTGATGTTGTTGAGCGACCATCCGCCGAACGCCGCGCGTACCAGCCCGGGTCGGTTGCGGAAGAACGGCATCTCCCAGGTGCCGTTGAACGTCAGATTGTGACGCGCGTCGAACGCCGATAACCCGCGGTCGTACTCTGGATCGTACCAGTCGAGCCCGTACTGGACGACGCTGCTGAAATCCTGTGAATTGATCCCGCTCGCGTCGTCGATTGACTTCGACAGCGTGTAGGCGAGCTGCGCGCGCCATCCATGCGACAGCCGCTTGTGAACCCCGAGCTGCAGGGAGTTGTACCGGGACGTCGCGTCGGTGACACGCTGCCAGATACCCTGGAAGTTCGGGTTGCGACGGCCGCGTTCCGGATGGTAGACCTTTGCGCCGTTGACGATCTCCTCGGGCGCGAGATTGGCGTCCCCCAGCCGAAACAGATTGCGACCGCGTGATCCGACGTATCCCACCATCACATCGACGTCGTCAGCCACAGCGCGCTGCACGCTCGCGTTGTACTGCACGATGTACGGCGTCTGCAGATCGTAATTGACGGTCTGCAGCTGCGCGAGGATCGGCGCGTCCGGATCGAAGTTCGCCACGACGTTCGGCAAGGGCGGGTTCTGGATCGACGTGCGGGTCGTGAACGGCGGGTTGAGGCTGCCGGAGAAGAAATAGTACTTCGGCAGCACCTCGTCGTGAAAAATGCCAAAGCCACTACGGACCGACGTTTTGCCGTTGCCGAACGGGTCCCACGCGATCCCGAGCCGTGGCGCGACATTTCGCAAGGAGGGATTGCTGTGCCAGCGGCCGCCCACGGTGAGCGCGGCGTCGGTTACGTGGCGAAGATTCGAAATCTTACCGTCCGCTTCGGTTGGCACCGTCACGAGCTCGTAGCGAACGCCAAGATTGGCGGACAGCCTCGACGACAGACGAATGTCATCCTGCGCGAACATGCCGAAGAGTGATTGTCGATAGCGGCGATCGGGATCGATCTTGCCAGGCACCGCAAAATCAACGCTGATCGCGCGCCCCTGGAGAAAGTTCTGCAGGTTCGCGAAATTGACGATGCCGCCGACCTGGCTCGTCGTGTGCTGATCGAATTGCAGGTACTGCGCCTGAACTCCCAGCTTCAGCGCCTGGCGGCCGCGGGTCAGGACGAGCGTGTTCGCAAGCTGCCAGTTGTTCAGCCGATCGTCGCGCGGCAGGCGGAAGTCCCCGGCCATTTCGGTCACCATCCCGCGGATTGTCAGATAGCCGAACTGCTCGCCTGGAATCCAGGAGAGGGCCGGCGGGATGTCGATGGTGCGCCGATTATCCGCCAGCGACACCGAGCGGTTGAGACCAGCTCGCAGCACGTTCAGCGTCGTCGGCGAGAACGTGTGCTGGTGCTCGGCAGTGACATACGTGTTCCGCGTGCGTTCCACGATGATGGAGATCGGTGGCTTGTCGGGCGGAATTCGATCCACTGCGGCGCGATCGTAGGTGTAGCGCACGAACAGGCTGTCAGTCGGGGAGAGACGATGATCGAGACGTCCCTGATAGAAGTGCTCGTCAGTTGGTTGTGTCCCTGAGAACAGGTACTCGGCAGCGCCACCGCCAAGCGATGTGCCGTTTGCTCGAGGAAAGAGCACGTTCAGATAAGTCGGAATCGCCTGATGAAGGGTCACCGTGCCGGTCGGCAGGATCCCGAGCCGCGCGTTGTCGTCCGGCACGGCGGTCACGCCGGTGATGCCCAGACGCTCGATCAACGCCTCGTACACACCGAAGAAGAACGTGCGATCGCGCCGCACTGGCCCACCGGCGACCGCACCGAATTGATGTCGCGTGAAATCCGGCTTCGCGCCGACAGGATCGAAGAAATTTCGCGCGTCAAGCGCGGAGTTCCGGTGGAATTCGAAGACTGATCCGTGAAGGTCATTCGTGCCCGACCGGGTCACCGCATTGATCACCCCGCCGGCCGATCGACCGAACTCCGCCGAGTACGCGTTCGTGAGGACCTGAAACTCGAGAACGGCGTCGACGCCGAGCAGCACACCCGCGGCGGATCCTGGCGTCTTGTTGTACACGTTGTTGATATCAGTGCCATCGAGCAGAAAATTGTTCTGCTCCGGACGCGCACCGTTGATCGATATCTTCGGCGTCCGGCCGCCGACCACGTCGCTGCCGGCCGCGAGCGCAGCCTGCACGCCGGGTTGCAGCAGAGCGAGCTGCTGGAACGATCGGCCGTTGAGCGGGAGCATCCGGATCTCCTGCTCGCTGACCAGCCCGCTGACGTCACCCGATGCGAGGTTCACCTGCGGCGCGCTGGCGACGACGACAACTTCCTGCTCGAGCCTGCCAAGCGCGAGGGTCAGGTCGACGATCGCGTCCTGCCCGATCGAGAGCACGA
>Ga0209686_1001758_pt1 | contig 10473 bp, 9 predicted proteins | sample GraSoiAngelo_126_FD_185883 | JGI IMG/M metagenome (GOLD analysis project Ga0209686, IMG submission 185883) | Grasslands soil microbial communities from the Angelo Coastal Reserve, California, USA - 14_0927_09_20cm (SPAdes) (version 2) | ecosystem: Environmental > Terrestrial > Soil > Grasslands ...
TACGAAAAATCGAGCGCGCCAACGCGACTGCCGCGTAGGAGCAAGACGACGACGACGCGCCGAGCCCGGTGGCGATTGCGAGACTCTTTGGCGAATCGTCCGGTAACAGTTTCGTCATTTCACTTTTCGAGACCACCGCTTGCACTACTCCGGAAAGCCCGAAGCCTAAAATTAGCGGCCACAAAATTTCCCAGAACATGGCAAACGCCATCCAGAGCGCGTGACCGAGAGCAACGATCAGGGTCATTTTCAACCTTCTCTTTCGGCGAAATTGACCCGGTCTGCCAAACTAATTTCAGTTGGCGATGATCGCTTTCATGGATGAAGATAAGTGTGATGAAAAATTACGCGAAAATCTTGTTGTCGATTCTGGTTGCTGCCATGTGCGCGACAGCATTTGCGGCGGACAAACCGAACTGCAAAAAGACCGGCAAAAATTGCCCCATGAATAACGGCAAGGAATGCAACTGCGGGAAGAGCTGCGACTGCGCTAAGATGTGAAGCGAGAGTTTCGCCCTCTGTAAGATCGACAATCGGTTAGACTCTGTGTTCGTGGGTGCAGGGTTGTCCGCGCAAGCCGCTGATCGCTTCGCGCAAAATAATCGGTACCATGCAAAGCGCGGCGACCGGATCGGCCCACCACCATCCAAAAACTGCGTTCAGACCCAAGCCGCCCAACAAGATCACCGCAAGACAAGCGCAAATATCGCTTTGATGAGAATCGGCGTGAAGTGCGTCGCTCTGAAGATTTGCGGCGGCGCAGCGTTTCGCGCGCGCCAGCAGCGGCATAACGATGACGCAAGCGGCGGCGTAAATTATTCCAAAATAACTCACGCGCGGCGTTGAATGAGTGAGCAAATCCTTCACCCCTTCGAAACTCACGTAAACAGCGAGCGCGAGAAAGCAGACGCCGACCAACCGATGCGCAAATGCTTCTCGATCTTCTGTGGCGGAAGCGTCACATAGTCGCCACACCAGCACCAGACTGGAAGCAACTTCGATCACTGAATCGATCCCAAAGCTGATCAGCGCGACACTGCCGGCAAGAACGCCGGCAATGATGCCAATGATCGATTCAAGCGCTGTCCAGCCGATGCTTAAAAATTCAACTTTCCGTCCGGCCCGACGATGCGCGGCGAGAGCTTCTCCGGGTTCAGCGCTCATTTTCGCAGCAGCTTATGATCACGGTGATCAATAGAATCCCCTACAGAAGATCACTTCATGTCGCAGCAGCACTTGTCGTAAGTTTTCTTAGCCAGCTTGCAATAGAACTTTCCGTCCTTCATCTCACAACAGCACTGGTCCATTGTCTTGCCAGTTACACGGCAAGTCATCTTCTGTTCGGCGCCAAATGCGATGCCTGCAAACAATGCAAGAACAAGACCAACGTTTAATATCGCCTTTTTCATCTGATCACCTCCTTTCATCATAATCGTTAAACTTCGAAGAGAACCCCAAATCATTTTGCGGTGATCGAAAAACTTTGCTGTCCCTGTCCGTGCGGACCGTCGAAAGAAATTTTGGCGTTCCAATCCCCGGACATGTCGATCTTGATTTTGGCGCGGTAGCGGCCGGGAGTGTTCGTCCGCTCAATTGTGCTGCTGGAGTGCATCTGCATTCCCGGCATGTTCATATCCATGTCGAACTTGACGTTGCCGACATCGACAAGCTGACCGTTGCGATCACGAAATTCGATCAGCACTTGGTTGTTGCCCTGGCGAAGCGCTCCTTCGCGCGCAATGAAATTTGCCGTGAGGTCGTTGACATTCTGGGTCAGGAATGGCGCGTTTGAGATTTGTGTTGGTCGCAATTTTTGCCACGCACATTTTCCGCCGTAGAAAATCGTGATCACGGCAATGATTAGCGAGATCCATTTGAGAACACGCTGTCGATTCTGGCGTGAAGGAACAATCTCAGGTGGCAAAAACGGCGCCTCTTCTTCCTCAGCCTTGTCCGGCAGCTCGCGCCGGCGCCAAATGACGTAAATGACCGGATAGATGAGCAAATTCAAAAACGCGCTGCTGATGACGCCACCGATCATCGGAGTGGCAATGCGCTTCATAACGTCGGCGCCTGTTTGCATAACTGGCGACCACATGATCGGCAACAAACCAAAGAGAATCGCCGAGACAGCCATGATCTTCGGCCGCACGCGGCTGACAGCGCCTTCAATCACGGCGTCATGAAGGTCCTTCATATTATTCATCCGCCCGGCATCACGGAATTTTTCCCAGGCATGATCGAGATAGAGCAGCATGACCACGCCGGTCTCGGCATCGATTCCGGCGAGGGCGATGAGTCCAACCCAGACTGCGACGCTCATGTTGTAACCGAGCAGCCAAAGGAGCCAGAACGCGCCGATGAGTGAGAACGGCACCGACAGCAACACGATGAGTGTTCTAATTACCGAGCGTGTGCTGATGTAAATGAGCAGGAAAATGATCAGGAGCGTGAATGGCACGACGATTTTGAGCCGCTCTAATGCTTCCTGGAGGTATTGGAATTGTCCGGCCCACTGAATGTAATAACCTGCCGGAAACTGAATCGTCTGCGCGATGCGTTGAGCCGCAGCGCGGACGTAGCCGTCGATGTCGCTCGATGTGATATCGACAAAGACGAAGCCGACAGGTTTGCCATCTTCGCTGCGCACTTCGGGCGGACCGGTTTTGTAGCGGATATCGGCCAGGAGCGAGATCGGAACCTGCGCGCCGGTCGGCGTGGGCACGAGCACGCGCTTGAGTGAATCGATGTCCTGGCGAAAATCGCGCGCGTATCGCGTGTTGACCGAATAACGTTCGCGCCCTTCCACGGTGGTCGTGATGTTTTTGCCGCCGATCGCGCTTTCGACGATGTCGTTGACGTCACCGACCTTCAGTCCATAGCGCGCGGCGGCTTCGCGGTTTACATCGAAATCGAGGAAATAGCCGCCGACCGTGCGCTCGGCGAACGCACTCCGCGTGTTGGGCACATCAGCCAGTTCGCGCTCGATTTGCACCGCGAGCTTTTGAATTTCGCCAAGATCAGGCCCGAAAACTTTTACGCCGAGCACGCTGCGGAAACCGGTGGTGAGCATTTCAATGCGCGTCTGGATTGGCATCCAGAAAATGTTCGCCATGCCGGGCGTTTTGATGTTGGTGTTGACTTCAGCAAGCAGTTTTTCCCATGTCATCCCCCTGCGCCATTCGTTAGGCGGCTTAAGCGCGACAATCGTCTCGAACATCGACAGCGGCGCGGGATCGGTGGGCGTGTCGGCCTGTCCAGCTTTGCCGAAAACGGTCAGCGCTTCCGGAATTTTCTTCAGTTGTCGATCTTGTATCTGAAGAATCTTTGTCGCCTCGGTGATCGACATTCCGGGCACGGCCGTCGGCATGTAAAGCAAAGTGCCTTCATTGAGTGGAGGCATGAATTCGCTCCCGAGTCTTTTGAAGGGGAAAATTGTGATAAGGAGCAAAAGCGCCGCGCACGCGAGCGTGAACCAGCGATAGCGCAGGACGAAATTGACGAACGGCTGATATCCCGAAATCAAAAACCGGTTCACCGGATTGTCTTTCTCCGGTGTGATTTTGCCGCGAACCAAAAGCAACATGAGAACCGGCACGAGCGTCACGCCGAGAAACGAGGCAAAGAACATTGAAAACGTTTTCGTGAAGGCGAGCGGGCGGAAGAGCCGGCCTTCCTGGGCGGTGAGCGAAAAGACTGGAATAAAACTCACCGTGATCACGAGCAGAGCGAAGAATAGTGGACGTCCGACGCTTTTGGCCGCGGCGACAATGACATTGACCCGCTCCGATCCACTGGGTTCGCGTCCATGTTCGTCGCGAAAATGTTCCAGCGCCTTGTGCGCGTTCTCGATCATGATGATCGCCGAATCGACCATCGCGCCGATGGCGATGGCGATTCCGCCTAACGACATGATGTTGGAGGTCACGTTCATCCACCACATCGGGATGAACGAGAGAATGATCGCGATCGGAAGCGTGATGATCGCGACCAGCGACGAACGCACGTGCCAGAGAAAGACAACGCAGACGAGCGCGACGACAATGCTTTCTTCGATCAGTTTTTCGCGCAGCGTGGCGATCGCGCGCTTGATCAAATCGCTCCGGTCGTAAGTCGGCACAATTCGCACGCCTTCGGGCAACGACGATTTGATCTCCTCGATTTTCTTTTTGACACCGTCGATGACGTTGAGCGCGTTCTCGCCGTAACGCATCACAACAATCCCGCCGACGGTCTCCCCGCGTCCGTCCAGCTCGGCGACGCCGCGCCGGATATCCCCGCCGAGATGCACCGTGCTGACGTTCTTCAAATAAACCGGCGTGCCGTTTTCGACTTTGAGGACGATGTTCTCAATGTCCTCGATTTTCTTGATGTAGCCGCGCCCGCGGACGTAATACTCTGTGGTCGCGACCTCGAAAATTTTTCCACCGACGTCGGCGTTGCTCATTTTGATGGCGTTGACCACCTCGCTGAGCGGAATGTTGTAGGCAACGAGCGCGTTTGGATCGAGATCGACCTGGTATTGTTTTACGAAACCACCAACCGGCGCAACTTCGGACACGCCTTTCACGGACGCGAGCGCGTAACGGAGATTCCAATCCTGAATCGAGCGTAACTGCGCGAGATCGTGTTTGGCGCTGTCATCAACCAGCGCGTACTCATAAACCCAGCCGACGCCGGTCGCGTCCGGGCCGATTACAGGATTCACACCTTCGGGGAGCGAACCGCGCACCGAGTTTAGATATTCGATGACGCGCGAACGCGCCCAATAAATGTCTGTCCCGTCCTGAAAAATGACGTAAACGAACGATTTCCCGAACATCGATTCGCCACGAACGAATTTCACTTTCGGCGCGGCGATGAAAACGGTGGAGATTGGATACGTGACCTGATCTTCGACCAGATCGGGAGAGCGGCCTTCCCAATTGGTGTAAACGATGACCTGCACATCGCTCAGGTCGGGAATGGCATCCAGCGGCGTGTTACGCAATCCATGAATGCCAGCTGCGATCGCGAAGAACGTGAAAATGAAAACGAGAAATTTGTTCCGTGCGCTTGCGGTGATGACGCGCTCGATTAGCGTCTCGCGCGGCGGCGCTTGACTGGCGTTGGTGTCCATCATCGCTCAACCGGCGACTCGTTCGGCGATGGTGAAGGCTCGAATTCGTTAAGCGCCTGCTGCACTTTCGATTCGGCATCGATCAAAAAATTTGCGCTGGCGACGACCTGTTCGCCTTCTCGCAATCCGCTTTGCACTTCATAAGATTCGCCGTATTTCGAGCCGAGCTGAACGATTCGCGGTTCAAGTTTGCCTTCGCCTTTATTGATGAACGCGACGTTTCGAGTTCCGGTCGGCATCACGGCACTGACCGGAATCGTCAGGCCTTCGCCCATATCCATCCCGAGCTCGGCGTTGACATACATCGCCGGGCGCAGCTTAAAATCCGGATTCGGGATGTCGATCCGCACCTTGGCCGTGCGCTTGGCTTCTTCGAGAAACGGATTGATCAGGCTGATCGTGCCTTCGAATTTTTCGCCGGGGTACGACTTGGCGGTGATGTCCATCTTCTGGCCGACTTTCAACATCGGCAGTTCGTTTTCATAAAACTCCGCCCAAACCCAAACGACGCTTAGGTCAGCGACTTCGACCAGCATGTTGCCTATCCCCACACCCTTTCCTTGTTCGACCGGCACTGATTGCACGACACCGCGAAACGGCGAGAGAAGCGTCAGGTTCTCTTGTGCGTTTCTTGTTTTTTCCAATTCGGCGATTTGCTGTTCGGTTACGTTCCATAATTGCAGCCGGCGCTTCGCTGATTGGATCAGTCGCTCGGGCGTCTCGCGCGCATCTTTGGTTTTTGCTTGATCGCGCATTCGCAACAGCTCAACAAACTCGCGCTCGCTCGTGAGCAGGTCGGGACTGTAGATCGACAACAGCGGCGCACCTTTTTCCACGATCTCGCCTGGCGATTTTACGTCGAGCTTTTGCACGTAACCGTCCACGCGGGAAACGAATTGCCAGTTGCGTCCTTTGTCCGGCACAACCAGACCGACCGAGCGAATTGTGTGACGAAGCGGTTTGCGTTCGACCTTTGCATAGGTAACGCCGATTTGTTGTTGCCGTTCTACCGGAACGACAAACTCGCGCGTCTGCGCGCCTTGTGTTGCAGCTTCAGGTTTCGTTCCCGGCATCCCGGGGACGCCTTCCATTCCCTGCATTTGTCCGGGCTGCTTCTCACCGCCGCTCCTCGCTGCTTGCATCTGTGGGGAAGCTGCGGGCTTCGTTTCACCGCCGCCTTTCTTCATCACCGGCACAAGACCCATTCCGCAGATTGGACATTTGCCTTTCGGATCCTGCGATTTCACCGACGGGTGCATCGTGCAGGTGTAGTAATCGACGTTGCTCGGTTTGCTCGACGCGCCTTTTTTCATGCACGACGCGGCGCCAAGGAGCAGCGCAACCAACGTCATCAACAAAGTGATCTTTCGCGTAAATGTTTTCATTGTGATTTCCTTTCCGCTTTGAGCTGTTGAGCAGGCCGCGCGTAGAGTTCTGTGCCAGTGACTGCCTCCAACTCCGCAACCGCGATTTGATAATCCGCCAAATGCTCACGCGCGGTGGCCTCGATATCGCGCAGGTTTCGCTGCGCGCTGATCCAATCCAGGAACGATGCTTTGCCGGATTCGTAGCTCAGTCGTGTCGCCTCGAACGCCTGCCGCGCCTGCGGGACAAGTTTGTCGCGGAAAAGTTCGACGTGATGATGCGCAGTCTCGATTTTTTCCAACTGATCGCGCAGGAGCCGTAACGCTTCCTTTTGTTCGCGATCGAGACCCTGCTCCGCGGCACCGACGTTCTCGCGGGCTTCGCGAACTCCGGCCGAATATTTTGATGGATTGACCCAGGGCACGGTGAACGAAACTCCGGCATCCAGTTCGCTGACCGCTTGCGACGTATCGTTGTAGCGCTGGCCTTTCACCATCAGCGCCGGATCAGGAATCCAGGCGCGGCGCGCGAGCTGAAACTTCGATTTTTCGCTGTCGATCTTTGCTTGTGCCATCTGCACTTCGGGCCGCTGTGCCAGCGTGATCGCTCGCAATCTACTCAACGAGAGATTGGCTTCGTTAATGTTTGCGGCCGAAGGCGTGCCAAGCGGCGCGAACGCGTCGTGATTCATTAGTGCGTTCAGTTGCGATTGCGCGTCAGAAAGGTTGCGCTCCAGATCACGCCGTGTTTCCAACAGTTTGCTGTAATCGGTTTCCGCAACGAGGGCATTGGCCGCGCTCTCGACGCCGGTCTCGTATTTCGAGCGGCTGATGTCGGCGATCTGTCTCAGCGAAACGAGGTTTTTGCTGTTGATCTCCAGCTGCTCGTAAGCGTTCGCTAATCGGAAGAACGAAGCACGCGCTTTGGCGATAACGTCCAGCTCCGCCCGCCGCACCTCCTCAAAGATCGACAATGCCTCCGCTGCCGCGGCGCGCCCGCGCAGGAGATTTTTTCCGGTGATCGGGATCAGCTGCTCGACCGTAAGCGACTGATCCATGAACGCGTTCGGCGGCACGTCAACAAACCGGCGCACGCGCGAATCGCCGGCGATGCGCGGGTCGTCCCATGCGTTTGCTTGCCGCACGCGTTGGACTGCCGCGCGCCAGCGGTTCTCGGCTTCCTTGATTGCAGGATTGTTCGCGAGCACCACCTTCGTCACTTCGCGTAACGAAATGTGAGCGTGCGGAGCTTCGGGCCCGGCATGGCCGGATTCCTCAGCTCGAAGAATTGAAGTTAAAGCTAAATAAAATGGTAAAAGGTAATTTGTTTTCATTGATCCAAACGAACGGTTGAGGTCCAGATGTTCCCGAAAATGGGGACACCCCGGGCTTTAACGTCCGTGGATCAGATGAGACGAATGCAGGTCAGTGCGAGCGTCGGCGGTGAGTGCGCCGTGCAATCTCTGCTCGAGAAAATCCGCGAGGTTCTCGCGACTGGATCCAGTCCCACGAACGCAACCGAAGAAGGCAAAGTTGCAATGTTCTGTTGAGCCGAAGCAGACTTTGCAAGCGGCTGAGAGACTGGAGCTGTGTTCTTGGGCGACGTCGCGCAACAAGTTTTGTTTGCGCAACAATCGGATTGACAAGCCGTCTGGCTCGACGTGTTGGACAGAATGCAAGTTCGTGCGGAAACGCACATCGGCCCTGCCGCCAACGCCGCGGCCATTACCAGCGAAATCGTGATCCTGCTCAACATGCAATTCCCGTATAGCACAAGTTAGACCGTGGGTCGAGGCAGCCGTTCAGGAGATAGTGGCGGTACCGGCAAACGAACCGCGCGTTAATCGCTCTTTAGAAACCTGGTGATGATGCTAGAATGCAGTCGGTGAGTGTGCCGGCGCGACTACTCTTGGCTGTCCTAGCGGTTAGCCTTGCTTCTTTAACGCCTGTTCTTCCAGGGGAACCTGTTCCAATCGCCCAACAGAAAACCTGCTGCGTAGACGTGAACATGGACGCGGGTGTGCGATGTCCAATCAATCCGGGCGGCACAAGCTCGAGTTCTGCAACATGCTGCACAGCGCCAGCCGTCTGCCTGCTCCTTTACTTCGGCAACGCAAATGCATTTGCCGCGGGAGCTGAGATGAGCGGCACAATTTCAGTGAACGATGACCGCGCGACAGCTCGGTCGCAACGACCGCCAGTGCCGCCGCCGCGCATTGCATTCTCCTAAGCGACGGTTCGACGCGCGATCAATCGCGCGGCCGAATTTCACAGAAAACTCAAACAGGAGAATTGTATGAAATATCTTCTATTGATTGTAAGCCTGGCAGCTTTGATTGGCACGGCGACAGCAGCGACGACGCCGAAAGACAACTGCTGTAAAGGCAAGCAATGCTGCAATAGCAGCTGCTGCAAGAAGTAGCAGCCGCAGTTGCTAAAAATCACGACGCCCTCGCTGGAGAAATCTGGCGAGGGCGTTCGTTTAATCCGGGGACCGAACCACGTCACGTCGTTTCGAGCACGACGCAGGCCATCGCGTGATGATCGGTGTGGCTCAAGGTAATCAGCGCTGACGTTATGCCCCGCTTCGTGGCCAGCTCTTGCGCGGATCCGGAGAAAATCAAGAACGGTTCGCCGCTTTTTTTCTTGCGAATGTCGATATTGCGCCAGCCCATCGCTTTGCCGATTCCAGTGCCAAACGCTTTGGCGACCGCTTCCTTTCCAGCAAATCGCGCGGCCAGATGGCGCGCCGGAAATTTCATCGACATGGAGTATTCGACTTCGCCCTCGGTAAAAACGCGGCGGAGAAATTTTTCGCCGAAGCGATCGAGCGAATGCTGAATGCGCGCGCACTCCACCAGATCGACGCCGATGCCGAGCACACTCATGTGCAAGGCGCATTGCCATTTTCGCGGACAACCAGCGACACTGGCACACTTGACCGCTTTAAGCAGTCAACATTCTTCGCAGTTATCATCCTCGATAATCGGCCATTGCGGTCAGCAGTTCCTTGACCGCGTTTTCAATCCCGGCGAACACCGCACGCGAAACGATCGAGTGCCCAATGTTCAGCTCGGTGAGGTGCGGAATTTTGTGGATCAGCGCGACGTTGGTGTAATTGATACCGTGACCGGCGTTGACTTGCAGTTTCAATTCTGACGCCGCTTTGGCCGCGGCTTGCAAGTTTTCCAGCTCCTGTTTCTCGATCTTTTCCGAAAACGCATTCGCCAATTTGCCGGTGTGCAGCTCGACCATTTCCACGCCAAGCTCATGGGCCACATCGATTTGCTCCAGGGTCGGATCGACAAACAGGCTGACTCGAATGCCGGAGGTTTGAAGTCGCTTGATCGTGGGTTCGAGTTCTTTCCGATTCGCCACGACGTCGAGGCCGCCTTCGGTCGTCACTTCTTCGCGCTTTTCTGGGACGAGACAGACTTCGTCGGGCACAATGCGCAAAGCAACATCGACAATCTCCGGCGTGTTGCCCATTTCCAAATTCAGTTTGGTCATGATGTTCTGGCGAAGCCGATCGATGTCGCGGTCCTGGATATGGCGCCGGTCGCTGCGCAAATGCGTAACGATCCCCTGCGCGCCGGCGCGTTCACACATCGCAGCCGCAACCACGATATCGGGTTCGGCATTCTTCGATTCCGGCATCGACGCATAACGTGCCTGCCGCAACGTGGCGATGTGATCGATATTAACTCCCAATCGCAGTCCGCTCATTGAATTTCAACTCCCGAAAGCTTTCGAGATGAATAGGAGCAAGAGTCGCTCACAGAGCAAGCAGGTGCTTCCGGAAAACGAAATTCGTTGCACCCAGGGTGGCAGATGTGACAACTCGTTAGTCGCTGCGAACGCGGATGAAATCGCGAACATTGGCGCCGTCATCCCAGTTTGGAGCGACGGTGACGCATTCCTTTCGCCCGTGCAGAGTGCCCGTGGGGCAATGCACGGCTGGTATTACAGATTCAGGCGCGAGTCCGGCGA
>Ga0209686_1001766_pt1 | contig 10456 bp, 8 predicted proteins | sample GraSoiAngelo_126_FD_185883 | JGI IMG/M metagenome (GOLD analysis project Ga0209686, IMG submission 185883) | Grasslands soil microbial communities from the Angelo Coastal Reserve, California, USA - 14_0927_09_20cm (SPAdes) (version 2) | ecosystem: Environmental > Terrestrial > Soil > Grasslands ...
AGCATCGCCTGGTTCGTTCTTTTTTGGAACAACGCGAAAACGTTGCCGTTCCCCTCCGGCTACGACTCCAAGGACCACATCGCTTATATTAAGTACATCCAAGACCATGGGGCGTTGCCGCTGCCCACCGAGGGATTCGAAATGTTTCAGCCGCCGCTTTATTACGCCTCTTCCGCCGGAGTCCTGTCAATCTGCCAGCTCGCGGTCGGGGACGACGCCGCAGTGATTGTTTTACGCGCAATGACGATGGTTTTCGGCATCGCGAATTTCATTTTGGTTTTTCTGAGTGTGCGCTTGCTCTTTCCCGGCCGGTTTGTCGCTCAACTGGTTGGACTGCTGCTCGCGGCATTTTTACCGATGCAGCTTTATCTCTCGCATTACGTGACCAACGAGACACTGGCTGCAACGCTTGCGACCGCCACGATTTACCTTTGCTTGCGCGCGCTAACGAGCGAGCGCGCACCCGCTTCGCAATATCTCTGGCTTGGCGCTTTCGCGGGACTGGCAATGTTGGCCAAGGCGACCAGCGTGTTGCTCATTCCGCCGCTCTTCGGCGCTTTGATGATCAAACTTTTGCAAGAACGAGCTTCGCTCTTCGGCTGGTTTCGTGTGTTCGGGGCAACAATCGCGGCAATTCTCGCTACCTGCGGATGGCATTACGCTCGGATCTGGCATCATTTCGGAACGCCCATCGTCGGCAACTGGGATCCCGCCTTGGGATTTTCATGGTGGCAAGACCCCGGGTTTCACGTTGCGCGCGATTATTTTCGCTTTGGCGCGGCGCTGATCGCTCCGCTGTTTAGCGGTTTCAATGGCTTTGCCGATGGAATTTATTCGACACTTTGGGGCGACAGTCTTTGCGGCGGACTGTCCGGTTTGCTTTCACGCACCCCTTGGAATTATCAACTAATGATCGGCGGATATTGGCTCGCATTGCTCCCTACTCTGCTCGTCGCCATTGGCGCCGCGGTCGCGATCTATCGATTCGCCCGTCAGCCATCACCGGAATGGTTTCTCTTACTCGGACTTTCAGCCACAGTCACGGTCGGGCTGATTTTCATGACGCTAAAGGTCCCTTCCTACGCGCAAGTGAAAGCTTTCTACGGGTTGTCCGCGATCGTACCGTTTTGCGCTCTCGCGGTTACCGGATGGCAAATGCTGACAGCGCGCTCACGCGTTTTGCAACTGCTATTCGGCGCGGTGCTCATACTTTTTAGCATCAATAGCTTCGGCTCCGTCTGGATCCGTCCATCGACCGAGCAACATATTTACACAGCGCGGAGATCGATTTCGCAGTTTCAATTCAATCGGGCCCTTTTCGAAGCAACTGAGGCCACAAAAAACGAATCTTCCAATGCAAGCGCATGTTGCTATTTCGCCGCAGTTTTGGATGAGCTCGGTGAGTCGCACAAAGCCGTCGCGCAATCGGAGCATGGCCTTGAGCTGGATTCTGCGAATGGCGATTGTCATCTTCAATTGGGAATCAGTCTGGCAAGGCAGGGAAACCTGACGCGGGCGATGAGTGAGGGTCAACATGCTCTCGAACTGCAGCCCGAAAGTGCGCGCGCTTACGATCTTGTCTTCACCCTGGCGCGCGAACTTCACCGCGCCGAAGAAGCGCTCGCCGTTGGACGCGATGCACTCGTTGTCTCGCCATTTGATTCCGATTTGCATTACCGAATCGGTCTGGCGGCAGGCGCGATTGGCGATTTCACAACTGCCGCTCAGCAACTCGCCTATGCGTTATTGCTCCGGTCTGATCGCTCCGAAATCGCCGGCAAACTTCATCTCGTCGTACGTTTCGCGGCCCAAGGTTTGAACGCTCCCTCGCAGTTGGAAGCGATCGCTTCTTCGGCGCCAGATTCTGCTGCGTTGTTAAACGAACTGGCGTGGTTGTTTGCGACTCATCCCGACGCCGCGCTGCGCGATGGAAGGCGAGCTGTTCAACTTTCTGAACGTGCCTGCGCTTTGACCGAACGGAAACAACCCATGCTTCTCGCCACCGCCGCGGCGGCTTACGCAGAAGTCGGCAACTTTCCTGAGGCGATCGCTACTGCGCGGGACGCATTTTCTCTCGCGCGATCGAACGGTGACGCGAAAACGGCCGGACTCGCCGAGAATCTCTTAACATCGTTTCAATCGAATCAGCCTTACCGAGAGGAGCTACGGCGATGAAATTTTCCGCCGCGCGCTCGGAGCTGGATTCCATGGTGGTGGAGATCGAGCTCACGCTCGTCAGCATTATTCAGGGCGTCGCCTTGACGATTTTGATTGAGAACGCGCACGCTGTGATTGCCGAGCGACAACTTTTTTTCTGGCTCTACGTCGTCGCCGGACTGTTCATCATTTTTGTTTTCTGGTCGCGCGCGGTGTTGCACATCCTCACCGTGATTCGATGGCCACTCGAATTTGGCCATAACTTTCTCTACATCGCCTGCGCCCTGGTTGAGGCGATTCTATTTGCCCAAATTGGCAAGCCCGCGAGCTGGTTTGGATTTGGAGGGGTTTTCATCGCAATCGGTTGGACTTTGTTTGTTTACGATCTTCGGCTGATTTATGCGCGCATGCGCGATAGTGCAGGCGAAGCGAGCGATCGCTTGTTCGCGCGCGTCCGGCGCGATCAGTGGCTCAACATCGCTCTTCTTTTGCCGGCGATATTTTTTCTGAACCTGGTCTCGGCAATTTTGATTCGGACCTGGCCGGAAGTTTTTCTGGCGCACAACGCGCACGTTTGGCTGATCGCAGCCGAGCTGGTTGCGTTCGCCGGATATTTGGTCTACGTCGTTCGGTTCTATGCCAGTCTTGCACCGCTCATCGCTGAGGCGCGCCACGAATGGCGAGGCCGGCTCGATGATCGCGACCAATCTTGAAGCGATCCTCGTTTAGAGATTCGCGAGCGCTTGCCGCGCTTTTTCCATGTCGGATGGCCGCAGCACGATGATGCCCTTGGGCGAGCTCGCGCTTGTCGCGAAATAAGCATACTCGATGTTCACTTCGGTGCGCGAGAGCGCTTCGGTAATTTTTCCGAGCACACCCAGTTCATTTGCTGCATCGATGCAAAGCACATCGTTCTCGAACGCGAGTACGCCACGCTCACCTAAAAGCATTAGCGCCTTAGTGGCATCGCTCACAATCATTCGCACTACTGCATGATCGACCGTGTCCGAAACGGTGAGCGCATGGATGTTGACGCCGGCTTTGGCCAGAGCTTCACACACGCGAGCAAGTGCGCCCGGGCGATTTTCAAGAAACACTGCCAGCTGCGTCATGGTTTCCAGGGAGAGAATCGTTTTCATCTTGAGTTCACGATGATGCCGTCGGTCACCTCTGACAATAGTGATCGTTCAAGCAATTAGCCAATCGCGCGCGCAAATGCCATTGTCGACCCCCAACATGAACAGATCCCCCCAACCAGACGGCGCGGATTTGCGCGCCCCTCGACGAACCGTCGGCTTTTTCACCGCCTGCGGGATTGTGATTGCAAATATTATCGGCACCGGCGTCTTCACCAGTCTTGGATTTCAGGTCGCCGACATTCAGTCCGGTTTTGCTTTGCTCATGCTCTGGATTGTTGGCGGAATTGCCGCTCTTTGCGGCGCGCTCTGCTACGGCGAGCTTAGCGCCGCGCTCCCGCGCTCCGGTGGCGAATATCATTTCCTTTCCGAAATTTATCATCCCGCCGTCGGTTTCATGGCTGGATTTATTTCGGCGACGGTCGGCTTCGCTGCGCCGATTGCACTCGCGGCCATGGCTTTCGGAAAATATTTTCGGGGGGTCTTTGATTTTGGTTCGCCCGTATTGCTTTCATTCGTGCTGGTCTGGATGGTCGCGCTTTTTCATTTTGGAAATCTTCGTCTTGGCAGCGCGTTTCAAAATCTCTGGACGATCGTGAAACTGCTTTTGGTTGGTGTGCTGATTGGAGCCGGATTGCTCATCGAAGAAAAACAGCCGTTCACTTTTTTCCCGCACGCTGCTGACACGATGTCGATCTTCAGCGGCGCGTTCGCAGTCGCGCTCGTTTACGTGATGTATTCCTACTCGGGCTGGAACGCGTCCAGTTACATCATTGGCGAAGTGAAAAATCCGGAACGCAACGTTCCGCGTTCGCTCCTTGCCGGAACGATGATCGTCATCGTGGCTTACGTGCTCCTGAATGCGGTTTTTCTGGCAACAACGCCGGAATCCGAAATGCGCGGCCAGCTCGAGGTTGGCTTGATCGCCGGCAAACACATTTTCGGGGAGAACGGCGGTCGCATTGTCGGCGCGGTGATTTGTCTCGGGTTAATTTCCGCCATCAGTTCCATGACTTGGATTGGACCGCGCGTCACCATGTCGATGGGTGAAGACCATTGGCTCTTGCGATTTCTCGGCCGCAAAAACACCGGGGGCATCCCGGCGAACGCTGCCCTCGTTCAATTGCTGATCGTGAATCTCCTTTTGTTGACGCGTAGTTTCGAGCTCGTCGTCGTTTACATTCAATTCGCGCTTCTTCTCTGCTCGCTCCTCACTGTGATTGGAGTAATTGTGCTGCGCGCGTCCAAACCAAACGTCTCGCGACCCTATCGCGTCTGGCTCTACCCCCTGCCGCCGCTCCTTTTCGCTGCCATCACCATTTGGATGATGATTTATCTTTTGATCTCAAAGACCACGGAATCGGTGGCCGGAATGGTTACGGCGATCGTCGGGTTCCTCCTTTACTTTTGCGCCGGGAAACGCGTCAGTGCTGGCCAATGAAAAAAATCGCCGCGAGAAAGATCACAAGCGCCAACCGGTCGATCTTCGCGCATGCCTGCCGCGCCGTAGCCTTCGGCGTAGGCGGGCCGATTTTCGCGTTGGCGCAAATTGCCCACGCGCAGCCGCCGCCGGACGACACCGCGCGCTTTCTCGCTGGTATGCCGCTTCCAAAAAACTCTCCACTCGCTTCGCTGACCAGCGATCCGACCTGGCAGGAGCACACCGCTAATTTCGAACAGGCTTTCGCTAAACTAAACACCCGGCAGTTGGCAAAGCTGCACGCCTGGGAAGCGCAATATTTTCCGGAAGCGCGAAATCAGGTTCCGGTCGTGTTCTACATGTTCAGCGGTCCCGATTTTCTCTACGTCGATCAATTCTTTCCAAATGCGTCCGTTTACATTCTCTGCGGAAAGGAATCGATGGGCCCGCCCCCCGATCCACTGCAAATCGGCAATCTTGGGAGCGCGCTCCACAACCTCGAGCAAGAGATGTATTCCTCGCTTCGCTTCAGCTTTTTCATCACGAAAGACATGAAGGTAAGTCTTGATTCGCAGGAACTGAAAGGCACCTTGCCGATCCTCTACGTTTTTCTCGCGCGCGCGGACAAATCGATCACCGACGTCAGCTTCGGCTCGTTGAGCTCAAGCGGACAATTCCAGCAAAGCCGGGGAGGTGGTGCGAACGGAGTGAGAATCAATTACATCGACAACCACTCGGGTCAGCAACAGACCCTTTACTATTTCACGACCGACATTTCCGACGGCGGCCTCGCCTCCAGCGGTTTCTTAAGATTTTGCGACCACTTCGGAGTCGGCTCCAGTTTTCTAAAATCATCGTCCTATTTGATGTTTGAACAAGGTTTCAGTCGCATCCGTAATTTCATCATCGACCACAGCGCTACGATCGTGCAGGACGATGCCGGCATTCCGCTTGCCGATTTCAATCGTGACAAATGGAACATTCGCGTCTTCGGCACCTACATCGGCCCGATCGAAATTTTCAAACAACACTATCAGCCGAAACTGAATGAGATTTTCGAGCAGAGCGGTCCGCCACCGATTGAATTCAACTTCGGCTACCGCTGGAATTACAAGGAAAGCCACGTCATCGTGGCGACGCGCAATTAAATTATTCCTGGAACCGGCGGAACCAGGAATAGGGGAAAGCGTCCCCCGGGCAATCGGTTGCCCAGCGCGGCGGATTCATTTCGCGATGCGGCTTCACAATCGGATAATGGTCGCCCACTTTCCCGCAGCGTTGCCGGAGATAACGGATTAATTCTTCGCAGCAATCGAGCTGCGCGCGCGTCGGTTGATCGCGATTGAAATCGCCGACCAGACAAATGCCGAGCGCGATGTTGTTCAAGTAATCGCTGTGAACATGGCCGCCATTGATTTGCCGCCGCCACCGGTCGCCCACTTCAATTTGCCCATTGCCGGTGGAAGTCCCATTCCCGATGACGAAATGATAAGCGAGCCCGTTTTGCATCCGGCGAATGCGCCGGTGGTAGTAATCGAATGCGGCCGCGTTCCCCTGACGCGTTCCGCTGTTGTGCACAACAATATACTGCCAGCGACTCCGCGCGACTGGCGCGCGATCGATTTGATCACGGACCGAGCGCGTGAGATAACGGTAACCGGCGCCGCTGCTGCTGCTCCGCCCTCCGCCGCCAAATAGTCGCGCCCAAAAACCGCGCGGTTTTTCGTAACCATATTTCTCGATCGTTAATTGTTCCGGTTCCTCAACCGGCGCAGCCAGCGCAGATTTCGCTCTCGGCAGAGGAGACGGAGGCGCGCTGGGACTTGGAACGGCCATTGCGCGCGGTGGTGTCGCGCTTACTTGCGCCGCCGGAGTTTCGCTAGGTTTTGGCGAAGCCTTTTTGTGCGGCGACGGCGATTTTTCGCCGGTCGTTTTCTTTTTCTTCTTTGCTTTCGGCGAAGGTTCTTTTTCTGCGGTCTTCTTCTTAGCTTTCGGCTTCGGTGTTGGAGTTTCGCTGGGTGTCGGAGAGGCTTCGAGTTCTTCCGCCGGCGTTTTCCTTGCTTTCGCCTTTGGTTTTGGCGAAGGCGACGGCGAAGACGCTTTCTTTTTCTTGTGCGGCGAAGTTTTTGGCTTCGGTGTCGGGCTCGGCGATTCGTCCGGCGCTGATGAATTCACGGCGCGAGCCGTCGGTTTCTCCTGGTCGGTTTGTTGCGCCTGAAGGACAAAGCCGCCAATGACCGCGCTAAGCGCGAGAAAACTACAAACGCGGAAACGTAACACTGCTGCGCAGCGTAACAGAGTGTCACGCGCGATCAACCGGCAACGAAATCAAAACGTCGCCAATTACGCCGGCTGCATCACCGATTCCCGCGCTTCGGATTTGCCGCGCTTTTCTCGTTCGCGGCGAAGGATTGCGTTCAGTTTGCCCCCGAGTAGCAGGAACAAACAAGTGAGATACATCCAGGTCAGCAAAATGATGATCGATGCGAGTGCGAGATACGTTGCGTCGTAGCGGCTGTAGCGCGCGACATATAACTGAAACAATTTCGTGACCGTGATCCAGCCGATCGAGAAAAAGAGCGCACCCGGCAAGGCTTGCCGGATGGTCAGATAATTTTCTGGCGTGAGGAGATACAAAACAAGCGCAAGCAAGATCAATGCGACTGCGGTAAATGGCAGACTCAAAGCCGCCACCCATTCCTGAAGTGGCACTTTCAGTTGAAAATTTACTTCCGCAACGCCGGCTAGAGTTTCGCCGAAGACAATTGCGTTGAAACAAACCAGGATCACGATTCCGAACCAGAAGAGCAGCAGGAATGAAATGATATATTTCGACCACCAATTGCGTGGCTCAGTGACTCCGTACGTATGGCTTAGTGCCTTCGAGATCGTCGCAATGAAGACCGTGCCGCAATAAATCCCAAGCAGGATGCCGGCGTTTGCGATGAATCCGCTCGAGCCGGTCACCACCACGCTCGCGGCGGCAGCGTCGAGAACGTCCTGAACCTTCGGATCAGGCGGCATAAAACTTTTCAAAACATTGAAAATTCCGTGCAGCTTGGCCGGATCGGTTCCGAAAAGGCCGAGCAAATGCCAGAGAAAGAGGAGCATCGGCGCCAGCGCAACCAAAAGCGTGTAAGCCATCTGCGCAGCCAGACCGGTAGTGTTATCGGTTGCGGTTTCCCAGACCAAGCGCCGAAAAACTCTCCAAATAGCGCGCAACAATTTCACACTTTTCAGAGTTTACTTTGCCGACCGGAAATATCCATTAAACTTCCGTCGCATTGCCGGCGGAAAGATCGACATCGCACCGTGAAAAGAATTTTGATCCTCACCGCCGGCTTCGGTGAAGGGCACAACAGCGCCGCAAGAGGAATTCGCGCCGGCCTGGCCCGGGTTGCGCCAAAAGTTGAAGTCGAATTGCGCGATTTGTTCCCAGAAACGTTTGGCGTATTTAATGAATTTGTCCGCCGTGCGTATCTGGCGCTGATAAACCACTGGCCGAAATCATGGGGCTACGTTTACAACTGGCTCGATCGGAAAAAGGATTTCGACCAACGATTCAAACGATTTCACGGCCTCAAGAAAAATCTTGGCCGCTTGCTCGATCATTTTCAACCGGACGTCGTCGTCTCCACATTTCCGCCTTATCCTTATTTGTTGGATCAGATTTTGGGAAGCGAACGCCGTTGCAAAAACATCGCGGTCGTGACCGACTCGATTACGGTCAACGCGATTTGGTATCGCTCACCGGCCGATTACTTTTTCGTCGCCAACAAACAAAGCGCGGCCGTCGTTCACAATGGGGGGGTGCCGCCGGAAAAAATTAAAGTATTCGGTTTTCCAGTCAGCCCACGGTTTGCTGATTTCACCAGAGATCGACAATCGCCGGTAAAAGTCGTTCCTCGTGTTCTCTATGTCATTAACGCCGGCACGCGCCGCGCGCCGCAGCTCGTGCGGAAACTTGTCGAGCTCGATATTCAGCTAACTGTAACCGTGGGTCGCGACGAGAAACTTCACCGGGCGATCGAGAAAGTGGCGGGCAACCGCAAAATCGATATCTTCGGTTGGACCGATGAGATGCCGCGTCTGCTTTGCGAAAATCATTTACTCATTGGTAAAGCCGGTGGCGCGACCGTCCAGGAAACGATCGCCGCTGGATGCCCGATGATCATCAATCACGTCGTTTTCGGGCAAGAAGAAGGTAACGCGCGACTCATCGTTGAAACGAACTCCGGCGCGATCGCGCTTTCGAACGATGAAGCCGTCGCACAAGTTCAGCGCGCCTTCGCAAGCGACGCGAAGCAGTGGCACCAATGGTCGGCGAACATCGGCAAACTGAGCCGCCCGCGCGCATCGCTCGACATCGCCGAATTTTTGTTGTCGCTCTAGCGCCGAAAAACTTCTTCGCCGGCAACGAATGTTCGGAGGACTTCGAGCTCCCGCGAAATGACAACCAGGTCGGCATCGCCGCCGATTTTGAATTGACCCTTGCTCAAACCGATCACGAACGCGGGCGTATCGGTCGCCATGGCAATAGCTTCGTGCAGCGGCACTCCGACTTTGGTTACCATCGTCCGAACCAGATCGATCATGCGCGACGCGCTGCCGGCGAGCGCGGAACGATCCGCGAGCAAACAGACGCCTTTTTCGACAATGCACTTGTTCCCATAGAGCGAGAATTTCGAGCCGTCTTTTAAGCCGGCGCCGGCGGTGGCATCAGTGACGAGGCAAATGCCAGTGAAACTTTTGGCGCGATACAACATTTTCATCAGCGTCGGCGAAACGTGATGACCGTCGGCGATGAGTTCGCAAATGATCCCCGGTTCGCTCATCGCGAACTCGAGCAAACCAGCAACCCGATCGATCCCGCGGCGACGCGTGCTCGACATGCAATTGAAGGTGTGTGTGACGCTCCGCATCCCATGCTCAAACGCGGTGCGCGCGTGGTCTTCCCATGCGTCGCTGTGACCGCCGCTGGCAGAGATGTTGCGTTTACGCAATTCATCGATCAGGGCGAGTGCGCCGGGAAATTCCGGAGCAAGCGTCATTCTTTTGATCACGCCGCTGTGATTGAGCAAAGGTCTGTAGATGCTTCGAGTCGGTTTTCGCATTAAACTCGCGCGTTGCGCACCCGGCTTCGTTTTCGAAATGAATGGACCTTCAACATGCACGCCGGCGATTTGTTTAATTGACGACTTAGCGTCGCGGACTTCGTTAACGACTTTGACAATGCTTTTGATGGGCGCGGTCGCAGTCGTTAACAGCAGCGACGTCGTCCCGCCGCTCGCGTGATAATCGCAGATCGTGCGAAAAGCTTTGGTCGACGCTTGCATTGTGTCGCGACCCATCGCGCCGTGGACGTGAAGATCAATGAAGCCGGGCGCAAGATAATTGCCTTCAAGATCGACAATCGTCTCGCCAATCGCCGCAGCTTGCGCGCGAATCGCCGTGATCATCCCGTTTTCAGCAACCAGGTCCAATCCGTCGCGAACGCCATTCGGGAAAACCAACCGCCCGTTCTTGAAGATCATTAAGGGAACACAATTGCGTTTGGCGCGGCCAAAGTCCATCCTCTCTATCGGCGATGGAGTTCGATTATGATGTCGTGATCATCGGCGGCGCTTTTTCCGGTGCGGCCACGGGGCTCATGATCAGGCGCAAATATCCGGCCGCGCGTGTGCTCATTATCGAGAAGAATGCCGCGTTCGATCGCAAAGTCGGCGAATCGACAACGGAAGTG
>Ga0209686_1001772_pt1 | contig 10432 bp, 10 predicted proteins | sample GraSoiAngelo_126_FD_185883 | JGI IMG/M metagenome (GOLD analysis project Ga0209686, IMG submission 185883) | Grasslands soil microbial communities from the Angelo Coastal Reserve, California, USA - 14_0927_09_20cm (SPAdes) (version 2) | ecosystem: Environmental > Terrestrial > Soil > Grasslands ...
TGTTTTCATTGATCCAAGAGCTCCGTTGAAGACCAGGCGTGCCGACGAATGGGCACACCTCCGGCATCAGGCTCTTTGGATCAGATAAGAAACGTGCAGAGAAAGACGCGCTTCGGCGGCGTTGAAGCCGTGAGGCCGAGCGCCGCTGGATCAGCAGAATGCTCCGCTGGTCGCACCGGAAGCAAACAACTCGTCAGGCCCGGTGTAATAACAGCGACGAGCAGTGAGGCCGTGCTGTCATCCTTAACAAGTGGTTGTGACGACGGCCGAGCCTTATTCTTCTCTGCTTCAGCGCAGCAAGCCTTGTTCGGACAGCTGCCTTGCTTGCAAGCCTGGCCAATTGGCGGACTCGACGCCGGGCAGGCGGACGCAGGCAATCGAACGGCGCTTACGAAAAGCGCCGTCACCATGATGGCGGCCAGCGTCAACCGGTTTAACATTGCGTAAGTTTATAGCACAAGACACGCCCCCACGCTATTTGTTCGGAATTTGTCCCGGTGTTTTTGCGCAATCAAAGTCGGGCCAGACGACGTGGTTCCGTCAGCATCAGCATTCGTGAAGGTTTCATTCCTACTTGAGGGGGACAGACAGCCAAAAAACCGGGAAACTGCTTGACGCGCGCCGAAAAAAGGCGCCGAATCAGTACAGTTTCATATCAATTCAACCACAAAAAAGAGGATGCTGATTATGCGACACAACAAAATTTTTTCCGCGGCAATCACGCTGTGTATGATTGCCTTCTTCACGATCAGCCCGGTACCTGCCTATTCGGCTCCCAAGCCCACACCAGTTACCATCACCGCTGTATTTGATTTTTCCACATTTCCCGATGTGGCGGGAACCTTCACCACAAGCGGAGCCCTTACAATTTCAGGGGCTACTACAATGCACGTTGGTTTCAATACTGATGGTATTAGAGCCCATTGCGTGGTTACGTTAATAGCACCAGATGGAATCATTATTATTCATCAGGAGTGCCAATTTGCCACTTCTCCGCCTAAGGGAAGGTGGGAGATTGTAAGTGGCACGGGTGCTTATGCGAACCTCAGAGGGAACGGGCCACTTCTGATGCCGGATGATGAAGAAGCAATGACGGGGGTTATTTTCTAAAAGATTGCCCCGCGAGCTATTCGTTCGGTATTTGTCCGCGCGGTCCCGGTCGGATCAACAAACAATGCGCAAAGTTTCGCTGTCGACTCGATTCGACTTCGCTCAGGGCATGCTGCGCTTGACATGACAAAAGGCGCAACTCGGTGATTGGAAACAGCTAGTCACCGCTGCTGGAGTCCAGGTCTACAATAGGTAAAGCTTTATGACTTCGACCGCATTCACAATTGGCCAAATCGCTACTGCCGCCATGATGGCGAAGAGAATCGATTCCACTACCAAGAAGCGGACATACTCGGTCCCGAAATAATCCCGGCTGATATCGCGGATGGAGCGACGCCGTAACAGTGGGGCCTTTCTGATGCGACGGACGGTGATAATGTTTGGCGAGATCATGATGAACAAAACTCCGGCGCTTTCTTCTCCTGTCATGTCACGAAGCCGTGAAAAGCAGGTGACGATCAGGTAACTATTCGCAAAATAATGAACAATTGTTGGCTTGAATTGTCAGGTTGAGCTCCTCGACTTGCATTTAGCGCGGTGCGTCGGCAAAGCTTTGACTCGGACCCTAGGGCGTTGCCTGGGTAAATCGCACCGTTGGCGCTAAACACATCCGGGATCAGCGATCGCGGCTACAACTTGAACCTGCAGGACGTCGGAACATTGTAGCGCATCGACGATGCCGGTGTCGGTTCAAAGCAAAGCGCGCTGAGAATCACACTCAGTGCGCTCTTTGATTACCTAGCCAGCTGCGGCAGTTACTTGATAGGGACAAATCCGACTTGCTCGACTATTTTCTGCCCATCGGGAGCGACGGTGAAATCGATAAAATCCTTAACCACTCCGATTGGGTTGCCATTAGTATAGAAAAAGGTAGGCCGAGCATAGGGATAGCTTTTTGCCAGGACACTTTCTTTCGAAGGGGAGGCTCCGTCGATTGGCACTACCTTGATCCCGCTGGCTTTGGTATAAGCCAGGCCGACGTAGCCCACTCCATTTGGATTCTTGCCGACTTCCTGCGCAATTTGCTCGTTACCTGCGAGCTTTTGCGAATCCTGCGCGTAGTCCCGCTTCTTCATCGCCAGTTCTTTAAACTCCGCGTAAGTGCCCGATGAGGTATTCCGCGTATAAACGGAAATCTTTCCACCGCTGCCGCCAATGGCACTCCAATCGGTAATTTCGCCGGTAAAGATTTGTTCCACCTGCTTTTTTGTAAGGCCCTTGATCGAACTAGCGGTATTGACGATGACCGCAATTCCATCATAAGCCACAATAGTTTCCTTCAGCTCGACCCCTTTGGCTTTGCCATTAGCGATCTCTTCTGGTTTGGCTGGCCTGCTCGCCATTCCAATCGCTGCTGTCTTATCGATTAAAGCGGCAAACCCGGTGGCCGATCCTTCGGCTGCGATATCAAAGGTCGTTCCGGGATGCTGGGACTTAAACTGCTCCGCCAACTGCGGAACGAGCTTGGCCCCCAAGGTATCCGAGCCCTTAATTACGATTGTATCCGTCCGGCCAATGGTTAGACCGGCGACAGCTGCTAAGACAGTACCTAATAACGTTTTCATGTGTTTCTCGATTACTTGATTGGAACAAAGCCAACCTGATTGACGATTTTCTGCCCGACCGAGCTCAAAGTAAAATCAAGGAACGTCTTCGCGATGCCACCTGGTTCGCCATTAGTATAGTAAAAGGTTGGGCGCCAGTAGGGGTATGAGTGGTTTTGCACGCTCTGGATCGACGGGGTCGCGCCATCGATCGAGACCACTTTCACCCCGCCGGCTTTGGTATACGCGATGCCGACATAGCCGATGCCGGCAGGATTCCGCCCTACTTCCGACGCGATCTGCTCGTTACCCGCCATTTTTTGCGATCCCGGAGCGTAATCACGCTTCTTCATCGCCAGTTCCTTGAAGTCTGAGTAGGTGCCGGAGGAGGTATTACGAGTGTAGATGGATATTTTGCCGCCCGAACCACCAACAACACTCCAATCCGTCACTTCGCCGGTAAAAATTTGCTCCACCTGCTTTTTGGTGAGCGACTTCACCGGATTGCCAGCATTAACGATCACGGCGATACCGTCGTAGGCGACGATAGTTGGCTTCATGTTGACGCCCTTGGCGGAGGCGGCGCCGATTTCTGATGACTTGGCGCGGCGGCTCGACATTCCGATCTGCGCAGTGCCGTCGATGATCGCTGCGATTCCAGTAGTGGAACCTTCTGCCGCGATGTCGAAGGTGGTGCCGGGATGCTGCGACTTAAACTGTTCGGCTAGTTGCGGCACCAGCTTTGCCCCGAGCGTATCGGAACCTTTAATGACAAGACGGTCCGCATAAGCGGAACCCATCAGCGAGATAATGGTAATTAGACTTAGGTAAATACGTTTCATTTTAGCTAGTAGTTAATCTGGTTAGAACTTCACGTTAAGGTCTGCCTGAAAGATCTGATATTTATCCAGCGGGTTAATACCGATATCTCCAATTCCGCCCGTCCCCAGCGACTTATCCGCCATCCATCCATAGCCGTAGCTAAGGTTGAATATGACAGCGTCGCTCAAGGCGTAGCCGGCTTGGACGACCACTCCTTCGATGTTCACCCGGCTATCGAAGAAGTCGGAGTCAACAAGGTTTGGATCGAGTGAAAATTGCTCCGTCTGCTGCCAGAAGGCCTGCAATTGCCAATCATGCTTGGCTTTGAGTTGCCCAATGCCCGCCCCAATTTGATAGGCGTAACGCTGATCTCCCTTGCCCGGGAAACCAGCGGCCTTGGCGCGGTCGTCGGCCTCGAAGTTAACGGCAAAGTCGCCAAAGATGCGGACCGGGAGTTCCCCGATTTTCCAACCGATCTCCATCGGCATATCGAAAACCAGAAGGCTGTTGATACCTACCTGGTTCGTGCTGAGGGAATCACTATTGGAAAGAGCCGGGTCGCCGCCCACGAAATGACCATTAAAGGTATCGCCATTTCCGGTATAGTTATAGAGCGTTGGGGCGATTTGCGCGTAAAGGTTGTTCGGAAAAGTGAACCTCGCGCCTACCTGCCACGCTAGCAGCCAGGCGTCGGTAGTTGGCACGAGTTTGCCACCGGACGTTCTCGGCGCCCCGAGCGGGTTCTCCGGGTTAACGTCGTCGTAGATAAACTGTGCAAAATTCGCGAAAAGATCCACTTTCAACTTCCACGGCTCTGAGGTCTTGGTGATCGCAAGATTTTTACTATCTTTGGCGTAGGATTGTTGAGCTTGTTCCACCCCTCCACCTCCAAAATTAAAGGTGAACGAGTGTTTCCACTGTTCCGCCGTCCCTTCTGGATTAATGTCGGCGTCCCATGTCATCAGGGTGGTGACAAGGGGATTTGGCATCTTCCCGCCGGTCAGGGTGATGTCTTTAAACCCACGATAACCCAGGTAAGCCTGACCGACGTTGATACCGTCGCTGTTCTTGGCAAACGGACCATTGAACGTCGTGGTGCTGCCACTCGTAGTTGAAGTATCGTCTCCGAAAGTCACGTTAGTGGAACGTGGATTTTGACTCGTTTCCAGCCGAATACCAAAGAACCAGTCGTCCGCCAGAACGCCGCGCAGCCCAATGCGCAAACGATAGCGTTCGCGTTTGCGCTCTTGCCAGTCGTTGGGCGGGGAGACGTCACCCGCCGTCCGCCCACTACGGTATTCGTAGCGCAATCGCGCGTCGCCATAGAGCTCCAACTCCGTAATTGGCGCGGACAGTTTCCATTTCCCCGCCGAAGTGGCTGCCGTCTCTTTTGTCAGCTCGGCCCGAACTTCTTCAGCCTCCTGGTCGGTAATGATTTTCTTGCGGACAAGCAGATCGAGCAATGCCCCGGCATCCTGTGCCCTGGCCGCGATGCCGCCGAAAATAAAAGAAGCGGCTGCCACTATATACATGAATCGTTTAAACATCGGTTCTCCTTGGGTTGACTCAGTGTTCGTGACGCGCGCTGGCGCGAGACCGATGAACTTTTCTTGCCCGTCGATTCACACGAACGGGCCGAAGCTAAGAAGCGATTGTTACGAACCAATGACGCTCTTGTAACAATTGCGTGAACTTGGCGCGGAGCTGGTTCCTAGCTCTGTTGAAAAGCTGACCCTGAATTGCGACAGCGCCGTCAGGCGCGATATGTATATAGGACACCGATCTCCCAAATCGCCGAGCTCCCTCAGGAGCGGCGTGAAAAGGTGGGTTGTCTCCGTGCCGCTCCTACGGAGCTTGGATTGATTTATTGACCCAAGTCTATAAACAGGTCGCGTCTACCGGCGCTTTCAATCTACCCCGCTGTAGTTCCCGCCGTCACTGGCAGCGAATAATCACAGCGAGTGGCGAGAGCTTGCGAGCCTCAGCTGTAGCACAGCCATCCTGGCTGTGAGGCCAACGGGCATCTTGCCCGTTGCTGGAGTCAGGGGGCTTTTCTACGGCGATTTTTGCGGTGTCGCGCTCGCCGTCGCCGCGGGAGAAGGAGCGGCGCTTTGTTGTGGCGTGACGCCGGTTCCGAGATCGGAAGGTTTTGCCGTTGCAGAAGGAGAAACATTCGTACCCCCACTCGCTGCCGACGTGCTGCCAGGCGAACCGGTGGCTGGAGCTGGCGAGGCAGCTGGGGACGCGGGCGGCATTGCCATCAGTTCACGGCGCAAACTACTGTCGCTGGAGCTGCGTTGTGCGTAAAGAATTCCCAGAACAAAGGTCAGAACGAAAAAAATCCCGGCCAGCCAGCCGGTAAATTTCGTCAGCACGTTGGTTGTTTGCGCACCGAAAATATTCTCCGTGACCCCCCCACCAAAGGCCGCGCCAAGACCCTCGCTTTTCGGCCGCTGCATCAGAATGACTAGGGTCATCAACATTGCAACCAGCATGTCGATACCAAGGATAACATTGATGAGAATATTCATCGGGACGGACAATATCGGCAGATCGCGCCGTTTGTAAATCCCGAAGGCGCTGTGCTGTAATCCCGAGCCCCCGAATGCTTTCGGGACGCAACTTGACTGCTTTAAGAAGTCATTTCCGGAGAGCAAATCTCGATTAAGAATAGGAATAAGAATACGATTACGATTGGGGCTAAACTTATAGCTTTGTAATCGACCGTGATGGTGCGGAAAGTGTGCGGCGGTTTTTCCGCTGAAAAATAAAAGAGCTCCAGCATGGTCGTGCCCACCATCCATTGGTAACCAACCAGGGTCTGGACAATGTCGGTATCGGTGTCGCGCGAGCGCGACACTAATTTGCCAACCCCATACTTGCCGTCGAAATAGCGCCGCACCGTTCCCATCTGCTCATTGTAACGCTCGATTGACCAGTCCGGGTACTCATACTGCAGTTCAACCTCGATCAGCTTATCGTTCTTGAAGGTGAAAAGAGTTCGTTGCAATCCCGGATGAACCAAACCTTCCACTGTCCAAATCGAGCGGGTTCCATCCTGTTTCCGGTCGACGATTTTCGCCTTCGCTCCGCTGAGGACTGCTTCGACCCGCCGCGGCGGATCGCCCCAGCGAAAACCAAATGGCGGCAATAATTCATTCATCGCCCGAACTGGGGCAGTTGCGGCAAGAAGGAGGAACAGGCCGAAAACCAGAGCGCGAATCATTCGTTGACGAAATTGTAAACGGTATATTGGCGGACAAGCGGCCGGAGCATGGCATCGATCGCTTGTTCACGCCGCGGGTCACGCTCAAATTTCTCGAGTGCTTCGCGATCGCGGAAGGTCATGACCACACCGAGATCGAAGGATTGTTCCGCGACGGGCCGATCCACCGACAGGGGGCGGCCGATGCGCATGTCATTTACGCCGCGGACACGGCGGAGCGTGCGCAAGGCACGCCGAAGAAAATTCTGATCGTCAACATTGCCCGGACGTTTCAACCAAAACAGCATCACATGCGTGACCTGGCCGGTGCGGGTAGCGACAGCCTGTGCCCCAGTCGGCACGAGAGAGAGTGCGATGCAGGTCAGAAACATCGCGATGCGCATACGGAAGAAGAGCGAGAAATTCATTTGCGGGACCGGTATCGTCGCTCAAAACCAGCTGCCCGGCATCAAAATTGAATTGATGTTTTGAGCTGTTTCGGCGGAAGAAATTTTCATTACGAGGGAAAACTCGGGGCTGTTCAACCGATTTTTTTCAGTCAAGAAATTTTTGTGCGGCGTTCAAAAATAAAGTTCAGATTTTTTCTTGTCGGTTTTTTGTAGCGTTTCTAATCTCACGCCGCTGGCAGGGAGCAAGGGAATCGTCAGGTGTGAATAAAGTGTGAACAGAATTCAGCCATTTCGTAACATTCGAAACCGCTTTCCCGGCGTTTCGCTGGAGTCGCCGCCCGATTACGAGGTAACGCTGAGGGGACGGCCTTGCGCTACCGCTGCGGTAATTTTCCATTTTCCCTCGGAAAAATGTGATTTTCGCAACGATAAATGGTCATTCATTTCTATTCGCGACCTGGTTAATTTTGATATTTTCCGCGACCTTTATCAGCGCCCTCCGCTGGCCCGCTTCCCCGAGGAAGGCGCTTTTGGGTGTTAACAAGTTTGTATGGACGAGAGGTGCAAAGCCATTTGGGAGAAATTGTCGGCTGCGCTCAAACCGCAAGTGAGCGCCGACACCTTCAAACGCTGGTTCTCCGCGGTCGAACTAACGAAGGCGACAGAGGACGAACTAACCTTCGTCGTTCCCAACAACATTTACCAATTCTGGATCGAAAGTAATCACATGACGGCGTTGCAATCTGCTATCACCAATGCTGTTGGCGCGCCGCGCACGGTCCGCTTCCTGACCTCGGATGAATCCGACGATGATAATGACTTTCCCGCGCCGGAAGTTCGCAAGACGGACGGCTCCAGTCACAGCAAGACTGTCGGGCTGGGGCTTAGCCTCAATCCGCGAAACACGTTTGAATCATTCGTCGTCGGCCCGAACAATCAGATCGCGCATGCCGCCTGTCTGGCCGTGGCGCAAGCGCCCGCGCGCACCTACAATCCGCTCTTCATTTATGGCGGCGTCGGCCTGGGCAAGACCCATCTCATGCAGGCCATCGGCCAGTATCTTTGGTCCAAGAAGAAGACCTCCAAAGTGATGTATCTCTCGAGCGAGCTCTTCATTAACGAATTTATCGACGCGATTCAGCACAATACTCTGGTGAAATTCCGCAAACGTTACCGCCAGGCCGATCTGCTCTTGATCGACGACATTCAATTTCTCGCCGGCAAAGAGCGCTCGCAGGAGGAATTTTTTCATACCTTCAATACCCTCTTTGACGGTCACAAACAGATCGTGCTCTCGAGCGATCGTCCGGCCTCGGAGATCGCCAATCTCGAACACCGTTTGGTTTCGCGTTTCGAGTGGGGCCTGACCGCGGAGTTGCAGCCGCCCGACATCGAGACCCGCCTCGCCATTCTGCGGAAAAAAGCGCGCGCCTTGCAGATCAAATTGCATGATGACGTTTACCAATTCCTCGCAACGCGCATTCGCAGCAACGTGCGCCGGCTTGAGGGCGCGCTGATGCGCGTCGCCTCCTTTGCTTCGCTCAGCGGCAAGGAGCTGACCCAGGAAACGATCGAGCATTTGTTGAAAGACATTTTGCTGGAAGAGCGGCGACAGACCGTCACGATCGAGCAAATCCAGCGCAAGGTAGCGGAACACTTCGACGTGCGTTTAGCAGACATGACGAGCAAGCGGCGGCCAGCCAGTATCGCCTTTCCCCGCCAGGTGGCGATGTACCTGGCGCGAGAATTAACCAAGGCATCGCTCAATGAAATTGGCGACGCGTTTGGCGGCCGCGATCACGGCACCGTCCTACACGCCTGCAAGCTGGTGAAGAAGCGGATGAAAGAGCAGGATAACATTCGCCAGACCATCTCTTTCATTGACAGCGTGCTCCAGCGCTGATTGAGAAAGAGAATGCGGTTGCCGGATCAAATCCGAAGCCTTACATCTTAGGCTTTCCGAATGAAATTCAGCGCGACGAAAGAGAAATTACTCGAAGGATTGCAACAAGTGCAGAATGTCGTCAGCACCCGGACCACGCTGCCGATACTTTCCAACGTTTTGTTACAGGCAAAAGAGGGAGCGGTGCATCTCACCACCACCGATCTGGATGTCGGGGTGCGCGGAAGTTTTGAAGCCAATGTGGATAAGACCGGCGCGACCACGCTGCCGGCGCGACGTTTGTTCACCATCATTCGGGAATTGCCCTCCAGCGAAATTTCGGTCGAGGTCGATGGCAAAAACGCTGCTTCGATTCGCAGCGGACAAAGCTTTTTCAAAATTCTCGGCCTGCCGGAGGAGGAATTTCCGCCGTTGCCAAAGTTTGAAAACGCCAAAGTGGTAACGATGCGGCAGAAAGATTTGCACGATGGCCTGCGCAAGACCGCTTACGCAATCTCGACGGACGAGACGCGATATGTGCTCAACGGCGTTCTCTTCAGCTTCAAGGAAAACAAACTCACCCTCGTGGCCACGGATGGGCGCCGGCTCGCCATGCTCGATATCGAACTGGAATTTCCCCGCAGTCACGAAGCCGACATCATCGTTCCGACGAAGGCGGTAACGGAACTGCAACGCCTGCTCAAGGACGATGGAGAGGTGAAGATCAGCGTGGGCAGCGGCCAAATCGCGTTCGATCTCAACAACACGTTGCTGGTCTCAAAATTAATCGAAGGCAATTATCCAAACTACAAGCAGGTGATTCCGTCGGAAGCCAAGGAGCGCCTCACGCTCGAGCGCGAAACCTTTCTCAATTCCCTCCGGCGGGTATCGCTGCTGGCGAGCGACAAATCGAATTCGATCAAACTCAATTTCAGCAAGAACAACATCGAGATCACCGCCAACACCCCGGAAGTGGGCGAAGCCAGAGAGTCGTTACCGGTCGCTTACAAAGGCCGGGATTTTTCCATCGCGTTTAATCCGGAATTTTTGATGGCGCCGCTGCGCAACCTGACCGAGGACGAAGTCTTCTTCGATCTCATCGACGAAATGAGTCCGGGGGTTTTGAAAATTCAGACGCCGTTTCTTTATGTGCTGATGCCGATGCGCGTCAGTTCTTAAAAGATACTGACGGCAACCGGAGAATCTGTTTAGCGCCAAAAAGAGCGACTCAAGGCGCCGAAATGAATCGCGCTTTCAACGCTTATCACACGAGGTAATAATAGCCCTCACCTCAATCCTCTCCCTGAGGGAGAGGAGGACATAGGCCGCGGGTGCCTAGGGAATCAGGGGGAGGCCGTACGCGAAGCGCCCGTTGAGGGTCCTCGTTCGTTCGTCTTATCCAAAGGCTTTTATGGGATCCCCCTTCGCTAAACACATACGACCGGGAGCCGCAGCGGTT
>Ga0209686_1001773_pt1 | contig 10430 bp, 16 predicted proteins | sample GraSoiAngelo_126_FD_185883 | JGI IMG/M metagenome (GOLD analysis project Ga0209686, IMG submission 185883) | Grasslands soil microbial communities from the Angelo Coastal Reserve, California, USA - 14_0927_09_20cm (SPAdes) (version 2) | ecosystem: Environmental > Terrestrial > Soil > Grasslands ...
TTCATCAGAAAGTAATAGGCATAGAATCCGACGAGAGGAGTCGATGCCGACAGTATCGCGTATAGAGCGGCATTCTTCTCACTGTCCTCGAATCTAGCATCCCTCAAGCTTCTCTCTAGATAGTTGATCGGGATAGAGACATCCAAATTCCTCTTCCCGGCGAGTTGCTTGACTAGGGCCATTATGTCCTCGTTGAGGATTATTTGCCGGTTGAAGTGCAAGTTCCGGCGCCTGATGAATTTGTGAAACATTATCGCATAAATTGCAACAATGACGGGTATGAGAATGTAGGCTAGTAGGTAAAACAGGAAAAGTGCGGCGAGAAACCCGGACAGTGACGCCGGCGTGGGGGTTGGGCTGCTCAGATTCGAGATCGCTGAGAAGAGCGCAATCGCGAACCCGACCGCGAGAAGTACGACTCCGATGATTGGTAAGAGTGGGACAATTATCCACGCCGTGGACATTTGCTGGTCGCTCTCGAGCCGGGTCCGAAGGTCCATTCTCACATTCTCTAGGGGAATGCTCAACCGCTTTTCACGATCAAAATCTGCTTCTGGGCACATCGTATTTAAGACGATACAAATCTTTCAGGAAAGATGGGTAGCTGACCGGCTCCCTACGTTTCTTTTCCGATTTGCAGTTTTTAAATGACCACAATCGCTTGGGGCAGTTTGTGCGGCCGTGGTCTAGCCTGGTCTATGATATCAGCCTGCCATTACAGCGTTCAGCAGAACGCTGACGACCCGGGAGGCCGTCCTCGGGCGGCCCGGGAATTCAAATCCCGGCGGCCGCACCAAGAATCCTTACGTTGAATCGATGTCCGTTGAGTCTCTACAGGGTGGCTCTGATCATGCCGCCATCGATCGGAATCATGGCCCCGTTGATGTAACTGGCCTTGTCGCTAGCTAGGAAGGCGACGAGGTAGCCAATCTCTTCAGGGGTCCCATATCTTCCCAGAGGCACATCAACGAGAGCCTGCTTCATTGCATCATCAACGGGTATTCTTGTTCTCCGTGAAACGTCCTCGGCTATCTCTCTCTGACGGTCCGTTAGAATGTGTCCCTGCATTATCCCGTTTGAAGTGATTCCATTCCCTCCGAATTCGGTGGCTAGAGATTTGCAGAGTCCCGCCAGGCTCAGCCTTACGGTGTTTGACAAGACAAGATTCGGAATGGGTTGTCGTAAAGTGGTTGAGGTTATGAAAACGAGTCTCCCCCACTTCTTCCGTTCCATGCTTGGAATGATCCGCTTTGCAAGCCACACGGCGTTCATCAGTAGTAGCTTGACGGCGTAGTCCCAATCGGCCTCATTCAAATCGTTGAAGGTTCCGGGTCTGGGAGGTCCAGTATTGTAGGCGAGAATGTCTATGCCGCCCAACTTCTCGACAGCGTTCTTGACCAGCCGGTCGACATCCTCCTTAACCGTGAGATCCGCGCCGAATGCGTACACCTCCAGATTTCCAGTCTCCCGAACGATCTGGTCCTTGGCTCTAGTGATTGAGTCAGTACTCCTAGAACAGATTGCGACCTTACAGCCCTCAGAGGCGAGAACCTTCGCTACACCAAGGCCGATTCCCTTGCTTGACGCCGTGACGAGCGCAGCTTTGCCCTTTAGTCCGAGCTCCATACAACGAATGAAATACGTCCTAGCTTATCATTCAACGCCTAGCAATGAATTAGGCCGTTGAGGGTTCTTCATCCGCATTGATGGTTAGCGAGTTGAGAGAAGATGTATAATCGAGGATCAACCAGTCGTTAGGTGAACGTGTCGAACAGAACTACCCCCTATCACGAAGAGCTTGACGCCAGGCTGGAACCAGGCAAGATTCCTCTTGCATATGCCAATGCCGAGGAAGAGTATTGGACAATCAAGAAAGCGGTTGGGCTAGCTGATATATCACACATAGGCCGCCTAAGAATTACAGGAAAAGATCGGATCAGCTTCCTCAACGGCCTTCTGACAAACGACATTTCACAACTCAAGGAGAATGCAGGACAACGCTCTGCCCTCCTTAACTCAAAGGCAAGGGTCCTCGCTGACCTCCACCTTTACGCGCAACCGGACAGTCTACTCGTTGACACAGGCGAATCATCCGCATCCCACGTGAAGGAAATTCTCGACAGGTTCGTAATTACCGAAGACGTCCAGATCCAAGACTCTTCTCACGATCTCGTCCAGATCACGATTCAAGGTCCCAGGAGCTCTCAAGCCATCAAGGAAGTACTAGGAGCCGAAGCACAAGATCTGAAACAGCTTGAGCAGAAGACTCTCGGACCCAGCACAATCATCGCCCGAGACAGAACAGGCCAATCAGGCTATGACATAATCATGCCCACACTGGAAGCAGAACCAGTGTGGCATGGCTTCCTCCTGAATGGAGGAGAAATCGGTCTCAACCCAGTGGGTTCACAAGCCCTAGAGATTCTTCGTCTAGAGGCGGGATATCCAAAGTATGCGATTGATTTTGACGAAAACACGATTATCCTAGAAGCAGGCTTCAAAGACGCGATAAACTTCAACAAAGGCTGCTACTTGGGACAGGAGGTCGTTGCCCGAGCAACCCACATTGGACGAGTGAACAAGCAATTGGTGAGATTGGAAGTAGAGACGAAGAACTCAGTCTCCCCTCGCTCGAAGCTGATGAGTGACGGTCGAGAGGCGGGTTTCATCACCAGCGCAGCATTCTCGCCGGGACTTGGGAGAGTAGCAAGCCTAGGCTACGCTAACAGAGAATTTGCAAAGGAAGGGACAAAGGTGAATGTGCAGTCAGGTGAAACCAGCTTACCTGCTGTAGTAACCAAGATCGTCTAGCCCTTCGCTTTGGACTGGAAGCAGGGCAAGTGCCAAGCCTCCAACTGGGAAGCTGACGTTTTCCGGAACACAACCTTCTGAGTATCGTAGGATATGCTCTTGCGGCAGCCGACGCAAAAGCTTCCAGCTAAGTTCGGCGTGTTGCTGATCGTGGCTTTCATATTCTCAGATTCCTGGCCTAGCTGATTTTTCTTCGAATCGATATATCCCTTGAACGCTACAACTTCTTGGCTGGTAGGGTTCATTTGTAATAGCTCATTGGTCGACTCTTCAGCTTCGGAGAGAATCTTGACGATCTCCTGAAACTTTCCCAATAATTGACTCGTCATCGCTCCGTCAACCATCAAAGCTCCGTTACCGAGGGGCTGGATGACTCTTGGAAACGAGCTCAGCTCGCTGCTCATCGTATCTGCAATTTTATAGCCAAAGTAAGCTTTGAGAAACATTAACCCTTCAGACGCCGGATGCGCGTTGAGTCCATTCTCGACAATGTCCAGTGCGGAAGGAAAGTTGGATTTTTGAGCCTCCTGCAGGGCAGGCTCGGCAAAATGCTTGTATTCCTCGGGCGAGCACTTCAACGGAACGTCGAAGCCGCCTTCCGCCACACGCAAAGACTAATCGCATCATCAAAGCCTCCACCGACAAAATAGTTTCCGTGCCCTTCGGGCAAACCGAATAGTACTACAACAGCGCGTGGAGTCTCCACCAATAGTCGGCGAAGACCAAGATGGCCTAGCGGACGCCTTCTCGGAACTTTTCTTCTAACGTCTTGAGTTCGCCGTGTTCCTTGACCCTTATCTTCGTGTCCATACTGAAGCTTAGCCCTACGCGTCTAAGGAATGAGTAGAGTTCCTCTCCGGACACGGGTCCCCTTAGTCTGCCTGAATCGATGAGGCGCGCAAGGTTTTCTTCAATTATCCCAACCTCTTTCGGATAGTATCTCCTCGCCGTCTCTAACACCTCAGTTCCCCTCCCTGTCAGGATTTTTTGGACAGTCTGGCGGGAACTCAGCTTGGGAGTCTCGGCCGCGACCGGTGTAGGCTTCTCTTGAGAGAGGAGCATTTTCTTCCGCAGTTCTAGAGCCTTCTTCTGGCGCAGGAGCTCTATCTCGGAAGACATTTGGGCAGGTCTCAAAAAAGTCGGGGTCGAGCCGTCTAAATAAGGGCTAGTCTTCTAGAACCTCTGCGTGCCAATAGCCTTCTCATAATCATAGACAGCTCTTCCTACAACAGTCCAAGCCTCCAATTTTCTCCGATCAATTCGGAACTTCTCAGATGCCAGTTTCATTGTTTTGTCTGAGAAGTGGCCAACGGGAAATCCACCGACAATCAATGTGGGCCGCTCTGCGTCTCGAAGTCCCGTTGCAACTGCTTCCATGGGTTTCGGTGATCCCATCGTGGTCAAGGCTACTACGTTATCAGGTGAGATTCTACTCAGCATATCCTTCAAGGATTCCCTACTGAGTTTCATAAGTGGCGGCCCTGAGGATGGGACCACGGAAGCTTGGTACAACTGCTCGATTAGCGCCGTGAACCGATCCGTGTTTCTCGGAAGGCGGGTGCGTGGGTCGATCGTGATAACGTAGTCGTCGCGTGTATGGACGAAGCAAGTTAGTTGATTGTCCGAGTTCAAAGGCGAGCCTAGGGCGAGGAGGAGGCAGAAATGAACAATATCTGGACGGCCTCTGCCAATTCCAGATTTCCCGAGACCCAGAATGGCAGAGTGATGATAACTCTGATCCAGGATCAATTCGCGCGGATCCTTCTTCTTCCGTTCAGCCCACTTCAGAACGGCTGGATGGCCCGTGATTTCATTAGGGACGAGCTCAATCGAGGATTCTGCAAGAATCAGTGTTAGCAATGACTATCACAAACGCGACTCCTTCTCAGACCAGGTAATGAGCTTCATGGGAGGCAAAAACATTAGGCGAAACTATGGCAAGACACGAGCGGCAGTTGCTTCAGTAGCAGCTGAAAGATTCCAGATTCTCCTGGATCAGGCCAAGAAGATGGCTTGGACCGATGAGAAGCTTTCGCGACGCTACGTAAACCTGGCCCGAAAGATATCCTCGAGAACAAAAGTTAGGATTCCAAGAGAATCAAAGATGTACCTCTGCAAAGGATGCGGACTAGCCCTCGTCCCAGGGCATAACGCGAAGATACGACTACACGCGCATACGACTGGAATTGTGATCTCTTGCTTGTCTTGTGGTGCTGTGAAAAGATATCCCGTCAGCGCGAGAATCGTGGCCAACAAGGGTCTTGCGCGATGAATCCTTATATTACTCAGTCCGACCCGTACGCGAAGAAAAATTCAAGCAAGTATGAGGACCCGTTAGTATGCCCACAGCCTTCGAAGTTCCAGCAAACGAATTGATCAACCGGCTAGCAAAGCACCTGAAAGAGAACGTATCAGAAATCTCTCCACCACCCTGGTCCGAATACGCCAAGACAGGCGCCCACAAGGAGAGACCTCCTCAGGATCCCGATTGGTGGTACGCGCGTTGCGCTTCTCTTCTGCGAAAGATCTACGTTCATGGCCCTGTCGGAGTGTCCCGTCTACGAGTGCAGTACGGAGGGAATGTCGGAAGAGGAAACTCACCAGAGCATCATGGCCGAGCTGGAGGATCGGCTATCAGGGAGCCGTTGCAACAGCTTCAGAAAGCCGAGCTGGTGGCGATAGAGGGTAGAAAGGGGCGAAAGCTGACGAAACAGGGTCTCACGCTATTGAATCGGACTTCTGCTGAGGTGGCGAAAGAACTGAAGGCTAGGCCGCGAGAGGCCCCGAGCTAAATGTCCGGGGACGACTACTCCGACGAAGAACTCGAAGAACTGCGCCGACGTAGAATGGCCCAGATGCAACGGGCAGCCTCTGATGATCAACGACGGGCTCAAGCCCAGCAACAAGTAGAGAGACAGAAACAAGCAATAATCCGGAAGATTCTCACACCCGAAGCAAGACAACGCCTCACAAATATCAGAATGGTAAAACCGGAGTTCGCTGAAGAGTTAGAAATGCAGCTCATACAATTAGCGCAGGCCGGAAGGCTCCAGAGCCAAGTAACCGATGAACAGCTGAAGAAGACCCTGGTCCAGCTCCAAGGTCAGAAAAAAGAGATCAAGATCAGGAGAGCCTAACCATGGCGCGTCACAAACCTTCAGGAAAGAAGAAACACCTGTCACACGCTCTCAGGCAGGCCCAACCCGTACCCTCGTGGGTCGTAGCAAAGACCGAGGGAAAAGTCCGACGAACACCCAAGCAGAGACACTGGAGAAAGACAAAGATCAAGGTGTAGACGCCCACGAGCAAAGAGAAGAAACCGAAGAAAAAGGCAAAGGCCACCTCAAAGAAAGAAAAAGTCAAGGCTTCAAAAAAGAAAGACGATTCTCTGGTCGAGAAGCCAGAAGAAGTGTCGCCTGTGAAAGAGGAGATCGAAGAAAAGCCGGAAGAGATCTCCGAGGAATCCAAGAAGGAAATTGAAGTTCCAGAAGCGCCGGAAGCTCCTGCTGAACCTGAGGAGCCTGAGGAAGAGGAGCTGGAGATAGTCGAAGAAAAATTCTATGATCTCAATCTCCGACGAATATGGAACGCTCCAAGAGAGAAGAGGACTCCAAGAGCTGTCCGATTCCTACGCGAGTTCGTAGCTCAAAGGATGAAGACAACCGAGGTGTCGCTGAGTGAGGAGACGAACAGTATGCTCTGGCAGCGAGGAATAAGCAAGCCTCCCCGGAAAATCCGAATCAGAGTCGTGAAGGACAAGGAGGGGAGGGTCATAGTCTTTCCAGGCGAGGGAAAGAGCCGTGCCAGTAATACTGTCTGATATTTTCGGAGATCCGAACGTAGGAATATTCTCCTTCGCCAACGAGAAAATCGCAATCCTACCAGCCGGAACTTCTGAAGGGAAGCTTGCCAGATTCAAGGAAGCGCTTGGGATCGAGGCATACGGAATAGGCATTGCAGATTCAAGACTGGTCGGAATATATCTGAGCGGTAACTCTAACTCCATCCTGCTGCCATACATCGCAACCGAAGAAGAAATCTCCAAGCTACGTTCAACGGGAGCTCGCGTCACGATAATAGAGGAGAAACGCACCGCCCTCGGAAACATCATCCTATGCAACGACCACGGAGCAGTTGTAGATCCACGGCTGAAACCCCGGACAGTGTCGGCGATTGAGGAGGCTCTGAAAGTCCCAGCGAAACCAGGCACCATCGGAGGGCTCCCCCAGATCGGGTCTCTCGCCACAGCTTCGAACAAGGGGGTATTGGCTAACCCAATAATCGATGAATCCGAAAAGAAACACATCTCCGAAGTTCTCGGGGTGCCGGTCTCAGTCGGAACAGTAAACTCAGGAGTGCCATACCCAAGGTCAGGGATCGTCGTAAACTCAAGAGGCGCAGTAGTAGGCTCACACACCCTCGGCGCAGAACTTCTAGCCCTCAGCAGCGTCTTCCAGACGGATTAGGTTAAGTACGGCCGAGCATCCCAACCGTTCGTTTCCAACAAGTGGTCACCTATGAGCGAAGTGAAGCTGTACAAGATTACAGGCGATCTCAGGAAGAGAGGCGAGAAGCTCCACTTCACGAAACAGATCAGAGCCCTCAAGAAGGAACATGCTCTTCAGAGCCTCTACGCGGACATGGGGAGCAGGCACAAAGCCAGAAAGTTCGATATCACGATCAAAACAGTCGAAGAGATCACTGAACCTGGAGAAGGCGCCTAGTGGCCACCGCTAGAAGGCAAACCTCTCCGCGACAAATCGCCCCGCCGAGACAGCCTCCTCAGGCACCGAGCATCGACGACCAAATGCGTCAGATTCTTGTAGAAATACGGTTCCTCGAAAACTCTGCACGTGTCCTCCAGTCCAGGCTCGATATCGTAACCGCCGCGCTTTCCGAGACCCTCACAGCAATATCGACACTCGAGGGCACGAAGGGGAAACCCATCGACACTGATACGCTGCTACCTATCGGGTCTGGCAGCTTTGTGAAAGCGAAGCTGGCGGATTCTCAGAATATTATCATCGGGGTCGGTGCTGGGGTCTGCATCGAGAAGCCTCTCGAAGACTCGATGAAGGATCTCAGACTGAGATCAAGCGAACTGGAGAAGGCGAGAGTTAGCGTTACTCAGCAGCTCACCCAGGTCCTAAACCAAGTAGAAGACTATCGAGCACATCTCAGTGACATGGCTGGGAAGAAGGGTGGTGGACCGGTAGAGATTGTTTGACAGGCTCAGAGCACAATTCTCCAACCTTTACGATCGAATCGCGAAGACCGAATTAACGGGAAAAGGTCTAGATAACGTCCTCGACGAATTCCAATTATCTCTCATCGAGAACGACGTCGCAGTATCCGCCGCCGACTTCATCAGCAACGAACTAAGAGAGAAACTGAAGGACGTTCAGTTCGCCCGATTCACCGATCCTCGGACAAGAGTAAAAGTCATCCTCCAAGAGGTCCTACTCTCACTTCTCCAGAGAGCGGGCCAACTCGACATATTCGCGCTGATCGACAAAAAGAAGAGCATCGGAGAACCCGCAGTACTGGTCTTCATAGGAATCAATGGCACTGGAAAGACAACGAGTCTAGCAAAACTCGCGCACGTTCTCCAGAAAAAGGGCCGAAGTGTGATTCTGGCGGCTAGTGACACATACCGCTCTGGATCGATAGAGCAACTCGAAGAGCATGCTCGTCGTATCGGAGTGCGCGTGATCAAACATCAGTATGGAGCAGACCCCGCGGCCGTTGCGTTTGACGCGGTGAACTACGCAAAGGCTCACAGGATAAACGCGGTGCTGATCGATACAGCGGGAAGGATGCAGAACAACAAGAATCTTCTCGAAGAGATGCGCAAGATCGTGAGAGTGACAAATCCAGACCTAACAATCCTTGTTGTGGACGCGCTGACAGGTAACGACGCTGTCGAACAAGGTAAGGTCTTCTCAGAAGCTGTAAAGATCGATGGAATCATTCTTGCAAAACTTGACGCGGATGTAAAGGGAGGAAGCGCGATCTCTCTATCATACATAATGGGAAAGCCGGTTGCCATGGTGGGCACTGGACAGAAATACGATGATCTCGAACCGTTTCAGGCCGAAGCCATTGTAAAGAACCTGGTTGGCTAGGACTAAGGCGGTGAGCCGGAACGAGCCTGGCCGGCGATACCCTCTATGCGCGCTAAGGAGATTGGTCGCTACTTCGATGGGATTTCGAGAGGAATCGAAAGCTTCGGTTCGATCTGCTTCTTGATCTCGTCAACAGTTGGGAATCGTCCCTGCTGCTTTCTCGAAAAGATCAATTGCCCGTCAAGAACAATGTCGAAGATTCCGCTGTCCGCTGGTTTTAGAGCTACAGTGAGCTTCTTGTTTAGAGGCATTCCGAATTCTGCCAAGAGTTGATTTACCAATTCGACCGCTCGCGGTTGATGACCACAGGGCTGGCAGTACGTTATTTCGAGATCTACCATGTCTTCTGCACTTGCTGTCTAGGCCTCACAAGAGCGATTTAAATCTGGTTTCAAGCCCAATTGTTCCATTCCCACCCACCTCCAACATGACAATCTTGGACCAAACAAACCCTGGGGACAGAAATTGACCATCTGTTAGGATCAAATAACGATGCATCGCCCAAGCTCTGTCATGATAGTTTCATCCCGACGCGATCCCGCATCCTCGAATATCGCACAGGCGCTAATAACAAAGAATGGTTTCGGGCAAGAATCTGACGAAGGAATCGAGACCTATTCGAAAGGTGACATACGCTTAGTCGTACTCGAAAAGCTCGGGATTTACAGTGAACCTAGCGACGTCCCGTCCGACGTCTCTACCATCATATTCGTCTCGAAACACGTGAGTTCTTCCGGCACACCGGCGTTGACCGTCCATGCAACCGGCAACCTGACAAAAGAAGCGAAGTTTGGGGGCAACCCCGAGGAAGTCTCGTACGTAGACCCGTCAATCATTAGGCGCACCTTGAGAGCTCTCAAGTCAGGTGCGTCGCAAGCTAATGTCCAGATCGAGGTAACAATGGAGGCAACTCACCATGGCCCAACCAACCTCCCTATGCCGGTCTGTTTCGTTGAGATTGGTAGCGGAGAGAAAGAATGGACAGACCCCATCTTGGGAGAGATTGCAGCTAATGCGGTAGTGGCTGCCACAGCCAGGGTTGAGGAAACCGATCCCGTCGCCGCCGGGTTCGGAGGAACACACTACTCAGCAAAGCACACCCGCATCTGCATGGACGGCGATTACGCAATCGGCCACCTCGTGTCAAGCCATTCGTTTGACGGTGGAGTCACCCAATTAGTGATTGACGACGTCTTCAACAAGACAACTGGCTCGTGTAACACTGCTATAGTCGATTGGAAGGGGCTTCACAGCAACGATAGACGCAGACTCATATCTAGTCTGGAAGCTGCTGGCCGCGAGATTGTCAGATGCTGATATCGTAGTATAGTTAAATAGGGAAGGGCGACCCGCGATTTCAGAGACGATAATCGAGGGCTTGCAATGGGCGCTAGGACCTTCCTACAATCTGCTAGGCGACTGTTTCACGTCGCCCAGAAACCGGACTGGGAAGAGACAGCGCTCCTGATCAAGATAAGCCTGATAGGCGTTGGG
>Ga0209686_1001774_pt1 | contig 10429 bp, 12 predicted proteins | sample GraSoiAngelo_126_FD_185883 | JGI IMG/M metagenome (GOLD analysis project Ga0209686, IMG submission 185883) | Grasslands soil microbial communities from the Angelo Coastal Reserve, California, USA - 14_0927_09_20cm (SPAdes) (version 2) | ecosystem: Environmental > Terrestrial > Soil > Grasslands ...
TTATCGGGCAGATCGAATCGCTTTGACCGTATTCGCGATTTCGTGGGCGACACCGTCGACTGGCCCATTGATCAAAACCACCGGCGGCATCGTGTCAGTCCATGTGGCGTCGGGTGGATACACCGCGGCCAGATCCCACAGAATGCCGTGACGCTCGCAGCAGTCGGGTTCCGGCTGCGGCGCCCGCGCGTCCGATGCCATGCGCGCGGCGAGAGGTGATCCGGGTCCCAATACTGTTTCACGCGCCGGTCGGACATCCGTCGGAGAACGAATCCCGCTGGTGACGTCCAGTCGGTGGGCAGCATCGGCTCCCAGACGGCCAGGATCGCGACAGGCTGCTCACCCAGTTCGTTCAGCACGCGATCGACTGCGGAGGCCCCCCGCAGACAGGTCGGTCAGGTCGGGGACAGCAGTACGATAACGCGCACCTGGCCGCGTGACCGATTGAATTCACTCTTGAACTCGTCAAACGTCTGTCGCGTGACGTGCGCCAGTGGAGGTTGACCTTCTGGCGTGGAGCGATCCGCAAAAGTCGTATAGGCGAGAACCGCCAGCACGATCCCGACGATCACGCCCGCGATCAACGCAACACGCCTTCTCATACCGTCACTCCAGCCAGTCGGCCAGCAATGTGGCGATGAGCTGTGGCATCACCAACACCACGGTCACGAGGATCGCTGACATCCACAGCACCAGGACACTGACGCGGCTTCGCTGAGCGCATTCTGCCGGACGTCGGTACACCTGTATGAACCCGATCGCGAGCAAGCCGAGCGAGGCACCGATGAACCACACGCGATATTCGAGCATCGCGGCGCTCAAGCCTGCGGCTCCTAGCGCGCCCGCGAAACTCAAGGGGAGGCAGCACAACAGCGTCGATACAGCGCTGAACATCGCCGCGATCGGCGCAACACGTTCGCCAGTGCTCACCGCTCGCTCCTGCCATTCTGTCGGCGTTTCTGCGTGAGAGCCTGGACGACGGGGCATTCGTCAACCGTTTGGCGCGCGAGCGCCGCGTCACAATTCGTCAAGGCGGACTTCAGCGTTCGACGGAACGCCTTGAGCTCCGTCATTTGCGTCTCGATTTCCTCAAGCCGATTGGTCAAGAGCGCTCGCACACGTTGACAGTGTTGACGGCCGCGACTGCGCTCGGGGCCGAGCAGTTCGCGAATGTCGCGAAGCGTCAACCCCAGCCGCTGCGCCTGTCGGATGAACCCAAGTCGCTCGACAATATCGGCGCTGTACGTCCGAAACCCACCCGTCGTGCGCGCATCGTGCGCCAACAATCCGACGCGTTCGTAATAGCGAACGGCATCAACCGTGAGACCGGAGGAGGCGGCAACTTCGCCGATGCGCAGTGTTTGGTGACGACGCTTCATGTCGGCTCGCCGGACAGTATCAACCCTGAAGTGCGCTCCAGAGTCAAGCGACTCGCGCCGATTAGACGAGGCGGTCGGGCGCGTGGACAATAGATCAAGTTGCGTCGCGGTGGCGTTCGCCGCGACATCTCAGGGTGAGTGCTGTGTCTGATCGTGCCGAGCAGGCGGCATTGGCTGCTGACGGCGAACAATTCGCGGTTCACTCAAACGGCGGCAATTGGTTAATCGCTTGGCACTCGCCTCTGAGCGTGCCAGAGGGCACGCCACATGGAGCGAATGCCTTCTGCATCACCCTCGATGATCAGATTGTGTTGATTAGCGGCGACGGCGAGCGATGGGGCTGGCCGGGGGGCCGTCCCGAAGGCGACGAGTCATGGGAGCAGACGCTCCGTCGAGAGGTGCTCGAGGAAGTATGCGCGACCGTCAGTAATGCCCGCCTCCTCGGCTTTTGCCGCGCCGTCTGCTTATCGGGTTCGGAACGCGGACTTGTGCTGGTTCGCTCCATGTGGCGTGCGGAGGTCGAGCTGATGCCGTGGGAACCACGGTACGAGATCCGACACCGACGCCTCGTTAGTGCGAACGAACTGCTGACGCAATTGTGGATCGAGAAGGGATTCGAGCCGATTTACTCCAGAGCAGCGTTCGAAGCGGGCCTCATGAGGTGAGGTCCGCAGCATGCCGGCGATGCTCTTCGGACCAGCCTTCGACGCTAGTGGAATCGGATCCACCGTGTCGTTTACGTTCGGGACGACTTTCCACGGTTGACCGCAATCGGAATTCTGGCGTTTACTTAACCCCGGCCGCCCTGATGTTCTCTTCGTTTTGGACGTCGAAGTCGTCTGCAGTATTTATTTCATCCCTCATTGTGCCGCCGGTGCACATCGATCGTGTTTGGGATTTGTAACGAGTGTTGACAACACACTCCGAGACAGCGCGGCGACTTGACACAGGCTCGCGAGAGGCGTAAATACGATTAATCGTCTGTGGCGATCAGTCGCCACCCTCCACGTCGGTCTCAGGCCCACGTGGACTTCGCTTCGAGGCTGCCGCTCTAAGAGCTCCAGCACGAAGCGCCCAACACCGGGACGGTTGGATCAAGATCGCAGCCGCGCGTAAGGCAGCCCGAGGCAGCCTGAGGCAACTGAAAACGCCGGCACGACGATCGCGCTAGCCACTGCGGTTCGTCCTCAGGGTCAGCCGCACCGGAGCGCACCACCGATGGGCCGGTAAACAGCACTGCACCACGGCCTCCGCTTCGAGTCTTCCCACCGAACGCTCGTCGCGGCGCCGCGGAAGTTGACGATGCGCGCGGGGACACCCCCCACGCGTCGAACTTCCCTGTGAGCCGAGCAGGCGGATTGCAGTTCCGCCGGCATCGTCAGCGAGCAACTGACGATCGCTTTCGCGCTCAACCCGGAACCGCATGAGCCGCCCCAGGGACGTTCATGCCACCGGGCCTCCGAGCCGGCCGCCAACGGTGATCGATCTCAGGTCTGTCACCCTGCGCGGGGCCTCCCGGCTCGTTTCTCCACGTCAACATCGGCACCGCTGTCTTCTGGGCGGTGGTGCCACTGATCCTCGGAGGAGGCCATGAGGAAAACCCCGTGCTCGGATTCTGATCTCGATCGGGTCAACAATCAGGTCAGTGGCGACGGCGTTGCGACGTTCGAGGGCCTACCGAACCGGTTCTTGACGGCGTTGGAAGTTGCCGAGTTCGTCGGATGTCACGAGGAGACGGTGCGCCGTGCGTACTGGCGCGGTCTGCTCACGTCCCAACGCTTCGGCGTGCGAGGAAGGAGGTTCCATCCCACAGACGTCCTCGACTGGATTCGTCGAGGAGCACCAACGAAAGTCTCGTGACCGCAAGAAAGGAGGAAGCATGTCAATCGTACGACGATGCAGAGGCAGGTGCACGACACCCCGACGCTGCCTGGAGCATCTGTGGTTCGACGTGATGTACCGCGGCTCGCGCTATCGGATCGCCGCGAACGACTTCGCCGTCCCACGAATGGATCCAGGCAAGCAGCGGCCGATCCAGTCGATGGAGGAGGCGCGCCATTGGGAACGTCTCTTCATCGGCGAGATCCAGGCCGGACGTGATCCGCAACGTCCGCGCACGCCACGAAAGGCGACTGATGTCACGCCGAAGAGCGTCGCAGCGTTTCTTGATGTCTACGTGGAGCGATGCGTCAAGCCCGCAGGGTTGCGCAGCGTCAGGTCCGTCCACAGTCGTGTGGCGGCTTTGAAACAGTACCTGGGCGAGCTAGCGCTCGACGCCCTCGAAGAGCCTGACGAAATCAATCGGTTCAAGACCGAATCGGACTACGCCGAGGAAGTCGAGATCTCGACCGTGCACCGGGCGCTGGAAACGCTACGGGCGGCAATGAACTGGGGTATGGCCCAGACGCCGCCGCTCTTCAGAAAGTCACCGTTCAATCGCTTCGGTGTCCGGATGAACAAGAAGCTGGAGACGATGCGTGATCGGCGGCTCTCGCGCGACGAGGAGAAGCGACTGCTCGACACGGCGCTGCAGAAAATGAACACGGGCGAGCATCGGCTCATGGGGCCGTTGCTGCACGACCGCATCATCGGCGCCATCGAGCTGTGTTGCCGCCGCGGCGAGATGCTGCTGATCCAGAACAAACGTGTGAACTGGGAAACGTGGCAGATCGGGATTCCGGGCGCAGCCACGAAGGACAAAGAGAACCGGCGAGTCCCATTCAACCCCGAGGGGCGGCTCGCCGCAATCCTGAGACGACGCTCAGCGCTCGGGCCAGACGCGTTCGTCTTCGGATCTGACACGGGAGCGTACCAGCCGAACATCCAGACGGCGTGGGAAACCCTGAAGCTGCTGGCGTATGGCTACGAACCGAAGCCGGCGCGCGAAGGTGCCGCGTGGAATCGGGAACAGCTCCGGCGGATCGATCTCCGCTGGCATGACCTGCGGCATGAGGGCGCGTGTCGGCTGCTCGCCGACGGCGTCGACATCCGGATCGTTCAGCTGATGCTTGGACACGCGAGCATCCAGCAGACGCAACGTTACCTGAACGTGACTGACGAGGAACTCAGGAGAGGACTGGAGGTGAGCTGGAACAACAAGGGCCGACCGCTTCGTCTCGCGTCGGGAGGGTGAAATGTTCAACCGCTACGAGGAAGCGTCGGCCCGCCAAATTGTCACCAATTTGTCACCCGAGGGCTTGGTGACGCGTGAAATTTGGTTGCGGGGGCGGGATTTGAACCCGCGACCTTTGGGTTATGAGCCCAACGAGCTACCGGACTGCTCCACCCCGCGTCTGAGAAAATCTGATTGTAGCACTCGCGCAACACGGCGGTCAAACCGGATAACAATACGTCGATGAAACGCCGCGACTTTCTTTCTCTCGGCGTCACCGGCGCGGCGATCACGCGAATGCCGCGCGCGGGTGCGACTCAACCGTTGCGGGCTGACGCCGTGCACCCGGGTATCTGGAAGTTCTCGTTCGGCGCGCCCGAAACGATCACGCCCGTCCGCACCAGACACTACGGTCCGGCGACCTCCGCGCTCGCGGCATTGCCGCGCGTGGATGCGTGCCCGGTGACCGTATCGGCACGTGCGTCGCGCCGCGGCTTCCTCGTCAGCATCCCGCTCGAGCCCGACGAGCTCGTCTACGGCCTGGGCCTGCAAATGCAGTCGTTCATCCAGCGCGGGTTGAAGAAGAAGCTGCGCGTGAATGCGGACCCGGCGATCGATTCCGGCGATTCGCACGCGCCTGTTCCCTTCTACGTGACGACGCGTGGATATGGCGTGCTGGTCGACACCGCGCGATACGCGACGATCTATTGCGGCAACAAACCGCGCAAGACAGCACGGCGCGCCGCGACGGTCCCGGAGACTGAATCGCAGCTGACGCAGGATCTGCTGCCCGTCGCGTACCGTCGATTCCGATTCGGTCAGGCTAGCGAGGTGCTGATCGAAGTCCCCACTGCGGCCGGCATAGATGTGTACGTTTTCGGCGGGCCGACGCTGCGCCTCGCGACGCAACGCTACAACCTGTTCGCCGGCGGCGGAGCGCTCCCACCGCGATGGGGACTCGGCGTCTGGTACCGCATGGAACGCGATTTCAACGACCGTGACGTGCTTGCACTCGCATCAGAATTCCGTTCGCGCCGGATCCCATGCGACGTGCTGGGTCTCGAGCCGGGCTGGCAGACTCACGTGTACTCGTGTTCGTACAAATGGAGCGGACGCTTCCCCGATCCTGGCGCCACGATCGAAAAGCTGAGAGCTGATCACTTCCGGCTGAATCTGTGGGAACACGCCTTCACGCATCCTTCTTCCGCGATCTTCGACGCGATCTTTCCGCATGCCGGGGACTACGAAGTGTGGGACGGCATCGTCCCCGACTTCCTGACGCCAGAGGCGCGACGGATCTTCAGCGACTACCACGAGCGCGAGCACGTCGCGCTCGGCGTCTCGGGTTACAAGCTCGATGAGTGCGACAACTCGGACTTCACCAGGAACTGGTCGTTTCCCGAATTGAGCCGGTTCCCGTCGGGAGCCGACGGTGAACAGATGCACTCGCTCTTCGGGCTGCGCTACCAGGACACGATTCAGAACATCTTCGACAAGCGCAGACAGCGCACGTATGGGCTCGTGCGATGCTCACACGCGCTCGCAGCACCATATCCGTACGTCCTGTACAGCGATCTTTACGATCACGCGACGTTCATTCGATCGGTGGCGCACGCCGGTTTCTCCGGCCTGCTCTGGACACCCGAGGTGCGCGACGCGCGCAGCGAAGAGGATCTCGTTCGACGGTTGCAGTCCGTGGTGTTCTCGCCGATGGCGTTGATCAACGGGTGGTACATCAAGAATCCGCCGTGGAAGCAGATCGATCGCGAGGCCAACAACAAGGGGGAGCTCGCACAGAGCTGGGAGGGCCTGGAACAGATTTGCCGGTCGATCCTGGAGCTGCGCATGCGGTTCCTTCCCTTGCTTCACGCTGCGTTCGTCCGATATCACCGCGAAGGACTGGCGCCGTTCCGCGCGCTGGTCATGGATTACCCGGACGATCCCGGGACCTGGCCTATTGACGATCAGTACTTGGTCGGCAACGATCTGATCGTCGCGCCGGTTGTTGCCGGACAAGTTCAGCGATCCGTGTACTTGCCCGATGGCGACTGGTTCGATTTCTGGAGCGGCGCGCGCCACGCGGGCAAGCGCACCATAACGATCGACGTGCCGCTCGAGCGCGTGCCCATCTTCGTCAGGGCGGGCGCATTGCTCCCGCTTGCGGATGCCACGACACACACCGACGACCCAGCGGCGTGGCGCCTCACTGTTCTCGTGTGTGGCGACGGCGCCTCCGGCACGTCACTCTTCGAAGATGACGATGGCGTACCAGCTGCCTTGACGGAAGTGCGTCTCACATGGAGCGCCGCGACCGGCCGCGGCGCCGTCGAGCGGTCGCGAGAACATGCCGGACGGCGGTACGAAGTCAGCGCGTGGCAACCGCTGGAAGCGCGCGGATAGCCGCCGCGACCTTCGCGTCGACCTGGGACGTGCCGGTAACGGGGAATGCGCGGACGGACTCGAGCGCTTCGCGATACCACTTCACCCACGCCGCCTGCACGTCGTGCTCGGTCGGCGCCAGGCGGCGCTCGAGCGCGAGTCGCGCGCCAGCCGAAGCCGCGATCAGATCGACGACTGCAAGCGCGTCGCGCTCGGAGGCGGACGCGAGAAACCAGGCGCTCGTCGCGACGGCACTCCCGACGTTTACCATCTCCGCGGCGCTCGTCTTCTCGGGGCGATCCAGGTTCGTGTGGTAGTAGCGATCAGTGAAGTGCCAGTTGAGCAGCGACGGAATGCCCGCCTGACCGAATGCGGTGTGATCGCTGCCCCCTTCGTACGGATTCGTCTTTACGATCCAGTTCGTATCGCGCGCCCGGCGGAGGCAGATCGCCAGGTGCAGATCGTTGAGAAGGCTGCCCTTCAGCGACTCCGCCTTCACCTGGCTCGCGCCCCACGCCGTATGCGGATCGGAGGCGCGGACCCACACCGCTGAGGGGTCCGGCTGCTTCTCGATCAGAAACGTCCCGCCGGTTTTCGTCGTGTCCTCTCCGGTCATGTCCATCGCGAACATGTACTGGACACCCCTCGCCTGATCAGGATGCCGCGTCAGCCAGTTGCGGCTGCCGGCGACCTCGTCGGCCCACATGAACATCAGCGTGCGGCCGGGCGGCGGGAGCGCACCATCGCGGATCGCCTTCGCGATCGCAGCCGCCAGTACCGCGAGCGTCCCACACCCACTGCCATCGTCGTTCGCGCCCGGCTCCTGCACGTGCGCGACCATGACGATCCGTTCGTTCAGCTTCGTTGCTCCAGGAATTTCAGCGATCAGAGCCCGGCTCGGTCCGTCGTAGAACGTTGACTGGACGGTGACCTTCAGGCGCACGGCGCCGGCCTTCAGCCGTTCGCGCATGCTGGAGGCGGCGCGCACGCTGGACTTGAACGCGAAGGCCCTGCGATCCGCGTCGTACGGCACGCTGCTCCACTGCAGCACGTCCCATTGATCGGACGACGTGAACTGACGCGGGTCGTCCGGACGGATGTAGGGGGCAATCGCAGTTGAAATGACGCCGATGGCGCCGCGCGCCTGCACGCCCTGCTGCCACAACTGTGCCGCCGATGCCGAGCCGAGCACGACAGCCCCCTTTATGTCCTTGCCGTCGTAGTCGGATGACGCCGCGCCACTCCCGACGTCGACGAGAGGCGCCTCCACGCCGTCATCTGCGGTTGAGAACGAGTTGATGCACAGCGATACACGATCGCGGTCACGCGAGAGCAGCACCTCCCCGCTGTCGGCAAATGCGACCGTTCCGATTTGGTAGTCCCATCCTCTTGCAGGCGAGGGGAACTCTTCGGTACGCGTCGTCAATCCGGCAGCCTGCAACCGCTGCTGGATGTGATCGACTGACGCGTTGAAACCAGGATTCGCGGCGATGCGCCAGTACTGATCCATGAACCGCACGATCTCCATCGCGGCAGTTCCGTCGACGCGGGATGCGATCGCGTTGTAGGCACGCTCTGCGGGCGTTGGAAGCGTCCATGCGGGCGGCTGATATGACGGCGCCGGCGCCGGCCGTTGCGGTGACGCTTGCGCGCAGAATGCGAGCGTGAGGAGGACGCTTAACCCTGCGGCGCGCACGGCACACCTGAGAGATCGAGCAGCAGCTCGACGCCGGTGCTCTCGGCCGTCGCGATGGGCGCGCGCCGACCGGGACATTCGCAGGTGCCCGTCTTCACGACCTCATGATAGCGGTGCGACAAGTCCGCGGGCAGATAACCGACCTTCTCGCCGTTGACGAGCACCATGACCGCGGTCAGGTTGAACCGGTTGCCAGGTTCCGCCGCAAGCGTCGCAGTGAATCTGGATGGCAGGCGCTGGATGCGTTCGTTGTACGCGAGGCCCGCCGCGACAGGAATATGCGTCAAAGGATCGACAGACATCTACATTCACTCCGCTCGGTGGGGCCATTAAGATTCCCCACCTCCCGCCTTCGCTGCTGTGTTCCCACCGAGCTACGGCGGGCAGGCTGCTGTGCGCCGTCATCTCCAGCCGAAGGCTGTCCCACCGAAGCGCGTTGCGTGAAGGCGGACGGCGCTCGCGTGCGGCCGCAGGCACAGCCTATGGCATTGTACAGGCGTGTCTGACGACATACAGGAGATCGCAGAGAGAATCGCGGCGGCGCGTCGGCTGACGGTGCTCACCGGCGCAGGAGTTTCCGCGGCGAGCGGCGTCCCGACGTTTCGCGGAGCGGGCGGCCTCTGGCGATCGTTCCGGCCTGAGGACCTTGCGACGCCACTCGCCTTCATGCGCAATCCGCAGCTCGTATGGGAGTGGTACGACTGGCGCCGCGGGCTGATCGCGCGGTGTCAGCCGAATGCAGCCCACGAACAGATCTCGCGGTGGAGCGAACGCGACGGTTTCACGCTCATCACCCAGAACGTCGATGGTCTGCACGAGCGCGCCGGCACCCGGAACGCTATCCGCTATCACGGATCGATCTGGCGACTGCAGTGCACGAGAGAATGCGGCGCAGCGGAGTGGGAAGACCTGCGTCCCGCGATTGTGCCGCTGCCGCCGACGTGCACGTCGTGCGGCGCGCTCGCGCGACCCGCGGTCGTCTGGTTCGGCGAATCGATCGATCCGTCCATCGCCGCGCGAGCTGACGCGGCGACGGTCTGCGATGTTTTTCTATCGATTGGGACGTCGAGCGTCGTGTACCCCGCGGCGGGCCTGTTTCACGCCGCGAAGGCGCGCGGAGCATTCACGGTCGAAATCAACCCACAGGCCACAGAGGCCGCCGATCTCGTCGATGCCACGATCGCGATGGCAGCGGAAGAGGCGTTGCCGCTCCTCGCAAGCACGTGGTGATTTTATGATCCGGTGATTTGGTGATCTCGTGATTGAAACCACGCAATCACTGAATTCCGAAATCACCAAATCAAATCTTCGGCAGTGTGACACCGCGCTGCTTCAGGTACTTCCCCTTCTTGTCCGCGTACGACACCTCGCACGGCTCGTCACTCTGGAAGAAGAGGACCTGTGCGATCCCCTCATTCGCGTAGATGCGCGCGGGCAGCGGGGTGGTGTTGGAGATCTCCAGCGTGACCGTCCCCTCCCACTCCGGCTCGAACGGCGTGACGTTCACGATGATCCCGCAGCGCGCGTACGTCGACTTGCCGAGACAGATCGTGAGGATGTCCCGCGGGATGCGGAAATACTCGATCGTCCGCGCCAGCGCGAACGAGTTCGGCGGGACGATGCAGGCGTCCGCCTTGATGTCGACGAACGATCGCGGATCGAAGTTCTTGGGATCGATGACGGTGTTGTTGATGTTCGTGAACACCTTGAACTCGTCCGCTACACGGATGTCGTAGCCGTATGACGAGAGTCCGTACGACACGATGCCGGCGCGCACCTGCCGATCCTCGAACGGCTCAATCATGCCGTGTTCGAGGGCCATGCGCTTGATCCACTTGTCCGATTTGATAGCCATACGGTTCA
>Ga0209686_1001779_pt1 | contig 10414 bp, 6 predicted proteins | sample GraSoiAngelo_126_FD_185883 | JGI IMG/M metagenome (GOLD analysis project Ga0209686, IMG submission 185883) | Grasslands soil microbial communities from the Angelo Coastal Reserve, California, USA - 14_0927_09_20cm (SPAdes) (version 2) | ecosystem: Environmental > Terrestrial > Soil > Grasslands ...
AAGCCGCCCGAAGATCTCCTCCAGGGCGCAAAGTCATTCCGCCAGGTGTCGCGCATGGCGAACCCGCTCGTGAACGAGCTCATCATCGCGGTCGGCAAGAAGGACCTCTGGAACGCGACCGATCCGTCGGACGAGGTCCAGTTCCTCGACTTCTACCGCAAGCTCGCGGTGGCCGATGCCCTGAAGACCGTTTCCGGCGTCGACGTCCCGCCCCAGCCGCGTGACGACATCGTGCACCTGCTCACGCAATACGCCGATCAGGACGTCAGCAAGGGCCCGTTCTCGGAGCTGCTCCGCCTCGATATGACGGTGCCCCCGACCGCGCCCGACTCGATCAAGCGGCTCGGCCCGCTGGCCCACGACTCGGCGGGCGTCGCCACTCCAGATCCCGCCGGCTTCCCGAACGGCCGCCGGCCGAACGACGACGTGACGGACCTGGTCGTGCGCGTCGCCGGGGGCCAGAACTACATCGACGCCCATGTCGGCGACGGCGTGCACCTGAACGACAAGGGCATCACGCCGGACTTCCCGTTCCTCCCGACGCCGTACGACGGTCGCGACCGCGTTCACAAGGATCCGGGCGAGTGACGTGACCCCCCTCCTCGCGCTCCGCAAGCCCGCACGAGCGGCGGTCACGCTGGCACTCGCCGGCTTGCTGCCCGCCCTCGCCATCGCCGGGCCCACCCCCGCCGATCAGGCCGTGGCCGCGGCCGAGCGGCGTGTGAGCCAGGCCCATGATCGGCCGGAGGCCTACGTCGAGCTGGCGACGGCCTTCATGAAGAAGTCGCGCGAGTCGGGCGACCCCGGCTACTACGCGCGGGCGTCCGCCGGGCTCGATCGGGCGCTCGCCCTGGATCCGAACGACTACCCGGCGCTGCGCGTCCGTGCGTGGGTGCTGCTCGGCCAGCACGACTTCCGCGGCGCCCTGGCCGCGGCCGACCGAGCGCGGGCGCTCGAGCCGGGCGACTGGTGGAACTACGGCACGCTCGCCGACGCCGAGATCGAGCTCGGCGACTACGACCGTGCCGCCGACGCCGCGCAGCACATGGTCGACCTGCGGCCGGGGCTGCCGGCGTACACCCGTGCGGCGTTCCTGCGCGCGCTCTTCGGCGACCGGGCGGGCGCGATCGACATCCTCGGGCTCGCCGTCGCCGCCGGCAGCCGGCAGGACCCGGAGACCCTGGCGTGGACGCTCGTCCACCTGGGACACGAGCACTTCGCGCTCGGCAACCTCGAAGCGGCAGCCGCCGCGTACACCCGCGCCCTCGCGGTCTTCCCCAGCTACTACCTGGCGCTCGGCGCCCTCGGTCGTGTGCGGGCGGCGGAGGGACGGCTCGGTGAAGCGGTCGATCTCTACCGGCGCGCCGTCGATCAGATCCCGGCGCCCGATCTGGTCGCCGCGCTCGGCGACGTCTACGCCGCCACCGGTCGGGCCGACGAGGCGGAGCGCCGGTACGCGCTCGTCGACTACATGGGCGACGTCGCCGAGGCGACGGCCACACCCTACGGCCGCCAGCTCGCCCTCTTCTACTGCGACCACGACCGCCGCCTCGCCGCCGCGCTCCGCCTGGCCGAGCAGGAGGCGGCGACACGGGGCGGCATCTACACCGACGACGCGCTCGCCTGGGCGCTCCACAAGAACGGCCGGACGATGGAGGCGGTACGCGCGGCCCATCGGGCTTTGCGCCTCGGAACCGAGGACGCGCTCCTCGAGTACCACGCCGGCGTGATCGCCGCCGGCGCGGGGCATCCGCGCCGGGCGGCACGACACCTCCGCCGTGCCCTCGCGCTGAACCCGTACTTCGACCTGCGCCAGGCCCCGCTCGCGCGGGCGACGCTCGCGGCACTCGACGACCCTGCGCGGATGGCGCTAGGAGAGGCTCGATGAAGACCGCCGCGCCGGCGCTGGCCGCCGTGCTCGTCGCAGCAGTCGCGCACGCGCACCCGCTCGGCAACTTCACGATCAATCGCTACGCGGCGCTGCGCGTGGAGCCCGGGGCGTTCAACGTCCGCTACGTCGTCGACATGGCCGAGATCCCGGCCTTCCAGGAACTCGCCGTGATCGACGCGAACGGCGACCAGACGCTGGACGACGGCGAGCAACGCGCCTACCTGGCGCGCACGGCGAGCGCGCTCGCTCGGCATCTGACGCTCGCCGTCGACGGCGCGCCGCTGACTCTCACCCCGGGCGCGACGAGCCTCGAGCGCCTGCCGGGCGCCGGCGGTCTCCCCACCCTCCGCATCGAGGCATGGTTCTCGGCGCGGCTCGGCACGAGCGAGGGTGCGGTCGAGTTCCACGACACCAACTTCGCCGGCCGGCCGGGATGGCAGGAAGTGGTGGCGGACGGGGTGGGCGGAGCGGTCGTGTCGGCGTCGACCGTGCCGCGGGTCGACCGCAGTCGGGCGTTGCGCGCGTATCCCCAGGACCTCCTCGCGAGCCCGCCGCAGGTGACCGAGGCGCGGTTCCGCATCGCTCCCGGCGAGCCACCGCCAACCGGCGGGGAGCGCATCGCGGCGGGTACCCGGGCCGGGGCGGCCCGCTTCGGCGATCGGCTGACGGAGCTCATCGCGACCGGCGCGCCGCTCGAACCCTGGCTGATCCTGACCTCCCTCCTGTTGGCCGCGGGCCTCGGCGCGCTCCACGCCCTCAGCCCCGGCCACGGGAAGACGGTGGTCGGCGCCTACCTGGTCGGCTCCCGCGGCACCGCCCGGCACGCCGTCTTCCTGGGCTTCGTCGTCACCGCAACCCACACGATCGGCGTCTATCTGCTCGGCCTCTTCATGCTGACCGCCCGGGCTTCCGTCATGCCCGAGCGGTTCTTTCCATGGATCAGCGTCGCGTCGGGACTCGTCGTCCTCGCGGTCGGCGCGTCGCTCGCAGCCCAGCGCCTCGAAGCGGCCTCGGCGGGACACCATCACCACGACCACCCACACCACCACGAGCATGATCACGATCACGTGCATCTGCCGGCGGACGGCACGCCGGTCGGCTGGCGGAGCCTCCTCGCGCTCGGCGTGTCGGGCGGGCTCCTGCCCTGCCCCTCGGCGCTCGTCGTCATGCTCGGCGCGATCGTGCTCGGACGCATCGCCTTCGGCCTCCTGCTGATCGTCGCCTTCAGCGCCGGCCTCGCCACCGTCCTGACCGCGATCGGCCTCGCGCTCGTCTATGCGCGCGGGCTCTTCGAGCGCCTGCCGCTCGACGGCCGCCTGGCGCGCTTCGCGCCGGTGGCGAGCGCGCTCGTCATCTCGGCGGCCGGGCTCGCCATCGTCCTCGAGGCGCTCGCCCGGATCGGACTGTGACCGCGATGCCCGCCGCCCCGCTCACGGTCCTCGGCTTCGGCTTCGTCCTCGGCTTGCGCCACGCGCTCGACGTCGATCATCTGGCCGCGGTGTCGACGATCGTCAGCCAGCGCCGGAGCCTCTGGCGCTCGTCGCTCGTCGGGGCACTGTGGGGCCTCGGCCACACCGCCGCCCTGCTGGCGGCCTCCGCCGTCGTGATCGGACTGCACACGGAGATCCCGCCCCGCGTCTCCCGCGGGCTCGAGCTGGGCGTCGCTCTGATGCTGATCGGCCTCGGCCTGAACCTCCTGCGTACGCTTCGGGCGGGCGGCGCCCTGCATCATCACGTCCACCGCCACGGCGGCCGCCCCCACGTCCACCCGCACCTGCACGGCGCGCACGAGGTCGCACCGGACGGCCACCACCACCTGCGTGCGGGCCGGCGCCCCTTCCTCGTCGGCCTCGTGCATGGGCTCGCCGGCAGCGGCGCGCTCATGCTGGCCGTGCTCGCCACCATCCCGTCACCGGCGCTCGCGCTCGCCTACGTGGTGATCTTCGGCGCGGGCTCGATCGGCGGCATGGTGGCGATGAGCACGCTCTTCGGCGTGCCGCTCGCGCTCGCCGGCGGACGGTTCGCCAGGGCCGAGCTCGGGATCCGACTCGGTGCCGCGCTCGGCAGCCTCGCGGTCGGGCTTCGCCTGGCCTGGCAGCTCGGCACCGGCGCCTGACGCGGGACGTTGGCGGCGACGGCGGAGATCGAGGCCGCGTTGCTGGTCCGCGTCGCGCGCGGCGACGACACGGCGCTCGCCGCCCTCTACGACCGCCTCGCGCCGCTCGCCTATGGAATCGCACTCCGCGTCGCGGGCGACCGGGAGCTCGCCGAGGATGCCGTCCAGGAGGCCTTCCTGCGCGTCTGGCGACGAGCCCGGCGCTATGACCCGTCGCGCGGCGAGCCACGGCCCTGGCTCCTCCGCCTCGTCCGCAACGTGGCGATCGACGGCCGGCGGGCGCGGGCGGCGCAGGGTCGGGCGGAGCTCGGGAGCACGGCGGAGCCGCGCGAGCACGGTCCATCCGAGCACCCCGACGAGGCCGTAGAACGAAGCGAGCGGGCGGCGCGCGTGCGCGCCGCGCTCGAGCGGCTACCGGATGAGCAACGACGGGCAATCGAGACGGCCTACTTCGAGGGCCTCTCGCACGGCGAGATCGCCGCGCGCGACGGCACGCCGCTGGGCACCGTGAAGACCCGCATCCGCGACGGTGTCCAGCGCCTGCGCGCCGCGCTCGCCGGGAGGGAAGGCAGTGGCTGAGGAGCGGCTGATCGGCGTCGACGAACCGCGGCTCGACGACGCGGCCCTCGAGGCGCTCGCCGAGGCATGCGCCGCGCCGCCGCCCGCCCACCTCCGCGCTCGGGTGCTGGCCGAGGCGCGGCGCGACGCCGCGGCACGGGCCTCGGCGGCCTTGGCGCGCTGGCGACTCGCCAGCTCGGCGGCGGCCGCCGTCGCGCTCGTCCTCGGCGGGCTCCTCGCGCGCCAGACGCGCCTCGCCGCGACGCGCGCCGGCGAGGTCGTGCAGCTCGCCGCGCGCGGCCGGGAGCTCGCCGCCCGCCTCGACGAGCAGGGTCGGGCTGTCGCCACGCTCCGCGAGTCGCTCGCCGCCCAGACGGAGGTTCTGCGGGTGATCGGCGCCCCACGCACGTTGAGCGCGTCGCTGGTGCCGAAGGAGGGCGTCGCCGGCAGCGCCCGCGTCCTGGTCGACGTCGCCTCGGGCGAGTCGGTCATCGTGGTGTCCGGGCTGGCGCCCGCCCCGGAGGGCAAGACCTACGAGCTCTGGGCGCTGCGCGGCGATCGTCCGCCCGAGCCGGCCGGCCTGTTCACGGTCGGCCCCGAGGGCTCGATCGCCCGGCGCAGCGCGCGCGTCGACCGCCCCGGGGAGGTGACGGCCTTCGCCGTGTCGATCGAACCGGCGGCCGGATCGTCGGCACCGACCGGACCGATCGTGCTGGTCGGGACGATTGCCGGCTGACTACCGGCGGTGAAGCGCCTGGCTCGCACGTCCGAGGCGGCTGAGCACGGCGCCGAGCTCGCCCGTCTCGACGGGGACGCCGTCGCGGAACGCCACCACCTCCCGCGCAGTCGCCGGGAGGCGCGGACCGGGCAGCAGGATGCCGACCAGGTTGAGCGGGTCGGCGGCCGCGACGATGACCACCTCGCCAGGCTCGTGGCGCCGGCGGACCGCACGCAGCGTCTCGACCGCCTCTGGCAGCGCGAACTGCTCGCCGACGAGGCCGGCGACGAAGCGGCCGCCCCGCACCTCCCCGCGCGCCTCGAGCGTGCGGAGCGCGCCGAGCAGTGCGCGCCACGACGAGACCCGCGCCTCGCGCGCCGTGAGCTCGCGCGTCACCACGCCGTAGCGACGGAGGAGCTGGCGCGCGAGGCGCATCGGCCCGGCGTCGCCCGCCGCCTCCTCCGCCGCGCTCCGGAGCAGCGACCACCGCCCCGCGGCCACGAGCCGGCCCCGACCGGCGCCGACCGCCGCGAGCCGCCGCCGTCGCCGCCGCTCCGGGCCCTCGAGGAGGGTGCGGAGCGCCGCCATGCCGTCGCCCGTGACCAGGCCTCTCGCGACGAGCCTCCACAGCGCCTCCTCGGCCTGGGCGGGCAGGAGTCCCGTCCCACGGGCGATGTCGCCGACGAAGCAGGCGCCGCGCCGCTCGAGGAAGTCGAGCACCGCCTGCGCGCTGGCCGGCATCACGCCCGTGCCTCCCGGCCGGGTGGGCGCGAGGAGCCAGCCGAGGTCCTCGCGGAGCACGAGGGCCAGGGGCAGCGCGCGCGTGGGCGCCGGACCGCGGCGCTCGGGCGCGACGTCGTCGTCGGGGGCCCCCGCCCGCAGCCGCCCCCATACCACCGCGCCGGCCAGGCAGAGGTGCTCCAGGTCCGCCGGGTCGTAGCGCGCGATGCGCGCCGGCAGCACGTGAGTCTCCCAGGCGCGCGCCGCAAGCTCGACCCCCTGGAGCTGCCCGATGATCTCGAGGAGGCCGGGCCGGCCGTGCAGCTGCGTCCCCGCCTCGACGTGCTGCCAGCGGAAGAGGAAGCGCATGAGATCGGCGGTCGAGACGGGCTCGATCTCGCGCCGGAGGCGGGCGAGCGTCAGCCGGTGGATGCGGGCGAGGAGGCCCCGCTCGCACCACTCCTCGACCGTCGCCCCGGGCGTGAAGCGGCCGCGCAGCGCCACGCCCGTCCGTTCGAGCGCGGCGAGCCCGACGGCGACGGCGGCCGGCGCCAGGCCGGTGCGCGCGGCGAGCCCGTCGGCAGTGATCGGGCCCGTACACTCGAGCCAGCCGCCGGCGACCGCCCGGCGCGCGTCCTCCTCGGTGGGCTCCTCGCAGCGCGGCGCCGCAACTTCCACCGGCTCCGGCTCGAACTGCGCCGCGGGGACGAGGCGGCGGACGAGCGCCACGCGCTCGGCCGCGACCAGCGCTCGCCACGCTCCATCTGACGCCCACGTCGCCCGCCGGGCGGCGACCAGCTCCGCCGCCGGCGCCGTCCACCCGGCGGCCTCGACCTCGGGCCGCGGGACGAGGACGAGCGACGACAGCGTATCGTGGAGCTCGTCGGCATCGCGGACGTCGGGCCAGGCCTCGGCGCGCACCGCGGCGATCGCGGCGGCGTCGAGCGCGCCGAGACCGCCGGCGAGGTCCGGATCCGTCCGCCTGAGCGCCACGGCGCGCGCTCGCCGTTCCTCGAGCGGCGCGTCGTCGAGATAGGTGTAGGGGTTGGAGTGCAGGATCTCGTGCGACAGGACGGACGGCGCCGGCGTGTCGATGACGCGAGTCTCGATCGCGCCGCGCTCGATGTCCGCCAGGATGCCGTCCAGGCCCTCGGTGTCCATCGCCTCGTGGAGACAGTTGTCGATCGTCTCGCGCACGAGCGGATGGTCCGGGATCACGATCGGGCCGGTCACGTTGTCGGCGCACGCCACCTGCGCCGGGAAGACCGCGGCGAGCAGATCCTCGGCGCGCATGCGCTGGAGCGGCATGGGCACGCGGCGGCCGCCCTGGAAGCGCAGGAGGGCCAGCGCACGGGTCGCGTTCCACCGCCAGCGGTTGGCGAACATGGGCGCGGCGAGCGCGGCCTGGATCAGGTCCTCGACGAGCCGCTCGCGGCGGACCATGTCGAACACGCCGTCGAGCGGGAAGCTGTGCTGCGGGCCGAGGGAGAGGACGAAGCCGTCGTCGGTGGCCGCGGCCTGCAGCTCGAAGTCGAACGTGACGCAGAAGCGCTTGCGCAGGGCGTATCCCCAGGCGCGGTTCACGCGCCCGCCGAAGGGCGCGTGCACGACGAGCTGCATCCCCCCGGCCTCGTCGAAGAAGCGTTCGGCGACGACGCAGCGGTCCGTGGGCAGCGCGCCGAGGACCGCCTGCCCCTCGGCGAGGTAACCGACGATCTGCTCGGCGCCGTCGGACGTGAGCCGGCACTCGGCGGTGAGCCACTCGACGGCCGCGCGCCGATCGCCGAGCCGTGCGCCCACCTCGCCGCGCAGCGCGGAGACCGCCGCCGACAGCTCCCGCGTCCGCGCCGGCGCCTCGCCCAGCCAGAAGGGGATCGTCGGCGGCGCGCCGCCGGCGTCCTCGACGCGCACCCGCCCCGCCTCCACGCGCCGGATGCGCCATGAGCGGTTGCCGAGGAGGAAAATGTCGCCCGCCATGCTCTCGACGGCGAAGTCCTCGTTCACCCGCCCGACGGTCAGCCCCGCGGGCTCCTCGACGACGTCATAGTCGGCCGTGTCGGGGATCGCGCCGCCGCTGGTGATCGCGGCGAGCCGCGTGCCGCGCCGCGGGCGCAGCCGGCCGTGCACGCGGTCGAGATGGACGAGGGCGCCGCGCCGGCCGCGGCGGGTGGCGACCCCGTCGGCCAGCATGTCGATCACGGCGTCGAAGTCGTCGCGCGCGAGCCGGCGGAAGGAATGCGCGCGCCGCACGAGCGCCCACAGCTCCTCGACGCCGATCTCCCCCGTCGCGACGGTGGCGGCGCACTGCTGGGCCAGGATGTCGAGCGGGTTCTCGGGCACGCGGAGGCGGTCGAGCTCCCCGGCGCGCACGGCGCGCACCGCGGCGGCCGCCTGCAGCACGTCGTCACGCGTCAGCGGGAAGAGGATGCCGCGCGACACGGCGCCCCGCGCGTGCCCCGACCGGCCGATGCGCTGGATGAGCGTGGCGAGCGCGCGCGGCGCGCCGACGTGGCAGACGAGGTCGACGCTGCCGACGTCGATCCCGAGCTCGAGGGACGCGGTGGCGACGACAACGGGCACGGCACCCGACTTGAGCCGCTCCTCGGCATCGAGCCGGAGGTGCCGCGCCATGCTGCCGTGATGCGCCGCGACGCGCCCGTGGCCGAGCCGCTCCTCGAGCTGGTGCGCGACCCGCTCGACCAGCCGGCGGGTGTTGACGAAGACGATCGTCGTCCGCTCGGCCCGGGCGTGGGCCGCGATGCGGTCGTACACCTCGGCCCACAGCTCGTGGGTCGCGATCGGGCCGAGCTCCTGGTCGGCCACCTCGATCGCGAGCTCGAGGTCGCGACGGTGGCCGACGTCGATGATGCGGCACGGGGGCGACTCGCCGCCGGCAGCCGTCCCGACCAGCAGGCGCGCCACCTCCTCGATCGGCCGCTGCGTGGCCGAGAGGCCGATGCGCTGGAGCCGGCGGCCGGCGAGCGCGTCGAGCCGCTCGAGCGAGAGCGCGAGGTGCGCGCCCCGCTTGTCGGCGGCGACGGCATGGATCTCGTCGACGATCACGGTCCGCGCGCCGGCGAGGAAGCGGCGGCTGCCCTCGGCCGTGAGCAGGATGTAGAGCGACTCGGGCGTGGTCACGAGGATGTGGGGCGGACGGCGCGCCATCGCCTGGCGGGCGCCCGGCGGCGTATCGCCCGAGCGGACGAGGACACGGACCTCGGGGAGCGGCGTGCCGCGCGCCGCCGCCCGGGCACCGAGCTCGGCGAGCGGCGCGGCCAGGTTCTTCTGGATGTCGTTGCCGAGCGCCTTGAGCGGCGAGACGTAGACGACGTCCGTCCGGTCCTCCAGGAGACCGCGCTCCGCCAGCCCGAGGAGGCGGTCGATCGACCAGAGGAAGGCGGCGAGCGTCTTGCCCGAGCCGGTCGGCGCCGCGAGCAGCGTGTCGGCTCCGGCGGCGATGGCGGGCCAGCCGGCGGCCTGGATCGGCGTCGGCTCGCCGAAGCGATCCCGGAACCAGTCCGCAACGAGAGACGAGAAATCGGTCACCGGCGCCCCCGCGCGACTGGTATCATCGGCCAGGCCGATTCGCCACGCCGTGTCGCGTCTTCCCTCGCGTGCCGGGCCGGGCACCAGTTATATAAGGTCCGTGCCGGCCCCGCCCGCCTCGAGACGCAGCGCCCGGCGCGCCGCCGCGCGCGCCGCCGAGCGTGCGGCCCGCGCCCGGCCCGCCGGCCCGAGGGCTCGCGCCGCGATCCGCATCCGCTGGTTGCCGCTCGGCTCCGCCGTCCTCTGGTGGGGTGCTCTGGCGGTGCTCCTCGGCTTCACGGCCGTCAACCTCGGACGGAAGATCACCTGGTACCTCGCCGTCGACCAGTTCGGCTACCTGACCTTCGCCCACGACCTCCTGCACGGGCACGTCTTCCATCACTGGCCCCCGCTCCACGCGCTGGTGGGCCGGGTGCCGCCGCGGGTCGACATCCTCGCGCAGAGCTACGTGGCCGTCGGCAACCGCGCCTACTGCCGCTACTCGCCGGGCTTCCCGATCCTGCTCGCAGCGTGGCTCCGCCTCTTCGGCGACGACGGCGCGCACTACCTGAACCCGAGCATCTTCGTCGCGCTGCTGGTGCTCCTCCTCGCCTTCGCGCGCCGCATCTTCCGCTCGCGCTGGCGGGCGCTCGCGGCGGTCGCGCTGGTCACGCTCTTCCCGACCTACATCCACCTCTGGGCGATCACGCCGACCCGCGACCTGTCGGCCCACCTCGCCGCCTTCCTCGGGCTGTACCTGCTGCTGCCCGGCGGGCGGCACCGCACGGCAGCGGGCGCCGCGCTCGGCTTCGCCGTCACCATCCGTCCCGATGCCGTGCTCTACCTCGTGCCGGGCGGCTTCGTCCTCGGGCTCGAGTGGCTGCGG
>Ga0209686_1001783_pt1 | contig 10393 bp, 9 predicted proteins | sample GraSoiAngelo_126_FD_185883 | JGI IMG/M metagenome (GOLD analysis project Ga0209686, IMG submission 185883) | Grasslands soil microbial communities from the Angelo Coastal Reserve, California, USA - 14_0927_09_20cm (SPAdes) (version 2) | ecosystem: Environmental > Terrestrial > Soil > Grasslands ...
TCCAAGCAGTCGAAGAGACACAGCTTAGCGTAGATTCCGGCAAACAACATCTTTCGCCATTCGTCAAATGGGCCGGAGGAAAAACAAGCCTTCTACCTCATCTCATACCACATGTGCCACTGCATCTTACACAGTATTACGAGCCATTTCTGGGCGGCGGTGCGCTCTTTTTTGGAATATGCGCGCGGACCACAAGCTTCAGCGCACACCTGTCTGACACTAACCAGGAGCTGATCGCAGCATACAGAGTTATCAAAGAATCCCCGGAGGAACTGATACGCCTCCTTTCGAGATTGCAGGGAGAGTACGAATCAGCAGTAGACAAGGGCGCTTATTTCTACCAGAAGAGAGCTTGGCGACCCCTTGATCGCATCGAGTCAGCCGCCCGACTAATCTTTCTGAACAAGACCTGCTACAACGGTCTTTACAGAGTGAACTCGAAGGGCGAGTTCAACGTGCCCTTCGGCCGGTACAAGAACCCTAGGATACTCAATACTGACGTCATTCGCGCGGCCAGTCACGTACTCAAAAACACGAAAGCTGAGTTGCGTAGCATTGATTACAAGGATGCACTTGCCCCATGTGGCAAGGCCGACTTCATCTATCTAGATCCTCCATATCAACCGCCAACCAAGACTTCCTCCTTCACGGACTATACTCCGGGCGGTTTTTCTGAGCAGGCCCAAAAAGAATTGGCTGAAGAATTCGGGAAATTGGTCGATAGAGGCTGCACAGTTGTTTTGTCAAATTCCGAGACATCATTGACAAGGCATCTATACGATGATTTTGACATAAGGAAGGTCACTGTAAATCGGCCGATCAACTCTGTTGGAGCGGGAAGGACTGGCTACAAAGAATTAATTGTTCTTGGGCGTCCACGATGAATTGGAACTGGGTTGTTAAGGCAACCTTGGCTTAGAACATATCAGACCCCTTCTTCCGAGATGCTCTTCTTCAGAAGCGATAGTCCGAGGTTTGACTTTCTTCGAACGTTTTTATCGCTCACTTCTTGAGTTTTGCATTCATCTTTGTTTGCAGTGGAGACTCTCAGCCTTTCGAAGAGATATGGAAAGACGGATGCTCTTCGAGAGCTGAACTTTACCGTCGACGAGGGCGAGATAATGGTAATTCTAGGCCCTAACGGGTCTGGGAAGACCACTCTCCTGATGATCCTCTGCACCATTCTCAAGCCAACATCTGGCGCCGCGAAGGTGATGGGGATCGATGTTGTCGAGGAGGGCACGAAGGTTCGTGAGGTTATGGGAATAGCCTTCCAGGAAGCCCGAGGGTTCTGGCGTCACAAGCCTTCCTCGATATTGAGGTTTCATGCTTCCATGTTCGACATCGACCCTATGAAGCGTCAGGACCTCATTGAACAGACGATGAAGGACTTGGAATTGTGGGAATCTCGTGACAAGAAGTTCATGCATCTCTCTGGAGGCCAAGCTAAGAGGCTAGAGACGGCTAAGGTGCTGGTCCAGAGACCCAAGCTGGCAATTTTCGATGAGCCAACTAGCCAGGTGGATTTGAGAGGCAAACGGAAGATATGGGACAAGATTAGAGAGTTGAGAGATCAAGGGTCCACGGTGATCGTTGCTACAAATGAAGTGAGGGAGGCAGAGTATCTCGCCGACAGAGTAACGATTCTCCACCAGGGCCACCTAGTGGTGCGTGACTCAATTCCAAAGTTGAAGGACGCGATCGCCGGTGGAGATGTGGTAGAGGTAGGCTTCGAAGACCCTGTTACAGACAACCTCGTGGCTGAGCTCAAAGGCCTTGGTGGGGCGCTGGCTTTGTCTCCAGAAGGTAACGAGTTGCGGGCCAAGGTTTCGAGGGCGGAGGACTGGGTTCCGAAAATGACCTCTGCCAGTTACAACTTGGGCGCGAAAATCTCGTCGATCAAAATAACAGAGCCGTCTCTCGATGACGTCTTCATTCACTTCACAGGCAAAGCCCTGATCGACCAACAATGAATCGAGTACTGAATCTCGCAGCGTTCAACATCAGAGTCCTTCTAGGTGATCCAACTTGGTTCATCCTTTCTTGGGCTCTCTTCGCATTACAACTAGCAATCTACGGGTCCCTCATATCCCGACTCGTAGGCTCGAACCTACCGAACTATTTCTTCTTCTACAGCATCGGACTAATGATAATTGTCGTCTTCGAATCGGCAGAAGACGTAGGTCGACACTTCGTCGAACACGCCCACGAAGGAGAACTACCATACTTCCTATCTCTCCCCGTCTCAAGGAGTGGATTCCTGGTCGCCCAGGCAATTTACGGAGTGGTGAACACGCTGGTGAAAGTAGCGCCGCCGTTGCTAGCAGTCCTTTTCATCTGGGGAAATCTGACAGTCTCGGGCGCTCTCTTCGCCCTAGCAGCGCTGTTTCTTCTGGGATTGGGTATCACCGGGACGATGGTATCTCTGTCTTTCATCGCTTTCAAAGCGGTGGACATTTACATGGCGGTCTTGGCGGGGCTCTCTGCTCTTCTGATCAGATTCAGCACCGTCTTCTACCCTCTTGCAATAATGCCCAATTATTACTCTCCGGTCTCCGTTCTCAGTCCACTAACATATGGAGCCGACCTGACCAGGTGGGTTCTAGGCTTCGATCCAAAATACTTGCTCAATCCGGTGTTGGCTGCAGTTGTAGTCACGGCGATAGCGGTTAGTACTCTGTCTCTTAGCGCGAGGATCGTGGACAAGATCATAGAAGGAGTCAAGGCAGCTTGAGCGAGTTCTCTCGCCTCCTCTTGGTCGCCCGGACTGATTTCTCATACTTCTTCAGAACCAAGTGGCTGATGGCCGTGTTGATTAGCCTCAGCCTATCCGACATGCTCGTAACTGCCCTAGTTATGGGGAGGATGATCAGCCCCGAATATTTCTCATTCTTAGTTCCCGGCATCGTGACCGTGGGGCTGTTTACAGCTGCGACCGACACGGGAAGGAGAATCTGGCTGGCGCTGCGGGAGGGGGTGGTTCAATATTACATGACTCTACCCATCAGAACATCAGGACTGGTTGTCGCCTACATCATTTCCGGAGGCCTCGGAGGAGTGGTCTACTCGTCTGCGCTTCTGATAATCGCCTCTTTCGCGGTTCATCCCCAGAATATCCTGAACGCGATCTTGCTGCTTCCTTTCATGTTCGTACTCGCAACGGGAATCGCCGGTCTGGCAGCCTTCTTCGCCAGCATCTCGAGAAGGGGCGAAATATACTGGGTCTATGCCCAGGCCCTCCAGGTGACTCTCGTCACCGTCAGCACGGTCTTCTACTCAGCCCAGACGATCGCCCGATACCTTCCAGGTCCAATCGCAGCGATTGCCGACTATAACCCCCTCAGTCTAGCGGCTACTGCGCTTAGAGATTCCGTCTTTAGTGGCGAGTTGCTAAACACGACCTTGCTCTCTAATCTGCTTGCTACATCGCTCCCCCTTGCCGCTCTAGGTGCGTTGGCCTACTGGGTCATTCTCAGAACCCTGAGACTTAGAGGCAAGCCGTAGGCCGTCGCCAATTCGTGCAAAGATCTCAGGAATAATCCACTGGGACATCAATAACACTCGGCTCACGCGAGTCGAGAGCATTATCGAGGATCGAAGCCAGTTCGGAAGCTCTGCTCGGACGAAAGCCCTGAGCGTTGAACGACTGGGCCAATTGTACAAAGTCTGGATTTCCAAAATCTACTCCTGAAGCCCGGCCGAAACGGGCCAATTGTTTTCTCTTGATTGACCCGTACGCGTTGTCGTGGAACACTACCACGGTAACGCCTACTCCTAACCGGACAGCAGTTTCTAGTTCGTGGGCCGTCATGAGGAATCCTCCATCTCCACACACTGCAACGACTCTCCGATCAGGATGGACTAGCTTGGCGGCTATGGCTCCGGGCAGCCCTATGCCCATGCTCGCGTATCCATTGGAGATGAGTACCGTGTTCGGCTCGTATGTTGGGAATAGTCGTGAGATCCAGAGCTTGTGATCGCCCACGTCGCTGACGAGAATATCATCGCGCTTCAAAGCCTGTCGTAGGTCATGTAGAATCCTTTGCGGTTTCAGCGGATATGAGTCGTCTTGCGATTTGGCTGTGGCTTCTGCGAGAATACTGTCCCTAACAGATTTTGCGAAATTGCTGGGTCGAGGTTTGACTTGGCCCGTTAGAATTGATAGTGTCTGGCCGATATGCCCGACTAGCTGTATGCTAGGCTGATAGTTAGTGTCAATCTCCGCGCTCGTGCTGTCCACGTGAATTATTGTCTTATCATTCCGAGGGTTCCAGAGTGATGGCGCGTATTCGACAAGGTCGTAGCCTACAGCGAGGATCAGGTCCGCGAGCTCGAAGGCCTTGCTAACTAGTTCTTGGGAGGGCAGTCCTATCGCATACAGACTGAGAGGATTATCGTCAGGCAACGCCCCTTTGCCCATGAAAGTATGAGCTACCGGAATCTTCGCCTCGGTCAGGAATTCGCGGAAGGGCGCCGTTGACCGTGCCCTGATGATTCCGTTGCCTGCGAGGATGAGAGGTGTCTTGGACTTGTTGATGAGTTGGGCAGCTTGTTGTATCTGACTGGTTGTGGGACGGGCCTGTTCCGGACCGGCAATCTGAGGAATCGGCGTAGTGTGGGCAGTTTCGTCAGCGATATCTTCCGGGACTTCCAGATGGCACGAGCCAGGCTTCTCCGCCTCCGCGGTCCTGAAAGCCTTCCTCACAGCTTCGGGAATTGTGTCTGCTTTGAAAATCCGTGTGTTCCATTTCGTAATCGGGCGTAAGATGTTCACTACGTCGACGTACTGATGGTACTCCTTGTGGAAATGCTCCAGGGCTGCCTGACCCGTTACCGCGATTAGGGGTGCTCTGTCAACATTAGCATCTGCGATTCCAGTGGCAAGATTTGTAGCACCGGGTCCCAGTGTTGCGACACATATTCCCGGTCGACCAGTGAGACGGCCGTAGACTCCCGCCATGAAGGCCGCCGCCTGCTCGTGGCGGACGGTGATGAGTCTGATCTTTTTCGATTGCCCGAGAGAATCGGTGATAGCGAGAGTCTCCTCGCCTGGAACCTGAAAGACAAATTCTACCTCTTCGTTCTCAAGGCATCGCACTAACAGGTCGGACCCCTTCAAGGGACTAACAGCCTCCGCAACGCTTCCCGTCGACAGCGTATTTAGAGAGATTAGATTGGAATTTTTCCGAGAAAAACCGTAGTGTCATAAAGCATTCTGACCTTACCCATCCTCTCATGTGTCCTGAAGAGGCGAGCAACCATTTCTTTCATGTCAGTGAACTGCTCTTCATCGGAGGGGCTGGGCATGTAAGATGCAGAAGTCATTCGGCCCAAGAGACCCTCTAAGTCAAGAAGCTGTTCATTGGACATAGAGAACTTGGAGTATTTGCGATTTTTGAAGAACTTAGACAGGTAAGCACGGTCGATCGTTGGAACGTTTGCGCGGTCTCTCGCGTATTTACTCACGATCTGATCATATTCCTTCATGAAAGAATCCTCGTTATTTCTGTCATTGTAAACAATGCAGACATGACCCATCGGTTTCAGTATTCTTGCAAACTCTTTTGATGCGGCTTCGCAGTCGAACCAATGAAGCGCCTGTCCAACTGTGACCAGATCGATTTTTGCAGTCTCAAGACTCGTACGCTCTGCTCTTCCTTTTACACTGAGAAATTTTGGAAACTTGCCAAGCCTCTTTTCGGCGAAGATCCTCATGTCATCGTTGGGCTCGACTCCGATCACATGGTTACCATTGGTCAAGAAAAGCTCCGAGAGCAGACCCGTCCCGGAACCGACATCCGCCACCACAAAAGTCCGATCAAAACCGATCTCTGTTCTGAGAATATCAAGGATCCGCATTGGATAGCTGGGTCTCGAGGTTGAATAGAAGAGGGCTCGACCCGTGAATCGCCTTGTAAAATCCTCTGCCATCACATCCCAGCGATGCCATCCCAATCAATACTAGCCCTATAACTGCCATGCCCACGTTTGAATTTCTAAATCGAAATGCGATCCGAGTGTTCTGGACGGTTCATGATTGGGGCTTAATTACGTTCGAACTTCTCAATGAGCGAGATTCGCATGTCGTCCAGCGTACAAAACCTACTCTCTAAGAACCTCGACGATCTCTACGAGGAGCTGGGCCGATCCATAATCGCCCCAGAACTTCCTAGGACTGGGTCAGTCACGAGGCAGAATGCGGTTCAGCGGGGGAGATTTTTCGTTTCGGGTTCCTTGGAAAAGTTGAGGGCCAAGATCTGCGTCGATTGGCGCTTCTGCAGCAAGAGAGGCGAGTATGGGGATTTTCAGTCTCTCGCCTACGCTATCGCACCTCTAGTGTCAGGTGTTGTAGGGGTCCCAGCAACCACCGCGATGATTGTTGCAATCATTCTGATCAAGTCCGGACTGGAAAAACTCTGCAACTGCCCCTAAAAGACTCGAAAGCGGGGCACGCAAGAATTTTCGGAAGATGACAAAAATGGGGTTTATTCTAACTTCCGGCCCTGTTTTGATAGAACTGGACTAGTATCCGTGTGTTTGTTGGGCTAGTTGGTCTGTAGGTGCCTAGAGGTGCTCTTGCCTTCGAGGGCGTTGACTGTGTTCATTACGACCTTGATTGTTGGTCCGATAGCTATCAGTAGGAATATCAGTGGATAGGCCCATGGGATTGTTGCGAAGTAGCTAGCTGTGATAGGCTTGGATACGTTGTAGAGGATTACCAGCGCTATCATCTGAAATAGCCAAGTGAGGAGTGGTGTATAGCTGCGGATGCTCTTGTAAGCATCGCCTAGAGAGGTAGCCAGTTGTGTTCCGAACTTTAGTACAATGGCGGACACGACTAGTCCGAGCGTGAAGACTACTAAAGCAGCGATAGTGAAGGTGGTGGTAGGGATTAGCGCTGTGATGCCTGGGAAGCCGAGGACTGTTGCTTGTATGACGATGAGGACGATGATTCCCGCGAGTAGGCGTATGAGTGGTGGCATTATCGGTCGGAGGTCGTCCATTACGCTTGATTGCTTTGACATTATGACCGCTTTTTCCAACCATAGATATGGCGGCTGGGAAGTTACCCGTGGCGGAACCGGTCATCCGAGGGTCCATGTTACACTAGCCAGTTTAGCCTCGTCCCCTTAGTGCCATAGAGACAAAGGGTTGGTTAGCAAATGGCAGAGTTGAAGATCTATCTCTCAGAAAGTCTGAATGAGAAGTTTAGACGGATCGCAATGAGCGTCCACGGTTATGGCCGAGGCTCCCTCAGCAAGGCGGCTGAAGAAGCCTTGACCAGATGGTGTTCCGAACACGAGCTTTCTCCGATACCTGGCAAAACAGTTGGACTTTCAGAAGGCACGCGAGACCAGGCGTCCTCAGGAGCTGAGTCTCATAATCCGGACGAACGCGAAAACAGGGATCAGGAAGCGAAAAGTTTTGGAGAGAACAACCCTTTGAATTCGACTGGCTCAAGCACCTAGCTCGCAGGTATCCTCAAAGGTTCCGAGATGCTTCCTAAAGACTCGCGTTTGGTCTTTGGCTATTGATCAGGTCTATTCACACGTGATAGTACTTGTTCTCATGGGTGTTCAACTCAGTAGCATTAAATCCCGTCTGAAGGATTTCCTCTTGGAAAGCCTTTGTCTAAGGGCCCTACAGCCGTCATCCTTGCAATCATCATCATAGGTTCAATCGCAGGCTATCTCTTCTACACCAACTACGTCCAGGGAACAATGACCCTGACCATTACCGATCCAGCTCAAGCGCAATACAGCAGTTCTCAACAATACGACCCGAGCATTACACACATCAGCGTAGCCTTCTCGCAATTCCAAGTTCACGTTGCAGGCCAAGGCGATTCTAGCGCCTGGCAGACGATCAAGATCTCATCGCAGACAATAGACATGATTAACGTACTGAGCCTTTCGCAGGTACTCGGTAAGGTGCCGCTTCCCGCTGGCAAATACGACATTATCCGATTCAACGTGACAGTCGTGACTGTCAGCTTCTCGGGCAAACCAAGCGTGATGTACACCGTTCCCAGTGGAAGCTTGAAAGTTCCAGTCATCAACGGAGGATTCCAGATAACTGCCACGAGTTCCGTAACTGTGCAACTAACACTCTCTTTCAATAATAACGAGATTCTAACAATGAACGGTCATCTAACACCAGTCGCAACAGCCAACGTCGTGGCTTGACCGGCGGAGTTTCTCAAGACGGTCAGCTTTCTCAGATGCGTCCGATTATCCAGATTCTCTGTGGAGCCACGGTCGTACCCTCGTGTGCCTACTTGGCGAAGGACGGTATGATGTTCTCGGCAAAATCGAGGAGCGAGCCCAGATAGTTTGTTGGTGGAAACGGGGTGATGAAGTACTTGCTGCCGGCCTCGCTTGCGGCTTCAACATGTTTCTGATACTCCTTTCGCTCATACTTTGACTCAGGACTTCGTGGGAAGGGAGCCATGTCGGCCATCGAGATCTTACCGGTTCTCTGTCTGCGGTGAGCTTCGTCCATGACGATCTTGCGTGACTTTGCATTGTCAACATTGGGAAAGGCAGGTATCATGCAGATGTCGGCGTATTCTCCTGCCGTTCTGAGCATTCGTGGACCGATGCCTGCGAATAGGAGTGGGGGATGAGGTTTCTGAACAGGCTTCGGGTCTAGAACCGCTCCCTTGGCGTGGTAGAATTTTCCTTTGAAGTCGACCTTTTCCTGGGTCCAAAGTTTTAGGATAAGGTCCAATCCTTCGCGGGTCTTATCAACTCGGATCTTGTTCGAATTCCATTCACTATATCCCTCAAATTCTGTCTGGGACCAGCCCGCTCCCACACCTAGAATCGTCCGGCCGTTTGAGAGTAGGTCGAGAGTGGACACGATCTTCGCTAGCATCCCAGGAGGGCGAAAAGGAATGGGAGTTACAAGCGTCCCGAGTCTGATCTTTTCTGTCTTCGCGGCAAGATATGTCAAGGCCGTCCAAGTCTCAAAGGTAGAATCGCCACCTCGCTCTGCCCCCCACATGTAGTGGTCGGGTAGGACGAATCCCCAATATCCAAGCTGGTCAGCTTCAATTGCCACTTGCTGAATCTGATTCCAGTTGGCGAACATGTTCAGTCCGCCAGCGACGATGAACTTCACAAGTGATCGTTTCCGACTAGATTCGATGGATTACAAAAAGCTGACACGCCTCCACTTGAAAACCCGGCCAGCTCAGGTCTCAAGTTTCTGTCAAAGACGCTTGATATCCAACGATTAGTTGTCGTTTTAAGAGAGGCCGTAGGGGATTCCTTGACCACGACGCTCCCACGAGTGAACTTCCTCGGAGTAATAGCCGGTATACTGGCTCTCGTCAGCACCCTATTGCCTTGGTGGGGAATCACAGCCACAGGCTTCGGAAGCTCACAGCCTCGATGTGGGGTTTCTCTGGTGGTCCCAGCCACAACCCCGATATCAACAACGCTTCAGGCTTCTCCAATACGATCACAACTTACAGCCCAATCACTCTCGCCCTAGTCTCCTCTCCACTGCCCTAGCGATTGCGGGAAGCTTCACACCGCGCGTCAGAATCCTCGCCGGCAACTTTGTGACCTCTGTCGCCGCCCTAGTAGGCTACGCGGAGCTCATCGGCTACACTGCATCCAACAATTGTCAAGGAACGGGCTGCATCACTCAGCCAACAGGCTCAGAAACAATATTTGGAGTAACCCGCACTTGGGGCTTCCAACAAGGATTCTACATCTTCACAGCAGCAACAATCCTAGTGCTCGTAGGAATGGTATTCCATCAAACCCTTACGCAGCATCGCTCCAAAGGAGCGACCTCCAATCAGAAAGCATGATTCTTTGCTAACTGTGAACAAAACTTCCGAGGATTTTATTTCCAGCCGAGGTTAGGACATATCTATTAGTCCCCGAGGACATAGCTTATCCAAGGTCAGCTCATGGCCGAATCTCTCACGGTGGACGGAGTTATGAACGCGCTCCGCAACTGCTATGATCCCGAGATTCCGGTAAACATTGTAGACCTTGGGCTCGTTTATGGAGTTGCAATCGATGACGACAGCGTCAAGGTTCGGATGACCCTGACGACAGTGGGCTGTCCCGCTCACGCTTACCTAATGCATCAGGTTCAAACGGAGATCGAGAAGATCCCTGGCGTGAAGAAGGCGGAAGTCGAGATTGTCTGGGAGCCAGCCTGGACCCCTGATAAGATGAGCCCTGAGGCCAAGAAGCGGTTGGAAGCGGCCCAAGGACCTGTAACAATAGAATTCAATCCTTCAACGTTCAAGCCCAGAAAGAAGGGACACATCGCCAAGAACCCGGACGGTAGGATAGTACTAATCAACGAGGCCAACTCTCGATACTTAGGAAGCGACGACATCGCCAACCTCTGGGAGAGAAGCACGGGT
>Ga0209686_1001786_pt1 | contig 10386 bp, 9 predicted proteins | sample GraSoiAngelo_126_FD_185883 | JGI IMG/M metagenome (GOLD analysis project Ga0209686, IMG submission 185883) | Grasslands soil microbial communities from the Angelo Coastal Reserve, California, USA - 14_0927_09_20cm (SPAdes) (version 2) | ecosystem: Environmental > Terrestrial > Soil > Grasslands ...
GCCTTGGCCAGGTTGACCAGCATCTCGGTGGTCGCCGGGCCGCGCCGCACGGCCTCCTCGCAGAAGCGGATGCCGCGCTGCCGGTCGCCTTCCACCAGCACCAGCGTGAGCCCGTAATTGGAGAGCACGCGCACGTCGTTCAAGTTGCGCCGGTATGCTTTCTCGAAGATCTGGTGCGCCGAGGCGCGGTCGGTATCCAGCAGCGCGCGCCCCTCGTCGATGATCTTGTTCACCTCGGCCGCGGGCAGCGCCTGGTGCTGGGGCGCGTGCATGGGCGGAGGCGGCAGCGTCGGACGGTTCATGCGCGTGGGCGTGCGCGTCGGCCGGGGCGCGACCTTCACCACCGCGCGCAAATGATCCTGCTCCGACGGCGACGCCCCGCGCGGCACCGCCCCCGGCTTCGAGTCCTTCGGCCCCTCGTCCATCTCGCCTTTCCCGCAGGCCGCGAGGCGGCCGCGAGCCCCGTCCTAGGTTTGGTTGCGTTGATAGATGATGCGCAGCCCGTCGAGCGTGAGCTGATCGTCGACGACCTCGATCCGCTTCGAGACGTCCGCGATCAGCGGCGCGAGCCCGCCCGTCGCGACGATCTTCACCGGGAACCCCAGCTCCTCCGCCATGCGCGAGCAGATGGAGTCCACCAGCCCCGCGTACCCGAAGACGAGCCCGCTCTGCATCGAGGCGACGGTGTTGCGGCCCACCACTTTGTCCGGCTTCTCGAAAGCGACGCGCGGGAGCTTGCTCGCGCGGTGGAAGAGCGCCTCCATCGAGATGGCGATCCCGGGCGCGATGGCGCCGCCCAGGTATTCGCCTCGCGGGGTCACTGCGTCGAAGGTGGTGGCGGTGCCGAAGTCGACGATGATCAGGCCCTGCGGCCATTTGTCGTACGCGGCCACCGCGTTGACGATGCGGTCGGCGCCGACCTCGCGCGGGTTGTCGTAGAGCACCGGCATTCCCGTCTTGATGCCCGGGCCGACGATGAGCGGCTTCTTGCCGAAGAAGCGCTTGCACATCTGCTCGAGCGGGAACTGCATCGGCGGCACGACGCTGGAGACGATCACGTCGTGCACCTGCTCGAGCTTCAGTCCCGCGAAGTCGAACAGCGAGCGGAGCTGCAGGCCGTATTCGTCGCCGGTCCGATCCTTCTCCGTCTGGAAGCGGAAGGACTCGCGCAACATAGGCTTCGGCGCGAGATCGAAGAGCCCCAGCACCGTATTGGTGTTGCCGACGTCGATCGCCAGGAGCATGCCGCGAGTATCGGCAGCGCGAGAGTGCCGGTCAACAAAGGACCGTAGGTCGAGACCCTACAGGACCCTGCAGTGGCTGACGTCGCCCGCCATCACCCGAGTCAATGCCTCATCCTTCGTGCGGACGATCAGCGCCCCGTCCTCGGCAAGATCGACGGCGTCGCCCTCCAGGACGCCCGGCTCCATCTCCACCCGGACGCGCCGGCCCAGGGTGGAGGAGAGCTGGCGCCAGCGGTCCCGCACGGGAGCGAACCCCTCCACCTCGTGCAGGGCCAGCCACTCGTCGAGCGCATCGAGCAGCCGCGCGCAGGCGAGCGCGCGCGGGACCTCCTCGCCTTTCTCGATTCGCAAGCTGGTCGCCTGGTCCACGAGCTCGTCCGGGAAGTCCTCCGGGACGAGGCCGCAGTTGACCCCCACGCCGAGCACCACGTGCCTGACGCGCTCTGCGTCGGCACGGAGCTCGCTGAGGAGCCCGGCCAGCTTGCGGCCCTGGCACTCGACGTCGTTGGGCCACTTGATGCGCGCGGTCCCCGCGCCCAGCTCCCGCGCCGCCTCGCACACCGCCACGGCGGCGGCCAGCGCGACCTCGGGCGCACGCGCGGCGGAGATGGACGGGCGAAGCACCACCGAGAGCGCGATGGACTTGCCGGGGGGAGCGAGCCACGGGCGTCCGCGCCGGCCCCGTCCTTCAGTCTGCAGCTCGGCGATCACCACCTCGCCGTGCCGTGCGCCCAGCTCGGCGAGGCGGTGCGCCTCGTCGTTGGTCGAGGGCAGCTCGGCGTAATGGTGGATGACCCGGCCGATCTCCGCCGTCCCGAGGAGCGGAGCGATCTCGCGTTCCGACAGCCCCGCTGGCATTCCCGCCAGCCGGTAGCCGCGCCCGCCGGAGGCCTGGATGACGTACCCCCGCGCCCGGAGCGAGTCGAGGCGCTTGAGCAGCTCGGCGCGCGGCACGTCGAGCTTGTCGCAGAGCACCGAGCCGGAGACGAAGTCGTCGTCGCACTCGAGCAGCATGCCGAGGACGAACGCGTCCTGACGGTCATCGGTCCAATGCGCGAACTCGGCCTCGCCGGGGGCGGGCGAGACCAGCGGGCTCAAGCGCGGCCCTCCACGACCAGGCTCAGGTCGACGGCCGGAGCGGAGTGCGTCAGGGCGCCCACGGACACGTAGTCTACCCCGCAGGCGGCGATGCGCTGCAAGCGGTCCAGGGTGATTCCTCCGGACGCCTCGGTGGGAACGCGCCCGGCGACCTGTTTCACCGCCGCGGCCAGCTCGCGATCTCCCAGGTTGTCGAGGAGGAGCAGATCGGCGCCCGCCGCGAGCGCCTCCTCGATCTGGTCGGGAGTGCTCACCTCCGCCTGGACGCGCAGGAAGGGCGATGCAGCAGCCTTGGCGCGGCGCACGGCCTCGCCGATGCTCCCCGCGGCCGCGGCATGGTTGTCCTTGACGAGGATGCCGTCGAAGAGCGTCCCCCGGTGGTTCATGCCTCCGCCGGCGCGCACGGCCGCCTTTTCCAGCTCGCGCATGCCCGGGCTCGTCTTGCGCGTGTCGAGCAGGCGCGTCCTGGTCCCCCGCAGCGCCTGCGTATACCTGTGGGTCAGCGTGGCCACGCCGCACAGCCGCTGCAGCAAGTTGAGCGCGGTGCGCTCCGCGCTCAGGAGGGCGCGCAGCCGCCCGCGCACCCGGAGGACGCCGGCGCCCGCGTCCGCGGGACCGCCTTCTCCGAGCAGCGCTTCCAGCTGGCACTCGCCGTCGAGCGCCCGGAAGACGCGAGCGGCGGCCGACACTCCGGAGACGACCAGCGGTTCCTTCGCGACGATCAGGGCGGTGCCGCGCGCATCGGCCGGAACGCAGGCCTCGGCGGTGCGATCGCCGGGACCCACGTCCTCCTCCAGCGCCAGCTCGATGAGCTGGCCGACCGCGTCGCCGTGCCGCCCCAGGTCCAGCGGCACCGGCATGGCTAGCGCTTGCCGCGCCGCGCGCGGCGAGCCTTGACAGCTCTTCCGCGCGACGATCCCCGCCGGGCCGCGCTCGCCTTGCCGCGGCCACCCTTCCCCGACGCGCGGCGCTTTCCCTTCGCGGCGGCGCTCCCGCCCTGCTTCTTGCGGCCGCCCTGCGCCCCCTTCCGCGCGGCCTTGGCGCCGGCCTTCGCCGCCGCCTTTCCGCGCGCGACCGCCTTGCGGGCCTTGCCGCCGGCCGTGCGGGCCATCTTGGTCGCCTTGCCCCTCGCCTTGACCGCCTTCTTCGCAAGCCGTTCCTGGATCTTGGGCGCGGCCTTGGCCATCTCGTCGAGCTTCTCGCTCGCTGTCTGGACGCCTGCCTCGATCGCGTCCGCCGCCTTTTCCATCAACCCGCGGGCGAGGCTCTTCACGCGCGAGACCGTCTGTGCCGCCATGCCTTCCTTCTCGCCGGGGACTACGCCTTCCTTCTCGGCCTCCGCCTGCGAGGACGCGCCCGGGTGGCCGCTCGTCTCGCGCTTTTCGGACGGCCCGCCCCCGTAGCTGGCGGGCCCGCCGGCGGGGCGACCCGCCGACTGCGGATCGGAATGCGGGCTGCCTTCGGACCGCTTCCCGTCGCTGCCGCCGTGCGAGGGCCCGCCGTGGGTGCCCATCTGATCCATGCTGCGGTGGCCCGGCTCGGGCTTGTCGTCATCCGCGCCGCCGTTGCTCCCGCTCTTCTGCTCGTTCATTCCATCCTCCGCTCTCGTGACGCGGCCCAGGTGGCGCGTCAGCTTGTCCCGTTTCTCTTCCAGCTCCGCCGCGCGGGCGCGGTCCTTCTCGACCACTTCGGCCGGCGCGCGCGCGAGGAAGCCTGGATTGTCCAGGCGCTTCGCAATGCCGGCAAGCTCCGCTTCCAGCTTCTGCAACTCCTTCGCAACACGCGCCCTCTCGGCGCCGAAGTCGATCAGGCCGGCGAGCGGCAGGTGCACCTCCACCTCCGGCTCGACGTGCGCGGCAGCCTGCCGCGGACGTGGCGAGCCTGCCGGTAGCACCTGCACGTCGGACGCATTGGCCAGCCGTGTCAAGGCGTGGCGGTGCGACTCGAAGAGCCGCTGCGCCGCTGCGTCGCGCGGCAGCAGCACCAGCGGGACCGCTTGGTTCGGCGGCAGGTTCACCTCGCCGCGGACGCTGCGCGCGCCGTCGATGGCTCGCACCAGGGCATCCATCTCCGCTTCGGCCCGCGGATCGATGAGCGAGTCCGGCGCGGGATACCGCTCGATCATGATCGAAGGAGCGTGGCCCCTGCGCTTGGGCAGGCGCTGCCACACTTCTTCGGTGACGAACGGCATGAAGGGATGCAGGAGCCGGAGCGCGCCTTCGAGGGCCTGCAGAAGCGCCGACTGCGCTCCGGCGCGCTCGGCCGGAGTGCGGTCGCCATAGAGCGCCGGCTTGGACAGCTCGATGGCCCAGTCGCACAGCTCGCCCCAGACGAAGCGGTAGATGCCGTTGGCGGCATCGTTGAGGCGGAACTCCTCCAGCGCCTGCCGGGTCTCGTCGGCGCAGCGCTGGAAGCGGGAGAGGATCCAGCGATCGTAGACGCTCGCCGGCGGCGCCGGATGGTCCGGGTCGTACCCGTCCGCGCTGCGCAGCACGAAGCGCGCGGCGTTCCAGATCTTGTTGGCGAAGGCGCGGTATCCCTCGATGCGCTTCTCGTCGAGCTTGATGTCGCGGCCCTGTCCGGCCATCGATGCGAGCGTGAACCGCAGCGCGTCCGCGCCGTACTTGGCGGTGATGTCCAGCGGGTCGATCACGTTCCCGCGCGTCTTGGACATCTTCTCGCCGTGCTTGTCGCGCACCATGGCGTGCAGGAACACGACGCGGAACGGCACCTCGCCCATGAAGTGCAGGCCCAGCATGGCCATGCGGGCGACCCAGAAGAAGAGGATGTCGAATCCGGTCTCCAGTACCGAGTTCGGATAAAAGGTGCGCAGGGCGGGCGTGTCGTCCGGCCATCCGAGCGTGGAGAACGGCCACAGGCCGGACGAGAACCAGGTGTCGAGCACGTCCGGGTCCTGCGTCAGCCGGCCCGAGTGACACGTCTCGCATTCGCGCGGCGTCTCGCGCGCCACCGTCACGTGGCCGTACTCGCAGTACCAGGCGGGGATCTGGTGTCCCCACCACAGCTGGCGCGAGACGCACCAGTCGTGGATGTTGCGCATCCAGCGGAAGAACTCGGCCTTCCACTGCTCCGGGACGAAGCGGATGCGGCCCGCCTCCACCGCCTCGATCACGGGAGCGGCCAGCGGCCTGGTCTTCACGAACCATTGCTTGCTGAGCAGCGGCTCGACCACGCTCTCGCAGCGCTGGCACCGCCCCAGCGCCATGTGGTGCATCTCGCTTCCGCGCTCGAGGCCCAGCTCCCTCAGCGCCGCTTTGATCGACGGCCGCACCGCGATGCGATCCTGTCCCTGGAACCGCCCCGCGTTCTCGTTCAGCGTACCGTCCAGGTTGAGGATGTTGATCAGCGGCAGCCCGTTGCGCTTGCCGGCCTCGAAGTCCTCGAAGCTGTGCGCCGGCGTGACCTTCACCGCGCCGGTACCGAACTTGGGATCGACCAGCTGCGCGTCGGCGATGATGGGGAAGGTGCGGTCGAGCAGCGGGTGCTTGACCTGCTTTCCGACCATCCTCTTGTAGCGCTCGTCGTCCGGGTGCACCGCCACGGCCGTGTCGCCCAGCATCGTCTCCGGTCGGGTCGTCGCGACCACGATCTCGCCGGAGCCGTCCGCGAGCGGGTAGGCGAACTTGTACAGCTCGGCTTGCGCGTGCTCCTCGTGCTCGACCTCCAGGTCGGAAAGCGCCGTACGGTCCTTCACGCACCAGTGGATGAGCCGCTCCGACCGGTAGAGCAGCCCCTCCTGGTAGAGCCGGACGAATGCCTCGCGAACCGCGCGCGACGAGTGGTCGTCCATCGTGAAGCGCTCGCGCTCCCAGTCGAGCGAGGCGCCCAGCGCGCGGTGCTGCTCCGCGATGCGGTTGCCGTATTGCTCCTTCCATTGCCAGACCCGGCGGACGAACTCCGCCCGCCCCAGGTCGTGGCGTGACTTGCGCTCCGTGCGCAAGAGCTCGCGCTCGACTACCATCTGGGTGGCGATGCCTGCGTGGTCGATGCCGGGCTGCCAGAGGGCGTTCATTCCGCTCATGCGCTTCCAGCGGACGAGCGCGTCTTCGATGGTGGCGGTGAGCGCGTGCCCCAGGTGCAGGCTGCCGGTCACGTTCGGCGGCGGCAGGACGATGCAGTACGGCGGCTTGTCGGAGACGTCCTGGGCGTGGAAGTAGTCGCGCTCCTCCCATTCGCGCGCCCAGCGCGGCTCGACCTGGGACGGCTCGTAGGGCTTGTCCAACTCGGGCCCCACCGCGATCCCGGTCTGTGTTGCCGCCATCTGAAGAAGGCCCTCCGCGCGCGACGCCTCGCGCCGCGTGGAGATACCACATGCGGCCGTGGATGGAAGGGCTCGCCGCTGGCAACCAGCGCGGCTTTACGCGCCGCGCTCCTTCATCAGGCGCTCGAGCTCTTCGCGGATGATCGTTTCGGCCAGCTCGGGCACGACTTCCCAGGCGATCTTCTCGATCACCTCGCGGGACGCCTTGGACAGGGCTTCACGCAGCAGGGCCTCCCCGCCGTCCGCCGCGCCGCCCCGGGCGCCGGGCACCACGGAGAGCGCCGGCTGCTTGGCCGGCGGCGGCGGAGGGACGGCTCGCAGAGGAGCAGGCGCCGCTGCGGGCGCCTCCTCGACGATGTCGTCGACCTCCATCGGGATCTCTTCGTCCGTCGCCGGCGTAGCCAGGCGGTCGGTGTACTCGCGAGGCGCGGGTGGCGCCGATTTCGCTTGCGGAGGCGCGGGCCGGGCGGCGCCGGCGCCGGCCGGCGGCCTGCCAGCCGGTGGACGCGAGCCGGCGGGCGGAGGCGGCCGCGCTCCTGCGGGAGCGGGCGGTCGCGCTCCCGCCGGAGCCGCGGGCCGCACCCCCGGCGGAACGGTTCCGGGAGGACGAGACGGTACGGGTGTGCCCGGCCTGGGCGGCCCGGCGGGCGCTCCGGGCGGCCGGCTGGGCGGCGCCGCGGGTTTCATGCCGGGCACCGTCGGGGGGCGGGCCATGGTCAGCGTACTGCCCTGTGCGCCCGCGGGCTGGGGAGGCCGCGAAGCGGGCGCCCCCGGGACCGGGGGACGCAACGGCGGAGCGGCGGGTTTGGCGGGCGGCGGCGCGGAAGGCTTCGGCGCTGCGGCGGGAACCGTCTTTGGATTCGCGAGGATCTGCTTCACCTGATCGATCAGCTTCTGCGAGTCGAACGGCTTGGGCATGTGCCCGTTCGCCCCGACGGCGATCGCCTTGGAGGGATCGATGGGCGTACCGCCGCCGAGCAGCAGGACGGGGATGTGCCCATGCTCGCATCCGCCCGCACTTTCTCGCACAATTCGTAGCCGCCCAGGCCGGGCATGCTCACGTCCGCGAGGATCAGGTCCGGCTTTGCCTCCCTGGCGTGCGAGAGCGCCTCGTTCCCGTCCGAGACGACGGTCAGGGTCACGTCCTCGGCCTTGAACGTCATCTCCACGGCCTTCTGGATGGTGACCGAGTCGTCGGCGAGGAGCAGGGACTTGGGCACTTTCGTCGGCCTCCAGACGGATGCAGGAGAGGGAGCATCCCACCTGTACCCGTCCTTGCCAAGGCAGGCAAGCTTTCGGAATTGCAGCGGAGCGGCGGCGCCAGAGCCCTCCGCTTGCGGTCAGGCGACCTCGGGCAACCGCCGCAGATCGGGCTCGTCGAACAGGGGCTTTGGGCTCCCTTCCGGGACCGGCAGGCGCTGGCGGTTCGCCCAGTACACGCGCATCCCGACCCGCGAAGCGCCGGGAACGTCGTGCGCCGAGCCAGCCACGAACAGGACGCGATGGGAAGGCAGCCGCAGCGCATCGAGCGCGGACTGGTAGGCGCGCGGATCGATCTTGTACGCGCCCGCGCGTTCCGCGCTCATCACCAGCTCGAACCGGCCTCCCGTCGCCGCCGCGGCGATGTCGGCGAGCCGCTGCGAGCAGTTGGTCACGATGGCCAGCCTTCGCCCCGCGAGCCGCTCGAGCACGCCGCGCGCCTCGGGCCATGGCTCCAGCTCTCCCCAGCGCGCGACCAGCTCGTCACGCTTCGCAGCAGGCACTCCCGCGTCGGCGGCCGCCTCCGCGAGGATGTCCTCGTACGAACGGTAGGAGCCCTGCGTGGTCACCCGACGAAGCGAAGCGAGGCGCCAGGTCCGCCCCGGCGCCTCGCCACCCGCGACGCGGGCGTAGAGGGTCCACGAATCGACCAGCGCGGTGAGCAGATCGAACGCGACAGCTTCGAACTGCGCGGCCACTCAATAATCCAGGTCGTCCCCGCCGCCGTAGTCCATGCCGCCCATCCCCCCCATGCCGCCCATGCCACCCATCCCCGCGCCCGCGGCGGCGCCTCCAGCCTTCTTCCGCTTCGGCTTCTCGGCGACCAGCGCCTCGGTGGTGAGCAAGAGCCCCGCCACGCTCGCCGCGTTCTGCAGCGCGGTGCGGCTCACCTTGGTGGGGTCGATCACGCCGGCCTGCACGAGGTCCTCGTACTTGTCGGAGCGGGCGTTGTAGCCGAATCCGCCCTTCCCCTCCTGCACCTTCTGCAGCACGATGCTCGGCTCGAGACCGGCGTTCGCGACGATGCGACGCAGCGGCTCCTCGATGGAGCGGCGGACGATCTGCACGCCGACCTTCTCGTCGCCGTCGCCCAGCTTGTCGAGCGCCTTCTGCGCGCGCACGAACGCGACGCCGCCGCCCGGCACGATCCCCTCCTCGACCGCGGCGCGGGTCGCGTGCAGCGCGTCCTCGACGCGCGCCTTCTTCTCCTTCATTTCCGTCTCGGTGGCTGCGCCGACCTGGATGACCGCGACGCCGCCGGCCAGCTTGGCCAGGCGCTCCTGCAGCTTCTCGCGGTCGTAGTCGGAGGTGGTCTCCTCGACCTGCGCGCGGAGCTGCTTGATGCGCGCCTCGATGTCGCTCTTCTTGCCCGCGCCGTCGACGATGGTGGTGTTGTCCTTGTCGATGGTGACGCGCTTGGCGCGGCCGAGGTCGGCGAGCGTCGCCTGCTCCAGCTTGCGGCCCAGCTCGTCGGCGATCACCTTCCCGCCGGTCAGCACCGCGATGTCCTGGAGCATCTCCTTGCGGCGGTCGCCGAAGCCGGGCGCCTTCACGGCGGCCACCTTGAGCGTGCCGCGCAGCTTGTTCACCACCAGCGTGGCGAGCGCCTCGCCCTCCACTTCCTCGGCGACGATGACGATGGGCTTGCCCGTGCGCACCACCTGCTCGAGGAGCGGGATCAGGTCCGCCATGGCGGAGATCTTCTTCTCGGTGATGAGGATGTACGGGTCGTCCAGCTCGGCGACCATGCGGGCCGGATCGGTGACGAAGTACGGCGAGACGTACCCGCGGTCGAACTGCATGCCCTCGACCACCTTGAGCGTGGTCTCCAGGCCCTTCGCCTCCTCGACGGTGATGACGCCTTCCTTGCCCACCTTCTCCATCGCCTCCGCGATGATGTTCCCGATGGTCTCGTCGCCGTTGGCGCTGATGGTGCCGACCTGCGCGATCTCCGTCTTGCCCTGCGTCTTGGTGGAGAGCTTCTTCAGCTCGCCGACCACCTTCTCGACCGCCTGGTCGATGCCGCGCTTGAGCGCCATCGGGTTGTGCCCGGCGGCGACGAGGCGCTGGCCCTCGCCGTAGATGGCGGCGGCGAGCACGGTGGCGGTGGTGGTGCCGTCGCCGGCGACCTCGGACGTCTTGGTGGCCACCTCGCGCACCATCTGCGCGCCCATGTTCTGGAAGTGGTCGGCCAGGTCGATCTCCTTGGCGACGGTGACGCCGTCCTTGGTCACGGTGGGTGCGCCGAAAGACTTCTCCAGCACCACGTTGCGTCCCTTGGGACCCAACGTGACGGCGACCGCGTCGCTGAGGATCTGGATGCCGCGCAGGATCTGATCGCGCGCGGCCTGGTGGAAGCTGATCTCCTTCGCAGCCATGGAAATCTCCTGGGATGCAAGGCGGACCGATCCGCCGGGGAACGGGGGCGCGAATGTAGACAGGTAGCCGGGGCTGTCAAGCCGCTTGTCACCCGCCGTCCCATGGTCTACCTACAGCGCTCCC
>Ga0209686_1001791_pt1 | contig 10364 bp, 7 predicted proteins | sample GraSoiAngelo_126_FD_185883 | JGI IMG/M metagenome (GOLD analysis project Ga0209686, IMG submission 185883) | Grasslands soil microbial communities from the Angelo Coastal Reserve, California, USA - 14_0927_09_20cm (SPAdes) (version 2) | ecosystem: Environmental > Terrestrial > Soil > Grasslands ...
CAGTTAAAGGTTGAAAGTTACAAGATGGTTCCTTGTTTCGCTTCATGTCTTCGCGTTTCATTTTGCTTTTCTTGGACCTTGAACTTTCGACTTTGAACTTTCACCGAAGAGGTTGCCATGAGCTACTCCTGTTGTGAAGGCGTGCGCGGGCTGAGACTCTCGCGGCGGTATTTCCTGAAGCAAGGCGGCGTGGCCCTGGTGGGCCTGAGCGCCATGCCCGCGTTTCTCCAGCGCGCCGCGGCCGCCACGCCGATGCCCAACAAAAAGCAGTTCGTGGTGCTCTTTCAGCGCGGCGCGGCCGATGGATTGAACATCGTCGTGCCCTATGGCGAACCGAATTATTACCGCATGCGCCAGACGATCGCGATTCCCCAGCCGAAGCGCGGCGGAACCGATGCCGCGATCGACCTCGACGGGTTTTTCGGTTTGCATCCGAGTCTCGCGCTGCTCGAGCCGCTCTTTCATAAGAATCAGCTCGCTATCGTGCACGCCGCGGGCTCGCCCGATCCCACCCGCTCGCATTTTGACGCGCAGGACTTCATGGAATCCGGCACGCCGGGCCTGAAATCGACCGAAGACGGCTGGCTGAACCGCGCGCTCGAAACCGTTCCGGAAGAAAATGCTTCGCCCTTCCGCGCCGTGGCGATGGGGCCGAATCTCCCGCGTACATTGCAAGGCGTCGCGCCCGCGATTGCGCTGCCCGACCTGAAGCAATTCAAAGTGATGGCGCAAGCGCCGGGAACGGGCGCGATGGTCGAGGGCGGCTTCGAAGCCATGTACGCGCAAACCGTGGACAAAGCGCTGCAAGGAACGGGCACGGAAACCTTTGAAGCCATCGATTTGCTGCGCAAGGCGGATCCCGCGAAATATCAGCCGGAAAACGGCGCGCAGTATCCCACGAGCCGCCTCGGCCAGAGCTTGCAGCAAGTCGGCCAGCTCTTGAAGGCCGACATCGGCGTGGAAGTTTTGTTTGTCGATTGCGGCGGCTGGGACAATCACGTCAACGAAGGCGGCGTGCAGGGTCAGCTCTCAAACCTGCTGCGCGATCTCGGCCAGGGCCTCGCGGCGTTTCACCAGGACCTGGGCGACCGCATGGCGAACATTGTGTTTGTTACCATGAGCGAATTTGGCCGCACGGCGCGCGAAAACGGCAATCGCGGCACAGACCATGGCCACGCCAATTGCATGTTCGTGATGGGTGGCGACGTGCGCGGTGGCGAAGTTTACGGCAAATGGCCCGGTTTGAACGATCATCAGCTCAACGAAGGCCGCGACTTGGCGCTCACCACCGATTTTCGGTCGGTGCTCGGTGAAATCCTCACCAAGCACATCGGCGTCGCCGATTTGAAGCCGGTCTTCCCCGGCTTCGACAACAACCCGCGCAAATTCCCCGGCCTCATCCGCGCTTAGTGAAAAAAGTACCTCCCGAGGAATGGTTCCCTCGATGTTTTGCTGACGGTTGCGAAAGACGAAAGGGGCGGCTCGTCGCCGCTCCTTGTGTCTTTCTCCGAACTGTTGTTCACTCTCGACTTTCAGCTCTGCCGTTTCACTCCGCTGATTTCAGTTCGCGGAGCCAGATGTTGCGGTAGCGCACGGGATGGCCGTGGTCCTGCAGTGCGAGCGGGAGTTTTTCCGGTGTCGGTTTGTAGGGCGGGCGCGCGTGGTGCGCGGTGGGTCCAGTGAGTTCGACGTTGTCCTGCACCAGCACGCCGTTATGAAAAACGGTTTCGCGCGCGGGACGCGTCAGCTTTCCTGCAGCATCAAAGCGCGGGCCGTGGAAGATAATGTCGTAGGTCTGCCACTGGCCCGGCGGGCGCGACGCGTTCACCAGTGGAGGATATTGACCGTAGATCCCTGCCGCTTGTCCGTCCGCGTATGTTTTGTTTTGATACGAATCCAGGACTTGCGTCTCGTAGAGTCCTTGCAGGAAAACGCCGCTGTTTCCGCGATCCTGGTCTTCTCCTTTCGCCGGACTGGGCTCAGCAAATTCCACGTGCAACTGGCAATCGCCAAAAGGTTCGCGCGTGTGAATCTCGCCCGTCTTGGGTACGACCTCAAAATAGCCGTTCTCCACTTTCCATTTGGCCGGGCCGCCTTCCTTGTCCGCCCATTTGGAAAGATCTTTTCCATCGAAGAGCACGACGGCATCCGAAGGTGGACGCCCGGGCGCATCCAGCGTGCCCGCAGTTCCGGGATCAATCACCGGCGGTACCGGCCGGTTGCGATCGTGGATTTCCCATTTCGTATCCACCTGCGCGTAACAGACTGCAGGAGCACTCGCCAACAAAAACGTGCAAACAGAAAACAATCCCATTTTTTTCATCGTCAAAACCTCACCGCTGAAGCGTCGGGATTTTACCGCGAATAGGAAAAATGTGGCATCCGGTAACCGCCCGATATGTTTTTTGGGGAGTGCGGCGGGCTTGCTTGTCCTGAGCGCAGTCGGAGGGCCGCCGCTTTTCCATCAAGCGCAATTTCCTGCGTTAACCCCACGTCCAGCTAGGAGGAAAAGCGGGAGCAAGCTCCCGCACTCCAAAAAGAGCCGACCGTGACTTTCGATGCCGCCCGTCGTCTAAGTTTTGTGGCTCGGATTGTGTCTCTTGGCCGGAGGGGTGTTGCGCATGAACCGGATTCGCCCGTTTTTGTTGCTGCTCTGCGGTTTACTTCTTTTTGCTCCCCCCTTGGTTGCGCAGGCACTAGACGCAGCGCAACCCCTCAGCCCGCGCCAAGGAGACGACGGTTGGTCTGCCTCGACGGCCGCATCCGCCGGTCTCTCCACCGCGCGTCTGCAGGCCATGGAAACCGTCATTCGCAGCGGCGAGTTCAAAAAGATCGGGAGCATTTTAATCGCGCGGCACGGCAAGCTGGTCTATGAAAATTATTTCGACGGCTCTGATGCCACGGCCCTGCGCAACACGCGCTCGGCTACGAAATCTGTGACAGACATGCTGGTGGGCATCGCCATCGACAAAGGTTTGCTTTCCGGCGTCGACGCCCCCATCCTCCCGTTCTTCCCCGACAAGCAGCCGGTGCAGAATCCCGACCCGCGCAAAGCAAAAATCACCGTCGAGGATTTTCTCACCATGAGCTCGCTCCTCGAATGCGACGACTGGAACGATTTCTCTCGCGGCAATGAAGAACGCATGTATGTGATCGAAGACTGGATTCAGTTCACCCTGGATCTGCCGATCAAAGGATTTCCTTCGTGGGTCAAGAAGCCCAAAGATGCTCCGTACGGCCGCAGTTTCAGCTATTGCACGGCAGGCGCGACTACGCTCGGCGGCGTTCTCGAACGCGCCACCAAAACGCCCGTGCCCGAATTCGCGATGAAGAATCTGTTCGCGCGATTGGGAATTCAAAAAGTGGATTGGAACTTCTCGCCACTCGGCTTAGCGCAGACCGGCGGCGGACTCGGCCTGCAAAGCCGCGACCTGCTGAAGCTGGGCCAGCTCTATTTGAACGGCGGCGTTTGGAAGAATTTCCGAATCGTTTCCGAAAGCTGGGTGAAGACATCCACGCAACCGCACACGCGCATCGATGAACAGAACGAGTACGGCTACTTCTGGTGGCTCAAGAGCTTCAAGTTTGGAGAAAAGTCCTATGCGGCTTTTTACATGAGCGGCAACGGAGGAAACAAAGTCGCGGTCTTCCCGGCGCTCGATATGGTCGCCGTTCTCACCAGCACGAACTACAATACGCGCGGCATGCACGAACAAACCGACAAGCTCCTGACCGATTATATTTTGGCTTCTCTCGCGCAATAAAATAAATTGAAGGCGGTTGGGGAGAATGCTCCGAAGTGAACTGCCTAACAACTCTCACCGCCCTACATTTTGGGACACGGGACAAGAACCCACTTGCCATAATTGTCTTGGAAGCACGGACCTGATCCTGTCGTCGGGACGGCTCTTGAATTCTTCATCTCAGTAACCTGAAGCTCCAGGAGCGTTTGTTGTATCAACAAGATAAGAATATTTCTGGCCCTCCACCAGTGGCGGCGGAGTTTCATCCTTCGGCCTTACTTGTGTGTATCCAAAGGGCACGACGCCGCAAGCAATGCTTCCTAGGCCCCGGATCCAAGTGCCGTAAAGATACCCTCCACGCGCCTTGATTTTCCATGGCGCGAAATCCTCGTCGCCCGGACATTTTGCTTTTCTCATGTAGTCTTCCGCCGGAGCCTGCTTCGGCGTTTCTCGCAATTGTCGCGGCTGGAGCACGCCCCCAGCAATGTAACTGTCGCGCAAAAGAAAGCGGGGCAGTCATGGACTGCCCCGCTTGATTTCCTTAACTGTTACTGTCAGCTGTCGACGCGTTTTGTCCTACGCGGCCTCGCCTTTGATGCGCATGCCGTAGAACGAACGATAGATAAAGAAGAATGAGACCACAAAGAACCCGGCCGCCAGAGTGTGCGTCAGCGCGCCGCCCTGGCTCGAGGTCAGGCTCACGGCGAGCTCCACCGCGAGCAAGCCGAACAGCGTCGTAAATTTGATGATCGGGTTCAGCGCCACCGAAGAAGTGTCTTTGAACGGATCGCCGACGGTATCGCCAACCACGGTCGCGTCGTGCAGCGGCGTGCCCTTCTGCTTCAGTTCCACCTCGACGATTTTCTTGGCGTTGTCCCACGCGCCGCCCGCGTTGGCCATGAAGATCGCCTGGTACAAGCCGAACGTGGCGATGGAAATGAGGTAGCCGATGAAGAAAAACGGCTCGACGAACGCGAACGCCAGCGTGGCGAAGAACACGGCGATGAAAATGTTCAGCATGCCCTTTTGCGCGTAGCGCGTGCAGATTTCCACCACTTTCTTGCTATCTGCGATGCTCGCCGCCGCCGCGCTTTCCAGTTTGATGTTGGCTTTAATGAACTCCACCGCGCGGTACGCGCCCGTGGTCACCGCTTGCGTGCTCGCGCCGGTGAACCAGTAGATTATCGCGCCGCCGGTGATGAGCCCTAGAACAAACGGCGCATGGAGCAGCGAAAGCTTGTCCACGTTGGCGGCGAGGCCGTTGGTCAGCGCCATGATGATGGAAAAAATCATAGTGGTCGCTCCGACGACCGCCGTGCCGATGAGCACCGGCTTCGCTGTCGCTTTGAACGTGTTGCCTGCGCCATCGTTGGCTTCGAGCATGTGTTTGGCGCGCTCGAAATTCACGTCGATACTGAAGTCCTTCTTGAGTTCCTGCTTGATGCCGGGAAGTTGCTCGATCAGTGAAAGCTCGAAAACGGATTGCGCGTTGTCGGTCACCGGACCGTAAGAGTCCACCGCGATGGTCACTGGGCCCATGCCGAGGAAGCCGAATGCGACGAGGCCGAACGCGAACACCGGCTCCGCGACCATCAAGTTGGCGAGCCCTCCCTGCGAAACCAGGTAACCAATAGACATGAGAAGAACCATCGAAAGGCCGAGATAGTAGCCGGAAAAATTTCCTGCAACGAAGCCGGACAAAATTCCCAGCGACGCCCCGCCTTCTTGCGCTGAAGTCACAATTTCTTTGGTGTGGCGCGATTCCACCGAAGTGAAAACTTTCACGAGTTCCGGAATGATGGCGCCCGCCAGCGTTCCGCAGGTGATGATGGTTGCCAGTTTCCACCACTGCGTGGTGTCGCCGCCGAGCTCTGGAATGATGAGCCACGAAGCGAGATACGTCAGCCCGATGGAGACGAACGAGGTGATCCACACCAGCGAAGTCAGCGGCGCCTCGAAGTTCATGTCGTCGGCTTTGGCGTATTTGGCTTTGGAGAAAAAGCCGTTGATGAAATACGCGGCTGCGCTCGCCACCAGCATGATGATGCGCATCACGAAAATCCACACCAGCAACTGCACCTGAATCGTATTGGCGAGCGCTGTGGCTTTGGCGATCACCGCGGCGGACGCGGTTTGCAGAGTCAAACCCGCGGGAAGGAAGTGCTCCGGTGGAATGGCCAGCAAAATAAAAGTGATCAAAGCGACGCCGGTCACGCCGTACGTTTCGAATCCGTCGGCGGTCGGCCCCACCGAATCCCCTGCATTATCCCCCGTGCAGTCGGCGATGACGCCGGGGTTGCGCGCGTCGTCTTCTTTAATTTTGAAAACAATTTTCATCAGGTCGGAGCCGATGTCGGCGATTTTGGTAAAAATTCCGCCGGCGATGCGCAGGGCGGCGGCGCCGAGGGATTCGCCGATGGCGAAGCCGATGAAGCACGCACCGGCATAATCGCCTGGTATAAATAACAAAATGATTAACATCATCAAGAGTTCGACGGAGATGAGCATCATGCCCACGCTCATGCCCGCTTCCAGCGGGATGTGGTTTATGGGATACGGCTTTCCGCGAAGGGCGGCGAAGGCGGTGCGGGAGTTTGCGAAGGTGTTCACGCGGATGCCGAACCACGCCACGCTGTAGCTGCCAGCCATACCCAGCAGGCTGAAAACCAAAATAATAAGAACGGCGTTGGGGATGGGCTTGCCAGGAATGGGATGCAGCCAGCCGAAGTACAGCACGATGACGATGGCGATGAAAACCCACAAGAGAAGAAGGAATTTGCCTTGCGTGGTGAGATAGGTTTTGCAGGTTTCGTAGATGAGTTCGGAAATGTCGCGCATGGATTTGTGGACGGGGAGATTTTTCAAGCGGGTGTAAATCACGAGTCCGAAAGCCAGCCCGAACAAACAGAAGAGGATGCCGAAGAGCAAAAGTTTGTGGCCGTCCATGCCGAGGAAGCTGACCTGAGAAAGGTCGGGGAGCTTCAAATTGGCTTCGCCGCCCGCTTCGTCCGCGCGAGCGGAAGCGGCGGCGAGGAGCGCAACGGTGGCTCCCGCGCCAAACTTGGTGAGTCTCGAAACCTGGGAGCGGGCCTTCGTTAGCCAGGTGCGCATTCAGAATCCTCCCTTTTCAACCTAAGCAAATTCTGCAGCGATCAAATCTGCGGACAATTCCCTGAGCAGCCGTTTTCCAGCACACTTTTTCGGCCGCAGGGTAAAGCCGCGGCTACACGGCCGAGCGCTCTCCATCGCAAGCCGCGAATCATTGAGCCTCGCAAAATATAGAGACTCGGGAGCGACAAGAAAAGCGGCGGCCCTTCGACTGCGCTCAGAACAGGGAAGCCGCCCTTCGGGGCTCAGGGTAAACCGCACTCTATCAGTAATTTTCTCTCATTCCACCGGCAAGAGGCCGCCACGCGCCGGTCCGAGTTGTACCTCGATACCGCCAGCGAAGCGCCTGCAAGACTGGGCGCCAGGGCAAGCACAAATCGAAGTTTTATAACATGTTGGCGTAGAAGGGTCAAACGGCCTTGCAGCGCAAAAGTGATGGCATCCGTTCACCGTGTTCATCGGCACAGGGATGGCTGTTTGTTGATTGTTTCGTTTGGCGCTTCCGGAAGGCAGGCCGCCGTTAGCCCTTGGCATGGGGATATAAGGAGATACAAGGCCTTTGCTTTTTTGCATCCCATCGTTCTAAGCTGCTCTTCGCCGAGGGACGCTCGGTTTGAGCCTGTGGAGACGCAGTAAGACCTGGACGCAAGTCCAGCGCATGTGCCGGTGAAGCAGGAAACATGTTGGAGATATGCGGCATTTGTCGCATAGTAGCTCCGAAGAATCCCCCGCCGTTTAGGCGTGGGGAGTCGTCAAAACGTACATATAGACCGTTCCGTTCCCGTTCTGGATGATTCCGGTGAGGCAGGATGCCGTCGAAGTTGACTTCGACGACGCATGAGCGCGGCTCCGCGTGCACGGCATGGACGTCTTCGACGACCACGACCTCGCCAATTCGCTGACGCAGGGGCTGGGACTCCCCACTCCGCCCATTTCGGCGGTCTTTCCTGTGCATGCGAAAGTCTCGTTCGATGTGGAATGGGACGGCGCGCTGGCGATGGCGGAAATTGAAAATAGCGCCCAACAGTTCAGAGGCGCTTTTCTCAGCACCGGCGCCACGATCAGTTGGACTGCTGAACAGGAAGGCTTCCAATTTCAATCGGACAATCTGCCGGACTCCAAAGCGAACCTCATTTCCGTGCTGGGGCGCGAGAAGAACGGGGTCTTGTTCAGCTGAGCGAAATGGCTTGGACAAATTTTGTCCACGCAGGCTCGTCGGGCTGGTCGCCTAGCGGCAGGCGACAGGCCTGCGTCCGCAGCCACGCAGTTTGTCTGGTGGTACCCGTCAATCTGGATTATTCACGCGATGCTTCAGGGCGGATTCGAGGGCGGAAAGACTGGCGTTAGGAACAAGGTTTCCGTCAGGGTTTATTAGGGCCGTCGTGGGCAATTCGTGAATGCCCCAATCGACGGCCATCCGCGTCGTTTGCGTCGTACACGATAGGAAATGGCGGAATGCCATGCCATTGTGTCTTTCCAAGTTTGCAGTCTTTTCGTGGAAAGTGTTCCAGTCTCCTGCTTCCTCCGGACTGTTGAAGCGGATAGCCACTATCGCGTAAGCCGCGCGATCCTTAGCGTGTTGCTTGGCGAACGACATCAGTGAGGGAATCCCTTCCTCTACAAGGAACGCACCAATCGGCCCAGAAATAAAGCAAAGTCCAGTGGCCCTTTAGCGGTTCAATGGAAAAACTTTTGCTGTCCATGCCCTCCATTGGACTGATGGGCGGCGTGCCGTGTCCATAATGCTGAGCCATGGCGGCAGTGTTTTCGGGTGCTTGTCAGGCGCATGGCTTTGCGTTGCCGCAATGAACAAAGAAACGCTCATTAAGTACGCTAGAGTTCTCAAGATGGCCCTCCCTCGAAAACGTCACTCGATTAAGATGCTGGATTCACGCTGAATGTCCGGCCTGCGAAGCGAAGTGATACCATTCCGCCCCGAAGATAAATTCGTCCTGAGGTCGAACATGAAAAAGCGATTGCCACTTTTCCTGATGATTGCTGCGCTCTGCGCGCTTGTCTCAGACAGCGAGCTTGCGACGGTTGAGGCGCAGAAGGCGGCAAACGCTCCGGACTCTGCGGAGCAAGAGGCGCGGATCGCGCGCATTGAGAATGGGCTGCTGCCGGCCGTGGTGATTAAGGGCCAGCCCGCGCCAACGATGACGGTTGCTGACCGGATGAAGCATTACCACGTGCCCGGCGTCAGCGTGGCGTTCTTCGAGCAAGGACAGATTGCCTGGACACGTACCTACGGCCTTGCAGACGTTGCGGCGAAAGCGCCAGTCACACCGGAAACTTTGTTTCAGGCGGCGAGCATCAGCAAGCCCGTTTCAGCACTCGCGATGCTGCGGCTAGTGCAAGAGGGCAAGCTGAATCTGGACGAAGACGTGAACGCGAAGTTGCGCGCGTGGAAAGTTCCAGAGAATGAATTCACGAAAGAACAGAGAGTGACGCTGCGGCGCATCGTGTGCCACAGCGCCGGGCTGACCGTACACGGCTTTCCCGGCTACGCTTCGCACGAAGAGGTTCCTACCATCATCCAAATTCTCAACGGAGAAAAACCCGCCAACACCGCGCCCATTCGCGTGGATACCATTCCCGGAACGCTCTGGCGGTATTCCGGCGGCGGCTACGTGGTGATGCAGTTGCTCCTGACGGAGGCTACGGGCAAGCCTTTCCCGCAAATTCTGCATGACCTTGTGTTGCAGCCGGTGGCAATGACGCACAGCACGTACGAGCAGCCACTTCCCAAGAGCCTCGCCGGATTCGCCGCGACTCCTTATCGCTCGGGCGGCGAACCCGTTAAAGGGGGGCCGCACACGTATCCGGAGATGGCTCCGGCCGGTCTTTGGACGACTCCATCTGATTTGGCGCGGCTGGCCATCGAAGTGCAAAACGAATACGCGGGAAAATCCAGCAAAATTCTTTCGCAGGAAATGATGAAGCAGATGCTCAGGCGGCAGAAGGATGATTGGGGGCTCGGCTTTGGTCTCCAAAACTCGGGCTCCAAACTTATTTTCGGTCACGGCGGCGCCAATGAGGGATACCGCTGCGACCTGGAAGCGTATGCCGAATCCGGGCAGGGACTTGCGATCATGACCAACTCCGACAGTGGCGGAGGACTCGCAACCGAATATCTTCGGGCTGTCGGCAAAGAGTACAGCTGGTCCGACTTTCAGCCCACTGAGCGCACGGTTGGCAAAGCAGACCCTGCACTTTTCCCGGCGTATACGGGGACGTACGAAATCACCGGCATGGGGAAGCTGACCATCAGCACAAAAGAAGGCAAGCTCTTTATCCTGGCGGACCCACTGGGACCCGATCCACAAGAGTTACTGCCTGAGTCCCTTACTCAGTTCTTTGTCCTATCTGGCGAAGTCACCTTTACGTTTGAAAAAGACGAAAAGGGAGCCGTCTCGAAAGTGCGGGTCAAGGCGGGGTCGCAGTCCTTTGAGGCGAAGAAGCTGCCGTGACTCCGACTCGGGGATGCTGCACCTGATAAGGCGAGCATTCAAC
>Ga0209686_1001797_pt1 | contig 10339 bp, 7 predicted proteins | sample GraSoiAngelo_126_FD_185883 | JGI IMG/M metagenome (GOLD analysis project Ga0209686, IMG submission 185883) | Grasslands soil microbial communities from the Angelo Coastal Reserve, California, USA - 14_0927_09_20cm (SPAdes) (version 2) | ecosystem: Environmental > Terrestrial > Soil > Grasslands ...
CAGCATTTCTTTGCAGCCGCCCCCGCCGGGGAGCAGGCCGACGCCGACTTCCACCAACCCCATGTAAAGCTCGGCATGAGGCTGGCGCTTAGCCGCGTGCAGCGAAATTTCCGTGCCACCGCCAAGCGTGAGCCCGAATGGCGCCACCACCACCGGCTTGGGTGAGAATTTGATGGCCTGGGTCATGCCCTGGAATTGCCGAATCATGAGATCGACCTCGTCCCACTCTTCTTCCTGCACGGACATGAGCAGCAACATGAGGTTTGCGCCCACGGAGAAATTCGTAGCATCGTTTGTGATCACGAACGCGTCGAAATTGTCGCCGAGGCCTCCTGGCTTGAGAGTTTGAGTGATCAAGGAAATGATGTCGCCGCCCAGCGAGTTCATCTTCGAATGAAATTCAATGCACGCGACACCATCGCCAAGATCAATTAACGACGCACCCGAATTTTTCTTCACCACCCCGTTCGATTTCTTGGCCACCGTGACGGACCACACGCCTGGGAGAACTTGAACCGGCTTGTAAGCAGCACTGGCCAAATCGAAGTAGGCGCGCCCCGATGCCGCCTTAGGTTCATCTGCGTACCAGGATTTCTTGCCCGAGGCGAGCAACTTCTCGACGTTGGCTGCGATCGGCCGACCTTCTTTTTTCATCCGCGCAACGGTAGCGTCAACCCCAGCCGCATCCCAGAGCTCAAATGGCCCAAGTTCCCAATTGAAGCCGAGACGCATCGCACGGTCGATTTCGACGATCGTGTCGGAGATTTCCGGAATGCGATTCGCGGAATAGGTCCATAGATCGGCCAACACCGGCCATAAGAATGCGCCCACCTTGTCGCCCTTCTGCGGCTGTCCATCAAGCCCCAGCAGCATGCGAACGCGAGCGCCGGTATCTTCGATATTCTTCGCCATCTCCAGGGCAGGAAATCTCGGCTTCTGCCGCGGATGATATTCAAGCGTTTTCCAGTCGAGAGCGAGCCGTTCGTCATCTTTCGCTTTCTTATAAAATCCTCCGCGAGTCTTGTCCCCGAGCCACTTCCGTTCGAGCATCTGCTTGTAGAAATCTGGAAGCGTGTGGGGCGGGCGCCCTCGCCCGCCATCCGCTTCTTCCATATTGCTGACCACGTGCCCCAGAATGTCGAGTCCAACCAGATCGATGGTCCGAAACGTAGCTGATTTCGGCCATCCCACGACTTGCCCGGTAAGTGCGTCCACCTCTTCGACCGAGAGATCCATCTCCTGCATAAGCCGCATCACGTTGAGAACGGAAAAAGTTCCAATGCGGTTAGCGATGAAGTTCGGAGTATCCTTGGCGACTACCACGCCTTTGCCCAGCCGCACATCAGCGAACCAGGTAACCGCATCGAGCACAGTGCGGTCCGTTTCCGGCGTCGGAATAATTTCCAGCAGCCGCATGTAGCGCGGAGGATTAAAAAAATGCGTGCCAAACCAGCAGCGGCGGAAATCGTCTGAGAACCCTTCGGCAATTTTCGCGACTGGCAGGCCGCTGGTATTCGTAGTGATGATCGTACCCGGCTTACGCGCGGCTTCTACTCTCTTCAGCAAAGCACGCTTAATATCAAGGTTCTCGACCACGGCCTCGATGATCCAATTCACCTCGCTCAGCTTTCCCAAATCGTCCTCAAAATTGCCCACCGTGACCAGCCGTGCAAGAGACGGCTCAAAAAACGCGGCAGGCTTCGACTTCTTTGCGGCCTCAAGTCCGGCAGCGGCAACCTTGCTGCGTGCGGGCGCGTCTGCATCCGGAGGAACAATGTCGAGCAAATAACTCGGCACACCGGCGTTAGCAAAATGTGCGGCAATCCGGGCGCCCATAGTCCCGGCGCCAAGAATTGCAACTTTATTTATGTGCTTCACGCGAACACCCTTCCTAATGACATCGGACATGGAGCGATCACCAAGGATTTTCAATTGTCGATTCCCAATTGGCAATTGGAAATTCAGTGCGGTCTTGAGATGACGAGAAAAATGCCCAGAAAACACAACCGGCGCGTGCCGATTAATTGGGGTGAGGATGGCAACGGCACGCGCCTTATTACATTGATTCAATGCTAAAGATTAAGAATCTGCGAAGTCAAGTGATCCTCAGCGCTTTCCTTCGTGAACCTTTGTGCCCTTTGTGGTTGAAATTCAGACACCAACTGGTGCTGATCATGCAATCAGCTTAGCCAACAAGAACGCCGCTGTTGCGGCGATTCCGCCGATGACCATCGTTTGTGCTGCGCTGCGCACCGGGCCGGTGCCAGTGAAGCGTCCTTTCATAAATCCGAATATGCCTAAGGCTGCCAGCGTAACTACAGCCGAGGCCAGCAATCCCCGCGACGCACTGGCGAGAATCATATAAGGCGAAAGTGGAATCAGCCCGCCGGCAACATAAGATCCAGCGATTGTGCCGGCGCTGGTGCGCGCGCGGCTTGGATCCGGCTCTTCGAGTCCCAGTTCATAGCGCATCATAAAATCCACCCACGCATCCGGACGCCGGCTAAGCGCCTCCACCACCGGCGCGCTCTGCTCCTGCGTGATTCCATACGCCTGAAATACCCGGCTCACCTCCGCCATCTCTTCTTCGGGAATTTCTTTGATCTCGCGATATTCTCTCTCGCGCTCCTGCTCGTAATGCTCAGCATCACCGCGTGCCGCCAGATAGCCGCCAAGTCCCATCGCGATCGAACCAGCGGCGACCTCGGCGAGACCTCCCACAACAATCAGCCGTGTATTCTGCACCGCGCCGGAAAGCCCCGCCGCCAAAGCAAATGGAACCGTGAGTCCATCTGACATGCCAATCACCACATCACGAACAAAATTGCCGGCAGTGAAGTGCTTTTCAACATGTGGAGCACGTGGCATCAAGCAGCCTCCGGATGAGATTTCAAATACTCCTGCGCGCGCCGAACCATATCCCGCTCACCGCGATAAGCCAGCTTACTCTCCGCTTCATCTAGTGGGACCCACATGGCGCGCTTAACCTCAATACGCATTGCGGATGGGATTTCATCAATGCGCCCGCCCTCATACCGCAGAAGATAAAAACTTACAATCTTGAACACCCGCTGCTTGTCACCCCAGGACCGCACATACGTGTATTTGATATCGCCCAGCTTGCGGATTACCGATCCGGTCACGCCGGTTTCCTCGCGCACCTCGCGGATCGCCGTCTGCTCGGGCTTTTCGCCAGGATCTACAAGCCCTTTCGGCAACGCGAGTAACACTTTTTGTGAAGCTCTCTTCATCGAGCGGGAGCCGGAATCCTCCTTCTGCGGCTCAATGGCTGCCATCATCCAGCCTTGGTCCGTATGCCGAACCACCACTCCTCCTGCAGAAATCTCCCGCACCATATCCCCCAAAGTATCAGGAACACGGGAGTTAGTCATGGGAAAGCACCGTAGACCGGGGTGCACCCATCGGTAACCAGGGGCGGGAAACGCTGGTCACTGGAACATTCCTCATTCTGCTGGCATCTTACTTGCTGTGTACTTAGTGCTGGGTTCGGGCTAGCCGGGAAGTGAGGTTCCGGTGAAGAGTCTGGGCAAGATAATTCGGTCGGTACAGGCCTTTGGGCGTGGCCTCTCAGGGCGTCCGCCTTCCACCGACTCGCAAGCTGCACCCGCAATTGGCATAGCGCTGGGCGGCGGCTTTGCCCGCGGCGTCGCTCATGTCGGTGTTCTGAAAGTCCTCGAAGAAGAAAACATACCTATCAGCTTTATCGCCGGCACCAGCGTCGGCGCTCTCATCGGTGCTGCCTATTGCAGCGGAGTTACGATTGCCGAGTTGGAGCAGATTGCTGCCCGCGTCCGCTTCAAGCACTTTGCTAGCTGGACGTTGTCACGCTACGGCTTCGCCAGCAATCAGCGCATGATCGGTTTTCTGAGCAGCATCCTGAAGGTAAGGACATTCGAAGAGCTCCACATTCCCTTGGCCGTTACGGCGACGGATTTCTCTACCGGCGATGGCGTCGTGTTCCACTCCGGGCCGCTCGTCGATCCGGTTCGGGCAAGTTGTGCCTATCCCGGAATGTTTCTGCCTGTAAAAATTCGCGGACGCCTCCTTGTTGACGGCATGCTCGCTCACGCCGTCCCTAGCGTCCCATTGCGCGAAATGGGTGCCGAGCGTGTGCTCGCCGTCCATCTCAAAGGGCACTGGGCCAACGAAGACGGCCCTCGACATCTTTTTGATGTCATTGGCCAGTGCTTCTCCATTGCGCAGGAGATGAACTGCGGCGTTTGGAAGCAAGCCGCCGACCTGGTCATCCAGCCCGACGTCAACGGCTACAAGTACGACGCCTTCGAACACAGCGCTGAACTCGTGCGTGCCGGCGAAGTCGTGACCCGCGCCGCCTTGCCGGAAATCCGCAAATGGATGTCAGTTGACTCGCCGGCGAAAACAAAAGTTTCAGCCCCAGCAGTCACTCAGCCCGCAGTCATGCCCGCCGATTTATAGTTTCCAGCCACTGCGCACGGCACAGCCGCTGCTCGACCGAGTGTGTGTTCTTCGTGTCCGCTTGGTTATCCAGTAACGAACATTCGCAATCGTCAACAGCACAAACTCTCCTTGTAAATGAAATTACCGCCACACGGAAAGCGAACTGCTTTCACTGATGGAGTATTCACTTTGTCATATTTGCGTATGTGTTTCGGCACAACCACACACTGCGGAATTGTGCTGTCTTTCGAACCCTTTGACCAGTGGTGCTAACGATGCCTCAATTGCGGCGTCCAAAGCGTAAATGCAGTTGAACGCCATGGGAACTTTTAAGCCATACGCAGCGTACCTTGGCGAGACGGTGAGGAGCCGGATCAAGACCGACAGAGCCGGCGTTCAGAAAAATTTCAGGGGTTAAAGGGACTGTCTCATTCTCGGTTTGGCGGCCCAGATGAGAACAATCCCCGGGCAGAGAGCGCCAGTTTGCGCCGGGCTCTTTACGCTTAACCCCGAGGCAGCATTGTATGTCTTCGCTTGGGAAACGCAAGTTTTCTTCGAAGATGAGGCCAAGCCGCCCAGAACCGGTTCCCGACGCTTTTCGGGAAAGAAAAGGATTGAAATGAAAGTATCGAAAATGACTAAGAGCTTGTTGCTGGGGCTGGCTCTGCTGCTGGCGACAAACGCGTTCGCGTCCAACAAGGGTTCACTGCAGCTCAACGAGGCTGTCAATGTCAGCGGAAAACAACTGGCAGCCGGCGACTACACCGTGAAATGGGATGGCGCCGGCCCCAACGTTCAAGCCAGCATTATGAAAGGCAGGAATGTAGTGGCTACTGTGCCTGCTCATCTTGTGGATCTTGACCGCGCACCTGGCAGTGACGCAGCCGTAACCACAAACAATGCCGACGGTAGCCGCTCACTAACTCAAATTCGTTTTTCCGGCAAGAAGGCCGCACTGGCGATTGGCGAAGAGGCCTCTAAAGCTGAGTCAAGCGAGGCCAGCAAGTAGGATCGGATATTGAATGAGACAGGGGAGCCAGAAACTCCCCTGATTTTCCGGCACACTACAACTTATCTAATAAATGGCCTGTCCACCGGTTGCTGGTGAAATGGCGATTTGTCAGTTCACAGCACCTATCCAAGTACGAACGAGGTCACTATCGATGCGTGCATCCCTCACTCGGGCAATGAAAAGCGCTCCTTGAGTCGGGCAATGTGTTCTTGAGTGCCCGTATCAGCCAAGTTGCCTGCAGAAATCTCGCGCATACGCTGAAACGCTTGAGGCAGCTCATCGAATCTGTTCTGCAAAGCCAACAAGATGGATTTGTACTTGAGGTTCGGCAACTCGAACCCGCCAGGTGTTTTGCTTGCCCACAGCTCTAACAATCCTTGTTCCGTCAGATGTGGTTTTATGAGAGGAATGGCCAGTTTTGCGACAGCTTTTGTCACTTCACTCGCAATCGGAGCATACGAACTTTCGTCCGAAAGTGTCCACCATTTGTCACGTCGATCGGGCATGAGCGACCCGATCCGAGTATTCGCCCAATGACACGCATAGGCTGGAGGCGGAGCGGCGGTAGCCTCGCCGCAATACGCAAGGATACGTTTCGATGCCATAGCAAGATTAATCGTGAATGATTTCTCATCGTTGTGCAGAGTACCGACTCTTCTGAAAGTTAATGACTCCCCAGCACTCAGGAGATTCACAAATGAAGTTTTGACTCCGTTGGCGAAAACCGCTGGCCGAGCAAACGGGCCGAAGACTTCTGAGAAGCCGCTGAAACAGTAGTTCTGCCGCAGAGGACACAGTCGATTCTTTCCGCTATCGAGGTTAGCAGGTTGTCAGAAAGTCGGCATCAGTTGTTGATTTTTCAACAGTAATTGTGTCCAAGCAGCCAGTTTTCGAGTGGCCGACGATACAGCCCGAATGTGCCTGGGGACTCTCACGTGCCGCGGACTTTATTGAAGTCCTCCCCTGCCGAAACACATGGTCTCGGCATCCAGTGGCTGATACAGTGCTCGAAGGTGGCATTCTGACTAGACGAGATCATCATGGAGACTCCTGCTCAGGCTCAGTCCGCATCAGACCGATATCCCCAAGTCGCTAGCCCAATCCACACGATCTTGGTGCTCGCCGCTTTGGGTAGTTGGGCGATCTGGCATAAGAAGTTTTGCACAACTGAACTTGACGGCTAATCCGAACCGCGTGCGCTTTTATATAGTCACTGTTTTCTATGAATGGCTTTTGTTCGTTCTGGTAGTGGCGGGCGTGCGGCGTCGTGGCGCGTCTGTCTTGATCGTTCTCGGAGATCATTGGCATTCCGCCCGCCAGGTGCTCCGGGACATTGGAATTGCCGCCGGCTTCTGGATCGTTGCGTGGGTGCTCCTTTGGATATTTGGATGGCTCCTGCGCATCGCCGCGCTGGGTCACAATACGCAGTTCATGCTCCCGCATCGCGGTATCGAACTGACATTTTGGATAGCGCTCTCAGTTACCGCCGGTATTTGCGAGGAGACGATCTTTCGAGGTTACCTGCAACGGCAGTTCATGGCCCTGACTAAGAGCGCTCCCGCTGGCATTCTCCTTTCTGCCGCAACATTCGGCGCGGCTCACACGTACCAGGGCTTCCGGATGGTGATTCTGATAGGCCTGTACGGAGCAATGTTCGGGATTCTGGCCTATTGGCGCGGAAGCGTTCGCCCTGGAATGATCGCCCATGCGTGGCAGGATTCATTGAACGGAGTGCTTGCCAGTGCAATTAGGCATTAGAATCTGCGTGGTGCCAGTGACGCGCAGTTAGTTGAGCGGGGATGCGGTCCGACTTGTCGGCTTGGCGATTGCGTCTGGATCGGGCCGTAAGGAAGCAATTCCAAATGACAGCAGCGTTGTCTTGTCCATTGACGGCAGCGATGATGCAATTATTTATGGGAACTCATTGAAGGAATATCTGGAAAGAGAATTTCTAGCAGACTCGCTGTAGACAGCGCCAACCGTTCCCTGGCATTAACAGGCGTGGGTGTTGAAAAGGAACCAAAGCAGTAATCTCGGCGAATTCCAGTCCGCCATCGACGCTGGAATTCGCCGAAAACCGGGTTATTGGTGAGATGGCGATTTTGCGACAGCTACGACCCAGAACGCTCATTGCCCGAAGATTTCGCGGACGATGGCTGCAAGCTGTTCCCGTCGGCCGTCCAATATATTTAGCGTTAGTATGCGTAATCTCCCCCGGCGCCCCACCTCTCAAGTGCGATGTTGGCTGCCGGCAGAGTTTCGCCGACCACAATCAAATAAGGAACATTGGGATTTTTGGGGTTAGTTCCGACGACGTTGTAAATGAAACCGGTCTGATGGTGTTGCCGGAGCGAGGAGAATTTGTAGTCGACGCAGCCAAAGATAATTGGGTTAGTGCGCTTTGCGGGGGCCACATCAGGCATACCTGGTGGCGGTGGCACAAGATTTGCCTCTATTTCTTCGTGGCTGACTCGAAACCCAACATTGAACTCCTTAGTCTCATTCGGGAACAATGTAATCGTCGTCGCATAAGGTTGGACCTTTCCGCACAACTGCGCCTGTCGTTCAAGCGGTTGCCGAAAATGCTCACCTCCCTCCGGTTTAGGTATTAGTGCACCACCATATACCGTCACATCGGTAGCGATGGAATGACCAACGTTGTTGAGGATAAATGTGACACTCATCGAGAGGTCTCCATTATCATGAAACGTAATCGCAGACTCGACCTTCGGTTCAGCCTTTATCCACGGCCTATCGGTAGCCTCAAATTGCTTTCTCATTGCCCTAAGTTGGCTGTTAAAAATGAAGGCGCTCCAAAAGGCAGCCCCTGCAATCATGAGCGTCAGTGCGGCTATTGCCCAATCTGTCGACTTGGATTTTTTGTGTGGAGCATCCCAGTAGTGGCGCAGCCAATTCAGGACGATAACCATGACCTCGGACCGAGATGGCGGGCTTTCGGTGCCGTCAGCCTCGCTTTTTGGTGTGTTGGTGAGCTTATCGTGTGGCGCAGCATTCATATCATGGATGAACTACTTTGAAATCAGCAATAACGTAACACAACAATTTGGGATAGTTGATGTAACCAAGCGATTTCACCAACAACCCCGAAGCAGCCCGTTTATGAGATAGCTCCTAGTTCCGGTGCGGCTAGCACATCATCGTAGTAGCTCAGCAACGCGCGCTTGGGAGCGTCTTTAAGCCCCTTTAGCGGAACCTTTTGCTCAATCGAGGTGTTTCCGGTAACGTGGGCGCGTCCCAGATTCACCATCCTGCCATCGGCAAGCTCCAAATAGATAGGCACCAGCATGCGGAATTTGTCGTCCACATTCGATTGGGTAACCTTCAAATTGAACAGCACGTCTCCAGCGGGATCTCTGTCGAATGAATAATTGAATTTGTAACTGGGCAATGACGTACCATAGACATACTCGTTGAAAAACCAATCCATCTTGCGATTACCTTCCAAATCCATTTCTTGAGTCATGTGTTTTTCAACCATGGCCTTGAAATCTTCGGTGCTGGCGGCCCGGTTTGTATACGTCTGAACGAAGTCGTGCATCGTGGTTTTGAAATTTTCGTCCCCGGTGCGGCGATCCCACATCATCATGCGGATCATGTGAAGGATATAAGCGCCCTTGGGATAAATAAGGCGGCGAGTCACGCCCTCGCCCGTGCGGGAGTTGCTCATGCGGTATCCCATGGTGACGGGGCCCGCGTCAATGGCGCGCCAGCCTTCCTTGTCGCGTTCCAGCAATAGTTCACGTTGATCGTTCCAGAAGCCGATGAATTTTTGGGGATTTTTCTCGATCAGCTGTAAGTACAGCGACGCTGACATTTCAGCAAAGCCTTCGCTCATCCACTGGTCACGATATGAATTAAAACCTACCGTGTGCCCCCACCATTGGTGCGCTACCTCGTGAGAAGTGACGCTTTTCCAATAGCCGCGATCGCCCCAATCCATTCCCAATTGATGCCGAATCGTGCTGTCGTAGAAATAGCACATGGGAATCCAGACTAACTCCGGCCAGGATTGTCCGTAGTTGCAGGATGTCTGCTGAGTAATTGCAAGGCGCTTGTAAGCTGAGGGCCCGAAATAGTCGGTATAGAGCTGGACCGAGAGCTGTCCTTCAGCCAGCGCTTTCTTGATGAGCGGCACAGTGCTCATGTTTCCCAGAGCAACCCCTTCGGTCATGTGCGGCCCCTGGGTGGGCAAGTCCTCATTCGCCACATGCAGCAGGCTCTTGATTACGTCCGGAGGCTCTTCATTCGCATACGACTGCACCAGATATTCAGGCTTGTCCAACTTTACCTCCTGCATCTTGAACTTGCCGAAGTTGAACCCTGCGACAGGCTGGCGTCCGCTTTTCCATACGCTCACACTCTCGCCGCCTTCGTTCTGTTCACTCACCAGGTCTCCGGTTGCGGCAATCTTCATATTCTTCGGGATGCGAAACGTCATGTCGTAGCTGGCGTACTCGCCTAAAGAAAAATTTGCGCCGTTCGGGTACCAGTCCTCGCGCGCGATTGGGAAATAGTTTCCGCCTCCGGTGTTAACCACTGCCTCCTTGCCGCCGTACACCGTGATGATGGTAAGTTTGTCGCCTTTGGCGAGAGCCTTGGGAAGGATCACGCGAAAATCTGCGTCGTCTTTCTTGTCCTCCTGAATGAAAGCCAGCGGCTGGCCTCCTTCGGCAGTAACGCTTTGCACCCGGAGGCTCGGAAACAAGCTGAACGGAATCACTCTGATGCCGTCTTGCAGAGCTACCAAGGTAGTTGAGGCCTTGCCCTGTAAATTTGCGTTCTTTTCAATTGTGGTATCGAGCTTCTGGTGCTCGATGCGGGCGATGCCTTGATGCAGCACAGTTCCCTTCGTTTCTTCATCCGCCA
>Ga0209686_1001798_pt1 | contig 10334 bp, 9 predicted proteins | sample GraSoiAngelo_126_FD_185883 | JGI IMG/M metagenome (GOLD analysis project Ga0209686, IMG submission 185883) | Grasslands soil microbial communities from the Angelo Coastal Reserve, California, USA - 14_0927_09_20cm (SPAdes) (version 2) | ecosystem: Environmental > Terrestrial > Soil > Grasslands ...
GTTTCGAACAAATTTCCTGCGTCATCAACAATGTATTCGAACCGGAACGTCTTTGTGTTTGTCTTGACACCGCGCACATCTTCGCCGCCGGCTACGACATCGGCAGTGCAGCCGGGATTAAGAGAACGTTCCGCGAATTCGACCGCACGATTGGTCTCAGCCGTCTCGCGGCGATCCACCTCAACGATTCCAAAACCGCGCGCGACTCGCGGGTGGATCGACATCAGCACATTGGCAAAGGCCAAATCGGTCTCGATGCGTTTCGCTTCATCATGCGCGATCGCCGATTTAGCAAAATCCCGAAAGTTCTCGAAACGCCGAAGGGCAAGGAACTGCGGGAAGACGTGATCAACCTAAAGACGTTGCGCGGATTGCTGTAGCGGCCGCCGTCTCGGCCGCAACATCCAACGCGCCGCCGGGGAGAGCGGCCTCTACAATTAACTGATCAGCCGGATCGCTAGCGGATATCGGTAAAGCTTGCCTTCGCTCGCCTGGATCGAAGCGACGATGACAAAAATAATGTTCAAAATGTGAAGTAGAATCAGAATCGGAATTCCAATTAAGACAATGATCAGAATGGCCGCGATGGCGTTCCAGATCAGCATCGAAATTTGAAAATTCATCGATTCCTTGCCGTGGGCGTCGATCTCGGGTGAATCCTGACGCTTGGCCAGCCAGACAATGAGCGGTCCAACGAGGTGACCGGCCACCGGCACCAAGAATCCGACTAAAGCGGTGGCATGCGCGAGTATGCACCAGGTCCGAACACTGGTGGACGTCGATGTTGTCGTTGTCGCTGGTTCCATAAGTTATCCTTGCACTCGCTCGATCTGGGCACCGAGCTCGCTCAGTTTTTCATCCAAATGTTCGTAGCCGCGATCAATGTGGTAAACGCGGCTGACGTCTGTAATTCCGTCGGCCTTCAATCCAGCAAGGACCAAGGCGGCCGACGCGCGTAAATCGCTCGCCATCACCGGCGCGCCAAAGAGATGATCGACGCCTTGGATAACGGCAGTCGGACCCTCAAGATCGACATGTGCGCCCATGCGCTTGAGCTCTGCCACGTGCATGTAGCGTTGCGGAAAAATGTTTTCGGTGATGACGCTGATGCCGCCAGTCGTGGAAAGAAGCGCGCACATTTGTGCCTGCATGTCGGTCGGAAAACCGGGATAAGGTTCGGTCGCAAGTTCGAGCGGCGTTGCCACGCCGTTGGGCGACACCGTAATTGAATTCTCGGACGATTCGATTTTGAATCCGCAATTACTCAGCGCCTTGGTTACGGCTTCAAGGTGCTTTGGCTCGACGCGTTTGACCGTAATTCCGTTTCCACAAATTGCCCCTGCCACGAGAAATGTTCCGGCCTCGATCCGGTCCGGGATGATGTCGTGCTCAGTGCCGTGCAATTCCTTGACGCCTTCAACGATGATCCGGCGGGTGCCGGCGCCTTCAATCTTCGCGCCCATCTTGTTCAGGAAATTCGCAAGATCGACAACTTCCGGTTCCTGAGCGGCGCCTTCAATCACGGTCGTTCCCTCGGCCAGCACGGCCGCCATCATCACGTTGTCGGTCCCGAGAACAGTCGGCCCAAATTTACCGCGCAAATTGATCACCGCGCCGGTGAGTTTCGGCGCAAACACTTTTATATTTCCCGCTTCCACGCGAACGGCAGAACCGAGCGCTTCGAATCCTTTCAAATGCAAATCAATCGGCCGATCGCCAATGACGCAACCGCCCGGCAGCGAAACCGTCGCCTCTTTGCACCGGCCAAGGAGCGGACCAATCACGCAAACCGACGCGCGCATTTTGCGGACGACATCGTAGGGAGCGATCGAATCTATTTTTGCGGCCGCGACTGTGACGGTGCCGCTGGCGCGTTCTACCTCCGCGCCGAGGTGCTTCAAAATTTGCAGCATGTAGTGCGTGTCGCTCAGATCGGGCACGCGCCGAATCGTGCACGGCTCGCGAGTGAGAAGCGCCGCCGCCAGAATCGGCAGAGCAGAATTTTTCGAGCCGCTGATTTTGATCGATCCGTTCAGCGGATGCCCCCCGTGGATCCGGATTTTATCCATACCTGGCTAAGACAAAACGTGTGATACCTGAATAGTCCTTTTTCGACCCAATGTCGTGGTATTTTTTTTGACGAAAGAGCTCGGACAGGCCTTCAGCCTGACCAACCGCAATTTCCAGTGCGAGCAAACCGCCTGGTTCGAGATGCGACGGCGCTTGCTCGATCAGTCTTCGCACCAACTCATCGCCCGCCGGTCCGGCAAAAAGCGCTACCTCGGGATCGTGCAGCACCTCGCGCGAGAGCAGATGCCGATCTTGGATGGAGATATATGGAAGATTCGCCACGATTAGGTCGAATCTTTCAGCCAAATTTTCGAGAAGATCGCTTTGTTGGAAGTGGATGCGCTCGCTCAATCCGAGTCGCGCCGCGTTTTCACGGGCGAGCCCGAGTGCGTCCTCAGAAATGTCGACCGCGTAAATTTCTGCAGACGGAAATTCTTTCGCCAAACTCAGGGCGATCACTCCGCTGCCTGTTCCAACATCAACGATCCTCGATTCTCGATTCTCGATTCTCGATTGCAGGAGTTCGACGAGCTCTTCGGTTTCCGGTCGCGGCACCATCGCGCGTTTGTCGATCAGGAATGTCTGGCCGCAAAATTCGACCGTGCCTAGCAAATGCTGGAGCGGTTCGCCTTGCCCTCGGCGCTTCACCAGATCGCGCAGTGGCGCCAGTTCCGCGCCATCAAGCGGACGCTCGAACTCGAGATAAAGCTCCATCCGCGTGCGCCCGAGCACGTGCGCAAGCAAGTGTTCCGCGTTCAATCGCGGGTTGTCGATCCTGTGCTTTCGGAAATACGCCGTCGTCGATTGCAGGACTTCGAGCAGCGTCTTCGTTTTTGTCATGTCGAGCGAAGTCGAGACATCCCTGGACATTTCAGAAATAGTAAGAGATTTCTCTACTTCGGTCGAAATGACAGAAGGAGAGTGCTCACGCCGAAATCGACGACTCTTTCAACCGCTCCGCCATATCGGCTGTTTGGAGCGCGCGAATCATCTCGTCGAGGTCGCCATCAATCACACGATCTAAATTATAGAGCGCTAGTCCGATACGGTGGTCGGTCAGCCGGTTTTGGGGAAAATTGTAAGTACGAATCTTTTCTTCGCGGCCGCCGGTGCCGATCTGCCCGCGTCGCTGCGCGCTGTATTTCTCCTCCTCCTCGCGCTGCTTTCGTTCAAGCAAGCGCGCCCGCAAGATCGACAATGCGCGTTCCTTGTTCTTGATCTGACTCCGGCCGTCCTGACAGCGCACGATCGTGCCGGTCGGAATGTGCAACACCTGAACCGCGGAGTCGGTCGTGTTCACACCCTGACCACCCGGTCCGCCCGCGCGCGAAACTTCAATCCGCAAATCTTCCGGCTTCAATTCAAGATCGACGTCTTCCGCTTCCGGCAAGACTGCGACCGTGGCCGTGGAAGTGTGGATGCGCCCCTGCGCTTCAGTTGCCGGCACCCGCTGAACGCGGTGCACTCCGCTTTCGTAACGCAATTTTCGAAAAACGGATTCGCCCGAAACTTTGAAGATCGCCTCTTTTAACCCGCCCAGCTCCGATGGGCTCGATTCGAGATCTTCGGTTTTTAATCCGGCCGACTCGGCGTAGCGGTGATACATCCGGTAAAGATCGGCCGCGAAAATCGCGGCTTCGTTTCCGCCGGTGCCGGCGCGAATTTCGACAATCGCGTCGCGGTTTTCGTTTTCGTCCGGCGGCAGCAACGCAATTTGCAATTCGCGCTCGAGCTTAGCCACGCGCCTTTCCAAATCCGGAATCTCGTCGTCCGCCATCGCCGCGATCTCAACGTCGCGCGAGGTCGCCAGCTCACGATTGTCGTCGAGCTGCTTGCGCGCCGTTTCGAGTTCGTCCCATTTCGCGAGTACGCCCTTAGTGCTGGCGTGTTCGCGCCTGAGTTCGCCGGCGCGTTTGCGATTATCGAAAAGACGCGGGTCCGCGATTTCGCGTTCGAGCTGCTCGAAGCGTTCCCGTTTGCGTTGGATGAGAGGATCAAAGTCCATTTGTTGTAGCGGCCCCGCAAGCGTTCGGGTCGCCTCGGCGATCGCAGATCGCCGCTACAGTTCAGCTAACCTGTTTTGCCCGAGCGCGCGGCTTTGGTGCTGCCGTAGCGCTTGGCGAATTTTTCGACGCGGCCGGCCGTGTCCACAAATTTCTGTTCGCCGGTGAAAAACGGATGACAAGCGGCGCAAATACCGATTCTAATGTCACGGCGCGTCGAGCGGGTATGATAGACCGCTCCGCACGCGCAAACGATATCTGTCTCGTGATATTCTGGGTGAATGCCTGCTTTCATCGTCAAAAATGAGCGCCGAATGTAACCGCGTAGGCATTTTACGCAAGCGATGAAACCGAACGACGGATTATTGCAACGCTGGGAAGCGATTGTCAGTCAAAAGCGCGACGCGCCCGCAATTTTCAACAGTCGCGGCCGGCTCGTTTTCACGTTTCGGGGAATCGACGAACGCGCGCGCGATTTTGAATCAAAGATCAAGAGCTTCGACGCCGGCAGCGTCGTGGCAATCCAAATTGGGAATCACGAAGATTGGCCTTCGATCCTGATTGCGTGTTTGCGCCGCGGCGTGGTCGTTCTCCCGCTTGAGCAATCGATTAGTGATCAACAGCGGGACGCGGCACTGAAGACTTGCAAGGTGTCCGGCATTGCCGCTGCTGGCGTCTCTGCTGGCAGATCTGTCGAGATTGTGCCGATGAGCATTCCGGGAGCTACAACTGACTGGGGCAAAAACCGACCGTCGCTTCTCAAATTGACTTCCGGGACCACAGCCGCACCGCGCGCGATTCGGTTTCGCAGCGAGCAACTCCTGGCCGATTGCGATCAGATCTGCGAGACGATGGGAATCTCCGATGTCGATCTTAACTTCGGCGTCATTCCGGTTTCGCATTCCTACGGTTTCAGCAATCTGTTGACGCCGCTAATCGCGCGCGGCGTGGCAATGGTTTTGAGCCAGGACCGAACGCCGCGCGCTGTCCTTAACGATCTCGCAAAGACGGATGCGACCGTCTTCCCCGGCATGCCGGTCTTCTATCAAGCGTTTTGTGAAATGAAAGATGTTCCGGTGCTGCCAAAGCTTCGGCTTTGCATTTCCGCTGGTGCGCCCCTGCCGATTACGGTCCCGAGAAAATTCCGGGAAAGATTCGGATTGCCGATCCATTCCTTCTATGGCGCGTCAGAATGCGGCGGGATTTGTTACGATCGCGAGGCAAAGAACGAGATCGAAGGTTTCGTCGGCTCCCCGATGAAGGATGTCGCTCTTGAAATGATCGATCCCAGCGGAGAGGCAAGTCAGGTCCGCGTCCGCAGCGCGGCCGTGGGCGATGGTTATTTTCCCGAGCCGGACGAAGAAAAATTGGGCGACGCTGTTTTCGTTCCCGACGATCTGCTCGCGCGTCGCGGCTCCGGATTCAAAATCGTCGGACGCGTTTCGGACGTGATTAATGTGGCCGGAAAAAAAGTGAACCCAGCGGAGATTGAAGAAGCGTTGCTCCGGTTTCCAGGCGTTCGTCAGGCGGTTGCGTTTGGACGTCCCGCAGGCGCGGGATTCCGCAACGAAGAAGTGGCCGCCTGTGTGGTCGTGGATGTCGATCTTCGCGAGAACGAGATCTTGGAATTCTGCCGAAACGGGTTGAGCGCGTGGCAAGTGCCGAAACGAATCTTCATCGTCGATTCCATTCCGGCAAACGAGCGCGGAAAAATCAGCCGACGAGAACTGACGCGTCGGTTCCAACAAAGGTAGGGACATCGCGCTGCGATGTCCGCCGTGCCACTCCAACTCGGAGCGCCGCAGCGCGGCGTCCCTGCCCTCGAAAAATTCTTTGCATTTGCCGAGAAGCGGGCATTGCTACCGAGTTGAGCGGCAGAAAAATTGCAGGCCCTCCAACTTCGAGATCGATGAAAAAGAAGAAATCCAAACGGAGCGCACGGATTCTGGTTTTGGAACCGGACGAACAATTGGGCTCCGGAATCTTAGATGTCCTGCAGGAAGCGGCGCCGGGTACGCTGGTTGAAATGACGCGCAGCCTGGAGCAGGCACAGCAGCTCGTCCTCGGCGTGAAACCTGAGCTTTTTGTTCTCGATGTCGATGCCATCCCGGATCTCGGCCAGGATTTTCTTTACGATTTGCGAACGAGTCACCCGAACGCGCGCGCGATCATTTTGACCGGCGTTCATTTGCCCGAGCAGCGTGAACAAGTTGCCGGACTCGGCGCGATTCATTTCCTCGAAAAACCGGTGGCGCACCGGGATTTTGTGGAACTCGTGCAGCGTTTGCTGCGGCCGGCGACGGAGACAGCAACTAAAAAATTCCAGGGGACGCTTCGCGATCTCCAATTCGCCGACGTTATCCAGCTCAAATGCATGAGCGGCGCGACCGCGGTGCTGGAATTTACCGGACCGAACGACGAAAAGGCGCGTGTTTTCTTTGAGAAAGGTCAGGTCCGGCACGCGACCGCACCCGGCCGACAGGGAATGGCGGCGTTCAGCGAGATTGTGCGTTGGAAAGGCGGAACGGTTTCCGAAGTTGCCGACGCGCCTTCCAGCCCTCAGACGATCGACCTGGACTGGCAGCATTTGCTCATCGAAGCGGCGCGCGGCGCGGATGAAACCGACGCGGCGGTGCCGAAAAAGTCGCGCAGGGAGAGGGGCGGGCCAAAGGTGTTGGTGGTTGATGACAGCCTGATGCTGCTCAGTTTTGTGAAAGAAGTTTTGATCGAGGCGAATTATGAAGTGACGCCGGCGTCGACCGGCGAAGAAGCCGTTCGTGAGGCGCAGAGCAGTTTGCCCGATCTCATTCTGCTCGATTTCATTTTGCCGGATATGAGAGGCGACGAAGTTTGCCGCCATTTATCAGAGAATCCGGGGACCGCCGCCATCCCCGTTGTTTATATGTCGGGCTACGGCGCGGAGGTGCAGGCGAGCCGGAGCGAAAATTCAAATGTGATTGGGTTCTTGAATAAACCCTTCACTTCGGATTTGCTTATCAAAACCGTAGAGACCCATATGGCGAAGAAGTCGGAAGAGCCGGAGTCGAGCGAGCCAAAGCCCGCGGAACCGGAGCCCGCAGTGGAACCGGAGCCCGCAGTGGAGCAGGAGCCGGCAACAGAGCAGGAACCCGCGGCGGAAGCGGATTTTCCGGTCGAACAGGAACCTGCCTACCAGGAAGCAAGCGAAGTCGGCCCGGAGATCACGCCAACGCCGGAAACTCCCTGGTGGACTCCAGCTCCCGCGACCGACGTTCCAGCCGCAACACCGGCGGCGTTCGAACCGGCCGCCGAGCAAGATTATATTCCTGACGAATCGATCACTGGCGGCGTTTATTTTTGCGGCGACACCCGCTTTTTCTCGTTGAACCGCGCCCTGCAAATCATCGCGACTCAGAAACTCACCGGCACGCTGCGCTTCTTTTGGGACAAACAGCCGGTCGAGCTTCTCACTCAAAACGGACAGGTCCTGTTGGCGACCTCGTACGATCCGGAACTGTATTGCCCCGAGACGCCGGTGACTTTGAGTGATATCGACCCGGACAGGATCGCGGCCGCGCGCGCGCAACAGCAGGAGACCGGATGTCCGATGTTCATCACTCTCGCGCAGGAGAATTTGATTTCGCCGGAACCGGCCACGCAGTTAACCGAGCATCACGGACAAAAACTTTTCGCGGAGCTTTGGAGCGCTCCGGGCGTTCGGTTTTCGTTTCAACAAGGAGCCCTTCCGTCCTTCGCCACTGAGCTTTCGGGCGAGCTCGATGTCGATCAATGGGCGTTGGCGACATTGCGCTTTGTCCAATTCCCGCAGCTCGGCGACCGCACTAATTACGATCCGGCTTCCGTTCCGGCCTACACCCGCGATGGATTTGAGAGAGTGCAAAACCTGCGGCTCACAGTCGCCGAAGCACAGTTCGCGTCGCAGTTCAACGGAGTTCGCTCGGTCCAACAGATCGCAAAAAATCTGCGACTCGATTTGAAGTTCGCCAGCGTAACGCTTTTCCGGTTCCTCGCACTTGAGATTGTGGAATGCTGGCCGGACCGGACCGGGGCAGGCCAAGACCGGAAAAGCATCTTCCAGCGTCTCGGTCAGGCGATCGGACTTGCCGAGTAGCACCGCATATCGGCCAGTCGATGAACAAGACTCTGGTCGTCGACATCGGCGGCACCCGCGTGAAGCTGATGCTCGAGGGCGCGGAGCAGCGGATGTTCGATTCCGGTGCGCGGATGGAGCCTAACGAATTTGTCGCTCGACTAAAAGAAAACACTGGCAGTTGGAAATTCGACAACATCTCGATTGGTTTTCCATCGCCCGTTCGCGGCGGCAAAATTGTCAAAGACCCGAAACATCTTGGGAAAGGCTGGGTCGGGTTTGATTTTGGCAAGTCGTTAGGCAAACCGGTCCAAGTGATCAACGATGCCGCGATGCAGGCATTGGGAAGTTATCACGGCAGCCGAATGCTTTTTCTCGGGCTCGGGACCGGACTCGGCTCGGCTCTTGTTTGGGAAAAAACCTTAATGCCGCTCGAATTGGGCGACCTGCCGTATCGCGACCGCGACATCATTGAAAATTTTCTCGGTATTCCTGGAATCGAACGACTTGGCGAAGAAGAATGGAAACGCGAAGTCATCTTTGCCGTCACTCAATTGAAGAAATCCTTTATTGCCGATTATGTCGTGCTCGGCGGCGGCAACGTTCACCGCTTCGATCAATTGCCGGAAGGAATTGAACACGGCAAAAACGAGAACGCTTTCCTCGGCGGGCTGCGTCTGTGGGAAACCGACAGCCGAACCGGGGAAAGGAAATGGCAAATCTTCTGATTGGCCCATAGAAGATCGACATCTTCCACGATCGAGATCGTGCCAGGGAGGGGACTCGAACCCCTAAGGATTGCTCCACCAGATCCTAAGTCTGGCGCGTCTGCCAATTTCGCCACCCTGGCGCTCGGATGGTAGATCTTAGATTTCAGATTTTCGATTGCAAACAGCGCAGCCGACTCCCTGCGCTCTTGGTCCGCCTCTCCCTCAGGGAGAGGATTGAGGCGAGGGTGAACTCTCGGCAGCAGGAATCCCGCGTCGTGTCGTCAGGTAAACCGCGAAACTGCCGAGCCAGTGTCCGCCTTCGTAATGTTCGCCGGTCACCGCTGCGAGTCCGGCATGCCGCTGCGCATCCGCCGCAGCCTGCAGCGCCGGCCGGCGCGGGTCGTCGTCCGGTAGCGCCGAAAGAATTCCTTCCAACATCCACGCCCGGCTCAAATTCAGTCCGTCGAGGTGCGCCAGCTTCGGATCGCTTGGGTCCGGCGAAATCGCGACCCGCAACCAATCCGGATTTTCCGTCACTGGGATCTGCGGCATGAATCCCTTCAACCAGCTTGCGAATTCTTTTTGGGGAAGCACGCGCCGCATCACGTCGGCTTCACCAAGACAGGGCGAAAGAAAATCTTCACCGGAAGGTTCGTAATTGAGCGGACAATTCTTGTCCGCCAGAAAAAACTTCTTGGACGAGTCGCGGACCAGTCTTGCAAAAGCTTCATTCTTCGTCGTCCGCGCATAATCGAACATCAGTCCGAGACCGAACGCGGTTTGGTCGTGCTCGCCGATCCGCACCGGATTCGAAAGCTTCGGCAACCATTTCGTCAGCCGTTCCACCGCCGCGTCTTCGAGCGGCTTCAGGTTCAGTAGCCATTCGTGCGCTTGCGGGTCGTCCCATTCGCGCAGCTCAGCGCAGAGCTGGAGCAGCCACGACAACCCATACGGCCGTTCAAAACTCGAGCGACCTTCGCCTCGAATGTAGGTCGCCTCCTGTTTCAAATTTTCCGCGGTCAGACTTTGCTTGAGCGCGTCGCGTGCAGCGCTCGCAAACGGCGCGTCCGGAAATGTGCGGACCAGTCTGACCAGCAACCAATGTCCGTGCACCGACGAGTGCCAGTCGTAACAGCCGCAAAATGTCGGCGTCAGTTTTCGCGGCGGCGCGACGTCTGCGTCGCTGTTGAGCACGTGACTGATCTTGTTTGGATATTCCTTGTGCACGCAGGCGAGCGCGAGTTTGGCGAAGCGCTCCGCCGCTTTTGCGTCGAATCCGCCAGCGGACGGATCCGCCGTGGCGGAGTCCGGCGTTTCGGCCGCGAGAGCCATCGCCGGAACGAGCAGGAGCACAAACAAAAGATTTTTCATTTTCAACGTCATTTTGCTGGTGGGGCCAGACTCTGTCGAGCCGGTCAATGGCAATCTGAATTAAGCGTTGAATGTTGGGCGTTGAGCGTT
>Ga0209686_1001801_pt1 | contig 10319 bp, 10 predicted proteins | sample GraSoiAngelo_126_FD_185883 | JGI IMG/M metagenome (GOLD analysis project Ga0209686, IMG submission 185883) | Grasslands soil microbial communities from the Angelo Coastal Reserve, California, USA - 14_0927_09_20cm (SPAdes) (version 2) | ecosystem: Environmental > Terrestrial > Soil > Grasslands ...
GTGCGCCCTGTCCACACAGAGCGAGCGCGCGCGCCCCGCCGGCGGGGCGCGACCCTCACCCGACGCGGAGTCCCGGCGCTATTTCTGCGCCGCCGAGTAGGGGTAGATCACGTTGCCCGACTTGAACTCGTCGGGATAGAGCACGACCTTCTTGCCGGGGACTCTGAACTGCTCGACGTCGCTCCCCTTGACGCCCTGGTACTGGACCTGGAGCACGCGCGACTTGGCCCACTCACCGTTCGCCCCGAAGCGCACCTTGCCCACGATCGTGCTGAACTCGTTCGAGCGGATGTAGTCGGCGACCTTCTGCTGGTCGAGGCTCTTGCTGCCCTCGATGGCCAGGCCGAGGATCTGCGCGGCGGAGTACGCGTAGGGCGGGAGGTAGTAGCCGAGCGGATCCACGCCGGCCTCCTTCGCGCGCTTCTGATACTCGGCGAAGAACTCCTTGATGCCCGGAAACATCATGGTCTGCTCGGGCGCCCAGAAGTCGTAGTTGACGATGCCGTTCAGCATCGGCCCGAGGCTCGTCATGACCGTGGTGAACTGCAGGCCGACCATCCCGCCGCCGAAGATCTTGGGCTGCAGCCCAACCTCGTGCGAGGCGCGGACCATGCCGGAGGGTACGAGGCGACGAACACGATGTCGGGGTTCACGGCCTTGATCGCGCGGGCGATCGGCGTGTAGTCGACGGTGCTCGGCGGATACGACTTGTCGTAGACGGTCTTGAAGCCGAACTTCTTGACGAGCTCGCGGGCGCCCGCGATGGCGTGCCGCGGGTACTCGGCGTCGGCGCCGACCAGCGCGATCGTCTGCGGCTTGGGATTCTGCTTGGCCGCGATCTCGAAGAATCCGGTCGCCCAGTTGGCCTCCGGATCCGGTCCCGAGGGCTGGATCTGGAAGTAGTTCGGGTACTTGTACTTCTCGTTGTTGGCCAGGCCGAGGATGCCCATGATCGTGAGCTTGCGCTCCATCGCGATGGGCATGAGCGGCGCGATCAGGTTGGTCCCGTAGCCCGAGATGACGAAATCGACCTTGTCGACCTCGAGCAGCTTGGTGTAGATGCCGGGAACGGTCGCCGGGTTGGTCTGGTCGTCGTAGGAGATCAGCTCGACCGGACGGCCGAGGAGCCCGCCCTTCTTGTTCACGTCGTCCTTCCAGATCTGGATCGCCAGCAACGCGGGCTTGCCGTTCGCCGACAAGCCGCCCGTCAGCGCCATGCCGAGGCCGATCTTGATCGGATCCGCCGCGCGCGCGACGAACACGCCCGCGCCGGTGAGCCCGAGCGTGCCCGCGACGGCGCCGACCAGCGCCCAGCCCAGAAGCCTCCACATCCAGGGTCGATTCATCGATGTCCTCTCTCTCAGCGCGGCGTGCTGAGCCCGCTGACGTTGATCAGGTCTTTCGCCTTCCAGCCGTCCAGATCGTACTCGGCCATGCAGCCCTCGGCGAACTGCTTCCAGCGATCGTACTGGCCGGAGGCAAGCGCGCCGAACAGCGCGTAGCGCCGGATCTCTTCGTGGCTGCCGGAGTAGTTGATCTCGTAGAGCTCGTGGCGACCGCCGAACTCGGTGCCGATCGCGTCCCACAGGAGCTTCATGAGCTTGACGCGCTCGACCGCGTCGACCCCGCCCGAGCCCCGCATGTAGAGGTCGAGGTACTTGCGTAGATCCGCGTTCTTGAAGTCGCGCGCGTGCGAGTTGAGATAGATGAGCCCGCTCGCGACGGTCTTCTCGATCAGGTTCTTGATCTGCACGTAGGCCTCGGGGGCCAGGACCTGATAGGCGGCCGCCGGCTCCATCGCCGGCAGGATGCAGGCGCTCTTGGCCATCGCATCCGAAAGGCCCCAGATCATGTTGCGCCAGGCGATGACCTCGCCGATGTTCGCCTCGACGCCGCGGAACGAGCGTGCCCCGGTGATCTCGGTCGCCTTGATCATGAGGCCGGTGATGAAGTCGAGCTTGACCGCCAGGCGCGTGCAGCCGTGAATGAGCGCGCGCGGCAGGAAACCGGTGCGCGGGAAGAAGTTGTTCGCCTTCTCGACGTCGGCGTGCACGAACACGTCCTCCCAGGGCACGAACACGTTGTCCATCACGAAGATCGCGTCGTTCTCGTCGAGCCGGCTCGACAGCGGATAGTCGAACGGGCTGCCGAGCAGGGCCGCGCGCATCTCGTTCGACACGCGGCAGATGAGCTTCACGCCCTTGGCGTTCGTCGGCACCATGAACACGATCGCGAAGTCCTTGCCCTGGACCGGGATGAGCCCGTGATGGGCGACGAACGTGAAGTGGGTCAGCGCCGAGCCCGTCGCCACCACCTTGGCGCCCGACACGTGGATGCCAGCGTCGGTTTCCTTCGTGACGTGGGCGTAGAGGTCGGTGGGGCCGCCGGCCGCGCCGGGCGCCATGTTGCGGTCCACCGGCGGATGGATGATCGCGTGGTTGATGAACGGCACGCGCTCCTGCGAGTAGCGATACCAGCGGCGGGCGTTGTCCTGGTAGGGGGCGTAGAACTCGGCGTTCGCGCCGAGCGTGCCCAGGAAGGCCGCCTTGTAGTCGGGCGAGCGGCCGAGCCACCCGTAGGTGAGACGCGCCCACGCCGCGATCGCGTCGCGCCCGGCCACCTGCTCCTCGACCGTCGTCGGGGCGCGGAAGTATCGGTGCGTGAACCCGCCCCACTCGGTGGGCTCGGTGAGCACGTGCGTGCCGCGCTCGTGGTCGTCGTGCAGCGCATCGTAGAGCCGCGCGAGCATCCGGGCGCAGTTCTGGAACGCGGGGTGGGTGGTGATGTTCTTGACGCGCTCGCCGTAGATCCAGACCTCGCGGCCGTCGTCGAGGCTCTCCAGGAACTCCTTGCCGGTGTACGGGAGTGCCGCCTTCTTCGCTGCGGCTTGCGGCGCCGCCTCGGTCCGTTTTGCGGATTTCGGCTTCGCGCTTTCAGCCATGACGACACCCCCCCGGGAGGATTCGACCCCGAACCGCCCCCACTAATACCCGGGATCAGGGTTCGGTCAAGGCCGAAATCCGGTAGTCTGTGGTCTCGAGTGGAGGACTGGATGCGATGATGGCGAGGAGCGCGCCGCAGACCGTCGCGGAGGCTCCGGCCGGCCGGCCGGGGCGGCGCGGCAAACGGATGATGACGCGAGCTTTTGTGTGCGCGGTGGCCGTGCTCGGTCTGGTGGCGTGCGGCCGCGGGACGAAGGAAGACATCGTCTCGAAGGCGCGGGACATCTCCAAGCGCGCCGAGCTCGAGCGGGTACTCGGCCAGCCCGACGAGATCACCAAGCTCGGGCCCGTCGAGACCTGGCGCTACAAGGCCTCGAACGGCGAGGTGATCTTCCTGATCGTCGGGGACGATGTCACGTTGCAGGCAGCCGGCGCCCGAGACAAGGCGAAGTAGGATCCGAGGGGACAACGATGGCACTCAATCTGCGAGACTTCCTGCAGGCTCTCGGCGACGACTTGATCCGGGTCGACGACGAGATCGATCCGATCACCCAGGCCGGCGCGCTCTGCTCGGCGGCCCCCCGGCCGATCATGCTGAGCCGGCTCAAGGGCTTCCCGGGCTGGTCGCTCTGCGATATTTTGGTCAAGGACCGCGCCCGCCAGGCCAAGGCGCTCGGCACCACGCCGCGGCACGTCGTCCGCGAGCTGTCCGACCGCATGTTCACGCGTGTGCCCGGCGGCTCGAAGCTCGTTCCCGACGGCCCGTGCAAGGAAGTGAAGCTCCTCGGCGCCGACGCCGACATCACCAAGCTCCCGATCCCGATCCATTCGGAAGGCGACGCGGGCCGCTACCTCGGCTCGGGCGTCACGATCACCCGCGATCCCGAGACCGGCGTACGCAACGAGGCGATCATCCGGGCGCTCGTCCGCGGACCTCGGAAGATGGGCTTCTGGATGGCCGCGCGCCACAACTGGGCGCATCTCATGAAGTACCAGGAGCGCGGCCTGCCGGCGCCGATGGCATTCGCGATCGGCCTGCATCCCGGCTACGAGATCCTCGCCAACTTCAGCGGCCGACACGAGGGCTATGACGAGCTCGAGATGGGCGCGGGTGTGCTCGGTGAGACGCTCGAGCTCGTGAAATGCGAGACGATCGACCTCGAGGTCCCCGCGCAGGCCGAGATCGTGATCGAGGGCGTCGTACCGCCGGGCGTGCGCGAGCCCGAGGGCCCGTTCGGCGAGTTCACCGGCTACAGCAAAGGCGCCGAGGGGCCGGCGCCCGTTTTCGAGGTGACGGGGATCACGCGGCGACGGGACGCGATCTATCGCCACATGCAGGCAACGGTCTTCACCGATCACCAGCCGCTCGTCTCGGTGCCAATGGAGGCCAGCCTCTACCGGCGGCTCAGCGAGATCCACGGCCGCACCGAGATCCACGACGTCTACATCCCGCCGTGGGTCACGATGTTCACGGTGTTCGTCCAGATGACGCCGCGCTGGGACGGTCAGGCGCGCGACGTGCTGCTGGGTGTGCTGTCGAGCCCGTACCTGCACCCGAAGATCGCGATCGCGGTCGACGAGGACGTGAACATCTACGACCCGCGCGAGCTCTTCTGGGCGATCTCGACCCGCGTGAACCCCGAGCGCGACGTCATCATGATCCCGCACGAGCGCATTCATCCACTGGACATATCCGCGCCGAACGTCGACCGCTCCGAGGTGACGGTGATGCGCGTGGGCGGCAAGATGGCGATCGACGCGACGAAGCCGCCGCTCTGGCGAAAGAAGGAGCGCGACGAGTTCGCGCGCATCAAGCCCAAGGGCGCCGACGATCCGGCGCTCCAGGCGCTGCTAGCGCGCCTGGCCTCGATGGGATAGCGCTCAGGCCGCGGAGGCGCGGCGCGCGCGGCGACGCCGCGGCCGCTCCATCCTCCGCAGCGGTCGCCGGACGGAGAACCCGACCATCCGCGCGGCGCCGACCCCCGCGCGCTGCACGGCATGGGCCGCGCCCTGGGCCGCGCCGACGGCCACTCGCCCGACCTCACCGCCGACCTCACGACCGGCGTCGACGGCGCCGCTGGTGGCGCTGATCGCGAGCCGGCCGAGATCGCCGCCGATTTCCTCGGCGGCTCGGATCGATCCGCGAACGGCGCTGAGCGCGGTCGTGCCGATCTCGGCGCCGACCTCCTGCACGCCACGCACCGCGGTGACGACCGTCTCGGTCACGGCGTGCACGAGACCGACCGACAGCGCTTCGGCGCCCTGGAGCGTCGTGCGAATGGCGGCGGGCATGCGTCCATCGCTGAGCGTCTTCGCGGCGGGAACCGATGCGGCCGTTGTGCGCGTGCGACTCATGGCTTGTCTTGGCATGGCTGACAACCCCCCTCTAGCACCTCGTGAGATAGTGACATTGTGGAAGCACGGCGAGGGTCCGTCAAACACTCGCTCGGTGCAAGGGATGAAGTTTTTTCATCTCACGAGCCGAATTTCTACTGGTCGTAACACAAACGTAGCACATGCTCCGCAACCCGACTGGTAGCCTCCACGCCAGATCAGGAGGTCCTTGATGCAGATCCATCCGACGTCCTTCCTGCTCGGGCTTGGCGCCGCGCTCGTCGTTCCGCTCTTCACCCGGGTCCTCCGTCCGCTGGCCATCGAAGCCGCGGTGGCGGGCATGGGAATGGTCGAGGAGGGACGTCGCCTCGTCGCCGAGCAGATGGAAACGTTCGAGGACATCGTCGCCGAAGCCCGCGCGCGCCGCGAGGAGCAGCTGATCGCCGAGGGCAACGGGCATCATGTCGAGGCCGCGGTCGAGGTCGAGAGCGCCGGGGACGAGGCCGATCGGGTCGGGTCCCGGCGGCGCGGCAACAGCGGCCGGCGGCGCGCGTCCTGAGATGTCGGCCGTGACGCGCCGCGACGAGTGGGCGGATGCCCCTCGCGCGGTCGGCATCGTCCACGATATTCCTGGACGCCTGCGTCTGCGGCTACCGCCGGGGGCGAGCATCGCGGGCCTCAACGACGTCGTCGACCGGTTGAACGGCGCGCAGAGCTCCGTCTGGTCACCTCGCACGCGAAGCCTCCTGATCCGCTACGACGCGAGCATCCTCACCCCCGAGGAGATCACCCGGACGGTTGCCGAGCACGCTGACCTGGAAGTGCCGAGCTCGAGCGACGGTCCGCACGCTGCGGACGACCGCCCCCCGGTGGCCGCGGCGGTCGTTGGCGTGTTCAGCGACCTGAACGACCGCGTCGCCCGTGGGACACGCGGTCACCTCGACCTGCCGATCGTGCTCTCGGTCGGTCTGGCGCTCTGGGCCGGCCGGCAGCTCCTGCGCGGTCCGATCACGGCGCTCTCGTGGACGTCGGCGCTCTGGTACGCCCACGGGCTCTTCCGCGACTATCACGCAACGCGCGAGCACTAGCTCATGCGCCGCACGATCGCCCACTCGGTCCGTGGGCGTCTCCGCGTCCGCTACCCTGCCCACTGGCTCGAGCCACGCTGCTCGGCGATCGAGTCCGAGCTGAAGGCGTTGCCGGGCGTGCGGGCCGTGCACGGCCGGGCACTGACCGGCAGCCTTCGCATCGACTACGATCCGTATCGTCTGGCGGCGGAGGCGATCGTCGACAGGCTCGACCGTATGACGGCGGAGCTGGCCGCGCCGCCGACCTCGAAGCTGACGCATCCGAAAGGCCGGCAGCTCCAGACGCTCCCATCGGCTCCAGTGCTGAAGATGATCGGCGCCACCTCAGTGCTCGTCACCGCGTGCTGCCTGCCGGTTCCGCCGGCGATCACCGCGGGCCTCCTGCTGGCGTCGAGCGCCCCGGCGTTCTTCCGCGCCGGCGTCACGCTCGCCGCCCGACGGCGGCTGAATGGAGACGTCCTCGAGGCGTCGACGCTCGGGCTCCTGGTGGCACGACGAAACTTCACGGCGGCCGCGCTCCTGACGTGGGTACGCGCGCTGGGCGAGCTCGTGGTGGCACGCAGCATCGTGCGGGCCCGCACGTCGCTGAGCGATGTCGTCGGCGTGCCCGGGCGGGCGGTGACACGCCGGTCCGGCGACCAGCGCGAGTCGGTCGAGCTCGGCGCCCTTCACGCGGGCGATGTCGTCGTCGTCACCACCGGTCAGCGCATCCCCGTCGACGGCACCATCGTCCGTGGCGAGGCGATGGTGAATCAGCAGACCATGACCGGCGAAGCGCTGCCGGTCGACTGCCTCCCGGGCGATCGCGTCTTCGCGGCCACGACGCTCGAGCACGGCGAGATCGAGATCCGGGCCGAGCAGCTCGGGCCCCATACGGCCGTGGGGCGCATCGTCCGCGCGATCGAGGACGCCGCCACGGAGAAGCCGGACATCCAGCTCTTCGCCGAGCGGCTGGCCGATCGTGAAGTGTGGCGGACCCTGGCCTTGGCCGGCCTGGGCGGCGCCTTCTCGCGGAGCTTCGACGCCGCAATGGCGATCCTGGTCGCCGACTACGGCACCGCGGCGCGCGTCGGAATCCCGACCGCCATTCTGACCTCGCTGCGCCGCGCGGCGAGCGAAGGCATCCTCGTCAAGGGGCCGCGCACGCTCGAACGCCTCGCCCGGGTCGACACGATCGTGTTCGACAAGACCGGCACCCTGACGTCGGGCACGCTCCACGTGACCCGGATCGTCTCCTACGACAAGGCGCTCGACGAGGGCGCGCTCGTCCGGTTGAGCGCAGCGGCGGAGCATGGATTCACTCACCCTGTCGCCCGTGCTGTGGGCCGGCTCGCGCGGGAACGCCGGATCGTGGTCCCGCCCGTGACCGGGACGGAGTCGTCGCTCGGGCTCGGGCTCGACGTCCGGGTCGAAGACCGCCGCGTTCTGATCGGTAGCCGGCGATTCATGGAGCAGCACCGTGTCGGCCTCGAGCGCGCGCGCAGCGACGAAGCGGCCGCGCACGCCGTTGGCGCCTCGCCGCTCTTTGTCGCGATCGACGATCGCCTGGCCGGCATGCTCGAGCTCCAGGACCAGCTTCGCGACGACGCGCCCGACGCGGTCCGCGCGCTCCGAGCCCGCAAGATGCGGAACGTCATCATGCTATCGGGCGACCATCCCGAGCCGAGCCGCGTGATCGCGGACTCGCTCGGCCTCAGACATCACTACGCGGAGCTCTTGCCCGAGGACAAGGCACGACTCGTCCGAGAGCTGAAGGCCGAGGGCCGCGTGGTCGCGATGGTCGGCGACGGAGTCAACGACGCGCTGGGCCTTCAGGCGGCGGACGTCGGCATGGCGGTGCCCGGCGGCGCCGCGGTGGCGGCGGAGGCCGCTGACATCGTCCTGCTCTCGGGAGGCCTCGACCGGGTGGTGCGGGCGCTCGACCTGGCGCGGGAGAGTATTATCGCGGTGCGTCAGACTCTCGGGGTCGCCGCACGTGCCAACCTGGGTGTCGTTGGGCTCGCGTCGTTCGGGTGGGCGCGCCCGCTGACCAGCATCCTCTTGAGTCACGGCACGACCGTCGCGGCGGCCGTGGTCACGGCGGCTCGCGGTGCCGCCAGGCCCCCCTTTCCCCTGGCCGAGTGACGTTACTAGAATGTACGCCGAGCGACATCGACCTGACATACTCGTCTCGTACTGTGGGTGTCGAGGGAGACCCCTCGGGCTATGGAACGGGAGGAGATTTGATGCTCGCTCGGCTCCTGATGCGCTTGATCGCCGATATGCTGTTCGAGACGGCGGCATCCCGGAACCGGTCGTATGAAGCGGAGGTCGACCGCTACCTCGAGGCGCAAGGCTTCGTCCTCGACCGCAAAGCGAGGCCAGCCGTCCGCTAGACCTTCCCAGGCGCCGGCCGCGCCCCAACCCCCGCGGTCCCCCGGCGTCAAGGTCGTGTTCGTCGCGGTCCGTGGCCGTGCTCGACTTCAGGTCGAAGGCATCCGTGGGCGGCCCGTCTGTGCGGCCCGTCTCGAAGCGCGCCTCGCCGCCGCCCACGGCATTCGTCAGGCTCGGGCGAGCTCCACCACCGGCAACGTCCTCATCCTGTTCGACGCCGGGAAGCTCGAGCTCCGGTCCCTGATCGCCGCGGTCACCCGCCACGCGGGCCAGGTTCGCAACGGTGATGGTCGGGCGCTGACGCGAGTCGACAGCGTCTGGCACACGCTGTCCGCGGCGGCCGTCGCCCGAGAGCTCAGCGCGAATCCCGACGCGGGGCTCGACGCGACCGACGTCGCACGGCGACTCGCGGCGCTCGGCGAGAACCAGCTGCCCACGCCGGCGCCCAAGACCTCGCTCGAGATCCTCGCGGGCCACGTCACCTCCCTACCCGTGCTCTTGCTCGGCGCCGCCGCCGTGCTCTCGCTCGGCATGGGTGCCGTGGTCGACGCGGTGGTCATCGGCGCGGTGATCGCCGCCAACGGCATCGTCGGCTACATCACCGAGCGCCGGGTCGAGCGTATCTTCGCCTCGCTCCAGAACGGGGGCCTGCCGCCGGCGTTCGTCCTTCGAGACGGCCGCGAAGTCATGGTGCCCGCCCACGAGCTGGTGCCGGGCGACGTCATGCTCCTCAAGGCCGGCCACACGATCGCGGCCGACGCGCGACTCGTCGACGTCGAGCATCTCGCCGTCGACGAGTCGACCCTGACCGGGGAGAGCATGCCGGTCACGAAGGTCGCGGCGCTGGTCTGCGGCGCCGACGCGCCGCTGCCCGACCGGCTCAACATGGTGTTCGCCGCCACCGTCGTGGCGGAAGGTTCCGGGATCGCGGTCGTCGTCGGCACCGGCCGGGAGACCGAGATCGGACGGGTGCGCGCGCTCGTGGCCGAGACACCGACGGCGACGACGCCGCTCGAGCGACAGCTGGATCACATGGGCGGCCAGCTCGTCGCGGCTTCGCTGGGCTTCTGCGGTCTCGCGCTCGGCCTCGGGCTCTTCCGCGGCGTTCCGGCGATCGAGATGGTTCGGGCGGCGCTGTCGCTCGCCGTCGCCGCCGTCCCCGAGGGCCTGCCGGCCGTCGCCACCACCACCCTGGCGCTCGGGATGCATCGCATGATGCGCCAGCGGATGCTGGTACGTCGTCTGGCGGCGGTCGAGAGCCTCGGCTCGACGACCGTGATCTGTCTCGACAAGACGGGCACGCTCACCGAAAACCGCATGACCGCCACCGCGTGGCATCTCGGTCGCCGCGAGTACCTCGCCGCGCCGAAAAGCACGCGGGGCGACCACGAGCCCGATCAGCTTCTGGCGCGCGCGCTCGCCATCGGTGTCCTCTGTAACGAGGCCGAGATCGCCGACGACTCGGAGGACATCAGGGGCAGCTCCACGGAGGCCGCGCTCCTCACCGCGGCGCTCGACTTCGGCGTCGATTGTCGGGGGCTGCGCTGGCAGTATCCGCAGCAGGAGCTGCGACCGCGTCGCA
>Ga0209686_1001805_pt1 | contig 10312 bp, 10 predicted proteins | sample GraSoiAngelo_126_FD_185883 | JGI IMG/M metagenome (GOLD analysis project Ga0209686, IMG submission 185883) | Grasslands soil microbial communities from the Angelo Coastal Reserve, California, USA - 14_0927_09_20cm (SPAdes) (version 2) | ecosystem: Environmental > Terrestrial > Soil > Grasslands ...
AGGCGGTGAACGACCCGTCCATCAACGCGGAGACGGTGAAGCGGATTCTCGGTCTGGCGAGCGAGGGAGCGGGGTCCGCCTCGCCGGGCGATGGGCGTACTCCCGCCGCGAAGGGCGGGGGGGGCGGGGGCGACGAGTTCGGAGAATTCCTCGCCGACGTGACCGTCACCGTCGGGAAGGCGGTGGAGGCGTGGCGTGCGCGTGTGGGCGAGGCCGTCCTGCGCTGGGAGGGCGAGGGGTACCGCACGCAGCGGCTCGAGGCGCTGCTCCAGCGCGACGCCCCCGCGGCGGTGGACAAAGCGATCGCGGCGTTCGCCGAGGACGTGGAGCGCCTCAAGGCGCTCGAGGCGGAGGTGGCGGAGCTGGATCCACAGGCCGCGGGCCAGAGCGTATTTCGCGACCCCGAGCGGTTGAGCGAGGCGGAGGACGCTGCGGCGAAGGTGCGAGCGGGCGCCGCGCCGCCGCCGGGGCCGTCCGCAGCGTTCCCGCTCGCGGCGTTCGCCGTCGGCCCGTCGAACCAGGTGGCGGTCAGCGCCGCGCGCGCGGCCCTCGAGCGGCCGGGAAAGAAGTACAACCCGCTCGTGTTGGTGGGAAAGAGCGGGCTGGGGAAGACGCATTTGCTGAACGCGATCGGGCTCGAGCTGGCCCGCGGGAAGCGCGCCGTCGTGGCGTGCCTTTCCACGCAGGCGTTCATCGACGAGCTGATTGCGGCTATCGACGGCAACCGCGTGGATTGGTGGCGGGCGCGCTACCGCCGCGCTACCGCGCTGCTGCTCGACGACATCCATCTGCTCGCCGGCAAGGAGCGCACCCAGGAGGAGCTGTTCAACCTCTTCAACCTGCTCCAGGACAAGGATCGCCAGCTCGTGTTCACCGCGCCGGCGCACCCCAACACGCTGTCCGGCCTCGAAGAGCGCGTCGTGTCGCGCCTCGAGGGTGGGCTCGTGGCGGAGCTCAAGGAGCCGGATCGCGAGGTGAAGCGGGCGGTGCTCGAGCGGATGCTGACCCAACAGGCGGTCCATCCCGAGCCGGCGCTGATCGACTATCTCGCCGACCGCCCGACCGACTCGGTGCGCAGCCTCGTGGGCCTGCTGCAGCGCGTCGCGAGCGCGGCGGCCGCGCAGGACGGGCCGCTCACGGCAGGGCTGGCGCGCGAGGTGCTGGAAGGGCAGTCGTCGCGCGACAGTCGCCGCGCCGGCGGCTTCCGCACCAGCGGCCTCGTCGTGTCGAGCCTCGGCGGCATCAAGAGTCGCGAGAAGGTGGTGTGGGACTGGATCGATGTGGGGGACCGCGTGATCGAGGAGTTCCGCTAATGGCCATCAAGGGCTCGCTCAAGGAAGCCTCGCTCCCCGATGTGCTCCAGCTGCTCGCCCTGGGGCAGAAGACCGGATGCCTCTCCATCGCCGATCGCTCGAACTTCGGCTACATCTATTTCGAGAAGGGGCGGATTTGCTACGCGTCGATCGTCAACCGGCGCGACCGGCTGGGCGACATCCTCGTGAAGCACGACAAAATCACCCAGAGCCAGCTGGAAACGGCGGTTCAGCGGCAGACCAAGGAGCTCGGCAGGAAGCTCGGGGAGATCCTCGTCGGGATGACCGTGATCACCCAGACGGACCTCGAGCGCTACATGCGCGTGCAGATCGAGGAGTCGGTCTACTACCTGTTCACCTGGACGCAGGGCACGTTCAACTTCGAGGCCGACGTCCGACCCGAGCGCCAGGATTTTCTGGTGTCGATCAATCCGGAGTCGTTGCTCCTCGAGGGGGCGCGCCGGGTGGACGAGTGGAGCCTGATCGAAAAGAAGATTCCGTCCTTCGATCTGATTTTCGTGGTGGACAAGGACCGGCTCGCGATCAGCGAGGCCCAGCTGACGGACACGCAGCAGCGCATCCTGTCGCTGCTCGACGCCTCGCGCGACGTGAACCAGGTGATCGAGGATTCGGGGCTGGGCGAGTTCGAAATCGGGAAGGCGTTGTACGGCCTGATCACCGCGGGGTTTGTGCACCGCGCCGGGCGCACCGCGTCGCCGGCGGACGCCCAGATCACCGACGCGCGGGTGGAAGAGCACCGCAACTTGGGCATCGCGTTCTACAAGACGGGGATGCTGGATGAGGCCGCGCGCGAGTTCCGCCGCGTGGCCGAGCTGCGCTCGGGGGAGGCGAACGCGCACTTCTACCTCGGGCTCGTGGCGCTCAAGCAGGCGCGGTGGCCCGAGGCCATGGAGGCGCTGCGCCTGGCCGCAGAGAAGGGTGGCGGCCGGCCAGCGGTGTTCCACAACCTCGGCTTCGCGTACGAGCAGCTGGGGCGGCTGGACGAGGCGGAAGCCGCCTATGGGGAGGCGGCCGCGCGCGCGCGGACCGACGCCAAGGTGTATCTGGGGTGGGGTGTCGTGGCGCTGAAGCGCGGCGACTACGGCGGCGCCGCCGGTCGGCTCGACCGTGCGCGGGAGCTGTTCGGGAAGGCGCCGCCGCCCGCCTGGTTCTGGGCCCGCTCGCTCGCCGCGGCCGGTGCCGGAGAATTCGAGCTGGCGCAGGATCTAGCCGACGAAGGGGCGGAAGCCTACCCCTCCCACGCGGCGCTGCAGAACAACCTGGCGGTGCTGAAGGAGTTGTCGGGCGACCTGGTCGGCGCCGAGGAGGTGGTACGCGTCGCGCGCAAGAACGAGCCGTCCCTGCCGCAGCTGTCCAAGAATCTGGGCGATCTGGCTTACCGGGGCTCGCGCTACGACGAAGCCTGGGAGGCGTACAGCCGGGCCATCGAGCTCGCCCCCGACCTGGGGGACGATGTCTATTTCAAGCTCGGCAACATCGCGTACAAGCGGAACAGCCGCGAGCTCGCGGCTCAGCTGTGGCGGAAGGCGCTCGAGATCAACCCGAAGCACGAGCTCGTCAAAGCCAATCTGGACACGTTGAGCGCCCTGTCGTGACGCCGGAGCAGGACGAGCGGGCGTTCCGAGCGCTCACGCGCCAGATCACGCGGGCGCGCGGCCTCGCCTGCGATTCCTACAAGGAGCGCTGCCTGCGCCGCCGCATCGGCGTGCGGATGCGCGCGCGCGGCGTCCACACCTTCCAAGAGTACGCCCGGCTGCTCGAGGAAGACAGCCACGAGTACGACCGGCTGCTCGACGCGCTCACCATCAACGTCACCAAGTTCTTCCGCAACGCCGAGACGTGGCGTGCGCTCGAGCCATGGCTGGACGGGCTCTGGAAAGCCCGCCGCGGCGACGTGCGCGCCTGGTCGGCCGGCTGCGCGTCGGGCGAGGAGCCCTACACGGTGGCGGTCGCGTTCGCGGAAGCGGCGCGCCGGCTCGGCCAGGCGTCGCTCTTCCCCCGGGCCCGGGTGGACGCGACCGATATCGACCGGACGAGCCTCGAGCGTACCGAGACGGCCGAATATGCCGAGGCGGCGTTCTCGGAGATGCCGCCCGAGCTGGCGCGCCGCTACTTCACCGCCGAGTCACCACGGCGACCGCTGCCAGAGCTGCGGCGCATCGTGCGCGTGCTCAAGCACGACCTGACGAGCGAGCCGGCGCCCGCACCGCCCTACGACCTGATCGTGTGCCGCAACGTCGTGATCTACTTCGACCGGGCCATGCAGGAGCGCCTCTTCTCGCTCTTCGCCGAGGCGCTCGCGCCCGGCGGCATGCTGCTGCTGGGCAAGGTCGAGACGCTGTTCGGACCGGCGCGCGAGCGACTCGTGCTGGAGGAGCCGCGCGAGCGGATCTACCGTCGGACCGGCGCGTGACGAGGAAAGCGAAGGAACCGCCGGCACCGAGGGAGCGGGTCGTCAAGGTCGCCGACTGGGCCGCCGAGCGGGGGGACGTGGTCATTGTCACGCTCGGGCTCGGGTCGTGCGTCGCGATCATGCTCCACGACTCGAACGCCGGCGCGGGCGCCATGGCCCATATCCTCCTCCCATCGAAGAGCCTCGCCCGCGACGCCACCAACCTCGCCAAGTTTCCCGAGACCGCCGTGCCCCTCCTGGTGGAGCAGCTCACGACCCTCGGGGCGGAGCCCCGCCGCCTCGTCGCCAAGCTGGTCGGGGGCGCGAGCATGTTCGCCCAGCTCATGACGCCGGGCTCCGTGCAGATGGGCGAGCGCAACGTCGCCGCCGCGCGCGACGTGTTGCGTCGTACGGGGATCCCGGTCATGCGCGAAGCCGTGGGCGGTGGCGCGGGACGCTCCGTGCGGTTCTTCGTGGCGGACGGCCGCGTGGAAGTCCGGTCGGTGGGCACCGATGCCATCGTTCTCTGATCGCCGCCCCAGCATTCTCGTCGTGGACGACAGCGCGCTGATGCGTCGCGTGCTCTCGGACGTCCTGGGCGGGGGAGAGGGCATCGCCGGGGCCGGGGAGTTCCGCGTGGTGGCGACGGCGCGTGACGGCTTCGACGCGGTCCGCAAGGTCCATCAGTTCGACCCCGACGTCGTCACGATGGACCTCGAGATGCCGGAGCTCGACGGCCTGGGCGCGATCGGCTACATCATGTCGGAGGCCGCGCGGCCGATCGTGGTCGTGAGCGCGCACGCCGGGCCGGGCACGGGCGCGGCGATCCGCGCCCTCGAGCTGGGCGCGATGGAAATCGTCGCGAAGCCGGACGAAGCCAACCGGGCGGCGCTGGTGCGCATGGGGCCGGAGCTGCGCGCCGCGGTGCGCCGCGCGCTCGCGGCCGACCTGTCCCACGTGTCCGTCATGGCACGACCGCCGGCGCCGCCTCCGCGACGCGCCCCCGAAGCGGCGCTCCGCGCGCGCGCGCGCTTCGCGGTGGCGGTCGCCGCATCCACGGGGGGACCCCGCGCCCTCGCCGACGTGATCCCGCGCCTCCCCACCGGACGCGGCGCCGCGGTGCTCGTCGTCCAGCACATGCCTCCCAAGTTCACCCGCTCCCTCGCCGAGCGGCTCGATTCGCTGTCCGCGCTGCGGGTGGTCGAGGCCGACGACGGCACGCCCGTGGTGGCCGACACGGCGTACGTGGCGCCGGGCGATTATCATATGCGGGTGCTCCGCGCGCCCGACGGCCCGGTGATCGCGCTCGACCAGGAGCCACCGGTGTGGGGCGTCCGCCCCGCGGCCGACCCGCTGTTTCGCTCCGTGGCCCAAGTGTTCGGTGCGCAGAGCCTCGGCGTGGTCCTCACCGGGATGGGACGCGACGGTGCGGAGGGCGTGCGTGCGATCCGCGCCGCGGGCGGCGGCGGGATCGCGCAGGATCGGGGCTCGGCGGTGATCGCCGGCATGCCGACGGCCGCGGTGCAGCTCGGCGGCGTGGATGCGGTGTACCCCCTCGGCGAGATCGCCGAGCGGATCGATCACGAGCTGGTGGCGCGGGGGGCGGGCATGAGGGAAAAGGGGCCCGCGTGACAGCTTGCGTGAGGGTAGGGGCGCAGCATGCTGCGCCCCTACATCGAGCATGAGCCGCGGCTACCTGCTGGTCCGCGTCGACGGCAAGGCCTACGGACTGCCGCTCGCGCGCGTGCTCGAGGTCGGCGACCTGGCCGAAGTGCTCGACGTACCGCGCGCTTTGCCGGCGATGCGCGGGCTGACCCCATTGCGCGGGCGGCTCGTGCCGGTCGTGCATCTCGGCGCCCTGTTGGGCGAGCGGGCGCCGCCCCCCGAGCGGGGCCGTGCCGCGGTGCTCGTGACCCTCGGCGCGGGCGAAGGCACGCGCTACGTGGCGTTCGAGGTGGATGACGCGGACGACGTCGTGCGCGAGGCGGCCCTGCCGGTGCCGCGGGGTGAGTCGCTGCCGTGGGCGTCGGGGGTGGCGCGCCGCCGCGGCGCCCTCGTGCCGATCCTGGACTTGGATGCGCTGGGAGATCAGATCGGATGACCACAGGCGACGACGTCCAACTCGTCACCTTCAAGGTGGCCGGCCAGGACCTGGCCTTCAACATCTTCCAGGTAGAGCGGATCCTCCGGTACGAAGCCCCCGTGCCGCTCCCCAAGGCACCCGATTTTCTCGAGGGTGTGCTGCGCTATCAGGGCGCGGCCGTGCCGCTCGTGGATCTTCGCAAGCGGCTCAGCGTGCTCGCGCCGCTCCGCGAGGAGACGCGTACGGTGATCCTCGAGTGGGAGGGCGGCAAGCTCGGCGTCATCGTCGACGCGGTCACCGAGGTGCTCCATGTCGCGGCCCCCGAGATCACGTCGCCTCCGACGATCGTGAAGGGCCTCGCCGCGGAATACATCACCGGCCTGGTGGTGAAGGACGGGCGGACGATCATCGTGCTGAACACGGCGCGCCTGCTCACGTCGCAGGAGAAGCTCGCGCTCGAGACGGCGGTCCGGGAACCGGCGAAGGCCTGATGGTCGATAGCCCGCTTCCGGCCCTGCGAGCCCAGTACGAGGAGATCGCGCGTCGCCTCGAAACGGTGACGGGCGGCGCCGAGCGCGAGGGTGTGAAGCGCGAGATCATCGCCTACTTCAAGCAGGTCGATTCGCTGATCGGCGAGCTGTCGGCGCTCAAGGAGGAGGTGCGCAAGCTGGTGGACCGGTTCAAGCAGGTCGCCGCATCAACGACGGAGGCGGCGGCGCCGGAGTTCACCGGCACGCGCCCGGTAGTGCACGCCGACCACATCGGCGCCTCGACCTTCATCGAAAAGGGGTGGAGCCTGATCTCGCCCGGGGACTATGCCGGCGCGATCCAGGCGCTGCAGAAAGCGCTGCAGCTCTCCCCCGGAGAGACGCAGGCCGAATCCCTCCTCGGGTGGGCGCAGATGCTGCACGAGGACTACGACGACGCGCTCGGGACCTTTCAGAAGGTCCTGATGAAGGAGCCGGCGAATTCGCTCGCCCGGATCAACGTCGGGTACATCTGTCTGAAGAAGCGCATCTTCGGCGAGGCGATCGAGCATCTCTCCAAGGCGATTCGGCTCGACAACGACAAGAAGGCGACGCTCTACGCGCACTTCTATCTGGGGCTGGTCTACCTCCAGCGCGAGATGTACGAGGATGCCCAGACCTTCTTCCAGAAGACGCTCAAGCTCGGGCCGAACCTGATCGAGGCGTATTACGAGCTGGGGCGCGCCTACTGGTTCGGCGGCGACCAGGACCAGGCGAAGCGAGCCTGGGAACACGGCTTCAAGGCGAACAAGTTCAATCCCTGGGGGAAGAAGTGTCAGGACACGCTGGCCCTCGCCCTGCAGGGACAGGAGCCGCCGCGCACCTAGGCCTCGTCTGGTTGCTGCTGCAGAGCGGACCGCCGGTGGGCGTCACGGTGGGTCGCGTGACGGCGGTGGCGTGGCCGTCGCAACAGGCCCTCGCCACCGGGCTCGCCCAGGCCGCCGACGGAGCCGCGCCGTTTCCCGGCGTCGGGCCGTTGCCCGATCGTCCCATCCGCCTGATTCTCGCTCCTACCCGTGCGACATTCGACTCGCTCACGCGGGGACGTTTACCCGGCTGGAGCGAGGGCGCCGCCTTTCCCGATGCGGGTACGATCGTGTTGTTGGCCGACCGACCGTCCGTCCGCCTGCCCGTGGCCCTCCGCCACGAGCTCGCCCACCTGGCGCTGCGCGCGCGCGTGCGCCGGCCGCTGCCGCTCTGGTTCGAAGAGGGGTACGCCGCTGTGGCCGCCGGAGAGTGGGATCGCCTGGATGCCCTGAGATTGAATTGGCAAGTGGCACGCGGGGTCGAGCTCGATCTGGACCAGGTGGACCGGTCGCTCCGCAGCGACCAGCCGGACGCGGCCACCGCCTACGCGCTCGCCACCACCGCGGTCCTGCTGCTCGAGCGTTGGGGCGGCGGGCACGGCCTCGAGCCCCTCATCGATCACCTGACGCACGACCCGACGCTCGACGCGGCATTGCGTCACACCTACCATGTGACGGAGGGCGACTTCGAGGTCCGTTGGCAGCGCGACGTGTCGGCGCGTTACGGCTGGCTCGGCTGGGCCGGCGCCGTCGGGCTGTTCTGGGCGGCGTTGGGACTCGTGCTCATCTGGCTGGTCCAGCTGCGCCGGCGGCGCGACCGGGCGCGCAAGGCGCTGCTCGACGAGGGTTGGACACTGCCTCAGAACGACGAGCCAACTGCTTGACGACATTGAAATTGCGGCGTAAACTCCTGCCCTTATGTCCGACCAGGGTCTGGCACGCTCGCGCCTGCATTTCGGACCGAGAAACTGGCTGTTCCTGGCCGCAGCCCTCGCGGCGCTCGCGACCGGGTACTGGCTGTTGCACCAGGGCTCGACGACGGCCGCGCCGATTCTGCTCGTGCTGGGGTACTGCGTCTTCTTTCCGGTAGGCCTCGCCCTGTAGACCCGCCGTACGACGGGCGAATAGCTCAGCGGTTCAGAGCGCCTGCCTTACACGCAGGAAGTCGGGGGTTCGAATCCCTCTTCGCCCATTGGGGTATCAGACCGAAACGTGAGGACTGCGCGCGTGAGACTGCTGCGTTGGGTGGTCGGGTTGGTCTGCATCGCCACGGCCGCGCCGGCACAAGTTTCCTACCAGCAACAGCAACCGACCGAGAAGCTGCTCGTCCTGCCACTCATGGTGAAATCGCCAGGCGACTCCGCGTTCAGCATCGCGGTGATGGACGTGGCGCGCGAGAAGCTCGGCCAGATGGCGCGCTACAAGGTTCAGGTCATCCCCAAGCCAAAGCTGTGCGAGGCCCTCAAGGCGTCGGACTATGCGTGCGACGTGCTGCTCGACGAGACGCAGGCGAACCAGCTCGGCCGTTTCCTCTCGGTGAATGCGTACACGACCGGGACCTTGGAGCGCAGCGGCGGTACCATCACGACGACCGTGCGCGTGCGGGACATCGGCAGCTCGGGCCTGGCGGCGCTCTTCTCGGTGTCGGTCAGCAATCCCGGCACCGCGGCGTCAGTGGGGGAGGCGATCGCGCAGCGTTTGAACAGCCTCATCCGGGCGGCCGAGCAGGCGCGCGAATGCGACGAGCAGCGGAAGAAGAGTCAGTTCCCGAAGGCGCTCGACGCCGCCCGCAAGGCGCTGGCGACCGAGCCGAACCTCCCGGCGGCGCACATCTGCGTCGCCACCGTATACGAAGCGCAGCACCTGCCGCTGGACAGCCTGGTCGCGGCGTATCAGCGCGCCGCGAAGGGCGACTCCCTGAACGCCACGGCGTGGGAGAACATCGCCCACCTCTACCAGCAGAAGGGTGACACGCTCAAGGCGATCGACGCCTTGATCCACGAGCTCGCGGGCGAGCCGCACAACACGCAGCTGCGGCTCGGCATCGCGGAGCTGTTGCGGCAGCAGAAGCGGTACCCGCAGGCCAAGGGGATCCTCGACGACGGGCTCGCCAAGAATCCGAACGAGCAGCGGCTCGCGGAGTTCCGCCAGCGGATCTGCATCGAAGGCGAGTTGTGGCGCTGCGTGCTTGACGGCTTTGTGGAGCAGGTGAAGAACGACCCGAGCAAGGCCGGCGATAGTACCGTCCTGAAAGCCGCGCTCGGGGCGGCGCAGCAGCTCTCGGATACCCAGCAGCTGCTGTTTTTCAGTCACGCGGCGGTCGCGCACTTTCCCAAGTCTGCCGCCTTCTGGAAGGCCCTCGGATCCGCCTACGACTTGAAGGGCCAAAAGGACTCGTCGGTCTGGGCGTACAAACAGTCGTTGAAGCTCGACCCGACCGACGTGAAGGGGTCGCTCCTGGTGGCCCGGGCCATCGTCGAAGGGACGACCTATGACACGGCCCAGGCCAACCGGCTCAAGAGCGACACGGCCGCGTTGCGCGCGTTGCGCAGCGCGTTCGCCGACCGCATCGACAGCGCGAAGGCGTATCTGGCCCCGGCGGTGAGCTCGTCCGACTCGACCGACCGCCTGAGCGCGGCCGTGTTCATGTTGACCGCCGGATCGAAGCTCGCGCAGGCGGGCGCGTACGATCGCGCCTACCCGTGGCTCGACCAGTTGCTGCAGCTCGTTGCGCCGCGGACGCCGGCGGACACCGTCGGCCCGCGCCAGCAAATCCGTCTGCAGGCGAGCTTCTGGTACGGCGTGTCGTCGGTCGCATCGCTCTCGGGACCATGGACCGCCATGACCAAGACCAAGAGCTGCAGCGACGCGAAGGCGATTAGCGACCGCCTCGCGCGGACGAAAGACGCGCTGGCGTTCGGCGCCCGGGTCCACCTGCCGACGGCGAACACGATGCTGCAGAACGTGGCCAAGTTCGAGGCGGTGATGCCGCAGGTGAAGAAGCAATTCAAGTGCAAGAATTTCTGAGGCATTGAATTGACCTCCGCACCGGCCTATATTGCCACCCTCCGTCGCAGGGGGCTGTAGCTCAGCTGGTTAGAGTGCCGGTCTGTCACACCGGAGGTCGCGGGTTCGAGCCCCGTCAGCCCCGCCTGAACCCGCGTCGCGGG
>Ga0209686_1001811_pt1 | contig 10299 bp, 14 predicted proteins | sample GraSoiAngelo_126_FD_185883 | JGI IMG/M metagenome (GOLD analysis project Ga0209686, IMG submission 185883) | Grasslands soil microbial communities from the Angelo Coastal Reserve, California, USA - 14_0927_09_20cm (SPAdes) (version 2) | ecosystem: Environmental > Terrestrial > Soil > Grasslands ...
CGACACCGGATATGTTTATGATCGACCCGGGCAATATTCGGAGTACCACCGATTGGATTTCGCGTACCTCAGTGTCGCTGAGGTTAAGCTCTCGAAGCGGCGCGTCCCTGCGGGCCGGGTGCGTCTTCTGCATACGCTCTGAGAGTAAGCTGAAATTTTTCCGCGATACCCCGTTCGGGTAGTTGTTACTGTCTACGACTTCAAGTACTGCCCTCAGCGTGGATGGATTTGCGCTCAGCGTCCATTCGCCAACTTCGCTCCACCCCGAGCGCCCGAGACAAAAGGCGACCGCGTGGAATGAGTGGCTGCGCCCACCCTGTTCATAAGCAACAAGTGCGGCAGTTGAACTTGCACCGCCCACAACGAATCGCCGCATCGGGAGGCGGCTATCGACCACATCTGTCGCATTGAATTCTTCCCGGACGTCGGCGATTCCTTCGAGGCCCGCCTTCTGCCGGCCAAGCGCGGAGGTCACAGCTCTCGGAAGCGCCGCGAGCGTCCGCACCTCGACGAGAGAACGAGTGTCGACAGGCAGCCCGGTATCAGCGGCCGCGGCACACGTCACCACCACGACAAGCACAATACGAACCAGTCGTGCAACGCGATGAGACATCTTGCGGCCTTCTCGCTAGTGCTGCACCGGGAATCGACGCGGGTCGAGAATCGATCGCTCAATTCTGTCAGCAAACGTAGGTGCCGCCCGCGATCGCCTCCCTGACCACGCCTTCGTAAGCATCCTCCGCATCGTGATGATACCTGTACGTGATGGGCCTCACGACTAGCTTGTGCGGTGTGACGGATGCTTCTAGTGCCTCCAGCGTGGTTTGTATCGCGACGCCGCGTCCGCGGACCCCGTCATCATTGCTGCCCAAGGGTCCTGACGGCGCGCGCGGCCGTCTCGATCACCCGGGCGACGGCGCGGGGGTGGGAGATGTGGACGGCGTGGCTCGCCTTGAGCACGGTCACCTTCGACCCGGCGCGCTTGGCCATCCACCGCGCGAGCTCGGGGTTAAGCGCACGGTCCTGGGTAGCGACGATGGCGTAGCTCGGCTTGTCGCGCCAGGCCGCGGCGGTCAGCTTGGCGTTGAAGGCAGCGCCCGACACCGGCATCTGCGAGCGCGCCATGAACTCGGCCTGCGCCTTGGGCAGATCGGCGCCAAAGTCGGCGGCGAACTTCGCCGGATCGAGGAAGACGAAACCGTCCTTGGTCGGCTTGAAATCATTGCTCACCGGCGGCATGGGCGGGGCCAGACAACAACGGGTGCGTCACGGCCCCCTCCAACGATTGTTGGCAGGCAGCCTCATTTGATCAGGACCCGTATCCTGGCGCTCCTCTGTGTCTTGAATGTGTTGTCTGTGTAGAGCGTGATCGGCAGGCGCTGCGCAGCGAGAGCTCTAAGTGCCATCCCTGCCTCCGGAGGAACCTTATTTTGAGTGTCGGCGTACGCGTAGCAAGCCTCGGCGGGTGGAGGCTTCAGAGATGCCAGGGTTCGTCGTAAGTCAGCAGTTCTGACCACCGTGTCATTGACCGTGATGATCCCCACAGCGTCCACATAGACTCGCACAGCCGTTTGCGGGCACCCGATGGGCGCCGTCTGTGTGTCTCCGAGAACCGGTGCCGATGCTAAACAAACGGCGAAAATTCTTGCGCAGCAGCGCCAAACCTTCGCGATAGCGTCAGAGCTTGAACGTAAGCGCACGGCTGCCTGCTAACTGAAGTCATCTGACCGACAGAGCACGGAGCCCCTAAACCGCTCGGCCGGGCTCGCGAGGAAGGATCTTCGGCCTCCGCTTCGTTTGCGCCTGCCAAAGATCGTAGGACGCCTGATCGAGCCGCAGAACATTTGATGAATTAATCGACGCCCTGCGATATCGATCCTGCAACCGCGAGTCATGGCCGATTTGGGAAAGTCACCGCCCGGCCTCCTCCTCATAATACTTGCCGTTTACCTCGTTCCCAATCACGGCAAACGCTGCCGCCGGACACTTATCAATCGGGTCGCTTCTCCAGCTAAATCCCATTGACGGCACCGCCACGCGTGCCTCCATCCGACAGATCGCGAGAGAGCTTCGCCTTGTCGTCATAGGTAACGGCCTGGTTCGTGGCCTCGAAAATCATCTTGAAGCTCATGCGAGCTGGCGTCGCCGGTGCCTTCCGGGCTGGCCATTTCGGCTGGTCGATGACCGCGACATCCTGCATCTCGATCGTCGCGGATCTCCCTCCGTCGCTCCACTGCAATGCTCCGGCCGGCACCGGAACCACCCAGTACAACCCGGCGTCGGTAATTGGCGGATGGAAGTCGTGCACCTGATTTTCCGGACCAAACTGGCCACGGAAAATCGTCAGTCAGATGTGGGTAAACGTTCCGGTTTGCGGCGCCCGGGCTGCCCAGTATTCACCATCCATGATGCCGTAATCGGTCGTCTTGGTGCCAAATAGTAGGCGTTCGTTCTTGCCGTCCGTGCCCATGCCGCTGAAGCCGGAGCACCGAGCGACGCGGCCTCTGAAGTGGTAGATATGTGATGGTTCAAGGTGAGGCCCTGCCGGCTGGTTGTGGCTGCCGTTCATGTCCAGCCAGGGAATGGGATACGGGCCGGAGGGACCGTCCGGATCGATATGGCCGACAGGCCCTGTTCTCGCCGCAGCTTGAGCCGATGCATTGCCGCCTTGCATCAGCCAAGCACCTCCTGCTGCGCTGGCCACGAGAAATCGGCGGCGCGATGGAATATGAGTGGTCCGGTTCATGGTACGTTTGTACTCCTCGTAGGATGACTGTCGCTTCTTGGCCCGTGGAGGCCAAGTCTTCAACGAGTCCGAGCCGCTCGTCGAGGGGAAGTTCTCGCCGCTTCGCGTTCATCGGCCGGTCTCATCGTTCAGAGTTGGCCAGAGAATATCGCCGGCCAAGCGGCCTCGCCAGCGGGACCGTCATCTGCCGAACAAGCGTAGTAGCGCGTAGTAACCGACCTGCATCAATCCGAACCCTACCGACACGCCGAGCATGAGGGCGAAGGGGGAAGTGCGGCACGCCGTAGAACTTGAAGAACAATGCCGTGAGAACCCCGAGCAGCGCGAGCGCCCCGAGGATAAAGCGGACTACGGGCTCGAGGATCGCGAGGAACATGAACACCGGCAGACGCAGCGCGCACCAAAGAAGCCGGAGCATGCCTCGGAGAAGATCGCCGGAAGTCATTAGCCGACTCTTCCCGCCGGCTCTTAGACTCGAACAATTCATGGCGTCGAGGTCTGTCCCGACACTACCGCGACTGCCGTCGCAGTGGAATCACTTGCGCCTCCGTACGCAGGCCATCGAGGTAATCAGCCCAAGCCTGCATCAGTATGCGGCGCTCCGGAAGCCGTTGCGCCTTGTTATACGCCGCCCGGACCCTGTTGCACTCCGAGTGCGCCAGCTGCAGCTCGATGACATCCGGGGCAAACCCCTGCTCATTGAGGAGCGTACTCGACATACTGCGAAACCCATGACCGGTCTACTCGTTGCTCGCGTAGCCCAGCCGCCGCAATGCCGTATTTATGGTGTTATTCGACATCGGGCGATCGCGAGTAAGAAGAGACGGAAATACGTAACTCCCGGCGTCGAGGAAGCGCTTCAACGTCGCTGAAGTAAGAGTGACCACCCCCTCTTAGTCTCATGAAGCCACGCACGCAGACTGACCGGACCAAAATCCGCAAGCGCCTTGCAGCTCGGCGGCGCCCCATCGAGGTGCGCTGCGGGAAATGCGATTGATCATGTCACAATGCGGACAGACGATCTGCAGCGCTTCGGGCATGCCTTCCGCATATGGGGACCAGTGAGGTGATTTCGACATCGCGAGGGTCACCGCCTTTAGCGGTGATGCTATGCACCGCCCTGCTCTGCGCCTGCGCAACCGTGCCCCGCAAACCTGCACCGCCCGTCCTGTTCGCGAATGTCGCGCCGTCAGGATTCCCGAAGACCGTGCGCTTCCTCGGCCTGGACCGCGGCTTCATGCTGGCCCATGCGGGAGAGACGTTGAGCCGCCTCCGCGAGGCGGCCCACGGCGAGACACTCAACATTCTTGCGCTCTCGGGCGGCGGGGCCGGAGGCGCGTTCGGTACCGGCGCGCTCGTCGGCCTCACGCGCCGCGGAGATCGTCCGCAGTTCCAGATCGTCACGGGAGTCAGCGTCGGCGCGCTGATCGCCCCGTTTGCGTTCCTGGGCCCGGAGTGGGACCAGGCTATGGTCGAAGCCTTGGGCACCGACCGGACCGCCCGTCTCCTGCAATCGCGCGGGCTTGGCGTGCTGTTTCGACCCGGCGCCTATCGGAGCGAGCCGCTCGTAGAGCTGGTCGACCACCTGGTGAGCCGCCGGCTCATCGAGGCCGTTGCCACTGAGGCTGCGCGCGGCAAGGTGCTGTTCGTAGCGACGACCGACCTGGATAAACAGGAGGCGGTGATCTGGGACACGGGGGCGATTGCCGCACACGGTGGCGAGGCCGCGCGGGTGTTGTTTCGCGATGTGCTGGTGGCCTCCGCGAGCGTCCCCGGCCTGTTTCCCCCGGTCCTGATCCGGGTCGACGGTCCCGACGGTGAGTCCTTCGACGAAATGCACGTGGACGGCGGAACCGCCACGCCGTTTTTCGTTGCCTCGGAAATCGCACAGATTCTCTCGGCGGACTTCGAGGTGCTGCCCGGCGCCGAGGTTCTGCACGGCGCCAGGGTATACGTGCTCGTCAACGGCGAGTTGGGCGGGCGTCCGCAGACCACGCGCGAGCGACCGGTCGTGGTAATTACGAGAAGCTTCTCCGCCGGGCTCATGCATTCATCACGACGGGCTCTCGAGCTCAGCGCCGTGTTTGCGCGTCAACACCAGATGGATTTCCATTTTTCCTATGTCCCGCTGAACTATCCCTTCGCGGGCCCGTTCAACTTCAAAGCCCCCGTGATGCAGGCTCTCTTCGACTACGGACTCCGCTGCGCCGAGGCGGGACAGCTATGGATGACTTTCGAGCAGGCGGTCGAGCAGGGGGAGAAGGCCGCGCGGAGCGTTCTCAAACAGAGCAACGACTGCCCGCTTGCGCAGGCCGCGCCTTAGCGCGAGACACTGTGGCTTGGGCGGCCACGGCGCCGTGTCCACCTCCCGACTGACTCTATACTAAGAAGTTCGGCCCGCTCACGCGGGCTGACCTTGATCAGGCCTCAGCGATTCGCCACGTACATGGTGATTTCCATGCCAAAGCGAAGCTCGGTCGCCTTCGGAGTTTCCCATTTCATCTCAATGTCCTTTCATGTAGGAAAATGACTCAGCATCATGCGCGCGATTCGAGACTTGAGCGAGCGCACACTTTACTCTTTGGAGAAGGCTTGTGAGGCCGCCAAGGTGTCGAGAGTCTCATGGAGTAACTTGACCTTGCCGTTCTCCGCGACCAGAACGCCGGCGTAAGTCTGCCGATAAGTCTTGCCGGTAGCGGGGACCAGAGCTTCGACCTGGTATTCTGCCGCTACCTTGTCGGGGGTTTGGATAAAGTAGGTCAGGTTTTTGAAGCGAAAATCCGGTACTTTGGCAAGCAGGCCGACGAGCAGTTTTTCAACTTCCGCGGGCCCTCGAGCATAGGCCTTGATCCACGGCAGTTCGAGCACGCCGTCCTCGGCAAACTGAGACGCGGAGACCTTGGGTGTCGCGACGTTGTTCAGGTAGGCTTCAAGATAATAAAGTCAGTGCCGGCGTCAACTGGCGGCTCACCTGGGCGGCCCGACACCCATCGGACCCGACCGCCGTCGTCAATCACCTCCGGGTCGCCGATCAGCTGATATCGAAAGTCGGGGTGAGTGGCCCTGAACATCCCCGCGATGCGATCGATCTCATTGCGCCCCCGGTAGATGCCGGTCTTGTGTTCCCCCTTGCGCGTCCTCCGATGTGTGGCCGAAGCGCCCTTCGTCGATCTCTTCAGTCACGGGCGCCCCGGGCCTCGGGCGTCGGGCGCCTTGTCCGCCGCCCAGATCGAGCAGATCCGGCGCACCGTCCGGCGAGCGCCCGAAGTCATGGTCAAGGTCACAGGCGGCGGCCGAACGATCGGCGCGGTCGGCGCGCACTTCGCGTACATCAGCCACCAAGGGGAGCTCGACCTCGAAACCGATGAGCGCGTGTCGCGAGACGACCAGAAGGAATTACTGCGGGGGTGGCATCTCGAGCTGTCTTCCGGACAGTACCGGGAGCCGCAGGCTGCGAGGACGGGCGCGCCCGGGATCAAGCTGGTGCACAACATCACGCTCTCGATGCCGGCGCCGACCCCGCCCAAGGCGGTACTGGCAGCGGCGAAGGCCTTCGCTCGCGAGAAGTTCGGCGCGAAGCACCGCTACGCCATGGCACTCCACACCCATCACCAGCATCCCCACGTGCACCTGGTGGTCAAGGCCGAAGGCCACGACGGGCGGCGACTGCACATCGACAAGGCGATGCTGCGGGAGTGGCGGCAGGACTTCGCACAGTTGATGCGAGAACAGGGCATCGCCGCGAATGCCACCCCAAGATCCGCGCGAGGCCAAACAAAGCGAGGGGCGAGGATGCGTTCTACCGAACGCGGCGGCACGCATGTTCCTACGCGCTGCAGGAGCAGATCGACGTCGTCAAGAGCGAGCTTCGGGCGACAGGAACGATTTCGGACCCCGCAAAGACCCGGCTGCTCGAGACTCGTGAGGCGGTCGTCGCTGCCTGGAACGCCGTCGCCTCGAAACTGGAGGCCCAGGGGGAGGTCGACCTCGGCGACCAAGTTCGCTACTTCGCGCGCCACCTGCCGCCTGTGCGGACCGACCGCGAGCCGCCTCGCACAGGAGATGCTTCGGCTAGCGAGGACGAAGAGATCCGATCGGACGCGGGAAGACGACCGGATGCGCGATCGCACGTTGGAAAGATCGCGATAGCGACCGCTCCCACCACGGTCTCTAAGCAGCCTGACTTCTGGACCCTGGTGACTCAACGCCCCGGGAGCCGAGATCCTCGCGAGCCTCACCGCACGCACGATAAACATCGGCCAAGGAGACCGATCGCAGGGCAGCTTTTGCAAGGCTCGCATGCGCTGCGCTCTGCCACTCCGAGTCACTGCCGCACAGCCGATCAACCAACCGCGAGGCCTCCTCTGCTGCGAGGGATCTCGTGTGCGCCACCGCAAAGCAACGGCCGGGGCGCAACAGCGCTTCGTCCAGGTCGCGGATATTCGGCAAGTTGGTCGTGAAGATGATCTTGCGCTTTTGCGCGCGGACCACGCCGTCGGCGATCGCGAGGAAGCGATGTAGATCGTGGTTTCCGTTGGTGCGGGCCCTCAGCAGGTGATCCGCGTCCTCGATCACGAATGCATCGTGTACTCCGGTGATGAAGTCGACGAAAATCTCGTCGTTCTCCAGGGCGCGCTTGTCCGCCGTGTACATCACTTGGGCGCTGTCGCCTTTGCGATGCGAGATGGCGCCGAGAATGGACCGGACCAACCGTGTCTTGCCGGTGCCAGGCGGTCCCTGGAGGATCAGTACCGTCTCGCTCGCTCGCAGGTAGCGCTGCACGAAGTCGCAAACGGGCTCACCCAACGTCGGGTACGCCTCATCCAGCACTGTGTCCTTGGCGAGCTCCTCGAAGGAGCATTCCGACAGCACGCCGCGCGAGTTGCAGAAGTTCCAGGCGACTACAAACATCTGCTCTGGGAGGTAGCGCTCCCCTACCGCCTGGAGGAGCGAGCTGCGCGCGTCTCTGGCGCGTTCCTTGCTGTCCGCCCAGACGTTGAAGGTGCAGGAGCAGTAGTCGGCCTTTCGCTTGCCCTCGGCATGCACGAATAAGCCCGGCCCGTCCAGGAGCAGCGTGCCCGTGTCGAGCCGCTGCGCCGCGAGGCCGGTATTCAAAGCCAGGTCATCGAACACGTCGACGAGGCGGCGAGGCGCCGCGCACCGCACGAGCCGGTGGATCGGGTACCGCGTCGCGACGTTTTCGAACGCCTGAATCGCGCGTGTCTTGAATACTGCTTCCCCGAGGTCGTAGAAGTCGTGGCTGAAAGTCAGCCCGACGTTGAACGGCCGCGGTTGGTCACTCGGTGTATCGCTGGTCACATTCAATCTCTGTCTCTAGAAAAGCCTGGCGGGCTCGCGCCCGCCAGGCGGCTAAAGTGATGCAAGATCAGCCACTCGGCACTTGGACCGCCATCACGTCCTCAAGGACTCGTTCCAGAACGAGACTGCACTTGCCTGCGGTCTCGGATCTCAACGGGATCTGGTCGCCAAAACGACGAGACCCCGGTCAGCACGGCCAACCGGGGTCTCTTGTGGAGTTCCCGGAGGGCTGCTTCGATCAGCCCTCCGTTCAAACGGGGCTAATCGGTCAAATGGTCACCGTACCGCGCGCGCAATGCGGCGGCGGTGCACTTTCCAACACGTTTGTGAAGGTCGTGTTCATAGGGGCGGCGCAGTTTACGCGCACCTTTCGAGTTGTCAAGCGCCGCGATCAATAGATTTCGATCGACTGACGGGAGAGTTCACTTGAGGGGCGTCTCGAAAACCGCTGACTCGGAGCCTTCAGAGTCCTGGCTTCGCAACCATGAGCCAAAGTATCACCACGACTGCAGAAAACGCCGGGACGCCCAGCCAGAACCAAAGGCGCGCATACGCACGATATCCCGCCGGCACAAGGTGTCGGCCTTCTCTCTCGGATGTGCGAGCCAGATCGCGCATCCGAATCTGCAGCCATACAACCGGAATCCAGCAGGCTCCCGCCAAGATGAATAGCGCTATAGACCACGCGAGCCACCCGTGCGAGAGCGGATAACCCATCAATCTGGCGAGCGCCCAGCCGGTGAGCACCTGAACGATGATCGCGGGCAGCGTAAAGAGCCAGTCGGCCAGGACGACCTTCTCGGACACGACGCGAATGGCCGGCACGTTTCCGGTGCGATCGGTGATCCATTTGAAAAAAGCGATCCCGAGTCCCGTACCGAGTAACACCGCGGCACTCGTAATGTGGATCGCCCTCAGAATGAAGTAAGAGCTCACGTCAGTTTCTCGCTGATAGCGAGATCGTGGAGCGGCTCAAGAAACTCCTCGACCGTGAGCAGCCCCATGCAGGGCATTGCTCCCTTTGGTAAAGCGACCCCGGCGCCGATCTTCCTTGCCAGGGCGATGGCCGCCCCGCACGGAATGTGCGGGCCGTGATTCTTCTCGGCAATCAGATTCCAGTTGATTCGCAGCGGTTCGCCACGGGTTCCTTCGCCCTCGAGCGTAACAAACATGCCTCCCTTGTCGCTCGTGATCGGTTCCAGCCACCGGCTCAGGCGATTGAGCGGGCGGGCAAACGCAGTCATGTCCCGCAGAATCCCACTCCTCACGAGCCCGGCGAGACTCCAGACCACAAGATGTCCCAGGTCGCTCGCAAAGCCTGCCTGGAACGACACGGTTCGGACCGCCGAATATTGCCGGGGGAAGAGCTCGAGGTCGGGAATATCGCAGCTCCCGAGCCAGCGTTTGCCAAGCGGTTTCGGAAACCGATGCCTGTGGAGGTCCAGCCAGCCATGCGCGTCGACCCACGCACCGTCTTGCAAGGATCGGATCGGCTTACCGCCGTAGCTGAAGACACCCTTCACCGTAGCCAAGCCGGGTGCACGTGCCCCGGAGCTGATTCCCATTCTGATGGCATCAAGCCGCCTGAATCTCGGCAGGTACCGATCAACCACGGCTGACGAGAGGGCCGGGACAGAGCTCGCACCGCTCGTGACCGTCACGCCGGCCGTCCGCCAAGTCGATATAGTGAGACCGCGCCTCGATCGCTGCACGTGCCACCGCGTAATCCTGGCCCTGGAACGGCCCTGCCGTGTGAATCAGAACGTCGACCTGGAGCCGGCGAAGACCGTCGGCCAGATCGGGAGCATGAGCGTCAAGGGCCACGACATGCTGGACCGGGAGGCCCAAATCACGCGCCGTTGTGCTCGCCTGCGTGAGATCGCGTCCAGCGATAAGGACCCGCAGCGAAGCCGTTGAGGCCAACGCGGCGGAGATCCGGCGACCAAAGAATCCATAGCCACCGAGCACGAGGACCGTGCGCATCAGAGTCGACTGGGTCCTGCGACGTTCATCGACCCTTCCGCGGAGACGGCTTGGTGGGTGAGTTCCGGCCGGTCGGCACTTGTGGCAGATAGCAAGTTTCCCGACGCCCAAACCAGCGATATCGGTTCCGCGCGATCAGTTTGTAGGCCGAATCCCGCCACGCCTTAGGAATGACTCGTGTCGCCTTAACCAGTCGCCGCCATCCACCCGCAGCAGCAACGAGATGGATCCAGGCGTGCGACTCTGTGAGG
>Ga0209686_1001814_pt1 | contig 10294 bp, 5 predicted proteins | sample GraSoiAngelo_126_FD_185883 | JGI IMG/M metagenome (GOLD analysis project Ga0209686, IMG submission 185883) | Grasslands soil microbial communities from the Angelo Coastal Reserve, California, USA - 14_0927_09_20cm (SPAdes) (version 2) | ecosystem: Environmental > Terrestrial > Soil > Grasslands ...
GAAACGTTTCTTGCCGGCGCTGCTCAAAAATAAAAGCAAAAATCCACAACCAGAGCTGCGCGCGTGGGTGCCGGGTTGCGCCAGTGGCGAAGAAGTTTATTCGCTCGCGATATGCATTTTGGAAACGCTCGGCCGCGGTCCTTCCAAAATACGCATCCAGATTTTCGGCACCGATCTGAGCGAATCGGTGATCGAACATGCGCGGCTTGGAATTTATTCCAGCGCTATCGAAAAAGATGTTTCGCCGGCGCGACTGAAACGTTTTTTTGTGAAGCGGGACGGCACTTATCAAATCCATCGCAACGTGCGCGACATCTGCACGTTTGCCCGTCAAAATATCACGGCCGATCCGCCATTTTCACGCCTCGACCTGATCAGTTGCCGCAACGTGCTCATTTACTTGAGCGCGGAACTGCACAAGCGCTGCATCCCGCAGTTTCATTACGCCCTCAATCCCGGCGGCTACTTGATTCTGGGACCGGCCGAATCGGTGGGCTTGTACGACGAGCTTTTCAAATTGGCGGACAAAAAAAACAAAATTTACGCGAAGACTGTCGTTACTACGCCGCGCATGGCGGACCTCATCCCGCAGCGTGGCCTTGGACTTTCGCATCTCGGGGAGAGATCGACAGCCGGCGCTGGCGCAGATTTCGGGGGCGATCTTTTGAAAGTGGCCGACCGCATTATGCTCGGTGCCTACTCGCCGGCAGCGGTCGTAATCGACCAAGACATGCACGTGCAACAATTCCGCGGCCGGACCGAGTTGTTTCTCGAACACGCACCAGGTCCGGCCACATTCAATCTCCTGCGACTGGCGCGGCCGACCCTGGTGCCAGACCTGCGCGCCACGATTCATCGCGCGATCAAAACGAACCAGCCTGCCCGGAAAGAGCGGGCGAAAGTTAAGCTGAGCGGCCGAACCTACGAAATAAATATTCAGGCGGTGCCATTCAAAATCCCCGGCACCGACAAATCGTGGCTGCTGGTTATTTTTGATGAGACCACCAAAGGGACTAAACGTGAAAAGCTGCCACGCGCTCTGGGAAAAACGGGGACGGAGCGTGAAGTGGGCGAATTGCGGCGGGAATTGGCCGTTTCGAAGGAATCGCTCCAAGCCATCATCGAAGAACAGGAGGGGACCAATGAAGAATTGAAGTCGGCCAACGAAGAAATCGAGTCGAGCAACGAGGAGCTGCAATCGACCAACGAAGAACTGGAAACGGCCAAGGAAGAATTGCAATCGACCAATGAAGAGCTGACCACGTTGAACGAAGAGCTGAGCAATCGAAATCTCGAGATGATGCAACTGACGGGCGAGCTAAACAATTTGCTGGCCAGCATTCAAATGCCAATCGTGATGGTGGACAATGCGTTGACGGTGCGGCGGGCAACGCCGGCGGCGCGTGGCGCTTTTAATATTTTGCCGACCGATATCGGGCGCCCATTGAGCGAACTGCGGCCGAACATTGACGTGCCCGACCTGGAAAATATTTTACGCGAAGTGATCGAGACGTTGAGCACACGCGAGCGCAAAGTGACCGACAAGGACGGCCGCCAGTATTCACTGCGAATCCGGCCTTACCGCACAACCGATAATAAGATCGACGGCGCTGTTCTCACCCTCATCGACATCGATGGAAACAGCGAACGCGGTTCGCGGCGAAAAAGGCAGTAGCCGAGCAACGATGAAAAAGCAGCCACAGCCCGCCCGGAAGGAAAAACGATCGACCCGTAACGGTGCCGAGCCCAATTCAAACAGCAGGCGTGACCGAGGATCGTCCATTCATGGGCTGCGCCATCCCAAGACCGAACTGGAATCAGCCATCCAGCGATACGTCGACCTTTACGATTTTGCGCCGATCGCTTACGTCAGCTTTGACCGCGCCGGCCGCATCGAGGAAGCGAATCTCGCTGCAACCGAATTGCTGAGCGAGCCGCGGGACCTGTTAATTGGACGACCGTTTGCGTTCTACGTCGCTGATCTGGATTCGCTTCTCCGCCACCTGCTTTATTGCCGCACTTCGCAGCAACAGGTGAAGACGGAACTGCTATTGAAAAGCAGAAAGGGCGAACAGATTCCGGCGCTGCTCTTGAGCACTCCGATCACTTCGACGGCGAGAAACGGCGCATTGCTCTATCAAACCGCCATTATTGATTTGCGCGACCGCAAAATGACGGAGGAAGCGTTGCGCGCGAAGGAGGCCGAATTGGAAGAAATTATCAATCGCACGCCTTTCATGCTTACTCGCTGCACTCGCGATCTCCGCTTCCGATTCGTCAGTCGCACCTACGCCGAGATGCTTGGCCGGCCTGCGGAAGAAATCAGCGGCAAGCCGATCATTGAAATCGTGGGCAAAAAAGCTTTTAAGACGATTTTGCCTTACGCCGAAAAAGTACTGCGGGGACAGCGGGTCGAATACGAAACCGAAGTTTCTTACCGTGCAGCTCGACCGCGCTCGATGCATTGTGTTTATACGCCCGATCGCGATGGGAAAGGCAATGTGATCGGATGGTTTGGTTCGATCATTGATGTTACTCAGCGCAAGCAGGCGGAAGATGCGCTGCGCCAATCAAAAAACCTTTTGGAGAAGCGAGTCCGCGCACGAACCGCGGAGTTGCACGGGGCAAACGAGGAACTGAAAACCGAAATCAGCCGGCGCAAGGGACTCGAAGGCCAGATTCTCGAAATCAGCGATCGCGAGCAGGAACGGCTCGGTCAGGAATTGCACGACGGACTTTGCCAGCAACTGACGGCGATCGGGTTCCTGGCCCGCGCCACCGCGCTGCGGTTAAAGAATCATCGCGTGGTGCAAACGGACGATCTGGAAAAAATCGCGCAGTTAATCAACAGCTCGGTCATGGACGCCCGCAATATCGCGCGCGATCTGCACAAGGAAGAGATCGACGCCGCCGAATTTCCCTCCGCGCTGCGAAATCTGGTCGAAAGAAAAATTTGGCGAACATCCTGCCGGCTCGACTTGAAAACGGAAGTGAACATTGAAGACGACAACGTTGCCTCGCAGCTTTACCGCATCTTGCGGGAAGCGCTTATCAACGCAAACAAACATGCTCGCGCCACCCAAATATTGTTGGAGGTCAGGCGTCTCAAAAGCGACCTCGTCTTCAGCGTGACCGACAACGGCGTCGGATTTAACACGAAAACAAAGACCGGCCACGGTTTGGGCTTCCACATCATGAAGTACCGCGCCGAATCGATCGGTGCTCGGTTAGAATTCGAGTCTCTCAAGAAAGGCGGCGCGCGTGTCGCCTGCTACTTGCCGATGACGATCACCAAATGAAAAGCGCGACCACAATAAAGGAAAGTTCGAAACCGAGCTCCAAGTCGGGGCGCGCAAAACGCATCGTCATCGTTGACGATCATCCGCTGTTTCGAAAAGGACTCGAACAGTTGATCAACAGTTCGGACGACGCTTTCAATATCTGCGGTGAGGCGGGAGACGCGGCCGAAGGCATGAGCGTGATTCGACAATTGAAGCCTGATCTGGCGATTCTCGATCTTAGTTTGCCCGGCGCCAACGGGATCGAGCTGATCAAGAATATCCGTGCTGAATTCCAAAAGCTACCGGTGCTTATTCTCTCGATGCACGATGAATCGCTCTACGCACTGCGCGCATTGCGCGCCGGCGCGCAGGGTTACGTGATGAAACAGGAGGCGCTCGAAAATGTGATCAGAGCGATCCGCGAAGTGCTTGCCGGCCGGCCGTATCTCAGCCACGACATGTCGGCGAAACTGATCACCAATTTCGCGAGCGGATCCAATCAGGCGAACCCGACTGATAAGCTGAGCGATCGCGAGCTCGAGATCCTCGAATTGTTCGGGAAAGGCCGCGACGTTCATGAAATCGCGCGGGCATTGCACATCAGCGCCAAAACGGTGGAGACGCATCGCGCGCACATCAAAGAGAAATTGAATTTGAAGAACGCCCGCCAGGTGACTCGGTTTGCGGTGCAATGGTTGGAAGCCCAGGCGTGAAGAAGATTTATCGAATTAAAGATTTAGTGATTTAACGATTGAGTCATGGATAGACTCGATCAAGCCAAACGATTGCAGGATCGAACGAAGAAGTTTGCCGTTCGCGTTATCAAAGCATTTACAAGACTCCCGAAGAATGAAGCGACGCGAACGGTTGATCGGCAATTTCTTAGATCAGGTACTTCGCTTGCAGCCAACTACCGAGCCGCCTGCCGCGCGCGATCCGCTGCCGACTTTATTTCGAAGATTGCGATCGTTACTGAAGAAACAGACGAAACTCTTTTTTGGTTCGAATTGTTGGTCGAGTCTAATCTGATCAATGTAAAGTTGGTTGAGCCATTGATGTCAGAGTGCGATGAACTGTTGAAGAATTTTTCGGCATCGCTCGTTACCGTAAGGTCAAATCGTTAAATCTTTAAATCACTCAGTCGTTAAATCGAGTTACATGTCCGCGAAACAAGCCCAACCAAACAAGAAACGAATTCTGCTGGTGGACGATCACCCGGTTTTGCGCAAAGGCCTCGTGCGCCTGATCGATTCGAAAGACGAGTTCGTTGTTTGCGGCGAAGCGAGCACGGCGGCGGACGCGATGGCGCTTATCCGCGAACTCGAACCTCATCTGGCCATCGTCGATATCGGTTTGCCCGGCGCGAGCGGGATCGAATTAACGAAAACAATCCGCGCTGAATTTCAAAAGCTGCCGGTGCTTATTCTTTCCATGCACGAAGAAGCGTTTTACGCGACGCGAGCGCTTAGGGCCGGAGCGATGGGTTATATCGTGAAACAGGACGCGATCGACAACATTGCGGAGGCGTTGCGGGAAGCGCTAAACGGACGCTGTTACCTGAGTCCGGTGATCGCAGCGCAACTCCAACATAACGGACCCGATAAGCAAATCCATCCGACCGACGATCCGGTGAGTCTTTTGACCGATCGCGAATTCGAAATCTTCGAGCTCATCGGCAAAGGCCACGAAATACGGGAGATTTCCCATGCCTTGGGGGTAAGCCCAAAAACTGTCGAAACGCATCGCACGAATATTAAGGAAAAGCTGAAGCTTAAGAACGCGCGGCAGGTCACGCACTTGGCCGTGCAATGGCTTGGGCAACGCGCAGTGTAATCGAACCGCGCGCGTTCGACGCGCAATTAAGCCCTTTGTCGGATGATCTCCGACATGTCGATCGCGAGTTGTAGCTAGATGGAGTGAACGTTGCGACCAAAACGGTCGTCAAACTTAATTCAGGCTTTCGCTTTGGGGACCGTTCGGTCGGCGAAGGCGAGGAAAACTGAAAAGGAAAGGGCAAAACCATGAAGTTAGGGAATTCCACGGCTTTGGCGATTGTCGTAGCTGCTTGCTTTTCGCTATCCGCATACGTGATGGGAAAAGGGCATAGCGGTGCAACGTCAATGCACGTAAATCAGTCTGGCCACCTGACGGGCACGGCACTGGCAAGCACAAAAGTGAAGACGAGCCCGACTCCGCCGGGACACCACTATGGCTGGCAAAAGGGCAGGCACAATCCGCACCGGTCGCCGACTCCGTAGTCGATAGTCCGGAAAATCAAAGACACGCAGCCCCGAAATTTTTCGGGGCTTGTTTTGTTTTGGCCAGAAAAGATCCTGGCTCGACTCGTGCGCCCGCAGCGATAATCGTTGCGGCGTGCGCGCGAACTCAAAGATCAAGATGCTGCTTGTCGGCTTCGCCAGCCTCTTTCTTTGCGCTTCATCATTCGCGACCACGAAAGGCCTGAGTCAGATCGTGACGCCGGACTTACAAGGCGAAGGCGACTTGTCGTTGAGTCTGCAAATTCAAGACAAGCGGATTGGAAATCCATATGAGTTACAAGCCGAGCTTGGCGTGACGAAATGGGCGGAAGTGGCCGTGTTCCAAGGCTTCAAACCAAACGAAGAAATTCTGGCCACCGAGTTCGGCATTCTGACGAAAGAGCCTTACCTACTTTCGATCGGCTTCACGAACTGGTCCCCGCGCAGTGATGTCGATCCGCAGCCGTATCTCGAAGCGGGATATTATACCGAGCATAACAAGTTCATTGTCGGCGCCATCCATGCCGGCTACAAAAACGAAGCGATTCTCGGTTACGCTTACGATTTTAATAAGCAATGGCGGGTGCAGGTGGATTTCCAAAGCGGCAAAGAAAACTCCTCGACGATTGGATTCACCTGGAACATCACACCGGATTTTCAGGTCAACCCCGCGCTCTATTTCGCCAATTATCATCCGGATCGATTGATGGGATACATCGTCTTCACCTACACTTTCCATTTGTGGGGCGACAAAAAGGAACAGGGAGGCCAGTCGCCAAAGTGACTCTGCAAAAAGATGTTGCGGGATTAACCGAGTGGACGGAAGCTCGCCGTCAATGAGAAGCAGCACGACCACGCGTGCTTTTGTCGGATTCCTAGTTTCCGCCGCTTTTCTTTGGACGCTAACCCTCAGCGTCTCGCCGCAGTTACATGAACGGATTCACCCGGATGCGAATCGCATCGACCACTCATGCGCGATAACCTTCATTGCTTCCGGCAGCTATAATTATTCGCCAGCTGCTCCGCTCGTCAGCGTTCCGGCGCTCGTCGATCAATTTTCTCCAGTTCCGACTCTGACTCCGCACTGGGTTGAGTCCTCATTTCTTCTCGCTCGCGTTTTCGAGCACGCGCCGCCCACCCTGGTCTAGCACAAATTCAGCCGCGTCTTTTCACGCGGAGTAATCGTTAGGCCACTTCGCCTGGGTCGCAGCTCGCATTTGTGCAGAGGCACCGCTTCACCCGGCTTCGCGCAAATCGCGAACGCCGCAACGATTCACAACTTTGAAAACTAGATCGACAAATAACTTTAATGAAAAAATTTCCAGTCGCATTCGGCGCGCTGTTCCTACTCACGAACATCGCGATCGCGCAGGAGGCCGCTTCCACACCGGCGGCTTCAACAACAACCACTTCAGGTCTAACTCCGGCGGCTTCGCCTTCGCCGAGTCCGACAACGGCCCAGGCCGAACAAGTCACCGTCACCAGCCAGGAACTCGACATCTCGCGGGAAGCGATCGTGCCGAGTCTTGGCGCGACCCGTTACACAATCGGTCCTGACCGGCTCGATTCGCAGGCGCAAGGCGAGAACGCGCCATTCAACGAAACAATTTTGCGTTTTCCTGGCGTAGCGCGAGATTCATTCGGTCAACTTCACGTGCGCGGTGAGCACGCGAATTTGCAATACCGCATCGACGATGTGCTCTTGCCGGAAAGTATTCCCGGCTTTGGTCCGGAACTGGCAACGCGCTTTGCCGACAACATCTCGCTCATCACCGGCGCGCTTCCCGCCCAGTTTGGTTTTCGCGAAACGGGTGTGATCGACATTCACACCAAGAACGGCGCGGCCTTTATCGGCAGCGAAGCTTCCATCTATGTCGGAAGTTTCGACACCTTAATGGAAAGTCTTGAACGCGGCGGCGTGACCGGAAAACTCAGTTACTACGTCACCCAAAGTTATTTGCACGACGGCATCGGAATCGAAAATCCTACCCGCAGCAGCAGCCCGATCCACGACGACACCGATCAATTCAAAGAATTCGCTTATCTGTCTTACATCATCGACGACACGAGCCGGTTCACGTTGCTGGCCGGCGATGATCACAATGATTTTCAAATTCCAAATAACCCCGGGCAACCGCCGATGTTCAACGACATGGGCAGAACGAGGTTCAACTCGGCCAAGTTGGACGAAAACCAGTCCGAAGATAACGCCTACGAAATTCTGACTTATCAAAAAAACGCGGGCGATTTCAATTTTCAGGCTTCAGTATTCAATCGTTACAGCGAGATCCTTTTTCGACCCGATAATGTGGGCGACCTCATTTTCACCGGTGTCGCGTCGCGGGTGGACCGCGATGTTCTCTCAAACGGTGCTGAGTTTGATTCGAGCTACAAGCTCAACGATGAACACACGATCCGCGCCGGTTTCATTTTCACCGAGCAATACGCCACCGTCGACACCGTGACGTTGGTCTTTCCGGTCGATGCCAATGGCAATCAAACCAGCACCACGCCGCGGCGCATCGTCGATAATCACGACAAGTACGGCTACTTCTACGGTTTCTATTTGCAGGACGAATGGAAACCGCTCGATCAAGTCACCGTCAACTTTGGCGGGCGTTTGGATTTCGTTAACGCGTTCTCAGACGAGAACCAGTTCAGTCCGCGAATTAGTGTCGTTTACAAACCCTGGGATTCGACCGCGCTTCACGTCGGTTACGCGCGTTACTTCACGCCTCCACCTTTGGAAGCGGTGCCGCAGAGCACGATCGCGAAATTCGCCGGCACAACCAATCAATCGGCAATCACAAAAGATTCACCCATTAGTTCCGAGCGCGCCCATTACTTCGATATCGGCGCTACCCAAAAAATTATGGAGGGATGGAACGTCGGAATTGACGGGTTTTACAAAAGCTCACATTCCACGCTCGATGAAGGCCAGTTTGGAGAAGCGCTCATTCAATCGTCGTTCAATTACAAACGCGGCCGGATTTACGGCGGCGAATTCACCACCAACTACGATCACGGCCCATTTTCGGCTTATGGCAACGTGGGTTGGGAATGGGCGCGCGGCGTTCATTGGAGTTCGTCCCAATTTCTTTTCGATCCGGCCGAATATGCATTCGTCAACAAGCATTGGGTTTTTCTCGATCACGACCAGCGCTGGACCTCCACAGTCGGCGCTGCCTACACGTGGAACGATTGGAAAGTCTCAAGCGATTTCCTCTACGGAAGCGGACTACGGCGAGGCTTTGCCAACACCAAAAGCGTGCCCGATTACGGAACTGTTAATTTGGCGCTTCAGCGAAATTTGAAGATTCCCCAGATCGGCAATTTTAAGATTCGCTTCGATATCGTGAATTTGTTCGATGAGATTTACGAACTGCGTGACGGCAGTGGCATCGGTGTGGGCGCTCCGCAATTCGGTCAGCGCCGTGGATTTTACGGCACCGTGGCCTACGATTTCTAAAAACTTCGCTAAAACGAGAGCCTCGCCACTCGCGCGCGAGTCAGCGTGGTGTTATCGGTGTTCCCCAAGAGGTGGAAATGAGGAACATCGTTCTGGCAGCTATTTTTTTGGCAGCAACCGTTTCTGGGCAAGAATTGGCGCCTAGTCCCAATTCAACGCCGTCCGCTTTGTCAGATGTCGAAGACTTGCGCCAGCAGGTGCAGGCGCTCACCGAAACGGTAAAGGCGCTGCAACAACAAGTGAAAGATCAGCAAGTCGCGATTGAGAAGGCGAATGGAAATGCAGGTTCGCCGCCGCAAAATCCGGAACCTTCGCCGATCGCTGCCGCCGCAAATTCACCAACTCCGGCTCCGAGCGCGCCGGCGCGTTTTCAAACTGAGGACACGTCCGTGGTCGCATCGACAGCCGCGCCGGCTGCTTCGCCCGGCCTCGGCGTAAATGCCAATGAAACCGCGGTGTCCGGAAATTTTCCAACGACCGACACATCGGTCGTTTCATCGGCGCCAGAAACAATTTCAAGCACCGGAGCTGGAGCTTCTCTGACGCAACCGATCTCGATCGGCGGCGGAGGCAAGAATTACATGAACATCTCGTTCGATGGATTGTTTGCCCTCGCCGGCTCGAGCGCGCGCGATCTCGACCACATCGAAGTCGGCGATCACGATCCGCAGCAGCGCGGATTCAACGCCCGGAACATCGAGCTCGCGTTCGACGGCGCGGTCGATCCTTACTTCGAAGGTTTCGCCAATATCGTTTTCAAGCTCAACAACGACAACGAAACCGAAGTCGAAGTTGAGGAAGCGTTCCTGCAAACGACGAGTTTGCCGTTCAACTTGCAACTTAAAGCGGGACAATTCTTTGCCGCATTCGGCCGAATTAACCCGACCCACCCGCACACTTGGGATTTCGCAGACGCGCCGATCGTGCACGGCCGCTTACTTGGGCCCGACGGTTTGCGCGGGGTCGGCGCGCAAATTTCCTGGATCGTGCCGGTGCCTTGGTACTCGCAATTGATTCTCGGCGTCCAAAACGGGCGCGGCGGGACGGGATATTCATTTCGTAATCCCGGTGACGACGGAATGTTTTTCGATCGACGCACAACCGATCGCGAACTGCGCGGGTTGCAGGATTTTGTTTGGATCCCGCGCTGGGAAAATTCTGTCGATCTTAGTCCGACGCAAGTCGTGCTCGCGGGAGTCTCCGGTGCATTTGGTTCAAACGAAACCGGCGCGAACTCGCGAACGCAGATTTACGGCGGCGATTTTCTTTACAAATGGAAAAGCGCG
>Ga0209686_1001815_pt1 | contig 10290 bp, 7 predicted proteins | sample GraSoiAngelo_126_FD_185883 | JGI IMG/M metagenome (GOLD analysis project Ga0209686, IMG submission 185883) | Grasslands soil microbial communities from the Angelo Coastal Reserve, California, USA - 14_0927_09_20cm (SPAdes) (version 2) | ecosystem: Environmental > Terrestrial > Soil > Grasslands ...
GTCGAACCAGAATCGATTCGTCGTTGACACGGCCAGCGTGCTTAGAGATGTCCACGTAGACAGCAGCACGGCCCCACAGGTCAGCGACATCTATACCATACGACATGAGCCCACCCGCCCCGACGAACTCGCGATCGGGATAGATCGCAGGCAGCCGGCCCATGGCCGCAAATTCCACGATCCGTGCCCGGTGCGTCGCCGAGAGAGGATTCCTCAGCGTGATAAGCCCGTGGGCACGTTCCGCTTTGATGGCCGAGAGCGCCGGCTCGACATCATCGGCGCCGCGCAGCTCCAGCAGTTGGAGTGTTACGCCCAGCTTCTCCGCCGCGATCTTCATATCCTTCAACCACTCTACGTTCGGAGCGAAGCTTGCCCAGCTGATGACAGCAACCCGGGAGAGTCGCGGGAACGCCTCCTTGAGAAGTCCCAACTGTTTTCCGCCTAGCTCCGCGATGAAACCGGACAACCCCGTCACGTTCCCACCAGGATGTGCCAGACTTGCGGCCAGCCCTTGAGCGATGGGGTCGCCGTACGTCAACACGATGGGGATGCGGTTCGTCGCCTTCTTGGCGGCCGCGGCACCTGAGCCCGGCGCGACGATGGCGTCTACGTTCAGGCGTACCAGTTCGTTTGCCAAGACCGGAAGCCGTTCAAGGGCTCCTTCGGCAAAGCGGTACTCGGCGGAAATGTTCTGTCCCTCGATGTAGCCAAGCTCCTTCATGCGCCGCCAGAAAGTCTCTAGGAGGAGGGCGTCACCCGAACGGGACCCTCCGGCTAGAAAGGCGATGCGAGGCGTCTTCGTGCGCTGCTGGGCTTCACCGAAGACAAGCGGGCCAAGAGCGAGGCCGAGGACGAGAACAACCGGCAGCCCGAACCGTCTCATCAGCACCTCGGTGAGGATGGCTGGCGGGAGTCTAGCAGATGACTTCGAAGGCCGCCGCTGGCGGCGAGCGAAGCGAGCACCCCGAGCGATCGGCCCGGATACGCTCGACTCTCATAGCCCGCTGTTGACCGCGGCACACGCACGCGTCTCCGCGGCTTCTCGGCCAAGAGGGACCCAAGCCGGGTCCCCGGGGCGCTTGGGACCCCCGGAGCCGATTTAGATTTTCCCGGCCGCCGCGCACACGCGACCCCGCAGGGCCAAGCGGTAAGGAGTCCCAAGCCAAGGGGCCCGAAAAAGTTGTGGCGCCGGGTGGCGTGGGATGCATCGAGCTGCACGATTCTGCGCGAGTGGTATCACGAAAATCTCAGGACTTAGAGATGCTCGCCGTACGAATCCCTTACCCTCCACCATTACTTTTCGCGTGTAGTTGGCTTGCCTGCCAAAATCTCCTCTTTCGTGAACTTGATCTCCTTCGACACCGCGATCTGCAGGAGCAAAAGCCCCGCGTGGTAGATGTCGATCCGGTGATCCATCGCTCCGTACTCTTGCGGGTCGCGGACCTCCGGGGGGCTCATCCACTCCGCCCGAGTGTTCGTCGCATCGACTTCGGAAAGAACCCGCGCGACCCCGAGGTCGCCGAGCTTGAAGGTGAGGGCGCGAGCGTGACGAGGAGCGGGCGGCCGGGCGATCAGTCATGGAATCTCCTCGGGTAGCTGGAGAATGATTCACCTTCACGTCGACTGCTTTCAGCTATGGAACGCGCAGAGGTGTATGAAGCCGGGCACGCTGAAGGAAGAAGCCATCAGCGAGCCAACGTCCCGAGTGCTGCGAGATGCAAAGCACACTCTACTGAGGTAATCCCCCGACGTGCCTGTAAAGAAAGGCCCTGCGGCTGCATACAACATTTGAGGGTTTTCCCTGATCGGGCGTTAAATATCTTGGTTATATATTTTGTATGTGTTGACACCTGCGTGTCAGAGGTTCACCGTCTAACTGGAGGTTCTTCGAGGCGGGATCGTCGAAAGGCTTGGCCGCTTCAATTCTGCGACTGCACGTCGCGAGGTGCAGTCAGGTGCACCCCGCGATCGCGTGACGGCTCCCCGCCGCCGCCCCTGTAGTCCCTGAGGCGTTCTGACTCGCCCCGGCAGGTCTCGCTGCCACGGTTTGATCTCTGAGGCTGGGGGCTCACCCAAGGCCTTAGAGCCGACGAAATGAGGCCCAATCTTGCACGATGACGTGTATCTGGGCGGCGTTAGTGTCGTTGTGGTCGACGACTACGAGCCCCTTCGCGCGGTGGTCGCCGCCATGCTCGAATGCCGAGGAGCGGCTGTGACGGCTGTCGGCTCGGCCGACGAGGCGCTCGAGGCCTTGCAACGCGAACGCCCAGATGTCCTCGTCAGTGATCTGGCGATGCCTGACAAGAGCGGCTACTGGCTCATCGGCCAGGTCCGCGCCCTGCCGCCCGATCGCGGGGGCGCGACGCCGGCCGCCGCTCTGACTGGGTTCACCGGTCCCGAGCACCGGGCCAACATCTTGCGCGCCGGGTTCCAGTACCACCTCGAGAAGCCGGTCGCGATAGAGAAACTGGTCGGGGTCGTCGCACTACTCGCGCTGAAAGCCCCTTCCCCTTGGGAGGGGTGAGCGGCGCGGGAGGGCACAGGCCTGCGTTTTGACAACCTCTCGGCAGGCGCGGATGATCCAGGCACCGCCTTGATCCTCCGCCCCTCGTGGTGGAGGCAGTAGTGCCCGAACCCTGGGTGCTTCATCGGACCAAATGCGCCCAGAGTCCGCCAAGACGAGACACGGTCTCACTCTTTGAGCTGCTGTCTCTAAAACTCTGGGATGCATGGCGGACCCCCATGTCCGACCAAGACAACATTCGGATCGCGCGCCAGAGCTGGGACGCGTGGAATGCTCATGACGTTGACGGTGTGCTGAAAGTCCTTGATGAAAAGCACGTCTGGGAAACGGATACGCTCCCCGCACCCGTCGTCGGTCGAGACGGTTACCGGCAGGCGATGCAGATGTACCTCACAGCCTTTCCCAGACCTGCGCTTTTCGATCGACCAGCTATTCTTCTAGCGGAGACTATGCGGTGACCCGTTACACGGCCACAGGAACCCACCGGGGCGACCTGATGGGCATCGCCCCAACGAACCGGCGCGCAGAGTCGCATGGCTGCACAATCGTCGAGATCAAGAATGAGAGTGGAAACGCTGCCGTCTCCTGCCGCCGAGCTGGCGGCAAGAGTGTCACTTCACCGTAAGTCTCGAATCTCTTACCCTCCACCATTTAACTTCACGTTAACTTCACGCCGAGTTCCAGCTCACCTTGTCGTAGGTGGCGCGTGTGGGCGCGTTTTGGCGCGCCGCCCTTAAGGCGCATTTTTCTCCGGTGTCGAGCGGCGCAATCGCGGTGCCAGGGAGTCGGGCTCGATCGCGTAGAATCCCGCCGTGACCAGCCCCTTCGTCGCCGGTCCGAGCGTGCGCATTCCCGGGTCGCCGAACGGTCCGCTGGCCGGCCTGACGTTTGCCGCCAAGGACCTCTTCGACGTCGCGGGCCACCGGACGGGCGGCGGCAATCCGGACTGGGCCCGGCAGAATCCGGCGCCCACGCGCCACGCCTGGGCCGTGCAGCGGCTCTTGGACGCCGGCGCCACCTTGATCGGCAAGACCATCACCGACGAAGTCTCGCTCGGCATTGTGGGCGAGAACGCGTTCTATGGCACGCCGGTCAACCCGCGGGCGCCCGGGCGGGTGCCGGGCGGCTCCTCATCGGGCTCGGCCTCGGCCGTCGCGCAACGCCTCTGCGATACCGCACTCGGCACCGACACCGGCGGTTCGGTGCGCGTGCCGGCGAGCTTCTGTGGGCTCTACGGAATCCGGCCCACGCATGGGCGGCTCGATCTCACGGGAATGCTGCCGCAGGCGCCGAGCTCCGACACCTCCGGTTGGTTCGCGCGCGACGCGACGACCTTCGCGCGTGTCTCGGAAGTGATGCTGGGCGAGCCGATATCGGTGACGCTCCCCACGCGTCTCGTCGTCGCCGTCGACACATTCGGCTTCGCCGACGCCGGGACCGCGGCGGCCCTGCAGCCGCTGGTGCAGGCACTCGCTGCCCTGATGAAGGACGTCCGCGACGACCTGCTCGCGCCGTCCGGTCTCACAGCGTGGGCGCGGGCGCAGCGGACACTGCAGCCGTGGGAAGCGTGGCAGACTTTCAAGCCGTGGCTCGAGCGCGACAATCCGCGGCTGCAGTACAGCGTGGCGCGCAACCTGGCGCGCGCCGCTGCGATTCCCGAGAGTGAGCGTGAATGGGCCGCGCTGGTGCGCAGCGAGGCGCGAGCACGGATGACGTGGCTCTTGCCGCCGGGGACGATCCTCTGCATGCCGACGACGCCGTTCCCGGCGCCGCTCAAGGGCCAGTCGCTGCCGGCGCTGGAGCCGGTGCGCGGGCGCATCCTGGGGCTCGCCGCGCACGGCGGGCTCACCGGCGTGCCGCAGGTGAGCGTGCCGGGCGCCAAGGTGGACGGCCTGCCCGTCGGGTTGTCGATCGTCGGTGGCCACGGCAGCGACGCCGCGCTGGTCGCGGTGGCGAGGGCGCTGGAGGCCGCCCGATGATGGACGTGACCGTCAACATCCCCGAGGTCGTGGCGGAGGTGCGCGCGCTGTTCGAGCGCTACGAGCAGGCGTTGATCGACAAGAACGTCGAGATGCTGGACGCGACGTTCTGGGACAGTCCGCACACCATCCGCTACGCGTTCCACGAGCACGGCTATGGCTTCGCGCAGATCCACAGACACCGGGTGGCGCGCCCGCCGGGGCCGGGCACCAAGGAGAGGCGGATCCGTCTCGAAATCCTCACGCTCGGCCGCGACCTGGCCACCGTGAACCTCGAGTTCAAGGTGCGTGGCCAGGACGCGATCGGCCGTCAGAGCCAGACGTGGGTGCGCTTCCCCGACGTGGGCTGGAGGGTCGTCAGCGCGCGTGTCTCGGCTATGAGCGCGCCGCCTTCGCCGACTTGACCGATGCGAGTTGATATGTGACGGTTTCTCGAGACGGACGGCTACTGCGGCATCATTGGCTGCAACTATCAGAAGACCGTAAGGTCGACGACGGGCGGTGAGCGATGGCGCTACGCAAGCGGATCGGTGTGATGGTGCCCTCAACGAACACGACGTTCGAGGCGGACTTCCAGCTCGTCGCGCCCCGTGACGTAACCATCCACGGCCAACGCCTGTGGCTGACCAACGGCGACGAGGGCGCCGCCGGCATGGACCGGATGAACGCCGAGATCGAATCCGGCGCCAAGTACCTGGCCACCGCGAACGTCAATGTGGTGGCGTACGGCTGCACGACCGGCAGCTTCTACCGCGGACCCGGCTACGACCGCGATATGCTTCAGACGATCTCGAAGGCGGCGGGTGTGCCCGCCGTGGCCGCCGCCCCGGCGGTGGTGGACGCGCTCCGTCACTTCGGTGCGCGCCGCGTGTCGGTCGCCACACCGTACCCCGATTGGAACAACCAACGGCTGCGCGCCTACCTCGAGGCCTCGGGCTTCGAGGTGCTGAACGTCGAGGGCGAGCCCAAGGCCGCCGCCTCCGGTAACCAAGGTATCAACGACCACGACCCCGAAGAGGTCGTGGCCTTCGCCTCGCGCGTGTGCCGGCCCGATGCGGACGCGCTGCTTTGCTCGTGCACGGCGTGGCGCTCCGTCGAAGCCGTCGCCGAGTTGGAACGACGCACCGGCAAGCCCGTGGTCACATCGAACCAGGCCAGTATCTGGGCCTCCTTCCGCGCCCTCGGTCTCCGGCCGGCCCTCAAGGGCTTCGGCCGTCTGCTACTAGACCTCGCCGCGTGAGCCGCACCGCTCCACGCTGACCAACCTGCGAGCTCACCGCCCGCCCGTCACCGCCAGGGTGTGACCTGTGACGTAGCTAGCTTCATCGGAAGCCAGGAAGAGGACGGCGTGAGCGACCTCCAACGGCTGGCCGAGCCGCTTCAGCGGTGTCATGTGGTTGGGGCTGTACTCGACCGTCTCGTTCAGCTTCTTGAGCCCGGGTCCGAACCGCTCGGTGTCGATGGGGCCGGGCGCCACCGCGTTGACGGTGATCTCGTACTCGGCGAGCTCGAGCGCGACGTCGCGCACGAAGCCATGCACGCCGGCCTTGGCTGCGGAGTACGCCGAGCCGCCGGCGTAGTATGCGGTCCACGGCGTGCCCTCGCGCGCGCCGGAGGACATGCAGATGATGCGGCCGCTGCGCCGGCGCATCATGTGCGGCACCGCCGCGCGCGTGCACAAGAACGTCGGGCGGAGATTCAGGCGTAGCACGAAGTCCCAGTCCTCCACCTTCATCTCCCAGATCTTGGCGTTGCGGCTGCCGCCGACGTCGTTCACGAGGATGTCGATGCGCCCGAAGCGCTCGACGCACGTGGCGATCAGCCGGTTGGCCGGCGCCTCCTCGGTGAGATCTCCGGCGACGGCGACGGCGGCGCCGCCGGCCGCGGTGATCGCGGCCGCGGTCTTGTCCAGCCCCGCGGCGTCGAGGTCGCCCAGCGCGACGCGCGCGCCCTCGCGCGCGAGCAGCAGCGCGATCTCGCGGCCCAGACCGTTGGCGGCTCCGGTGACGACGGCGACTCGGTCACGCACTCCCGGCATCGCGATTCCTCCTGTACACTGCCTGGCGCGAATCATCGCACGGCGAGGAGGCCAGAGATGACGACGAGCCAGAGCGACAAGGCCGCGCGCTTCCGCGCGCTGCACGAAGGGCCGCGGGCGTTCGTGATCGCCAACCCGTGGGACGCGGGCTCGGCGCGCGTGCTCGCCGGGCTCGGTTTCCAGGCGCTGGCGACCTCCAGCGGCGCCAAGGCGGGCGTGCTCGGCAAGCGCGACGGCAAAGTGACGCGCGACGAGTCGCTGGCCAACGCGCGCATGATCGTCGAGGCCACCGACCTGCCGGTGTCCGCCGACCTCGAGAAGTGCTTCGGCGACGCGCCCGCCGTCGTGGCGGAGACGATCCGGCTCGCCGCCGGCGTGGGACTCGTGGGCGGCTCGGTCGAGGACGCCACAGGCGAGAAGGACCGACCGCTCTACGACATCGGCCAGGCCACCGAGCGCGTGGCGGCCGCAGCCCAGGCGGCGCGCGCGCTGCCGTTCCCGTTCATGCTGACCGCCCGCACCGAGAGCTTCCTGCGCGGCAACCCGAACCTCGACGACGTGATCAAGCGACTGCAGGCGTTCGAGAAGGCGGGCGCCGACGTGCTGATGGCGCCGGGCCTGCCCGACCTCGCCGCAGTGCGCGGCGTGTGCGCGGCCGTCTCGAAGCCGGTCAATTTCATGGCGGGCATCAAGGGCAAGTCCTTCACCGTCGCCGAGCTCGAGGCGGCCGGCGTGCGCCGCATCAGCCTGGCCACGTCACTCTACCGCTACGCGATGACGAACCTCGTCGAGGCCGGGCGCGAGGTGAAGGACAAGGGGACGTTCGGCTACATCGACCGCTCGATCCCGAGCCCCGACCTCGCCGCGTTCATGCAGGGCTGAGAATCCCAGAATCCCGCGCGTAAGCCACCCGCGTGCTCGCCTACTGGGGGGCGACCTCCGGGCGAGATGGCGGATGCGGCTCGCCGTGCGATGCAGGCTGGGGCCGCCGCCTCCGCAGTCGCTCGTTCATCCCCTCGAGGGCCACGTAGAACACCGGCACGAACGGAATGGCCAGCAGCGTCGAGGCCATCATCCCGCCGAACACCACCGTGCCGATGGCCTGCTGGCTGGCTGCGCCCGCTCCGGTGGCAACCATCAAGGGCACGACGCCCAGGATGAAGGCGAACGAGGTCATCACGATGGGCCGGAACCGGCGCCGGGTCGCTTCGACGGCGGCCTCGGTGAAGGGGAGGCCGTCCCGGTGGTTGAGGTCGCGGGCGAACTCGACGATCAGGATCGCGTTCTTGCTCGCGAGCGCGATCATCAGGACCAGGCCGACCTGCGTGTACAGGTTGTTGTCGTAGCCGCGGCTCAGCTGCGCCAGGAGGACTCCCACGAGGGCGATGGGCACGACGAGCACGACGGCGGCGGGAGACGTCCAGCTCTCGTAGAGCGCGGCCAGCACGAGGTAGACCAGGACGATGGAGAGCGCGTAGATGAGGTAGGCCTGGTAGCCGACCTTTTTCTCCTGGTAGCTCGTCGAGGTCCAATCGTACGCCATGCCCTCCGGCAGCGTCTGCGCGGCCAACTGCTCCATGGTGGCGAGGGCCTGTCCGGAGCTGAAGCCGGGAGCGGCCGACCCGAAGATGGACGCCGCTGGATAGAGGTTGTAGCGAGTGACCAGCTCGGTGCCCTGCACCTGCCGGACCTGGATCAGGGCGTTCAACGGGACCATCTCTCCGTTCTGGTTTCGAACGTAGAGGTGCCGCAAGTCGTCGGACTGCAGACGATAGGCGTTGTCGGCCTGGATGTAGACCTGGAACACCTGGTTGAACTTGTTGAAGAAGTTGACGAACGAGGAGCCCAGGTAGGCCTGCAGCGTGTCGAAGATGCTCTGGGGGAGCACTTGCAGGGATTCCGCCTTGGTCCGGTCGATGTTCAGGTACACCTGGGGGCTGCGCGTGCTGAAGGTCGCGGCGAGGCCACGCAGGCCCGGACTGGCGTTCCCCTTCTGGACGAGCTCGGCGGTGTTACGCGAGAGCTCGCTCAGGCCGAGGCTCCGGCGGTCCTCCACCATCATCTGGAACCCGCCGGTCTGGCCGAGGCCGCGGATGGGCGGCGGAATCACCACGAAGGCCAGCGCTTCCTGGATCGCGGAGAGGTCACGGTTGAGGCCGGAGACGATCCGATCCTGGGTCAGCCCCTTGCCGCGCTCGCTCCAGTTCTTGTACACGATGAACGTCGTGGTGACGTTCGGGACGTTGGCGAAATCGAGGACCGAGAACCCGCCGATGGTCACCCATCCGGCCAGCCCGTCGGTCTTGTCGAGGAGCGCGGAGATCTTGTCCGCGACCGCGCGAGACCGGGGCTGAGAGGCGCCTTCGGGCAGGATGGACACCAGGACGGCGTACCCCTGGTCCTCGGTGGGAAGGAACCCGGTGGGTTGGCGGACGAAGCCCCAGGCGGTCACCCCGACGATGAGGGCGAAGAGCACGATCATGAGCACCGTGTGCTCTACCATCCAGGCGACGACGCCAACGTAGACCTTGGTCACGCCCTCGAACGCCCGGTTGAACCCGCGGTAGAACCAGTTCGGCCGCTTGTTGCCGCGGGGCCTCAGCCACGTCGCGCACTGGACCGGCTTCAAGGTAAGCGCGTTGATTGCGCTGATGACCGCGGTCGCGGCAATGACGAGCGCGAACTGGCGGAAGATCTGCCCGGTGATGCCGGGTAGGAAGGCGGCGGGCAGGAAGACCGCGACCAGCGCCAGGGTGATGCCCATCACCGGGCCGGTGAGCTCTTCCATGGCCCGGATGGTCGCTTCCTTGGGCGGCATCCCCTGCTCGATGTAGAAGGAGCTGTTCTCCACGATGATGATGGCGTCGTCCACGACGATGCCGATGGCCAGGATCAGGGCGAACAGGGTCATTAAGTTCACGGTGAAGCCGAGCCCGGCCATGGCGATAAAGGCGCCGATGATGGTGACCGGCACGGTGGTGGCGGGAACCAGCATGCCGCGGAAGTTCTGCAGAAAAAGGAGGATGACCACGAGCACCAGCACGCCCGCGATGAACAGGGTGACGTAGACCGCGTGGATGGCTTCCCGGACGAAGAGCGTTGTGTCGTACCGGATCGCGTACTTCATGCCCTCGGGGAACTGCTGGCTCATCTCGACCATGGCCTTGTAGACGCGATCGGCGACCTGGATGGCGTTGGCGCCCGGCAGGGCGAACACCACGATCTGAGCCGCTTTGTGACCGGTGAATCGCGAGAAGTTGCTGAAGCTCTGCTGGCTCAATTCGACCCGGGCGACATCGCGGAGTCGCACGAGCTGGGGGGCGGTGCCGCTGGCCGACTTGATCGTGATCGCGTCGAACTCGCGGGCGTCGGAGAGTCGGCCGAGGGCGTTGATGGTGAACTGGAAAGGCTGGTTCTCCGGCACTGGCGGGCCGCCGATCTGCCCGGCGACCACCTCGATGTTCTGCCCCCGGATGGCGTTCAGCACGTCCTGGGTCGTGAGCCCAAAGGTCTGCAGGCGTTTCGGGTCCAGCCACACGCGCATGCTGTAGGGGCCGGCTCCGAATATCCGGACCTGGCCGACGCCCTGGATCCGGGCCAGGGGGTTCTGCACGTTGATGATCGCGTAGTTGGAGAAGAAGGTCTCGTCGTAGCGATCGTCCTCGGAATAGAGGCTCGCCACCAGCAGGATGTTGGGGGAGACCTTGAGGATCGTAGTGCCCTGGGCGGTGACGCCTCCCGGCAGCTGA
>Ga0209686_1001818_pt1 | contig 10287 bp, 11 predicted proteins | sample GraSoiAngelo_126_FD_185883 | JGI IMG/M metagenome (GOLD analysis project Ga0209686, IMG submission 185883) | Grasslands soil microbial communities from the Angelo Coastal Reserve, California, USA - 14_0927_09_20cm (SPAdes) (version 2) | ecosystem: Environmental > Terrestrial > Soil > Grasslands ...
CTGAGCTGGAACACCGGCCGCAGGAGCAAGTGAAGTCGTAGCGACTGGTTTCTCCTGCACTACGTGGCCAGAGATCCAGAACTTGTTCACCAACAGCGCGGCGAGCGCCGCCACGACGAAGACGGTTCCGGCTGCAAACAGAATCCAGTTAGAACGTAACTTGGGATGTACCGCCCCCGCTGTGGAGTCTGACACTTCAAGACGCACAGCAGGATCGTTCCGCGGCGCGGTTCGCACGGGATCGCGAATCGCGTTGATCAGCTTGGCGTACGCGGCCTCCATGCTCCCCGTTTGAGCCTCGATCCACTGCGATTCACTGAGGAAGTACTCGAGGGCAGGGGTCAGTGGGGCCGCATCGATGCGCAATGCAATAATCGGGCGCTTCTTGGACGAAGCACGCTCGATCTCTCTGCTGACGTGTGAGGACGCGGCGGCGCTTTCCGACAACACCAGCACGACGGCCTTCGCACCGCTGATCGCGCGAACGATCGCGTCCGCGTACTGCGCTCCGGCTTTGACGTCGCGCGGTGCGATCCAGCATTTGACGCCGTTTTGCTCCAGGGCCTCGACCAAGGCACCTGCGACGGCCGCGTCCTGCGACGCGTAGCTGATGAAGACGTGGATGGATGCGTTGGGGACCTGCACTGCTGCCGGCGGGTCAGGCGGCGGCGGGCCCGTACCCGATTCGGATGCTTCTCCCGACATTCCCCGCCCCCCCATACGCTCTTGCTTCTTGCCGACAGGATGCGCCGGGGGCATCGGGCCCGCAACTTGCGGCCAGGCGCCCGCCTACTTTGCGACTCGGCGCTATTTAGCCGCAGTGGCGTATCGGGAATGGCCGCTTTCCGGCACACATTTCAGCAAGCCGTACTTCCGCTTTTGGCCGGACTCGGCCAAATCGTGCTGCGGCGAGCGACGAGAGAAACGGGGCTGAGGCGACGAGCCCTTAGCAGGTACGCCGATCACCCCTCAGATCCGGCCGTGTCAAGGGCTGAATCGCACGTTCGACCTTCTTGCCGATCTTCTTGCTTGCAATCTCCAAGTCGTACTGCGTCTGCAGGTTCTGCCAGAGTTGCGCACTCGTTCCGAAGTACCGCGACAACCGCAGTGCCATCTCCGCCGTAATCGCCCGTCGCCGTCGCACTATTTCATTGACCGTTGGCGCGGCCACACCGAGTTCCTTCGCCACCTTGTAAGAGCTCAATTTCAGAGGCCGCATGAAATCGTGGAGCAAGATATCCCCGGGATGTACGGGCCGTAGTCTCTTCGCTGCCATGGTATCTACTCGCTCCTGAAATGCGCTCAATGATAATCAACGATCTCGACATCGAACGCGTCTCCGTCCCTCCACTTGAAGCATACGCGCCATTGCTTATGATAACCATAACGCTATGCGTTATTAACGTGAAGCGTTAAGGTTCTGCGGCGTGACGGAATCGAACGGTGCAGCCAACTTGTTGAGCGCACGGGCTTTTGATTCCCCGCGAGCGAACAGTTACCCGTACAGTTATCCACACTGTCGTTGACCACCGGTGATACCTCGTGATCTCCGACGATCAGAAGTTCGGAAGGTAAGGGTCGCAGCTTTGAAAGCCTGCCCCCATTTACGGGCTTTGCCTAGCTCGCACGAACGTCGACAATTGAACCGAAGCCGCCAGTGAAATACGTCTGCTCTTGGGATCTCTGATGGTGCTTCGGATCCGACGTAGTGAATGCCGCCTGCGCATTAACCAGATCTGCCCGAGAACATATTGGATGAACTTGGTTTCGGCTTCGGTGTAAAGCGTCACGTCGATGCGCTGTCGAGGCGCGCACTCACTGGCCGGGTGCGGCTCAACGCCGGGACACTCGATTGCAAGTGAAATGTGACGCTCTGCGCTCGAAATAGTCAATCAGCAACGCGGGCGCACGCTCTATCGGGTCAGTGGCGCGAATATCTCGCGACGGATACACAGACAACCGAACTCAAGGGAGTCAGATCAATGACAGCCTCAGCAAGATTTGTTGGCGCCGCAAGCCTGCTCGTAGCGACACTGTGCCAGGCACAGTCGGCACCCCAGCCCCCAGATGCAGCTGCCGCGCATAGCCCAGTCATCGCGCGCAATGTCGTCCTCGTACACGGAGCGTGGGCCGACGGCTCGAGCTGGGCCGCGGTGATAGCGCGACTCCAGGCAACGGGCTTGCACGTGACCGCGGTGCAGAACCCGCTGACCTCGCTCGCCGACTCCGTCGCGGAGACCCGCCGCATTCTCGCCCAGCAGAACGGACCTACCGTACTGGTCGCGCACTCGTGGGGCGGTACGGTCATCAGCGACGTAGGCGATGATCCAAGAGTCTCGGCGTTGGTCTACGTGGCAGCGCGCGCTCCCGATGCGGGAGAGGATTTCGTGGCGCTCTCGTCAAAGTTCCCGACAATGCCGGTGCGCGCCGGCATCGAAACGCACGATGGATTTACGACGATTAAGGAAGACGCCTTCCTGAATTACTTTGCGAACGGTGTCGCGCATGACCAGGCCCAAGTCCTGTATGCCGTGCAGGAGCCTACTGCGGCGACAATCTTCAGCGGTCGCACCAGCGCCGCCGCATGGCATACCAAGCCGACCTGGTACGCAGTCTCCAAGCAGGACGAGACCATCTCTCCCGACCTCGAGCGCTTTCTCGCCAAGCGTATGAACGCGACCCAGGTGGAGTTGGATGCAGGCCACCTTTCCTTGGTTTCTCACCCGAAGGAGGTCTCGGATCTGATTCTCGCTGCGGCGGGGAGGACTCCGGCGAAGTAATTGCGATGCTTCGGTCTCGAGGTGATCCTCGCATGGACCCGCGCAACTAAAAGGCCATTGGGATTGACAGGTGAGAACTGCTTCACCCGAGAGTTTGAAATCAGCAGTCGGAGGTGACTGCCTATACTGTTTTTACGCGTTTGCGTACGCGCAACCAAGCGGAGCTCGACCATTATGCGAAGCAGGCTGCCAGCTTCTTGGCCGGTCACGAGATCAAGTGGCTGGCCCCCTTCGGCCGTCCGTTCGAAGTCGTGAGGGCCGGGGGCAGAGGGGGTCGCCCTCCTCGAGTTCCCGACGCTCGCCGCCGCGCGAGCCTGGTATACGAGCCCCGCATATCAAAAGGCGAGCGAGCATCGCTTAAGAGGCGGTGACTACAGCGCGATGATTGTGGACGGCGCAGCATCTGAGCGACTCGGTAGCCCCACTGGCGACCGGCCGCTTCCGGGAAGTCAGTTCAAGCGTCGGTATGACGGCAGCTGGCCGGTCAGCGACCGGCGGCCGCTGACCAGCCGGCCAGTTACACCTCAGTCTGCTCAGCCATCTCCAGAGCGTCGTCGCGTCGTCGACTTCGATTCCCAAGTATCGAACCGTGCTCTCGAGCTTGGTATGCCCAAGCAGTAATTGCGCTGCTCGGAGATTTTTCGTTCGACGATAGATCAGGGAGGCCTTGGTGCGGCGCAGCGTGTGCGTACCATAGGCAGCTGAATCGAGCCCGATCTGGCTCACCCAGCTCCGGACGATCCGAGCGTACTGGCGCGTAGAAACATGAGGCGACGCCCGAAGCCGGCTCGGGAACAGGTAATCATCTGCTCTCAGCCCGGCGCGCCGCATCCACGCACCCAGGGATTCTCTCGTCTGCTCTGTGATTTCAAACTGTACAGGCCGCTGGGTTTTCTGTTGCATGACAACTGCTCGCGCGGCAATACGATCTCCGTGCGTGACATCGCGAACACGCAGCTTCACGAGATCACAGGATCTAAGCTTGCTATCGATTGCAAGGTTGAACAACGCGAGTTCCCTAGCCCGTTCGCCGAGCTGCAGTCGAACCCGGATGGCCCATATGTCCTTGAGTTTGAGCGGTGCTTTCTGGCCGACGAACTTCCCTTTGTTCCAAGGCTCGCGACGATAAGAGGTAGAGCGGATCAGTTGGTCCATGACGGTACTCCCGTTAGTAAGTCCTGGACCAGTGTCTACGTGACTTGTATGGGCGGTAGCTGACCGAGGCTGTGTGAAAACGCGCGTGCCCCATTTTCGGGCGTTATTTTCAGCCACGTAGATGCAATTTCAGGCGACTGATCACATCGAATTTGCTTGTTAGTGGTCCTACGCGGCGAGCGAAATGAGTTTTCACACAGCCTAGACCCAAAGGCGACGGTCACGAGTGTCGGCTTTTCGGAAGTAAAACGCTGACTGACCTACATGTGTACGCGCCACCGGAAATTCCGCGGCCCTCCACTACGGGTTAGTCGTGCCCCACGTTTTCTTCACCCATGCTACACCTTGAATGAAGCATAATGTTGCGACAACAAAGAGCCCATCATGAAGCAGCTTGTTGTTGCCGTCATTAACTGATCCTATTTGCGCCGGGTGCTGCCATGAGCGAGACCAAAGAAGCTGGAGTTCGAGCGGCGATCCAAGCGTTCCACAAAGCCTTCGATGACGGTTTCACCGGACCGGCCGAATATGCGACCGAGGATTGGAACCACATCAACCCTTACGGCGGGCGGGACCGCGGCCGCGAAGCTACACTGAAAACCGTGCGCCAGGTGCATCAGACGTTTCTCAAAGGCACGACCGACACGATCGAAGACATGGACATCAGATTTGCTACGGCCGATGTAGCGGTTGCAACCGTGATCAGCGTCGTGAGTCCGTTTACATCTCCCGATGGCGTGAAACATGGCGTGGAGCGGCATATCAGAACCTTTGTGGTCACGAAACGCGGCGATCGCTGGCTGATCATGCAGGATCACAACACAACCATCGTTGATCTCTCGCGATAGCTACAGACCGACCGGGTCAGATTTGGGCATTGCGACGTCGACCGGTCGGCTCATCGGTGGAGACCTATACAGATTCTGGCGTCGCCGAGAGGATCGCGCCGTTTGCTGCAATGCCGGCCGCTTCGCGGCTGTTGACAATGATCGACGACTTGGGTCGTGATAGGGCCAGGCTAGAGAACCAAGAGAAGGGTCATGAATCGCTTCCTAGGCGCATCGCTCGCCACTGTCTGCGTGCTCACCTGCGCAGCCGCATACCCCGATAGCCCCAGTACCACTCAGCGGTTCTACGAGGTACCGGGTGCCAAGTTGTACACCCAGACGTTCGGCCACGGCCCGCCGGTTGTGTTTCTGCACGGCGGGATGCTGTTCTTTGATAACAACTTCGCAAAGCAACGGGACTATTTCGCTGCCTATCGCACGGTCATCGGAATCGATCAACGAGGCCGCGGTCATAGTCCAGACGGTCCTTGGACTCTCTCCTACAAAGTCATGGCAGACGATGCGGCAGCAGTCGTCGAGCAGCTTGGGCTCGGCCCCGTTGACGTAGTGGGACACAGTGACGGCGGCAATGTCGCGTTGCTCCTCGCGCGGGATCACCCACAGCTCGTGCGTCGAGTGGTCATCTCGGGTGCGAATCTTCGCTCAGGGCTGTCTCCCGAGGAGGTGCGGCGGCGGAGCCAGTGGTCGCCAGAGCAACTAGCCGACAAGCTTCAGGCAATAACGGACTCGTTGCCGCCAAACTTCCGGACCGACTACGGGCGGGTCAGCCCCGACGGTCCCGCTCATTGGATGACGATGTTGGGGAAGTGCTACACCATGTGGATAGCCCCCGTCGCGATCGAACCCGCAGACCTCAAAAAGATCTCGGCACCCGTTCTCGTCATGGCTGGCGATCACGATTTCACGTCGATAGAGGAAACGGTCGAGATATTCCGGGGCTTGCCGAATGGCCAACTCATCATTGTGCCGGCGACTGGCCACGGAACTCTGCAGAAACGACCGGAACTTGTAAATCTCGCGATACGTGAGTTTCTCGACCAACCGGATAGCGGCACCCGAACACACTAGCCTGGTGTCACCGGATGTCAGCTGTCTGGCATACCAATTGGCTGCCCGAATAGCGGCTCCTGGCCGACTCTTGCCTGAATGGGCGTTCGAACCACCCGCGTTACTTTAGAGAAGCGCGGCCGGCTCACAAAGCAAGTTCACGCTCGCTTTATGGCACGCGTCATGAGGTATGACTGATGCACGAGGTTGCGCGACGAGTACTTGTCGATCAGTGCGTCCAGCTCGGCGCGAAATTTGACGAGACGGTCTGGGTCACTCGAAAGCGCAGCGACCACTTTGGCGATTGGGCCGATGGTTACTTCCAGGCCGGAGCGGTAGTGCTGAGGGCTTAGCGCTGGCGCCGTCATGGTTTCCCGATGGAACTCAACGTCCCTCACGGAGGTGCCCAGACGCTGCAGCACTACCGTGGGATCTCCCCACTCCCCCGGTGGCGCCACACCAGCCGGCGGGGGCTGGTGACGCGCCACTAGCGCGAACATACGACCCACAAGCAACTCCGGTGGCCAGGTAGAGAAGCCGATACGGCCACCTGACTTGAGAACACGAAGCATCTCACTGATCGCAACTTCAGGTCGTGGCGCGAACATGTGGCCGAATTGGCTGAGTACGACATCGAAGGTTGCGTCTGGGTAGGGCAGCGCCTCCACGTCGCCCTCGACAAAGTCAATGTCAGACGCTGCCAAGGCAGCATTCTTGCGGGCGTCGGTGAGTAACGCCGGCGCTAGATCGAGCCCCCGAACACGAGCGCCAATTCGCGCCGCTGTCACCGCGACAACTCCGGTCCCACAGGCCACGTCGAGGACGAGATCGCCGCTACGGACGCCGGCAAAGGCCACCAGCGAAGCGGCCGGTGGGACAGTGAATGTCGCCTGGGGTGAGAACGCGGCCCACGCTTCGCGCTGCACGGCTTTGAGGTGAGCAAAGGGATCGCCAGTCATCGTGCACCTCTGGCGTGTTGATACGCGCCACTATACCAAGAGTGGCTACATCGGGCGTATGCCCAGTGCGATAAGGAGCCGTATTTGCTCGAGGGCGACCCGCAGCTACGGAGCCCGGAAGGAACCCGCTACAAAGCCTTCCCTCACACGCGACCGGCCGCTTTAGGGAAAATTGAAACCGCCACGAGTATGTCTGCTCCTGGCCGGTCAGCGACCCCCGACCATGGCCAATCCACGCAAGGTCGCTACCTGACCCAAAGCAGTCGGTGGAGACTACCCGCGAGCGACGCTCGACGGGCTGTGAGCGGACATTCGACGTCCGACAGCCACGTCGTGTGCGAAGCGAGCCGAGCCCCGCCGCGTTGCGCCATTAGACCGAATCGCTGTCTGTCGACCTATCCGATCTGTATTTCGGGTGGTACCTCTGTTCATCAACGATGCGCCACCGTCCGCATAAATGACCTGTCCCGTGATCCAGCGCGCCTTTTCTGAACAAAGAAGGGCGACCACATCCCCGACGTCCTTTGGCGTGCCCAGTCGACGCATCGGCGTCCAGCCGCGCACGTGCCAATCGCGGATTAAACGCTGGACCTGGTCTGGTAACGAGTTCAAAACGCTATCCTCCGTCCAGCCGGGACTGACCGCATTGACGGTGATACCACGCTTGGCGCATGCGACAGCCAGGTAACGAACGAGCGATTCGAGAGCCGCTTTTGCCGAGCCCATGCCAACCCAAGGTTGCAGCCCGCCGGTCCGGCTCCCCTGAGCGTATGTAATCGCGAAGATCCTGCCCCCATCACTCATCAAGGGCAGCGCTTCACGCGCGCCAACTAGGAACGCCTTGGCCTGCGAGTCGAATGCGGTGTCCCATTGTTTCAGAGTGATATCCAGTGGCGGTTGAAAGAAGGTAGGCGCCTCGGGCCGCGCGTTGCTGACAAAGACGTCGAGCGTCCGAAACTCGCTCTTCACCTTGCGAAACGCGGCGGTGATCTGTTCAGGGTTTAGCACGTCAGCCTGCACCAGTAGGCCGTCAGACCCACGTTGGCGCACTTGTGCGAGCGTCTCCTTTGCGGCCGCCTCATTCTGGTAATAGTGGATTGCGATGTGGATGCCGCTTTCCGCCAGCGCCACTGCGATTCCTCTCCCGATGCCACGTGAGGCACCAGTGATCAGGGCGTGTTTTGTGACCTGCGCCATGTTGAGCCTCCTCGGTCGTGCAAGACGCGGGCCGTCGTCGCCCGGCGCGCGTCCGACTCAGTGCGTCTCCCGTTTGTAGAGACGTCCGTGCCTGACTGCACTATCCCCTTTAATTTTGGCACGTTACATCTCAATGTCCGCTCATTGCAGATTCTCGCGCACGGCTTGACCGTCCGTAAATGGCCCGATCACGCCGGATGGTGCTATTGACCCAAAGCGGTCCTCTGCCGGCGGCCACCGGAGTCAACGGCAAACCCAGATGGCGGCCACTCGCGTCGAATTGCCGCCTTTGGGGAAGATCATCACCGGCACACAGGCGGGAACCTACACGGTCAATTGCGATGGTACGGGTACTTTCGTCCGCACCCTTACCTCATCGACGGGTGTCGTGACGACCCAGACGGATGACTTCCTCATCACTCAGGCCAAGGTCGAGGAGGATGGCCAGCTTCTCGCCACGGCGCTCGAGGACGCGACCCGAGTGTCAAGTGCGCTCGTGCCGGGTGGACTGTTCGTCTTCCGTAGCTACACTCGCCGGCCAGACTGAGGTGCAACTGCCCCGCGCCGCCGGGTTACGCGGCGGCGCGGGGTTCGACGTGCAACTCGTGGTGACCCACGAACGGACGCCCCGTAACGTCACCTGCGGAATTGCGAAACAGCGGCCACTCCAACGACCACCATCGCGGATTGCCTGGGCTTCCTGTGGACGACCGTTTATGGCCGCGAGTTGCCAGCGCGACGAGGGACCTCCCGGCGGGAGATCCCTTGTTGCGCTCAGCTTGTCAGCTACGCTGCCTTGCGACGCCTGTAGTACTCCGCGACGCCTGGATGGCTCGCCACGCGCTCGGAGTGCTTAACCAGCAGCGGCGCGACTCGGTCCACCAGGTCTTTCGGAATGTGGTCAAGCACCCCGGCCCGTAGCCAGCGGACCCAAATGAAAATCTTCAAGTCCGCCACAGTGAGGCGTTGGTCGGCGAAATACTCGCCGCCCGCCGCCTTCAGCCGGGCCTGAAACTGCTCCAGGTATCGGGTGATGCGCCCGGCAACAAGTTCTTCGCGCGCCTTCTTCTTGGCGTCCTCGGCCAGGTCGATGGTGTGTGCGATGCGGGTGCTGATGTCCTCAGCTGCGTCCATGACCTCGTCACACAGCAACGCCTGCCAGTCATCCTTGGGGTACAGGCCAGCCAGCTTGCCGACGTAGCGATTGATGCTGTTGGACTGCGAAACCACTTTACCGTCCACTTCGAGCGTGGGCATCGCCAGGAACGGCATCATGTCACGGAAGCCGGGCCAGTCCTTGCCCGAGATGCGGTGGTCTTCGAACGCAATGCCGCCGATGTGTAGCGCAAGACGCGCGGGTTCGCCGCGCCCGCCGTCGAAATCGAAGTAGGTGAGCTTCAGCTTTGCCATGGCGAACTCCTCGGGATTGCTAATTGTGATCGGCGAATCATTATGCGGACCGAACATATGTTCGGCGAGCATAGTTTCGCGTGGTTAGGCGCCTGTGAAACGTCCCCTTTGGAGAAGACTGGAGCCGAGGCCCGAAGGACTGGTCTTGGCCGGTCAGCGACCGTCGGTGTCAGCACGCCGACGCACGCAGCTTGTTCAGCGGTCGATGACGGCCATATTTCCTTCGTCGTGGCGGTCGCCGGCGGCCCGCGTGAAGTTGCTCAGCCGTTCGATCTGCTCGGCGCTCAGCTCGATGCGGTCGGCCGCGATGTTCTCCTCGACGTGGGCGACCCGCTTGGTGCCGGGAATCGGGGCGATGTCCCCGCCCTGCGCGGGCAGCCAGGCCAGAGCGATCTGTGCCGGTGTTGCGCCCGCCTCCGCGGCAATGGCCTTGACCTCCTCGACGATGCGCAGGTTGCGTTGGAAGTTATCGCCAGTGAAGCGCGAGTTGGTCTTGCGCCAATCGTCGTCGGAGAGCTGCTTATACGCCGGGCCTGGAGAGGGATCCGAATGCGAACAGACCACGCGTCAGTCAGCTCCACGTTCCAGCCGGCCTGCGAGCCGTAATTGAGTTAATGCACGAGAAACGGAGGCAGAAGACGATCAGTCAGAGCGCGGCGCCCAAGTAAGCGCAAGACCAAAGTTGATTTCCCGAGAATCGAGTCAGGCGGCATGCGGACACGGCTCGAACGATTCGTGCACCAACATCGCTTGATCAAAGAAGCTCGGATGCAATGACGAACTCGATCGGGTCTATGAAGATAGCGAAAAACCCTTCTCGACTGGATCGAGAAATATGTCATAACCATCTGAGTACCAACGTTTTAATATGGGGCGTGACGGAATCGAACC
>Ga0209686_1001819_pt1 | contig 10283 bp, 13 predicted proteins | sample GraSoiAngelo_126_FD_185883 | JGI IMG/M metagenome (GOLD analysis project Ga0209686, IMG submission 185883) | Grasslands soil microbial communities from the Angelo Coastal Reserve, California, USA - 14_0927_09_20cm (SPAdes) (version 2) | ecosystem: Environmental > Terrestrial > Soil > Grasslands ...
TATTAGGCCGGAGCCTAAAAGCGAAAGCCCCAAGGACCACTTGGGGCTTAAATGTACCGGACGATGTTTGCTAAACAACCTAATGATAGCTCGCCGTCCGGCCTTGTCAAGCGGACTGAGATGTTTTCGAGTGACCGCGGACGGCGAGGGAGTCGAACCCTAATGGGTGACGATACGCCTGATTTGTACGCCGACGTGACTTTTACTCAGATACTCGGAGGACCAGCAGTAGGTCACGATCCACATGCGGGGCGGGAATACATAGATCCTTCGCTTGATTCCGTTTTGCGGGGCAAAACGGAATCAGCGCTCAGGATGACATCGTGCGGGGATGACATCGGTGGCGTGGGGCGATGAGACCTTGTGGCGGGTGCTTTTTTTTGGTGATGTCATCCTGAGCCGGAGGATTCGCGCGGTGAAGCCGAAGGCGAAGGATCTATGCGTTTGTCCTGGCATTTTTCTGGACAGTACTGGTTGTACCAGCCCTCGCTCAAATCCTTCCACTCGGGATTCATGGACACAATGAGTGCCAACTTTTTAATCCGGAACAGCCCTTTGATTTGCTTTTCGCGTTCGATGGCGGTGCCCACGCAGATGAAGCGCTCGTAGTAGACGAGGCGATCAATCCGGTAGCGGGAAGTAAATCCGGGAAATGCACCGGTCTTGTGCTGGAACACGCGCTTGCTCAGATTGCTGGTTATCCCGGTGTAGAGCGTTCGCGAGCGATTGGTCATGATGTAAACGTAGTAGTAACGGCGAGAATACATAGATCCTTCGCTTGATTCCGTTTTGCGAGGCAAAGCGGAATCGTCGTTCAGGATGACATCAGGTAGGGATTTGCGTCTGTGATCGGTGAACATCTGCGGTTGGGGATCCCACGTCTGGCAAAAGCGGCCAGACGTGAGGCACCCGGCGGGGCAGGCGAGGCCCCTTCGGCTTCGCTCAGCATGAGGGGCAATTTGTGCGGGTGCAGGTGAAGTCAACGATGTTCAAAGATCGCGGCGGTTATTCGTGCACGGTGCGGGGCTGCCGGGGTCCGTACGAGGGCGATCCGTTTGATTTTCTGGCGGCGTATCTGATTCCGGTGGACATGTGGTACATCATTCCGGCGGAGAGGTTCAGCGGGCAGGGGAGCATTGTGTTGTATCCGCAACTGAAGAAGTCCAAGTATGGGCCCTACAAAGAGGCGTGGCATTTGCTGCGGGGTAGCGTTGTAGATCGCATTGAGGCGTGTGCGGCGCAGGATCGGCCAGCACGGGTGCAGGCGGCGTGGCTTTGAAATCAACGAAATGAAACTGTGCACGCGACCCCGGAATAGCCCGAATGACGAGGCTCTTCAGCGCCGGACTGTTTCCGCTACGAATTTCGCGAACTGCTGCACATCTTCGGCAGTGGTATCGAAAGAGCACATCCAGCGCACAACTGATTCTTCCTCATTCCACACGTAAAAGAAGTAGCGCTTTTGTAATTTGGCGATCGACTGACGAGGAATTTTGGCGAACACCCCGTTGGCTTCCACTTTGTAGACAATCTTAAGTTGCGGAATCTTACTGACCTCTTTCTGGAGCAGGCGGGCCATGCGGTTAGCGTGCTGCGCGTTTCGCAGCCAGAGATTGTTGGTTAGCAGAGCGTCGAACTGGGCGGAGATAAAGCGCATTTTGGAGGCGAGCTGCATGCCCTGTTTGCGCAGGTACTGAAAATTGCGGGCGAGCTTTTTATCGAAGAAGACGACCGCTTCGGCGCCCATGAGACCGTTCTTGGTGCCGCCGAAAGAGAGCACGTCGAGGCCGAGGTCGCGAGTGGCCTGGCGCAGGCTCTGGCCGAGGGCGGCCGCGGCATTGGCGATGCGGGCACCGTCCATGTGGAGAAACATTTCGTGTTCATGGGCGAAGCGGGCCAGGGCTTTGATTTCGTCCGGCTTGTATACGGTACCCGTCTCTGTGGCTTGGGTGATCGAGATCACGCGCGGCTGGACGTGGTGCTGGTCGCCGATGCCGCGGTAAGCGTGGCTGACGGATTCGACGGTCAGTTTGCCGTCGGCAGCCGCGATGGGAATGAGCTTGCAGCCGGTGAACTTTTCTGGGGCGCCGCATTCGTCGGTGTAGATGTGGGCTACGGCAGTGCAGATCACGGCATGGAAAGAGTCGGTAAGAGCCTTCAGGCTAAGGCAATTGGCGGCGGTGCCGTTGAAGACGATGAAGACCTCGGCGTCGTCGCCGAAGTGGTGCTTGAATTTCTGCACCGACGAGTTTGTGTAGGGGTCGTCGCCGTAGCCGACTGCGTGTCCGTGATTGGCGGCCGAAATGGCTTTTAATACTTCGGGATGAATGCCTGCATTGTTGTCACTGGCAAAGCTGCGGGCGGGTTTCATGGTGCAACAATGTAGCAGAACGCGGGCCGAGGGTGGGTCGGGCCTCATGCGATGGCATCTCTCGCGGTGATATATTCGAAATGTCGCTATGTACCAAGATTTTTACGCCGCCGATCGCTGGACCAAAAAGCAGGTGCACTGTATTTACCAAGCGCTGATTGTGGCGATCGCAACCCGCCATGCGGATGCGGTCGATATTAAATTCCTGGTAGACGGGCGGCCAGTGTGGGTGGCGCTGCCTCATCCTGCCTGGGTGGAATACAAGAAGCAAACGGGGCGTTCGATAACCGATTCTCTGGCGATTGAGATTGCCGGACACTACCTGAAAACCGCATTGGAATCGGGCGAGGGTGTGGGAAGAGAGATGTACTCGCTGACAGTTGAGCAAACGCTCGCACATCTGGATGCTGTGGTCGCGGAGATTGAGGCGGCACAGCCTGGTACGCACGAGATCAGCCCCGCTTTCCGGGTGTGATGTCTGCCATTTGGAACTTTCCTATCGAATGGGGGACAATAGAAAACCTGTCCTTAGAGTGCCTTCCCGGCAGCGCCTGGTTTATCTCGCTCTGCTGTTCGTAGGCCCGAGCTTCCGCGCCACATAAGGATGTTCGTGGTTGGTGTAAGGAGAAGTTCTCATTAGTCTCACGGTTGACGTCGAATCGCCAAGCAGCGGGCACAAAAATGACCGGCTGACACGCTGGGTGGAGGAAGTCGCACAGATGTGCAAGCCCGAGCGGGTGCACTGGTGCGACGGCTCTCCGGAAGAGTATCAGGCGTTGCTTCGGCTGATGGTGCTTACGGGTACCGCGATCCCCTTGAATGAAGAGAAACGACCGAACAGCTTCCTGGTGCGTTCCGATCCAGGCGATGTGGCGCGGGTGGAAGACCGGACATTTATCTGCTCTCGCACCAAAGAGGAAGCTGGGCCTACCAACAACTGGGAAGATCCGGCGAAGATGAGAGAAAAGCTGAAGGGATTGTTCACAGGATCGATGGCCGGTCGGACCATGTACGTTATCCCGTACAGCATGGGGCCGATCGGATCGCACATCGCGAAAATTGGCGTCGAGATTACGGACTCGCCTTACGTTGTGGCCAACATGCACATCATGGCCCGGATAGGCAGACCGGTGCTCGATTCCCTGGGCGATGGAGAATTCGTCGGCGGGTTGCACTCGGTCGGCGCTCCACTCGCGGCCAACGAGCAGGATTCGACCTGGCCGTGCAATGCGGATCACAAGTACATTTGCCATTTTCCCGAGACACGAGAGATTTGGTCCTACGGCTCGGGCTACGGCGGCAACGCGCTGTTGGGCAAGAAATGTCACGCATTGAGGATCGCCTCTGTGCAGGCGCGCGATGAAGGCTGGATGGCCGAGCACATGCTGATCATGAAGCTCACCAATCCCGCGGGGAAGGCTAAGTACATTACCGGCGCATTTCCGTCGGCCTGCGGTAAGACCAATCTGGCGATGCTGATTCCGACCATCCCAGGATGGAAAGTGGAGACAGTCGGTGACGACATTGCCTGGATGAAATTCGGAGCGGACGGGCGGCTGTACGCCATTAATCCAGAGTATGGCTTCTTTGGCGTAGCCCCCGGGACAAACGAGCAGTCGAATCGCAATGCCATGCTGACCGCAGCCAAGAATTCTATTTTCACCAACTGTGCCATGACGTTCGACGGCGACATTTGGTGGGAAAGCATGACGGAGAAAAAGCCAGCCGAACTGCTCGACTGGCTGCGGCGGGCATGGACTCCGGTCTCCGGGCGCAAGGCGGCACATCCGAACGCGCGGTTTACAACCCCCGCGAGCCAGTGTCCCGTGATTGCGCCGGAGTGGGAAGACCCTAAAGGCGTGCCCATTGACGCGATTTTGTTTGGCGGACGCCGCGCCGGAATAGTGCCTCTGGTGATGGAGGCCTTCAACTGGGAGCATGGGACATTTCTGGGCGCGACCGCAAGCAGTGAAACAACGGCGGCGGCGGCGGGCAAAGTTGGGCAGCTTCGGCGGGACCCGATGGCGATGCTTCCTTTCTGCGGTTACAACATGGGGGACTATTTCGCCCACTGGCTGAAGATTGGAGCCACGAGCTCAAGACTACCGAAAATTTTCTATGTCAACTGGTTCCGTCAGGATGAAAACGGAAAATATCTTTGGCCCGGTTACGGCGAAAACAGCCGCGTGCTGAAGTGGGTATTCGAGCGCTGCGATGGCACGGCACACGCTGCTGAAACAGCAGTCGGACGGCTGCCCGGGCCTGCTGACCTGGATATAAGCGGCCTAAATCTCCCCGCCGCGAATCTGGAGAAGCTGCTTAGTGTTGATGTCGAGGGCTGGCTGGGTGAGGTGCCGCGTATCCGCGAGCATTTTGCAAAATTCGGAGACCATCTGCCTGAAGCATTAGGACGCGAACTGCAGGAACTGGAGCAGAGGCTGCAGAGCTCGAAAAGATAGCCACAGAAGAAAAATCTAACCGCTCACGCTCTCTTCATTTTCCGCGCGATGGCGACTAGAACTACGGCACCGAGAATCGCCACGAGTATGCTCGAGATGAGACCGCCGCTCGAGTAAAAACCCAGCACGCGCATAATGAACGCTCCTACAATGCCCCCTGCAATACCCAGCAGAATGTCCATCAGCACGCCGTAGCCTGAGCCTTTCATGAGCTTGCCTGTCGCCCATCCGGCAACCAGGCCGACAAGAATTATGTAAATGAGAAGAAACATTCGCGTCTCCCGCCTGCTGCGCCGTGACTTCGCCGCGTCAGCGCGTTGCGGCAGAGTAGTGCCCGGCTGCGGGTGCTGTCAAGCTTTGCGCTCTGTTTATGCCATACCGAAAATGTTCCTGGTTACCATGCGGGAGAGAAGGCGGGAATTGTGCAGTTGCGGCTTCTGTCTATCTGCATGCTTCTTCTCGGAGTCATCCCGAGCGCAGCCGTTTTTCAGGCGGAGGGATCTGGCGTGTCGCGCCGCAGCGATGATAAGCAAATAGCATCGCTAACCCGAATTCTCGGCAGGTTGGCGCAAGCTATGCGCGAAGGACAATCAGTTTGCGAACGGCCGGGCTCAAGCGGATAGAGCATCGGATTTCCAATCCGTGCGGGGCCTACCAGCGCAGAGGTCCCTCGCGGCGGTCGGGATTTCGGCTCTAGTCTCTGCTATCCTGTGTTCTCTTGCGTTGAGACACGGACAATGCACAATCCAACAGGATCTGCCCAACAAGTGTTGCCGCTATTGCAGTCGGCGAAGAACCCTTTGCGATATCTCACCCCAAATGATTGGGCGCTAATCATAGATAGAGCCAAGCGACTGAGCTTCAAGAAAGATGAAAAACTTGTTTCCCAGGGAAAGCAGGCGAGAACACTATATGTGTTGGCAGCAGGTAAGGTCAGCATCACGGTTTCCGCGACAAGGATCGCGCAGATTGGCCCCGGTGAGATTTGTGGTGAGATGGCATTTCTGGAAGATAGCATCGCCAGCGCAACAGCGACGGCTGAAGGAGAAGTCGAGGCGTACGCTCTCGAATGGTCGATCTTGCAGGATTTATTTGAGCTCTTTCCTCATCTCGCATCGCGCTTCTACCGCTCAGTCGCGGTAAATCTGTCGCGCAGACTTCGGGAACAAATCGTGTCGAAGTAAGGCGGAAAGGGATAATCCCCCAAGATCCGTGCATAGATTTGAATCACACCTCCTCACTTTTCGCAAAAACCGAGAAAGGATGGGCGTCGACGCCACGGCTCTGCATTACTTACGCGTACGGGCGGTCCGGCCTCCAATCGCCCGAAGCTGAAGATCCTGAGCGAGTTTGAAGTTGAGCTCGGTTTCGGCGGGAATTTCCTTTTTGCGGCCGCGGTAGACTTGAGCACCGGCGCCTCCGGCTCCGCCTACAAGGGCTCCGATGGCCGCTCCCTTACCTCCCCCAAGCAAAGCACCCAGGACGGCTCCGATTGCGGCCCCGCCTCCAACGTATTTCGCCGTGCGCTTGTTGGCTCCCAATCCACCCGAAGAGGATTTTCCCTCAGCACTGGTGATCGAATAGCGACGGCCATCGATGGTGACGGAGCGCAAGTCCAGCGTTGTGTCATTGCCGTTCTTGACAGCGACCAGGCGGGCTGGACTACCGTGTGGGATCACGACTGCACCCGAACTGTCCTGGACGTCTTGGCTCACGGTAGCGGAGTAGGCGCTCCCCGCAGCCGGCTTCGCAGGAATCGCGCTGTCGGTGCGAACTTTGATCTCGGTACCTTGGGGAATCACGCGGCTAGTTTGGGCAAACGCAGAAATCGTGAGCAGAAGAAGAAATGCAAATGCGTTTTTCATGGCTTCCCCCAGCGAACATACAGTGAAGATGTATTTGGATGCCGGATGAGTTGCCCTGCAAGAAATTCCATGTTCGTTCTGAATGCTCCGAATGAACAGCGCCTCATCGTAGCGAAAGATCCCTGAGCGATCCGGCCGAGTCTTCAAGCCTGTCGCTTTTTCGTTTGCAAATCCGCAGCAGGTACGACGCCGTCACATACATCACAAAGCACTCGAGAGCGAAAGGGAGAAAGCCGAGATAGCCTGGAACCGGCATCTCAAAAATCTTCCAGCTTTGAAACATGGGAAAAATGTAATGCCATTTGGCAGCAGCCCAGTAATTCCAGAATTCCCAAAACCAACCGCAGGCAAATCCGGACGCGAGCAAGGAATAAAAGCGGGCGCGGCCTCCTACCGCGAAGTCACCGATAAGAGACGGTAAGCCGAGGCGGTAATTGATGGGATCTAATAGGAATATAAAACCGATCCACACCAGCGCGAACAAGCGTCTTGCGACAGGTTGCGGCGCAATCAGCGGGGCGACAAGACAGACGGCGCCAAGAAAGACCATTGCACGCCGGACTGCTGGCGGAAATCTGATGGGAGCTCGTGGTGGAAACCAGCCGAAGGATTCAATCAGGTCTGCAGTTTCGAAGATGCCCGGAAAGATGGTTGCAAACGACCAACCGTAGCCGAGCAGCGCCAGCGGCCATGCTACCGGCACGCCAGAATAGCTCCAGTTCTGCAGGCGCAAATTGTAAGCTTCAAAAATCAGCCAAAGGGGAATCGAAAGCACGGCGGCGGAGGCAAACTTGCGCGGCTCATCATGCAGGCGGGAGTGCCCTCGGATCGCCAATACGGCCGCGTCTGCCAGCAGGATGCAGCAAGTCCAGGCAATCGGTGTGAAATAAACTGCGATCGGCTGGAAGCCCCGAAATAACAGCCACTCGGCGATGATCAATCCGATCAGAGCAGCCCAGCCATAAGCCGCCAACTTACCTTGGCGGTGGCGAAAAAATTCAATGCACAGAACAGTCGCGGTCAGAAACGTTATCGTCAGCCCAAGGGGGATCACGAGATTATGCTAGCGCACGACGAGGATCGTTCCAGGGGTATAATGCGCCTCAGGGAGCGTGTCGTATGCGCTATCTGGTTTCACTATCCCTTCTACTGCTTGTGATCTCGCCGACTTTGGCCCAGGATAATTTGTCCAAGAATCAAGGAAAGGCCACAAACACTCTCAATCAACACAGTTGGTCTCCCGACGCCTGGGGAATTATTTCTCTTTCGGCCTCGGTTGACGATGGGAGAGATCGGTTGTTCTCGCCGGCTAAGGACGGAACACAGCCCACGTGCCTCAAAATGCGAAGCTACTATGTTGAAAGAGAGTCGAAGCACTCCGACGTAACAAATCCGATTGGCTATTCGACGTGCACGCCCTCGACGAGATTCGATATCAAGCGCGCCGAAGACGACCCACGAAAATGAGGCAAAAAATCCCCCGGGGTTGTGGAGGTGACTGACTACCCAGGGGGAGGCCGCCAAAATAAGGCGCGCGCCTTTCCAGCCAAATTGATGACATCTTATCGAGGCAGAGGGTAACACTGGAATCGGGCGTTTACCGGATTACTATGTACCTCGTTCGTCTCTTACGAGGCGGATTGGCGGGCTAATGACTACCGACTACTGGCCGGCGACTAATCTTTCAGCGGCACAATCGGTCGCTCCCCTTGGCAGTAAGTGGCGACACGCTGCAAGCCGCCGCTGGGCTCTGGGATCAGCCGCACCGGACCATAGCAATAAACCGCGTGTCCATTTTGAGCGAGATACCAACGGCCACCCTTTCGCGCACGCTGTGCAGTGTGATCAATCGGCGAGCGCGCGGGTGGCAATATATGGGTGCCGGGGAGCGACAACGACAACAACAATGTGGCCAGAACTTTCATAGGGTCAGGCCTGGTGCTGCAATTTAAATAACTACTAGCATCCTGCGCTCGTCCGGCTCATCAGCAGCAGCTTTGGGCGGCCGTTGCCGAAGCGGTTTGTGAGCCTTGCTCGCGTTGCGCTCATTCGCAGCGTGGTTCCGTGGAGTCAACTGGGAGGGTGACTCCTGCGGTTTAACCTGGTTCGACGGAGTTTGTGCCTGCGATTTCGCTTTCGGGTTCTGCGCCTGCCCCGCGGCATGCTGGGCTTGCGCAGACTTCCCATTCATTGCGGATAACTGGCTGCTGTCGCCAAATAACTGCCTGATCAGAGAACGCTGGGAGTCAATGGTTCGCCCCTGCTCCACCACTAGCTTGGCAAGCAGCCCATAAGAAATCAGAAACAATACGATAAGAATGGGAAGCATCGAATGCTTCGGTTTAGCGTCCACCGCTTGAATCGTCGAATCCAGCAATTGGCACCTCGTCGGCGGCCCAGTGAACAGCGGGCATGTGAGGAAAGTGCAGCTTCTAAGCCAACGCACATTTGCGATCTAAGCCATTCCATAAATGGAACTTACGCGGCGAATTCGGTGTCCGGAGGAGCTAATGCAGTGCAAGTCGCTGCATATTATTGGTAACCCGGCAACTTCGTTACCCCACCCAGCAGAGTTGAAATTTGGGGGACCTTTGCGGCGATCACAATTACCAATTGGCTGACGCGCGACGACCGCTCGGGGCATGGCGTAAAAGCTGACGCGCTCGACCTTGTGCTTCAAGGGCGAGCAACTTCTCCTTGATGGGAAGGCCGCCACCGTATCCGGTGAGTCTGCCATTACTTCCAATCACGCGATGGCAGGGAATGATGATGGGAATCGGATTGGCGCCATTCGCCAGGCCGACTGCACGCGAGGCTTTGGGATTGCCGACGCGGTGTGCGAGTTCGCCATACGAGATTGTTTCTCCGTAAGGGATTTCACAGAGATGGCGCCAAACATTTTTCTGAAACGGAGTACCTTCCGGAGCGAGGCGAACGTCGAATTCTTCCAGCTCGCGGGCGAAGTAGGCGCGAAGCTGGCGGATCGTCTCTTTCAGCGCATCCGGGCTCTCGTGCCGTGCTGAGTCCGGGCGGCTGTTCTCATTTGCAAAATCAATTCGGCGGAGCCCGTTCTCGTCCGAGATTAGCAGCAGCCGGCCGACTGGTGTTTGCATCCACGCGTAGTCCATCCTCAAAACCTATCACAACAGACGCTTCAGTTTGCTCACCGGCGGCCTGGATCGCTTGCGAGATGCAGGCGCCGTCACCGAAAAGTTTATCGTAGTGTTGACGCCGGAGCGGTCCTAAATTGCGGCGGCGTGTTCGCGCCGGCGAGCCTGGATTTCAATGTAGACGTTCACCAGGGAAACGGCTGCCGGAGTAACCCCGGGAATACGGCTGGCGTGGCCCAGGGTTCGCGGGCGAATTTTGACGAGTTTTTCCTGCATCTCGCGGGAGAGTCCGCTGACAGAGTGGTAATCGAACCACTCAGGGATACTGCGTTGCTCGGCTTTTTTCAACCGTTCGATGGCGCGCTGCTGCTGCTGGAGATAGCCTTCGTATTTGATTTCGGTTTCGACGGATTTGAGTTCGTTGCGGAGTTCGGAGGAAAGGCCGACCACAGAGGGCACAGAGGTATCGCGCCGGACA
>Ga0209686_1001820_pt1 | contig 10282 bp, 16 predicted proteins | sample GraSoiAngelo_126_FD_185883 | JGI IMG/M metagenome (GOLD analysis project Ga0209686, IMG submission 185883) | Grasslands soil microbial communities from the Angelo Coastal Reserve, California, USA - 14_0927_09_20cm (SPAdes) (version 2) | ecosystem: Environmental > Terrestrial > Soil > Grasslands ...
TCTCGAAGTCCCCGGTCGGCTTCACGGATAGGCGCGGCCGTTCCTCGTCTTGCGCGTGCACGCCGACAGAATAGCCAGTCGGCGTCATCAGCCATAGCGCGATCAGTCCTATCAGCGAGGCAGCGCAGCGCATCGGTCGCTATTCTACTTTTATCTACATCGGAAGTCTGGCGGCTCCTTACTGCAAATTCATGTCGAGCGTTCCCACGTGTTCACGCATGTGCGACTCTCGCGCGTTCATACACAGGGATGATCCAGTTCGGGCCATCCTGCCGTACCGTCCTGGCGATCGCTCGTCGCTCGACATCGACGCACGTCAGCGCAGTTGCGAACGCCGTCCGCGGCGCAGTTCCGACCGCGATGCGTCTTAGCTTCCAGTTATGGACCCGCAGCTGAACCGTAGAGGTGGGGCGCACGATCATCATCGCACCGCGGAAACGGCTGAGCTCTTCCAAACATGAAACAGAAGTCCGCTGCGCGTTCGATATCGTGTTCGACGGGCGCGCGAGAAGCAGACGTCGAATAAAGATGCCCGTGACCTATATTTCGCGAACTCGCGCGCGACCCTCTCGTTTACTGCTGATCGCCGCGTGACGCGAACAAGTCACGCGGCAGGCAGAGAACCGGGTGTCGCGCGACTCTTTTCTTGCATGCTATCGCGCGCGGAGGGTTACGCTATGCGATCACGCACATGGGCAACAGTCACGGCCGCCGTCATACTCGCCGTTCTCGGCGCTGCTTCGGACGCGCAGGCGCAGATCGTGTCGTTCAGATCAATCAGAGATGCGGTCCCCGGCAAGTTCTTCGATGCAGCGACGACCGCGCGCGACCCCGCGAATCTGAATAGGTTGTTGATCGGCTTCAATACCGGGTTCAATCTTACGACCTTCATCGCGAACGACTTCAGAGCCTCCGCCCTTCCGTTCAGCAACCGGAGTGCGATGGACACGATCAGTTTCACCGTGAAAGCGCCGATCGGCTTCTATATAGCGAGGATCACCTACACCGAGCGAGGCACGGGTTTTACGGGCCGCACCGACATCTCGGCGGGTGGCGCGACGTGGGTCGTCGCGGGTCACCCGTTCAGCCTGGGTGTTTTCTCGAACAATCCGAACTTATCGAGGACAGTCGACCTAACCGGTTCCAGGCCGACGTCTGTCCCGGTCTCGATCACCGTCAGCCTGTTCGCGTCGACTGGGAGCGTCGCGGTCACGAGCGCCGATGTGGTCGTCACGGTGCTGCCGCTCGTGCAATAACAAGCAAACAGCTTCTTCTGTCAGTTTTTCATCCCGCCGCCGCGCGCGTGAGCGCGCGTGGCACGCCGGCTGTCCGTCACGCCAACGTGGCGCACTCGCTGCCGGACCTGCCGTTCATTGCCGTCGCGTAGGCCGGCTTCTGCGGTTGGCAGGCTCCGGTCCGCTCCTGAGCCTTACGCTATACTCGCCGCGTCGACTCGTCGTGCTTACGCCGCTGGGTAGAAGACAAGCGTGCGGTCGAAGGCCACTCTCGAGGATCTGCACGGACCCGGCAACAAACTCGGCGGAGAGACGTCACTCGACGAGCATGGCAATTTCCTGCTCGCCAACGTCCACGACATTCTGACCGGATCGAACGCTGACGGGTAGAACGAGCGTCTCGGTGCTCAACCCGAGGGCAATGATTACCGCTCCGATGATCATCACGACGGAGCCGAACAGCCGCTGCGCGATATTCCGTTCCTCGAAATATCGGTAGCCGAGGAATACGCTGAACAACGTCGACAGCTGGAATAACGCGAGAGAATACCCGACCTGCAGGACACCGAAGGTCAGAAGTGTCTTCACTTGCATCAGACCGGTCGTGACCGCCAACCATCCATAGGTACTCCAGTGCTGCCGGAGCGTTTGCATTTCCGTGCGAACCTGCCCGCTGAGGAGTATCGCCACAAACATGAATGCGACCAGCAGTCCGAGGGTGGACCACAGAAAAAACGCCAGCAGCGGCGACGACTGCAACACGGCGCGCTTCAGGAACACCGCCTCAGGGGCGGAGCATGCGAGCGCCGCGAACCGGTATGACACGCCGCGCTCGCGAAAGAACTGCACAAACGCGCGACAGTACGGCCGGCCCTCGGTCCGATCCACCACGAAGTAGCTGCCGAACAGGATGAGCAGGACGCCAACCAGGCCGAGAGCGCTCGGCACTTCACCGATCAAGAAGATACCCAGGACGAGGCTCACGACTGCCTTGTAGGCATTGATCGATCCGAGGATTCGCGATGATTCTCGTTGCGACAAAGAGCGCCGTGATCATCGTGGCTGGATACTCGCATCCGGTCGACGACCGCTTGCCGCGATCGCGCGCGACTCATAAGGGTAGCGCGCGCGCCGCGATTTCGCGGCTTCGACAAATCGAGGACCCGTTGCGCAGAGTGAACGGCTGCCCGGCACCACTGGTCGCTCGGTGCCAGCAGGCGCGCTACACTTGGCGGTTTCCGCAACCACAGGAGGACCTGATGTCGACGCAAACGGTACCATCCGCAGAGGTCGTTTTCGACACCCTGTTTGCGTACCAGCGTTCCGCAGCGCTCAAGAGCGCGATCGATCTCGAGGTGTTCACGGCCCTTGACGATGGCGCCCGGACGGCCTCGGCGATCGCCAAGCGGTGCGGCGCATCGGAACGCGGCGTACGAATTCTCTGCGATTACCTCTCGACCATCGGACTCCTCAGGAAGTCCGATGGCGCATATCAGCTCGTAGTGGAATCGGCTACGTTCCTGAGCAAGCGGTCGCCGGCCTATCTCGGCACGACGGCGCGGTTCCTCCTGCGGCGGGAGCTGAAGGGGAACTTCGACGATCTCACCGAGGCGGTTCGGCGCGGCGGCGTGGCGCCGTCGGGCGACAATGCGGTCGCGGACGAGAACCCGATCTGGGTGGAGTTCGCGCGTTCGATGATGCCGATGATGGTTCCCGCCGCGCATGCGATCGCGGAGCTCGTCGCGAAGCCGTCGACGCAAGCGCTCAAGGTGCTCGATATTGCGGCGGGGCATGGTCTGTTCGGCATCACGATCGCGCAGCGGAACGTGCGCGCCGAGATTGTCGCCGTGGACTGGAAGCCGGTGCTGGCTGTTGCGGAGGAGCACGCCGCTGCCGCCCAGGTGCACGACCGCTATCGCACGCTGCCAGGCGATGCCTTCAAGGTGGACTTTGGCACCGGCTACGATGTAGCGCTCGTCACCAACTTCCTGCACCACTTCGATGCCCCGACGTGTACCAATTTTCTAAAGAAGGTCTATGCCGCACTCGAGCCCGGCGGCAAGGTGGTCGTGCTCGAGTTCGTGCCGAATGACGATCGTGTGTCCCGATTCAGCCTCACGATGCTGGCGGGAACGCCGGGCGGCGACGCATATACGTTCGCGGAGTTGCGACGACAGCTCCAAGACGCGGGGTTCGGCAACGTCTCAGCGCACGCGCTCCCGACGCCTGAAACGATCCTCCTGGCGGAGAAATAGGAGCCGCGCCCATAGGATTGTGCATGGTCGCCTCGGCGGATGTCCTTGTCGCGCTGATCGTCTGCTGCGGTCCTGCCCGCGATCGCCCGCGTCCATCAACCTGTCGACCGGCCGTCGCCGGGTAGGATGTGCGGTAGGTGCCTCATGCAACCGCGCCGTTCGGAGCGCAGCCGGGAAATGGGCGATGAGACGCGGTCCGCAGGGTTTGTTGTCGGGGCAGGACAACCGCGGCATCCCTGTGGATACGCTACCGACCATGCGGCGGGCACAGGCCCTATACGTATCTCTGGGCTTCCAGCGAGTTGCGGCTTACCGCTTCAATCCCGTTCCCGAGGCGACATTCATGAAGCTCGATCTTTGATCTTCGTGCAGCGGAAAATCGATTTGGTACGTCCCCAACGGAGATTCCACGAGTGGGCGGCGTGGCGCCCAGGACCTTTATCGGGCGCCACATTGCTGCGTGACTTTCGGCATCTCAGTTTGAGGGAGGGACAGGTCTACCCGCCATAGGCGGGCGGGATGTCGAGATCGCTTCGGCGCTCGCTTAAAACGCCCGCGCCCAAAGGCGTGACGCGCATGCTGCCGTCTTGCAACAGAGCCTGACGTCACAGCGACCGAACATCAGTTGCAGCTGGAAGCGGACTTCGATATCGCCCGAACTTGTCGGTGCCGCAACCGTCGCAAGTTGCGCATGAAACACCGTGGGGCCGGTCGTGCGCCTGGAAGATCCTGAGGGTCCGGGCTCCCATCACCAGACTCCTTGTGCATCAGTAGGATCGACTGCAAGGCAAAGCCCCGGGTGGGCGGCGCCGACCAACCTGCGGTGGCGCATTTGACGGACGCCTGACGCACTTCCTTCGTCAACAGCCGCTGATGTCGGCCGACGTGAGTTTCCGGACTCCTTTCGCGGATATATCGAACAGCACGATCGTCTGAGATTCCTTTCCCACTTCCGACATCGCCCAGATCGAGCCCACGCCGAGGCGCAGGATCCCGATCGGTGTATACCGCGGCAACTTGTCTTCCGCGGTGGAAAAGGCGGCGACGGACGTGCTGATCGGGATCAGTGCGCCGCCACGGTCCCTCCTGAACCAGCCGCCGTACGAAAGTGCGTCGTAGTCGGTATCGGCCGGAATCCCGCCAAATTTGCGCTGCGCTTCGATGAAAAAGACCGGGAATCGTGCATCCCGGAACACGGCCTCGACGACCACAGTGTCATCGGCAAGCTTGTCAGCGCGCGCGAGTGCGCGAACTTTGGCCCCATCTCACGCTGCTCACTGCCGGGCTGCGGAAGCACGGTCTTGGTGATCGCGGTCCTGAAATGGGACGCCACCTCGCGACGCAACAGATCCCATTCCCGCGAACTCTGCTCCAACGCGACGATCGCGTCGACCGTCGTCGGCCGGTTGAACGCGAGACCGCCGGATCGCGGGTCCGGCTTGAGGGACGTGGCCAGCGTGATTGCTTCGACGCAGGCACCATCACAGTCGACGCCCGTCACGGTCACGCGCTGCTGCTTCCCCGTCGCCTGCGACCACGCCGTCCACGTCAACGGAACCGGTTGACCGAGCCAGCCCCTTGGTATCTCGCTGACGGTACGCACCGGAAGGGGAGCGCCATTCGGAATAGGCTCTGGCCACGTATTCCGCCAGACCCTGCCATCGTACCGAGCGATCGGCACCAGCTCTCCGTCTGACGTCATGTACGCGACGATGAGCGGCGCCTGCGCCTGGCCGGCCAAAGCAGCAGCAGCCGCCGTGCTCACGAGGGCCCCATGGATGACGATAACCGCGCGATTCATCGATTTCCTCCATCGCGCAGCCGCTATTTCTTGTCCCTCGGCGGCGACGGCGCGGCTTGAATTGCGCCGACGGAGTGGATGTAATCTCTCGATTACCACACCGGCTCCCGATCTGAAAGTGGAGCGGATGCTTCAAGAAGACAACATAGAAAGCATCGTCGAGCATCCGGGAAAGCTCCGACGGAAGCTCGAAGTCAATGATCATTCCTGGTCGCGACGTGTTGCGCGCGGCGTTGCGGCTGCGCGGCTTCGAGTGGGCGCGACGTGCTGCGGGGAAAGCACGTCCAGCAAGCGCGCCTGTGCTGCAATATCTGCTCGATCTCCCGATCTGTATCGCGAATCAGCCAGTGCCCCAACACGTCAAACGCGGCGACACACGCGGCGCGGAGAACATCGGTACATGAGCAATGACGACGCGGCCCGGCGGGTTGTTGATGGGGCTAGTAGAAAACGTAGCGTCCCTGATGCCTGCCAGTTCGAACCACGTGGCCCTCTGGCTCGGACAGATCGACGGTCTGCGTCGTGCGGCCTGATTCCTTGTCGGGCACTCGCGGAGGGCTTTACACTCCCCCCTATGCAAGTGCGGGTCACGCCCGAATTGGCCAGGAAATTAAGCGACGTCTCGCCGCAAGTGCCGGTCGCGCGCCCGGATGAACTCGTCGCGGCCGCATTGACTGGTTACGTCGAAAACTGGTCGCTCTCCGTGAGACGCTCGACCCTCGCTATGACGAACTGAAGAGCGGCCGCGTGGCGCCGATCGACGGCGAGGAGGCGGCCAGGCGCCTGCGTGACAGGAGCGAGCGCCGACGTGCGGGCGGATGAGCGGTTACGCTCTCCATCCTGAGGTGCCGAGACGACCACTTCCGCTCTTCTCCGAGCACGTGCGTCTGGTGTCGCCAACGGAGCTGCACGTCATCGCCACACCCGGCCGCGTGGAGCGCTCGTGCCAAATGACATGGCACAATCAAACGCCGATATGCCAGCCTTACTATTCCATCTCCACGAACAGACGATCTCATCTGTGATATTCGACGACGAGACGTATGAGTGGGTGTTTGCCTTCACAGGCGGCCGAACGCTTCGGCTTTCGTCCCATTGGCGGCTCGCCTCCGCGAATCAGATCATCGTCGGTTCCGAGGACGAGGGTCAGCGCTTCGGTCTCGATACTGAGGTTGACGTCAAACAACGCATTGCAGCAACGGTCGGGTCCAAAGAGGTCACGGCAGCGTCAGTCGATGAACATGCGGACCTCGAAGTGCGATTTGGGACGGATGTGAAGCTGCAGGTCTTCAACGGGTCTAGCGGCCACGAAGGCTGGCAGCTCCTTGGCCCTGGAAAGCGATACGTGGTGGGTCAAGGGCGGAGGATCCGTCGTCGATTCGGGCGACGAACGGTGAAAGCCTGATAAACGACGCCGGGAAACCGGCGATGGTACTACAACCCACCACGCTCTCGAGAGAACGAACGCAGCCTCCGCTATCCATTCGGATTCGGTGAGGTCGGGCCTGTCTGTCGGTATCGTCGCAGGACGGCGCGATCCAGAATCACACCGACGGCGCGCAGACAGGATACCGGTGGACTGCGTTCGGATGCGTTTTAACTGCCGCCCACCTTGCGCGGCCCGCGCGGGCGGGGCACGAACACGCGCGAGGTTGACGCCTTCCACGGTTGCTCGGTCTGATGGATAGTTGTCCGCTTCGGCACTTCACGGTCCGCATCTGCCGGCTGCGCAGCTGCGTCTGCCGCAGCCTGAGCGTTAGCGGCGGTCAGCGCGGCATTGTCCTTTTCCAGACAGCACAGCTTGTATTTGCGCCCGGAACCGCAATGACACGGCTCGTTGCGCCCCGGCCTTGCGGTGGTCTTGGCAGTCATTGCGAACAGTGTACATCGCTCGAGCGGCGCGGATTCTTTCCGCCCTCGGCCGCGTGGGTCGCTGTGCGGCCTGAAGAACTACTTGTGCTTGTCAGCGGCCTGTCGGATGAGTCCGGGGTCGACCCAGGTGGCAGCTGAGCCGATCCTGCGCGCCGCTGCGCCTTGTTGTACATATGCGCCGACGTGCGATCGCTCTCGCGCTGCTCGGAGTCGCCGCAGCCGGTTGCGCGACGATCCAGAACCGGGTGCTCGAGCAGGCCTCAGCGTACGCATCAGACGCCGCGCCCATCGGCGCGTGGACCGATGCCAGAATGACGCCGCTCGGCCCTGCGTGGGTGCGCGTCTCGTTCGCGGCCGACTGTCAGTTCACCATGCGCATTTAGCTGCTCTACGCGAGGATTCGGGAGAGTGGACGCTACGTCATCAAGGACGGCGTCGTAGTCTTCGAGCGTCGCTCAGGGACGAGGCGATGGCCCTATCGAGTGGACGGCGTTCGGCTGGAATTGCAGGAAGCGGCGGACGAAAGGTACGTCTATGAACGAGGCGGTCTCGATCGCTATCGCGGAGCGCGCCCCCGGGCCCGCCCGAAGGTGTTACCGATGTCCCGGGCCGGAATGAACTGTCACCCATGTGACCGCAATAGACCAAAATCAAGTGGCGTCCCCAATGGGTATCGGATCCTGCCCGACAGAGCAACGGCTACTGATTGCGGCCGCATAAACGGCGCTAGAATCCACTTTCGGCGGCACGGGCTTGCAAACCGCGTCCGCGCTTCTCCTCGGGGCGCGGCTGCCGCCGAATCTTCCTTTTCCCCCCATCACCCGAGGATCTCTACCGCTGCGCCCGAGGAAGCAGCGTACATGGCACGGCCGCATCTATCGTTTCTTCCCAATCTAAAAACCATTGAACGCGAGTACAAAGCCGGCGATCTGACCGCGCTGTATCTCGCCCTCGGCGTTCTGTACGAGCGACGCGACATACCAAACTGGCTATGGATCGCGCTCATGAATGCTGTGGACCAATTACTCAGGCAGCGGAAGCTGAATCGCAAAATGGATCAACTCAGCGATCTGCGAGCACGGGCTGAACACCTTGGCCGTTACTTGATGGTGGAGCGCTGTTTAAAAGACGGCATGGCACCGAATGCCGCATATCAGGCCGTGCGCGATGAACGCGAACGGATCACCGGGATTTCGGTCACGCCAGGTGCCATTCGCCAAAGCTATCGTCGCCTTGCTCGTCAAAAGCGAACGCTCGGAAGTCTTGTCCGCATGGGCGCTCTCGAGGGTGAGAAGTATGCCCTTTCGGTCTTGCGTACAAAATCCCGCGTAATCGGTACCCGCAAATAAGTACCTACCTACCCGCGGCCAGTCCTGTTTAGCCTTTCGGAATGCGGTTTCCGAAAGACCTCATCGAGACGGCTGACGCGGCCCGCATCCTCGGGGTGACTCCCGACGCCGTCCGACAAATGGCCAGGCGAGGCGACCTGCGCGTGCAGTTCACGAGTCCGCGCGGTTGGCGCTTGTACCATCGCGCCGTGGTGGAACGGCTCGCCGCTGTGCGACGACGCTTCGCGGACGATGCCGCGTAGTCGAGTGGACCATGGGAGAAAACGCCGAGGACCCAGGACCACCGGACGTGCGCGCCGAGTACGACCGTCAGCTTGCGGAACGGCTCGCCGAGTTGCTCGTCATCGAGCACCGACGGCGTGCGGCCCTCCGCGCAAACGTCGACGGCCCCGACGCCGCGGCACACCCCCCGACACACAAAGGCGGCGCGCAGGACACCACGTGAGCTTCGACGCGATGAAACGCGTCTACGCGTCGCACCTCGAGCACTCTCTCCGCTTTCTGGCAATCACATTGGCGTGGTTTGCAAACGATGACGGCAGTCGCGTGTTTCCAAGCGTCGAGACGCTGAGCGATTACCTTGGAGTCAGCGATCGCCAGGTGCGGGCGGGTCTGAGTCGATTGCGTGACTTGGAGGTGCTCCTCGTCGAGCAATCCGGCGGAGGTACCGGCCGCAGTACGCGATATCGCATCAACCTGCCGGTCCTCGAGCAGATTCCGCCGCCGCGGAAACACCGCGTGGTGAGCTCGACGACAGTTCTCAGACACCGCGAAAAAATGGGCCGCAAACCCGGAAGTCTACTTCAGGGTTTAACGTCCGTAAACATTGACGAATCTAGTGTCCCGGGATCTGTCCCTCAGGGACAAACCCTGAAGTGTACTTCCGCGAACCCTGAAGCCGGCTTCCGCCAAACCCTGAAGCCGGCTTCCGCGGAACCCGGAAGTGTACTTCCGCGAACCCTGAAGCCTACTTCAGGGGATCAGTACATAGATCCGTCAATTGATCCCCCAGTGGATCCGTCACGGAGCGTACATAAAGATCACCGCGCGCGCGCAAACGCCGCTGCGCGGGATTCTCTCGCTGATAAAAGCAAGCATCCCTCTCCTCAGTCGCAGCGCCTGGCCGACGATCCCGCAGCGCTCGAGCGCGTCAAACAGCAACTCGACGAAGTCAAGAAACAGCTTCGAATCAAAACGATCGCGCCCCCGATCGTGTCCAAACGAGCGAAGGCGCGATATCCGCGGCAATGACGACCAACCGAGGAGACCGTGATGCCCACACATGAAGCCGCGATCGTCGCTGAAGCCCGACGCGTCGCGCGGTTACAGGAGCGGCAGCGACGCTTTCGACGCGAGCTGAAGGCGTGCGCCGCGGAGCTCAAGACCGCGAAGAAAAATCTGCGCGTCCTGGCGTCCGCCGCGCGCGATCCGTTCGAGCAATCACCGCCGCTGCGCGTCTTCGGCGAGCGCGCCGGGGGCTAGATGGCGACGCCGGCGCCGACGCGATCGCCACGGCGCCACGGCGCCACGGCCGGCGCGCCTGTGAGGACCTGCAATGGCTCGAGCTCGTCACGGCGCAGAGCAACGGGCCGGGGAAAATCGACGCTCTGGAGCCTGCACGAGGCCTGGCGGGACACGGCGAGCACCTTTTCCGAAAAACCGGGGGAGGCGTCAGCTTTCGCGTAAGGGGGCAGGACGACGTGACTGTTGCACCGAATCCGCCATCGCCGCGGCGAGGCCGCCGTGTGTGCTTCTGGATGGCCGGTGAGG
>Ga0209686_1001821_pt1 | contig 10281 bp, 9 predicted proteins | sample GraSoiAngelo_126_FD_185883 | JGI IMG/M metagenome (GOLD analysis project Ga0209686, IMG submission 185883) | Grasslands soil microbial communities from the Angelo Coastal Reserve, California, USA - 14_0927_09_20cm (SPAdes) (version 2) | ecosystem: Environmental > Terrestrial > Soil > Grasslands ...
GAGCGGGCGCTGCGCGACCTCCGCCTTGAGCTGGGCGATGTCCCGTTCGATACGAGGCATGAAGGCGCGGGCACCATAGCAGGAATGCTGCGCGGCGCGTCGTTCGGGTTAGGTTACCTTCCGTGCCCGGCTGGTTCGGCCCATTTCGCATCGAGCGCCAGGTCGGCCGCGGCGGCCTTGGCGCCGTCTACCGCGCGGTCGATTGCCGGACGGGCGTCACCGTCGCCCTGAAGATGCTTCCGCCCGGAACGGACCCGTCGTCTACGCGGCGGCTCCGCCGCGAGTTCGAGGCGCTGCGGCATCTGGACCATCCCAACATCGTGCGCGTGCTGGACGCGGGCGACGTCGACGGCATCTCCTGGCTGTCGATGGAGTTCGTGGACGGCATGGTGCTGCGCGAGTGGCTGGTGGTGGCCGGACAGCCGAAGCTGCTCGAGCCCGAGCCGGAGATGGATGCGCCCGAGGGCGTGGACCTCGACGTGCTCTTCGAGGAGCCGGACTCCGGCGCCTTGCTCGCGGCCGCGCGGGCCGGCCGGTTGCGCCTCGAGACCGGGCTCGACGCGACGCTGACCGACGAGGCGCAGCTCGAACAGAACAATCCCGACCGCCTCCATGCCCTCTGCGAGGCGCTCGCGCAGGTCTGCGACGGCCTATCGTTCATCCACTCCCGAGGGCTTTTGCACCGCGACGTGAAGCCGGGAAACATCCTGGTCCGCCAGGATCGGCGTGCCACGCTGGTGGACTTCGGTCTCGCCAAGCGGATGACCGACTCGGAGATCACCGATCACGGGCACGTGGTCGGGACGTACCGCTACATGTCGCCGGAGCAGGCCCGGGGAGAGGCGGTGGACCGGCGCAGCGATCTGTATTCGCTCGGCGCCACGCTCTACGAGCTGATCGCAGGCAGGCCGCCCTTTCCCCATCGCAACCAGCTCGAGCTGCTGGAGGCGATCATCTACCAGGACGCTCCGGAGATCGCGCGCATCAATCCCCGCGCTCCGGGCGCGCTCTGCCGGCTCGCGGAGCGGCTCATCCAGAAGCGCCCCGAGGACCGTCCCGAGAATGCCGCGGAGGTCGCGCTGCTCCTGCGGGTGATCGGGCGCGGAGTGTGGGGATTCTCGGATCCGCTGCTGGTGCCCCGCCCGCGCGAAGACCGGCCCTGAGCGCAAGGATGGCGGTTCAACGCGCCGCTTCTCTCACCCGCCGGCGAAGATCGGCGACGAAGTTCCCGCGCAGCCAGCGGTGCTTCCAGGCCTTCACCGCGAGCCAGCTCACTCCGACGGCGACGAGCGCGACGACCCACGTCCGCAGCGGAGCGCGCAAGCGATCGGAGGCGATCAGGGCCAACGCCAGAGCGATCCAGGCGGCCGCCGGGTTGTGCTCCTTGCGCAGGGCGCGGCGGAAATTCCACGGCCGCGCGCTGCGAGCGTCCGCCCAGCGAGGCCAGAATCGGGGCACGCGAGCGCACCACGCCTCGTACTGCGGCCCGAACCGATCGCGCAGGAACTGCTCCTCGGCGGCGATGATGGCGCGGTACTGGACCGCGAAGAGCAGCGCGACGATGCACAGCAGCCAGACGTCGTGCGCGATCAGACAGAGACCGAGCGTGATGCCCAGGTTGCCGAGATAGAGCGGGTTGCGCGTCAGCGCATAGGGACCGTCGGTATTCAGCGAGACGGCGATCAGCCTCTCGTTCTGCCCGGAGGTGCCGTCGGGCACCTGGCCCAGCACCCAGGCGCGCAGCGACTGTCCGGCGGCGCAGAGCGCGAGACCTGCGACCAGCCACAGCGGCGAAGCAGGGCCACGGCTGCGCCAGATCAGCGGGAGGGCGACGAGCACGAGCAGGACGGGCGTGAAGCTCCGCCACTTGAACAGCACGCGGCCCACCCGCTGCAGCATCGTTTGGCGTGGCCTATCAGGAGAACCCCCGTGCTACAAGTCGCGCGTGAAGGAATATCGGCGTCTTCTCGCGTCGGTACGGCCGCATCTCCGCCTGCTCGCGGCAGCGATTGCCTCGATGATCGTGCTCTCGGCGGCGACGGGCGCGTTCTCCTGGCTGGTCGGACCGATGTTCCAGTTCGTCTTCAAGGGCGGCGCCCTCGACGCGAAGGCGCTGCGCAGCGCGCTGCCGTTCCTCGGCGCTCCGGAAGCGCTCCCGCGCGACACCGTGCTGCGCGCGCTCCCGGTCCTCATCCTCGCCATCGCCGCGGTGCGCGGGATCGCCTACTTCGGCCAGTTCTACTGCATGGGCATGCTCGGCCAGCGCGTGGTCGCCGACCTGCGGCTCGCGCTGCACCAGAAGCTGCTCGAGCTGCCCCCCTCGTTCTTCGCTCGCAGCGCCTCGGGAGATCTGCTGGCACGCTTCGCCAGCGACATCGCCGCCGTCGAGTTCGCGGTCACCTACGGATTCGCCGCGTACCTGCGGGACGGCCTCCAGATCCTGGTCCTGCTCGGCGTGTCCATCGCGCTCGATTGGCGTCTCGCGCTGCTCGCGTTCGTGGCCGTGCCGCTGACGGTCGTACCCATCGTCCGGTTCGCCAGGCGGCTGAAGAAGATCGCGTCTCGGGGACAGGCGCAGATCGGGACCCTGTACACGCTGATCCACGAAGCGCTGCAAGGCGTCCGCATCGTCCAGTCGTTCGGGATGGAGCGCTACGAGCGAGAGAAATTCTCCGCGGAACAGGACCGGTTTCTCGCCACCATGCGGCGCAGCTTTTTCGTGCGCGCGATCTTCACGCCCACGCTCGAGATCATGGCGGCGATCGGGATCGCGGCCACCGTCGTTTTCGCGGCGCGCGCGGTGGCCGCCGGCGAGTTGCAGCCGGATCGCGTGATCTCCTTCCTCGCCACCATCGTGCTGCTCTACACGCCCCTGAAGTCGCTCGGCGGCACGGGGCAGGGAGTGACGCAGGGGATCGCCGGAGCAAGACGTCTCTGGGAAGTGCTCGATGAGCCGGCCGAGCCGCCGCCGGGAAACGTCGAACTGCCCGCTTTCACGCGCGAAGTGCGGTTCGAGCGGGTCTCGTTCCGTTACCGCGCCGACGGGCCGCCGGTGCTGCGGTCGCTCGACTTGACGCTGCGGCGGGGCGAAGTGATTGCTCTGGTCGGCCCCTCGGGCGGTGGGAAGACGACGTTGATGAACTTGCTGCCGCGCTTCGCCGACCCGATCGACGGGCGCGTGACGCTGGACGGGCGCGACATCCGCGAAGCGACGCTGCCGTCGCTGAGGGCCCAGATTGCGCTGGTGGCGCAGGAGACGTTCCTGTTCAACGACACCGTGCGCGGCAACATCGCGTACGGGCTGCGCGACGTTTCCCGGGAGCAGCTCGAGGCGGCGGCGAAAGCGGCGCGCGCCCACGATTTCATCCGCGACCTGCCGCGCGGCTACGATACCGAGGTCGGCGAACGCGGCGTCACGCTTTCCGGCGGGCAGCGCCAGCGGCTGGCGATCGCCCGCGCCTTGCTCAAGGACGCCCCGATCCTGTTGTTGGACGAGGCGACCAGCGCGCTCGACACCGAGAGCGAGCGCGAGGTGCAGCGCGCGCTCGACCGGCTCATGGAAAAACGCACTTGCCTGGTGATCGCGCACCGGCTCTCGACCATCCGGCATGCGACGAGAATCGCCGTGCTCGCGCAGGGGCGCATCGTCGAGTTGGGGACGCACGAGGAGCTGCTCGCGCGGGGCGGGGAATATGCGAGGTTGTACGAGCTTCAGTTCGCGGCGGCACCCGGGTTGCTTCAACCAGCGTGACTCTTCAGATCGACCGCCAAGCACGCCAAGCACGCCAGGTTTTTGGGGGTGGATGGGAAGAGGCCCGGTGGGCGGCTCCCTGCTCGTTTTCGGCGGTTGAGAAAAGGATGGGAGAGGAGTACAGCAGTCCGGGCATGGCGCGGTCGGTTCCAAGAAAGAAGGAGACGCTGCTCGCCTACCTGGCGCGGGGCATCGCCATGGTGCACCTCGACGCGCGCCGCGCCGGCGTGGTCGTACCGTCCCAGTACTCGATGGACGCCCACCTGCGCCTGAACCTGAGCTACCGGTACGGAATTCCGGACCTCGACATCTCGGATCAGCGCATCCAGGCGACTCTCTCCTTCGGCAGCCGGCCGTTCCGGTGCGTCCTTCCCTGGGGATCCGTGTTCGCGATCACCTGCCACGGTACCGGCGACGGCCAGGTCTGGCCCGAGGACCTGCCGGTGGAAGTGGTGCACACGATGGCGGACCGGCAGAACGGGCGGCGCGCTTCGGCTGCCGAGGATCCTGCTTCCCGCAAGCCGTCCCTGTCCGCCGTCGAAGGCGATCTCAAGGAAGAGCCGCAGCGCGTCGAGCCGCCGGACGGAGCGCCGCGCCCCCATCTTCGGCTGGTGCGGTAGTCGCGGCCGCCGAAGGCGGCTCAGCGACCATGCTTGAACGCGAACCGTGGCCGGAAGCGGGCCGCCAGGACTTGCGGGCGGGACGATCGAGCTTGCGTAGCTCGCACTCCAGCGTTTCGAACAGCCAGCCGCAGCCGTACCAGAACGGCGCATAGTCCAGGCGCACGTAGCCGTGGAGGTTGATCCCCTTGCGGTAGCGCCAGGGGACGTCGCCGATCGCGCGGTTGAGGAGCGATGCGCTGCCGAACTCCAAGCCATAGATGCCCGCCATGTAAGCGAGCGAACGGGCCCATCGGGGGACGCCCTTGCCGGACAGGCGGTCGTGCAGGCGCTCGAGAAACAGGCCGCCTGCGCCGTAGATGGGAAGCATCCACAGGTACGAGTGGCCCCGCAGCCGCCGGTCGCGGAGGCAGAACGAGTCGGTCAAGCCCGTGAATCCAACCTCGAGCGCCCAGCCGAGGAACCCGTATGCGAGAAACCGGCGGACCACGGTTCAATCATTGGGAGCGCCGTGACCCGTTGCAATCAGTCAGAGACGGGATGCCGCCGCTGCGTCACAGACGACGACGCTGCGGCCCGAGGCCTTGCGGATCCATTGCGCCGGGCAGCCTGCAAGATCCTCGGGTCCCTTCACGGCCCGGGCGAGGACCTCGGCTTTCGCCGCACCGGTGACCTGCAGCACGACCATCCGCGCGGTGACCACCAGGAACGGCAGGAGCGTGATTCGCGCGACCTTCGGCTCCACATGCCGGGGAGCGGCGACGTGCCTGACGAGCTCCTCGTCGCCGCGATCCGCGCTGCCCGGCTCGCCGGCGAACAGCGAACAGATGTGCCCGTCTGGCCCGAGGCCGAGGAGGACGAGATCGAGCCGCGGCGGTGACCCCAAGGTATCGCGCAGATCCCGGGCGTACCGCCGGGCCTCGTCATCCAGGTCGGACGCCTCCCCGCGGATCCGGTGGACGCCGCCTGCCTCGACGTGCCGGAGCAGACCTTCGAATGCCACCCGGTAGTTGGAGAGCTCGTGATCGGGAGGGACCGCGCGCTCGTCCGTGAAGAAGAACTGCGCCTGTGCCCAGGGCACGTTCGCCGCCCGCATCCTGGCGAAGAGCGGCGGTGCGCTCGACCCGCCGGTCAAGGCCACCGCCGTCCGGCCGCGCGCGGCGGCCGCGCCGGCGACCGACTCGACGAACAGCTCCGCCGCCGCAACAACACGTCCGCGCCGCCAGCAGCTTCGCTGCTGCCTGGACCGCCTGTGCGTACAGCTCGTCACGGCCGGAGAGCAGCTTCAACTCCAGCGCAAGCAGCCGGCCAGGCATCTCGGGCGGGAGCCGGGTGCGGTGCGCGCAGAATCCGTCGTCGTCGCCCTTCACCTGCGAGATCAGGACGCCCTTCTCGCGCCGCAACGTGAACGTCGCCGGCGACGCCACGAACTCGAGCAGCTTGACGTGCCCGAGGCCGAGCCGCGCGGCGCGCGGAACGGGCATCGAGGACGAGGCCTCCTCCTCGGCCTCGCCCTCGGCGTGGATCTCCACTTCCAGACGCTTGATGCGGGACTGCAACCAGCCGAGGAGGAGCAGGCCTTCGGCGCCGACGGCCCCGGCGCACACCACGCGTGCCCGCCGGACGTTGCCACGGTGCTCGCGCAAGTCCGGCACGTCCAGCGTGTCCGCCGCGAGTGACTGCCAGGGGAAGATGCGCGCCCATGCCAGATCGCCGATCGGAGCTCCCTTGGCGAGCAAGGTGGCCGTCTCCGCGAGGTAGCTGGGCGGGCGCGCGCCCGAGTCGGTGATGATCCGGTCTGCCGACTCCACCACGCGGCGGAGCAGATCGCCCTGTGGGCGGCCGCCCCAGACGACGACCATCGGGAGGTCCGGGCGCAAGAGGCCCATCATCCCGGACTCCAGGTGGCGCACGGCCCGTCCGGTCGCGCTCAGGACGACGCGCTCCATCGTGATGGCGCCGCCAGAGCGGACCACCGAGATGCGGGCAGTGAGCGATTCCTGTTCGATCCCCTGGTCCGCGATCAGCGCGATGAGCCGGCAGGGATGCAATGTTCCCGCAACCTCCAGCGCCTCGCGCGCCTTCTCGTACTGCGCCGCGCTGAAGTGGATGGAGACGAGGTTGAGCGTGGAGACCGTCTCCGGAGACGGTCCGCCGCGCTCGCGCGCCTGCCTCAGCAGACTCTCGATCCGCGCCAGGTCCACACCTTTGTCGAACTGCACGGTGAGCTCGCCCGAGTGCGGTGTCGCACCCGCCGAGATCGGCTCCCCGTAAGCGTCGCTCACAGTCTCCTCCATACTCTGCGATCCTGGGCGAGAAGCTCGTCGGCGGCCGCCGGCCCCCAGGTGCCGGCGGGATAAGGATAAGGCGGGGGAAACTCGGAGCTCTCCGTGACCTTGAGGATGTTTCCGACGATCCTCCAGGCCGCTTCCACTTCGTCCTTGCGCGTGAAGAGGGTCTGATCCCCGCGCATCGCGTCGAGGAGCAGCCGCTCATATGCCTCCGGGCTCGCGGCCGCGAAGGTGGTGCCGTACCGGAAATCCATGCTGACGGTGCGGGGGCGGAAGCGTTCTCCCGGGACCTTGGCGGAGAAGCGAAGCGCGATGCCCTCTTCCGGCTGCACGCGGACGATCAGGACGTTCGGTTGCGTCGTGCCTTCGCCGAAGAGCGGATGCGGCACAGGGCGGAAATGGACCGCGATCTCCGTGGCCCGCTTCGGCATCCGCTTCCCGGATCGGATGTAGAAGGGGACCCCGTCCCAGCGCCAGGAGCGGATGTTCAGCCGGATCGCCACGAACGTGGGCGTCCGGGACCCCTTTGCCACGTCCTTTTCCTGTTGGTAGCCGGGGACGTCCGCCCCCGCCACGCTGCCCGGCGCGTACTGGCCGAGCACGACGTTGCGCGCGACCTGCTCCGGCGTATCGAAGGTCTCGATCGCCCGGAGCACCTTGATCTTCTCGTCCCGCACGGAGTCGGCGTCGAAGGATACCGGCGGCTCCAGCGCCGAGAGGCAGACCAGCTGGAGCACGTGGTTCTGGATCATGTCGCGGAGGATCCCGGCCTCTTCGTAGTAGCGGCCCCGGCCTTCGATCCCCAGATCTTCGCCGGCGGTGATCTGCACCTGATCGACGTAGCGGCGGTTCCAGATCGGCTCGAAGATCGAGTTCGCGAAGCGGAAGACCAAGAGGTTCTGGACCGTCTCCTTGCCCAGGTAGTGGTCGATGCGGAAGACCTGGCGCTCGTCGCACGTCTCCAGCACGAGCCTGTTGAGCGCGCGGGCGCTGGGCAGATCGCGTCCGAAGGGCTTCTCGATGACCACTCGCGTGAACCGGGTGTCGAAGGGCGAGTTGATCATGCCCGCCGCCTTCAGCTGCTTGAGCAGCGTCGGGAACGTGCTCGGCGGGGTGGCGAAGTAGTAGAGGCGATTGCCGCGCGTGGAGCGTGTCCGGTCCAGTTCCTCGAGCTGCGCCCGGAGCCGGACGAAAGTGTCCGGGTCATCGAAAGATCCGGCGACGTACCGGATCCCCGCGGCGAAGTCCTGCCAGATCTCCGGGTCGATCGGCCGCGTACGCGAGAAGCGCCCCACCGCCTCGCGCATGTCCTGGGCGAACTCGTCGTGGGAATAGGCGCTCTTGGAGACGCCGACGATGCCGAATGCCGCCGGCAGGTGCGCGCCGACCGCCAGGTTGTAGAGCGCCGGAACCAGCTTGCGGTGGGCCAGGTCTCCGCTCGCGCCGAAGATGACGACAGCGCACGGCTCGGGCGCGGAATCGGCGCGCAAGCCGGGCCGGAGCGGGTTTGGGATCTCGTCGTGCTCCGGCGCGTACGGCATGGTTCACCCCTTCTTGACTGCGTGGCCGCCGAACTCGTTGCGCAGCGCAGCCTGGACCTTGGCGCTGAACGACTCCTCCTGCCGGGAGGCGATGCGCATCTGCAGCGCCAGCGTGATCACAGGCGCGGGCACGTTCTGGTCGATCGCGGCCTGGACGGTCCAGCGTCCCTCCCCGCTGTCCTCCACGTAGCCGCGGATGCCGTCGAGCCCGGGATCCCTCTCCAGGGCGTCGTGCAGCAGGTCGAGCAGCCAGGAGCGCACCACGCTCCCGTTGCGCCAGATGCTGGCGATCTCCGCCAGATCGAGCTGGCCGAACGGCGAGGTCTTGAGGATCTCGAAGCCCTCCGCGTACGCGGTCATCAGGCCGTACTCGATGCCGTTGTGGACCATCTTGACGAAGTGGCCGCTGCCCGCCGGCCCGGTGTGCATCAGGCCGCCTTCCGGCGCGAGCGACTTCAGGGCCGGCTCGATGGCGGCGTACGCCTCGGGCGCGCCTCCCACCATCAGGCAGTATCCGTTCTTCAAGCCCCAGATGCCGCCGCTGGTGCCGGCATCGCAGAAGTGGATGCCGCGCTCGGCCAGTTCCTTGGCCCGGCGCTGCGAGTCGCGGAAGTTGGAGTTGCCGCCGTCGATGATGATGTCGCCCTTTTGCATGCGCGCCGCCAGCGAGGTGACCACCTCCTCGGTGATCTTCCCCGCCGGCACCATCGTCCAGCAGACGCGCGGGGGAGCGAGGGCGGCGATCACCTCGTCGATGGTGGTTGCCGGAGCGGCGCCCACCGCGGCCAGCTCGGTCGCCCGGCGCGGGTCGACATCGTACGCGACCACCTTGTGCCCGCCCTGCAACAGGCGCTGCACCATGTTGCCGCCCATCCGTCCCAGACCGAGCATCGCCAGCCGCATCGTCTTTACCTGTGCGAGAGGAGTGCTACCGCCTCGCGCAGCGCCGCGACGACCTTCCCGGCATCGCGGTCCTCGACGTGGATGCGCAGCGCCCGCCGGCCGTGGGCCTGCAGGACCTCGAGATCGCCCCGCGCCTGCGCGGCGAACAGGGTCCCGAACGAGTAAGGAGTGCCCGGGATCTGCAGATCCTCGCCGCCGTCGCTGGTGACCTGGAGGAACAACCCGGTGTTCGGGCCGCCCTTGTGCAGCTGGCCGGTGGAGTGCAAGAAGCGCGGACCGAATCCCACGGTGCAGGCGAGCTTCGTTGCGTCCCGGATCCCGCCCTGCACGTCCTGGAAGCTCTGCCGGAGGTCGCCTTCCGGGGGCAGGTAGAGCTGGAGAGCGACGTAATTGCCCGGATCGGCGAGCGCGAGGTGAGCGGCGATCCACCCGGCAGGCGAGGCCGCAGCCGCGCTGCCGAGCGTTCCAGCCGCCTTGCGCAGCACCTGGGCGTGGTCCGCGGAAGCGAACAGCGCAAGGCCCTGCGACCGCAGCACCGGCTCCTGCGGCGGGAGCGTACCGGCGCCGAGCAGCGACTTCGTCTTGTCCTTGCTCTCCGCCACGTTGGGCTCGTCGAACGGGTCGATCTCCAGCACCGCGCCCATCGCCGCGGTGGCGATCTCCCAACGCAGGAACTCGCCCGCAATCTCCGCCGGCGTGGCGAGCTTCCACTGCAGCAGCGGGTGGCCCGCCTCCGCGAGATGGCTCATGTCATGCGCCTCGCTCGCCAGCGAGAGCGAGACGAACAGCCGGTCGTTGCCGTAGGCATCCTTCGTTCCCGGCGGCTCGCCGTCGACCGGCACGATGCCGCGGCCCTGCTTCCCCGTGCTCTCGGCGACGAGCTGCTCGAGCCAGCCGCCGAGCGGCGCAAGGCTCTTGCTGAAGAGGAAGGTGAGCTTGTCCGCGCCCTTCTTCGCCAGTCCGGCGGCGATCCCGCCGATGCGCAGGGCCAGGTTCTCTTGAAGCGGAACGCGCGCGTGCGACGCGAGGGCGACCTTGCCCGCTTGCTCGATCAAGCCGTTCAAGTCGAAGCCGAGCAGCGCGGCGGGGACCAGGCCGAAGTAGCTGAGGGCGCTGTAGCGGCCGCCGATGTCGGGCGGATTGAGGAACGTCCGCCAGAATCGCTCCTGCTCGGC
>Ga0209686_1001834_pt1 | contig 10247 bp, 7 predicted proteins | sample GraSoiAngelo_126_FD_185883 | JGI IMG/M metagenome (GOLD analysis project Ga0209686, IMG submission 185883) | Grasslands soil microbial communities from the Angelo Coastal Reserve, California, USA - 14_0927_09_20cm (SPAdes) (version 2) | ecosystem: Environmental > Terrestrial > Soil > Grasslands ...
GCCACTTTACCGTATTCGCTCAGATCGTCGCCGAGGTCCTGGGCGTAGACGTGACGTACGTGCACGTGATCACGGGCGACACTCGGGAGTTCCATTGGGGCACGGGCACCTTCGCCAGTCGCGGCGCCGTGGTGGCGGGGAGCGCGTGCCACGCTGCGGCGGTCGCGGTGCGCGAGAAGGTGCTGGAGCTGGCGAGCCGCGAGCTCGGAGCCGCGCCGGCGGATCTCGTGCTCGACGGCGGGCGCGTACACCTGCGCAGCGACTCGGGCCGCGGCGTCGCGCTCGGGGCGCTGGCGCTCAAGGCGAATCCGCTGCGCGGCGCCGTGCGGCCGGGCAGCGAGCCCGGTCTCGAGGCTACGGCGTACTTCGGACCTGACCGCGGTAGCACCGCGAACGGCGTGCATGCGATGGTGGTCGAGGTAGACCCGGAGACGGCGCAGGTCGAAATCAAGCGCTACGTCGTGGTGCACGACTGCGGCCGGGTGATCAATCCAATGATCGTGGAAGGCCAAATCCAGGGCGGCGTGGCGCACGGCATCGGCAATGCGTTCTACGAGCAGCTCGTGTACGACGAGGAAGGGCAGCTGCTCAACGCCTCGTTCATGGACTACCTGCTCCCCACGGCGACCGACGTGCCCAACGTGGAGACGACTCACCGCGAAACGCGCTCACCGCTCAACCCGGTCGGTACGAAGGGTGTGGGCGAAGCCGGCGCGATCCCCACCGGCGCCCTGTTCGCCCAGGCCGTCGAGGACGCGCTCGCCGGCTCGGGGCTGGAGATCTGCGAGATGCCCCTCAGCCCGAACCGCCTCTTTGAATTAATGAGTGCGAGCTCCCCGGGCGTGAAGCCCTGATGAAGCCCGCACCGTTCGACTATTTCGCTCCGGCCACTTTGGATGAGGCCCTCGCACTCCTGGCCGAGCACGGCGGCGACGCGAAGCCGCTGGCGGGCGGGCAGAGCCTCCTTCCTGCCATGAACTTCCGGCTGGCCCGACCGGCCGTACTCGTGGATCTGAACCGGATTTCGGAGCTCGCCTATGTGCGCGCGGAATCGGGGGTGGCGATCGGAGCGATGACGCGGCAGCGGGTCGTCGAACGGAGCGATGTGGTCGCGCGCGCGGCACCGCTCCTGGCCGAAGCGCTGCCGTCCATCGCGCACCCGCAGATCCGGAACCGCGGCACCGTGGGAGGCAGCATCGCGCACGCCGACCCGTCCGCCGAGCTGCCGGCGGTGGTGCTCGCCCTCGAGGCCCGGTTCCGGGCGCAGGGCTCCACCGGCGAGCGCTCGATCCCCGCGGCTGAGTTTTTCAAGGGGATGCTCGAGACCGCGCTCGCGCCCGGCGAGCTGCTCATCGAAATCGCGCTGCCACCGCTCCCCGCCCGCAGCGGAACCGCCTTCCTCGAAGTGGCGCGCCGCCACGGCGACTACGCCCTGGTGGGGGTCGCAGGCGTAGTGACGCTCGACCCGCGCGGTCGTTGCCAGTCGGCGCGCATCGCGTGCTTGAGCGTGGGCGACGGTCCGGTGCTGCTCAGCGAGGCGGGGAAGCTGCTCGCCGGCCAGAGCCCATCGGAGGAGCTGCTCCGCGCCGCGGCCGACGCGGCGGCGACGCGCGATATCGATCCGCCGTCCGACATCCACGCTTCGGCCGCTTATCGGCGCCAGCTCGCCCGCGTCCTCACCCGGCGGGCGTTGGCGCGCGCGTTCGAGCGCGCGGGCTCCGCACTATATGCACCGGAGGCACCATGAAGCTCTACGACCTGTCTCAGCCCCTCAACGAACGCTCGTCGTTCTGGCCTTACTATCCGCCCTTCGAAGTGAAATACATCAAGCGTAAAGCCGAGCACGGCGTGAACGCGCAGTACATCATGACCTCGAACCACATGGGCACCCACCTCGACGCGCCGCGCCATTTCGTCACCGCCGGCAAGACGATCGACGAGCTACCGCTCGAGTGGTTGTGCGGCCCGGGCGTGATCGTGGACCTGAGGGACGAGATGGACGAGCTGGCGGTATACACCCCTCAGATGATCGAGAAGCGGGTTCAGGTGAAGCCGGGTGATTTGCTGTTACTCCACACGGGATGGCACCGCTACGCGGACTTCGGCGCCACGCCGGACGAGGAGCGCTACTACCACTACCATCCCGGCGCGCACCCCGATCTGGTGCCGTGGCTGTTGGAGAAGAAGATCCACGTGTGGGGTGTCGACTGCGTGTCCACCGACCACCCGATGAACCTGCCGATAGGACGCTTTCTCGGGAAAGGCGCCCACGGCCAGTGCGATAAGGTGCGCGCGAAGGCGGAGCAGAAATTCGGCGGCAAAGCGGCCGTGGAGAAGATGTTCCCCGACTCCGCCTACCAGCTCACTCACAACGCGCTGTTTCCGAAGGACTGCATCCACATCGAGAATCTGGGAGGGGAGATCGAAGCGCCCGAGCTCCAGAACAAGCGCCTCATCGTCGGGTGCTTCCCGTGGAAGTTCAAAGGAGGCGAGGCCGCGTTCTGCCGCACCGTCGCGTTCACGGGTGAATGGAAGATCTAGCGGATCGCTCCGCCACCGAGCTCGCGCGGCTCGTCCGGTCGCGCGAAGTCTCGCCCGTCGAGGTCATCGAGGCGTGCCTGGCGCGCGTCGAGCGCTACAACCCCGCCGTCAACGCCGTCGTCACGCTCAATCCCCGGGCGCTCGACGACGCCGGCGACCTGGAGCTGCGGTTGGTGCGCGGCGAGGAGGTGGGTCTGCTCGCGGGCCTGCCCGTCGGCATCAAGGACGTGACCCCGGTCGCCGGGCTCCGTACGACGTACGGCTCCGCGCTCTATCGAGACCACATACCCGCTGAGGATGCCCTGGTTGTCCGCCGGCTGCGGGACGCGGGCGCCGTGATCCTCGGGAAGACGAACTGTCCCGAGTTCGCCGCCGGTGGGAACACCTTCAACGAGGTGTTCGGCCGCACGCGCAACCCGTGGGATCCGACGCGCAGCGCCGGCGGCTCGACAGGCGGCGGCGCGGCTGGGCTCGTCACCGGCATGATCGCGCTCGCCGAAGGGACAGACCTGGGCGGGTCGCTCCGGATTCCCGCGTCGTTCTGCGGCGTGGTCGGGCTCCGACCGTCGGTCGGGCTCGTTCCGACCTATCCGGCGGACTGGGCGTGGGACACCCTTCAAGTCGAAGGCCCCGTGGCGCGCACCGCCGAGGACGTGGCGCTGATGCTGCAGGCCGTGGCGGGCCCGAGCCCGCTCTCCCCCCTCGCTCAGCCCACTGCCGGCCGCAACTTCGTGGCCGCGGCGGCCCGAGGCCTGCCGCCAGGCCTGCGGGTGGCCTACTGCCCCGATGTCGCCGGGATCGGGATCGACCCGGCCATCGAGCCGGTGTGCCGTCGCGCCGCCGTCGGGCTCGGCGAGCTCGGCGTCGAAGTCGACGAAATCGAGCTCGATCTGTCGTTCGGGCGGAGGGCGTTCCTCGCGCTGCGCGGGTTGTGGTTCGTCGCGCAGATGTTTCCACGGATGGACCAGCTGGACCGGTTCGGAGCCAACGTGGCAGGTAACATTCGGGCCGGGCTCGACACGACCACGCGCGACCTCGGCGCCGCGGAAGCGGCGCGCGGCAGGATCTGGCACCTGTTCCGCGAGTTCTTCGGGAAGTTCGACCACCTGCTCACCCCGTGCATGGCGGTCCCGCCATTCCCTGTGGACCAGAACTATCCCGAAACGGTGGCCGGCAAAAAAATGGAGACGTACGTGGACTGGATCGCCCCCACCTTCGTGCTGAGTCTCAGCGGTCTTCCGGTGGCCTCGGTGCCGTGCGGACTCGATCCCGACGGGCTGCCGGTGGGTCTGCAGATCGTGGGCAAGCCGTTCGGCGAGGAGGCGGTGCTGGCCCTGGCGTCCAAGGTCCAGCGGCTGCATCCGATCGGTCGCCCACCGCTGCTGCGCGAAGCGATGAGACCCGGCAGCGGGTGACAGGCGTCACGCACCAATGCGCCCACAACGTCGATGTTTTCGACAACAAGGAGGCTTCCCGTGATCGGCAGTCAATGGGCACGGTTACGCAGCGATGCCAGCGTCCCACTGCGGCGCGGGGCATGGTATCGCGTCCTCCGGGTGACGGCCTCCGACGCGGTCCTGGACGTGAACAAGCGCGTGGTCAACGTGCCGCGCGCTGCGCTCCAGATGACGGGCCGAGCGCCCGGCGTATGGGCGATCGTTCCCCGACCCGGCAACGCGCGGCAGTTGCCGCAGAGCTGGGGTGCCCGTTACGGCGTGTGCCCGAAATGCCACGGGCGGGCGCCCCTCCCGAAAGGGCCCCTCAACATGCGCTGCGGAAAGTGCGGCGGCGTGTTCGACGTGGGCTGGGGCGAGGCACACGACGCCTGACGCCGAGAGCCGCCGCGGCTCCTAGAGTGCCGACTTGCCAACCTTCTGTTGCGCCTGCTTTCGCACCAGGGCGAAGCCGATCGCGTTGAAGTTGTAGTCCGCTACTTCCTGGAACAACTTCTTGGCCTGCGTGGCATCGCCCGCGCCCTCCGTCGCCACCGCGAGCTGATACTTGACGTAAGGATCGAACGGGTTGCCCTGCCGCAGATGTCCGGCTGCCTCCTGATACTTGCCCTGATAAAGCGCGATGAATCCCTTCAGCTGGTGCATCGGCTCGAGCTTCCGCGGGTTCGGGTCGGGCTCGAGCAGCTGGCTGATGCGGTCCGCCTGCGTCTGGGCGGCCTGGTAGTCGCCCCGGCGCGCGGCCCACCACCCCTCGAGGTAGGCGATCTGCGCCTGCTGCCCGCGCGTGAATGCAGGGTTGCCTGCCTCATCGGCCTGTTGCATCAGGAGCGGCTCGAGCTGCTTCAAGGCCTGCTCCACGGCCGCGCGGTTCTTGGTGTGGGTCGCGATGACCACGACGTTCGTGAGCGCCGCGACCTTGTTCGCCTTGGGATCGGGTACTCCCATACCGTCCACGGACGCGACCAGCCGATTGAGCTCGGCGATGGCGGCGGCGGGATCGCCGGCGTACACGCTGACGTAAGCGCGGAACGGGGCGTAAGCCGCCTTCTCGTTCGCGCGGCCGAGGGCCATGGCGGAGTCGTAGTCGGCGCGCGCCGCCGCATAGTCGCCCAGGAACGTGTTGGCGTGCCCCGCCTTCACGAGCAGGACGGCATTGCGGGGCTCGAGCGCGTGGCCCCGCAGGTATTCCTCGCGCGCCTTTGCAAGATTCTTCTGCGCGCGGTAGGCATCGCCGACGAACATGTGCGCGTTGGACTCGTCGGGAGCCAGGGCCTCGGCCTCCTGCATGTGCCTGAGCGCCTTGGTGAAATCGCGCGGCTCACCGAAGATGTAGTTGTTGCCCATGATAACATGCGCCACATACAGTTTCGGGGAGAGCTCGAGGGCTTTCGCCATCGATTCCCTCGCGTCTACGTTCTCGTTCAAGGCTCCCTGGGCGCCCGCGAGGGCGAGCCAGGCGCGCGGGCTCTGGGGATACTTCGCGACCAGTTGCTGGCCGAGGGCGAGCTGGCCGGCCAGGTCGTTGTCGAAGCCCTTCCGCGTCATCTGGATCTGGAGCCGCTCGGCTTCCGACGCACCGCCCGCGTTCTGCTCGGCGAGCGCCAGGTTGGTCTTGAACTCGTCGAGCGAGTTCGCCGTGTTGGCGACGTTCAGGTAGGCGAACCCGAAGTCCGGGTCGGCGGCCACCGCGGCCTTGAAGTGCACGTTTGCGTCGATGAGGCGGCCGAGATCGAACTCCCGCAGGCCTTCGAGAAAGTGCGCCCGCGCCTCCGCCGAGGAGGTCGTGATGGGATGGTTGATCACCGCGCTCGTGATGGGATCGAGCGCGGAGCGCGGGCCCTGCGCCGCGGCGCCGGCAGACCAGCTGACGGACGCGAGCACGAGCGCCAGGGCCGCACGCGTGGACGCGTGGCTGACAGACATCATCGTCGTCTCCGATGTGGGAAGTCTCGGTGAACGCTGGCGGCAGGCGACCGGGGGTCGGGAACGTTCCCTTGCGAGGCCGAACATGCCGGCCCGCCGGGGACGTCACAAGAGGATTCGCGGAACCTTGACAGGTCCTTGACACTCAACCGGTGAAGAGCTTCGCGACCTCGGGCTTCGTCACCTTTCCCAGGGCGTTCCGCGGCAGGGTGGGCACCCAGCGGAGGGCGCGCGGAATCTTGTACGGCGCGAGCCGCTCCTTGGCCCACGCCTGCAGCTCGGCGAGCGTCAGCTCTGCCTCGCCGCGCCGCTCGACCGCGGCGCAGATCCGCTCTCCCCACTCGGGATCGTCCACGCCGACCACGGCGCACTCCGCGATCGCCGGATGCGTCCGGAGCACCTCCTCCACCTCGAGCGCCGACACCTTGTAACCGCCGGTCTTGATGATGTCTACGCTCGAGCGGCCGAGCATCCGGTATGCGCCGTGTTCCGAGACGGCGACGTCGCCGGTGCGGAACCAACCGTCCCGGAACGCTGCTCCAGTCGCATCGGGCCGCCGCCAATACTCGAGGAACACCGTCTCCCCACGCACCTCGATCTCGCCAGGCGTGCCCGCCGGCACCGGCCGCCCCGCTTCGTCCACGAGACGCACCTCCACGCCGGGCAGCGGTGTGCCGACGAATCCCGGTCGTCGCTCGCCGTGCAGCGGGTTGGCGAGCGCCATACCGATCTCGGTCATGCCGTAGCGCTCGAGCAGGACGTGACCGGTGATCTCGCGCCACCGCTCGAGGCGCTGCACCGGCAGCGCCGCGGAGCCCGAGACCATGAGCCGCATCCGGGGCGGGGCGCAGCCCGCCGACCAGGCGCGGCGGCGCTCGGGCGCGGCGGCCTCCCAGGCGGTGATCAGCTTGCCGTAGATGGTGGGCACCGCCATGAAGAGGGTGAGGTCGCCGTCGCCGATCCGGGCCCAGACCCGCTCCGCGTCGAACTTCGGAAGCATCTCGCAGCGGGCGCCGGCCCACAGCGCGCAGGTGAGGACGTTGATGATCCCGTGCACGTGGTGCAGCGGCAGGACCAGCAGGATCCAGTCGTCCGCCCGCCACTCCCAAGCGGTGACGAGGCTCGCCACCTGCGCGGCGATGTTCGCATGCGTCGTCACCACGCCCTTGGGCCTGCCCGTCGTGCCGCTGGTATAGACGATCATCGCCCGCCGCCCCGCCGCTACGCGAGGGAGCAGGGAGCGGGGAGCGGTACCCACCGCCTCGTCGGTCGTAACCGTTCGCGTAGCCGGGGGCAAGTGCACTCCCTGCATGACGGCGGCGAAATCCTCGTACACCACGACGGTTTCGGCGTCGGCGTCGCGGATCACGTACTCGAGCTCTGCGGGAGGGTGCGAGACGGCGAGCGGGATCGCAATCCCGCCGGCCCGCCAGATCCCCCACTGGATCGCGACGTAGTGAAAGCCCGGAGGGGCGAGAAAGGCGACCCGGGCCTCCGCGAGGTCGTCGCGCCCGGCGAGCAGGCACGCGGCGACGCGGGCCGAGGCGTCCAGCAGATCGCGATATGTGAAGGTGCCTGCTCCGGCGATGATGGCCGGCCGGTCACCGTGCCCCCGCGCCCGTGCGACGAGGGGCAAATCGCTCAGGGGCGGGCCTCGATCACTTCGCGGACCTTGCGTGCCAGCGCGCCGAGCGAAAACGGCTTCTGCAGGAAGGCGACGCCCTCTTCCAGCACGCCGTGATGCAGGATCGCGTCGTCGGTGTAGCCGGACAGATACAGCGTCTTGATCGTGGGCCGCCCCTGCGTCAGGCGCTGGGACAGCACCCGGCCGTTCATGTCCGGCATGATCACGTCGCTGACGAGCAGGTCGATCTGCCCGGCATGGCGGCTGGCGAGGGCGAGGGCCTCGCTCCCATCCCGCGCGACCATCACCTGGTAGCCGCGCGCCTGGAGCGCTTTTTCGATGATCTGACGCACCGCGTCCTCGTCCTCGGCGACGAGCACCGTCTCGGTGCCGTCCAGCATCACCGCCGTTTCGACCGCGGCCGCTTGCGGCTCGACGGCGTCGATCCGCTGCAGGTAGATCTTGAAGCTCGTGCCTTGCCCCACCTCGCTGTACAACCAGATGTACCCGCCGCTCTGCTTCACTGCGCCGTACACCGTCGCGAGCCCGAGCCCCGTCCCCTTGCCGACGGCCTTGGTCGTGAAGAACGGCTCGAAGATGCGGGCCTTCGTCTGCGCGTCCATCCCGGTCCCGGTGTCGGTGACGGCCAGCATGACATAGCGTCCGGCGGGAATCGTGACTCGATCGGTGGGGTAGTCGGCGTCGAGATCGACGTTCTTCGTCTCGAGCGTGAGGCGTCCACCATTCGGCATCGCGTCACGCGCGTTCACCGCGAGATTGACGATGACCTGCTCGAGCTGGCCCGGGTCCGCCCTCACGCCGCCACAATCGGGCGCGACCGCGACGCGGATCGCCACATCCTCGCCCAGGAGGCGGCGCAGCAGCTTTTCGAGCTCGAGGATGAGGTCGTTCAGTCGCAGCACCTGGGGAGACACCACCTGCTGGCGACTGAACGTGAGCAACTGCCGGGTCAGCACAGCCGCCCGCTCCGACGCACTCCGGATGTCGAGGAGCCCTTCGCGATCCGGATCGCCGGGCGGCAGGTCCTCGAGCATCAGGTCGGTCGTGCCGAGGATCGCGGTCAAAAGGTTGTTGAAGTCATGGGCGACGCCGGCCGCGAGGCGACCCACCGCCTCCATTTTTTGCGCCTGGCGGAACTGCTCCTCGAGCCGCTTGCGCTCCGTCACGTCATTGATCACGACCTGCTCGGCCCGCCGGCCGGCGAACGTGATTCCGTGACCGCTCGTCTCCACCTCGATGAGCGTCCCGTCCTTCTTGCGATGCCGCCAGGTGCCGGCGTTGTGGTAGTCGCCGGGCATGGTCTCGAGGTGTCGATGTAGGGCCGGGATGTCCTCCGCCGGCCGCAGGTCCTCGATCCGCAGCGCGAGGAATTCCTCACGCGAGTACCCGTAATGCTTGATCGCAGCGCCGTTCACCGCGAGGACGCGGTGCGTCTCCAGATCGAACACCCACATGGGGTAGGGCGTGCTCTCGAACAGTGCGCGATACTGGGCCTCTGACTCCCGCAGCGCGGCGACGGCTTGCTCCCGCTCCTCGCGCAGCCGCCGCTCCCGAATGGCCCGCTGGATCGCCTCGGGCAGTCGCGTCAGGTGGTCCTTCAGGATGTAGTCCGCGGCGCCCGCCTTCATGAACTCGACCGCTTTTTCCTCGTTGAGCGACCCCGTGACCAGAATGACGGGGAGGGTGGGGAATCGCTCGTTGACCAGCTCGAGCGCCGCGGATCCGTCGAACCCGGGGAGGCCGTGGTCGGACAGGATGATGTCCGGGACGAACTCCCGCAGCGCCTGTTCGAAGCGGGCGCGCGTGTCGACCCGCTGGCTGACGAACTCCAATCCCGACTTGGTCAGGTGGCGTTCGACGAGCGCGGCGTCCGCCGGCACGTCTTCCAGCAGCAGGATCCGTAAGGGCATAGGTGCGACCATCATGCAGTATGCGGCCTCACAGGATTCACCACGGTGGCCTTAGTCACAATAGACAGGTGACACCGCCACCGCGGCGAACCACGTAACCTATTGCAGCATCGTACCTTTCCTGGGCCGCCTGTGCACCGTCAGTGGGGGGGAAACAGCGTGTCAAACAGGGCGGTGATGCGGTAGCGTAACGCCTCGGCGGCCTGGGTCGGCGCGCGACGCGGCGCCCCGACCGGCTCGACGCCCCGCAGCACGGTGCCGCGCGCCGCGTCGATGATCTGCACGTGGAAGCGGACCGAGTCCCCGTCACGGTAATACGTTCCCAGGACCACGGTGCCGGCCCCGGTCTGGGCGGCCAGGGCTCGAATGGCTGCGGCGTCGCGATGGCTCGTGGCCGCACCGGGCACGACCTCGACCCCGGGTTGGCGTGTCAGTGCCTGGGTGACCCAATCGGTGGCGATGTGGCCGAGTGGAGCGAGGGCTGAGTCCCCCGAGAGATCTTCGAACCCCGTGACGACCACGCGCCTCGGGTCGAGCGGTGGAGCGCGGTTCCCGAGGAGCAGCACGCCAGCGGTGCCGAGGGCGGCGACCGTTGCGCCACCCAGCACGACCTTCCGGCTCACCCGCGGCAGCCGCATGCCCAGCACTGGTCCAAGGCTTACCACGTCCCGGAGACTGGCCACGAACTCGTCCACGGATGCGAAGCGCTCGTCGGGCTCCGCCGCGAGCGCGCGACCGATGGTCTGCTTGATCAGTCGCTCGCTCCGGTGGCTC